>Ga0182013_10006019_pt1 | contig 13911 bp, 17 predicted proteins | sample 612S2MmetaG_FD_120487 | JGI IMG/M metagenome (GOLD analysis project Ga0182013, IMG submission 120487) | Permafrost microbial communities from Stordalen Mire, Sweden - 612S2M metaG | ecosystem: Environmental > Terrestrial > Soil > Wetlands > Permafrost | place: Sweden: Stordalen | collected... | reverse complement strand
CATCCATGTTGTCCTCGACCAGCAGTATTTCCACTTCGCCTGATTCCTTCATGATTTGTTTTGCCCTCCGATGGTGAAATAAAAAGCCGCTCCGTGGCCGACTTCCGCCTGTGCCCACACGCGCCCTCCGTGGCGGTGAACAATCCGTTGAACAATCGCCAGGCCCACGCCCGTGCCTTCAAATTCATCGGCGTTGTGCAGCCGCTGGAAAACAGTGAAGAGCTTGTCTGCATATTGCATGTCGAAGCCATCTCCATTGTCTTTCACAAAATAGACGTTTTCGCAATTAATGTGGTTGGAGCCGATTTCAATGACAGCCGGTTTGCGGCCGCGCGAGTATTTGATCGCATTGGAAAGCAGGTTCACCCAGACCTGTTTCAGCAACGCCGGATCGCCGTGACAGGGGGGCAGGTTGCCGACTTTGATTTCAACCTCACGGCCCTCGCGTTGAGGATTCAATTCATCGAGTGCGTTTTGCACCAGCCTGATGGAATCCACGATTTGGCGGTTCACGGATTTCCGGTTTACCCGTGAGAATGCCAGCAGGTCATCAATCAAATCGCCCATCCGCTGACCTCCGTTGCGAATCCGTTCCAGATAGCGTCTGCACTCTTCGGGCAGTTGAGGGGAATATTCTTCGAGCACGATTTCGGCAAATCCGTTGACGGCGCGCAGCGGTGCGCGCAGGTCATGGGAGACGGAATAGCTGAACGCCTCCAATTCCTTGTTGGCGGCCTCCAGTTCTGCGGTGCGCTCGACGACACGCTGCTCAAGCTGGATGTTCAATTGGTTGATTTTATCCCTTGCCGCTTTGCGCTCGGTGATGTCTTCGGAAAAGATGATGATGCCGCCGATCGCGCCGTCCCCCTGGCGCCACGGCCGGACCTCCCAGCGAATCCAGTCCGTGATGCCGTCGGCACGGAGGAATGCCTCTTCGTCGCATTTTTCGATTGCCCCCTTCAGACAGCGCTGGTGAACGTCTTTCCACCGCTGCGGGATTTCAGGAAAGACCTTGTAATGACTCAAGCCGACGATCGATTGATCGCCGAGATGGTAAACTTCCATCCAGCGCCGGCTGACGACCAGATATTTCATGTCACGGTCGAACATGGCGATGGCCGCAGGACTGTACTCTGCGTAAAGGCGCAATTGCTCCTCCCTTTCCCGCAGCACGCCCTCCATCCGTCTGCGCTCGGTGATGTCACGCGCAATTTTTGAAGCACCGATGATTTTGCCGCTGCTGTCCCTGAGCGGAGAAATGGTCACTGAAACTTCAACTGGTTTTCCATCCTTGCGAATCCGGACGGTTTCAAAATGATCAACTCTTTCGCCACGGCTGATGCGCGCGAGTATTTCCGGTTCTTCATCGGCGCGTTCCGGCGGAATGAGCATCTGCATCGGCCTGCCAATGGCTTCCTGTTCCGCATAGCCAAAAACGTTTTCCGCGCCATGATTCCAACTGCTGATGATGCCGTTCAGGTTTTTGCTGATGATCGCGTCGTCCGAAGATTCGACAATTGCCGACAATTGAATTGAAGCCGTTTTCGCCCGTTCACTTAGCGCATCATTGACCTTTTCGTTGTGACGATGGCGGCTCATGATGGCAATTCTTCACTGGGATGCTTTGAGTCGGCGCACAACCTGTCGTTTACGCTGGATATCTTTGCCAGCGGGCCGAAGATGGCCACGATGGCGTGTTCATCAAGGGCGGCCTTCAGGTCGTCAATTTCCCTGAGCGAGGCTTTTAATTGTTGTTCGGCCTGCATACTGCATAGTATTTAACGAACTATAATCCTGTCGCAGACATAAAACGCTGCGAGTCAAACCGTCAATGGAAACTGGCATCTCTGACCATGTGTGAACCTTGGAAGAAGTTGTAGCCATGATGGACGTGGCCGCAAATGGGGTAATACCCGAACAAAAGCAAAATGATACAATACCCTGCATACGTCTGGTTTTACAACCGTTTGCTCATCCGTGCCGGCTGGACGTTTAATTAAACATCCGTCGGGAAATTACGTCCGCACCTTTTGTGTGTTTTGCTTCAAAGGTTTGACGAGCGCCCAATCGAGGTTCAACTGCGGCGTGGCCTTGCACAACCTCTGAAAATCCACCGGCTTGAGAATATAATTGTCAGCGCCAAGTCGGCGGCATTCGGCAAAGTCGGATCCGTCCTGGGAGGAGGTTAAAATCACAACAGGTATCTGCCATGTCCTTTTGTCCTCCTTGAGCCGGCGCAACACGTCCAGCCCGGACACCTTGGGCAGGTTCAAGTCCAGCAGGATGACCTGGGGGATTTCCATCTTGCTGCGCTGGGAATGCCTGCCCTTGCAAAATATATAGTCCAGCGCCTCCTCGCCGTCTTTCACGACCTGGACATGGTTGGTAAAGCGTGCCTTCTTGAATGCGTTCAAGGTCAGTTCCGCATCATCCGCATTGTCTTCCACCAGGAGAATCTCCACCAGATCCTTGTCGCGGCCGTTTCCGGTGTATGTCATTCCATCATGAAGAAGCGGTTGCGGGAACAAGGCTGAGACAGACACTTCCAGCGCCCCCGCCAGCCTTTCGATGCTCTCCAAAGACAAATTCCTCGTGCCCCGTTCTATGTCGGAAACGTAGGTCCTGTGCAACGCCGCACGTTCCGCCAGCTCCTCCTGGGAAATTCCCAAAAGCTTCCTAAAGCCGCGAACGGATGCCCCGAAGACTTTTTTTACATCAATGCTTGTCACATGAAAGTTTTATAAAGGATTGATAAAACTGAACACATCGTAACAGCCTCAGCAACAGACTATAAGTGTCCCCTGCATTTTTTATAAACAGGATTATATTTCAATATACCTGAAATTTACCAAGACGCAAACGTCGTTCGACTCTCAATTCTTTATTGACCCTTTGTCGCGTGTTGTTAGAATTTCTTTTTAGTTTTGGTGAAACAATATTTCAATAAGGAAAAAATAATATGGCAGTCAAAGTAGCAATCAACGGGTTCGGTCGCATTGGTCGCCTGGTCTTCCGCGCCATCGCCGAACAGGGCCTTCTCGGCAAGGAAGTCGAAGTCGTCGCGGTTGGGGACATTGTTCCCGCCGACAACCTCGCCTACCTGCTCAAATACGATTCCACCCAGGGCCGCTTCGCCGGCACGGTCGGCTCGAAGAAATCCGCCGCCGACAAGACGGAGGACGACGTGCTCATCGTCAACGGCAAGGAAATTTTCGTCGTCAGCGCCAAGACTCCGGCGGAACTGCCGTGGAAGAAATTCGGCGTGGACGTGGTCATCGAATCCACCGGGCTGTTCACCGACGCCGACAAGGCGAACCCCAAATCCGCCTTCGGCCACATCACGGCGGGCGCAAAGAAGGTCATCATCTCCGCCCCGGCCAAAAACGAGGACATCACGGTTGTCGTCGGCGTCAATCACGAAAAGTATGACGCGGCCAAGCATCATGTGGTTTCAAACGCGAGCTGCACCACGAACTGCCTCGCGCCCGTCGTCCACGTTTTGCTCAAGGAAGGTTTCGGCATCGAGGAAGGCTTGATGACGACGATTCACAGCTACACCGCCACGCAGAAAACCGTGGATGGCCCGAGCAAGAAGGATTGGAAGGGCGGCCGCAGCGCGGCAATCAACATCATTCCGTCCACCACCGGCGCGGCCAAGGCTGTTGCGCTCGTTTGCCCCGAAGTGAAGGGCAAATTGACCGGCATGTCGTTCCGTGTGCCCACGCCGACGGTTTCCGTCGTTGACCTGACGGTAAAGACCGTGAAGGACACCAGCTACGCCGAAATCTCCGCCGCGATCAAGAAGGCCAGCGAGACGTATCTTAAGGGCATCCTGGATTGGACAGACGACGAAGTGGTGAGCAGCGATTTCATCCACAGCAAATCGTCCTCAATCTTCGACGCCGGTTCGGGCATCGAACTGAACAAGCGCTTCTTCAAGCTCGTGAGCTGGTATGACAACGAGTGGGGCTACAGCTGCCGCGTGGCCGACCTGCTGAAGTTCATGATCGGCAAGGGCCTGTAAGCGAAATCGAAATTCACGACGGCGGACTGGAAACAGTCCGCCGTTTTTTCTTTTTTACAATGCGGCTGCGATCTTTTTTCCGGCGGTGAGAAAATCCAGATACGAAATGAGCTGGGCCTTCATTTCCTTGCGCGAAACAATCGAGTCAATCAGGCCGTGATCCAGAAGAAATTCGGCGGTTTGAAATCCCGGCGGCAATTCCGCCTGCGTGGTGTCCTTAATGACGCGTGGTCCGGCGAATCCAATCATCGCACCCGGCTCGGCCAGGATCAGGTCGCCCAAGCTCGCGTAGCTTGCCATGACGCCCGCCGTGGTCGGATGCGTCAGGACGCTGATATAAGGCAGATTCTTCTGTGCATGATATGCGAGCGCGGCGCTTGTTTTGGCCATCTGCATCAGGCTGAACATTCCTTCATACATCCGCGCGCCGCCGCTGGTGGAAATGATGATGACCGGCCAGCCTTTTTCCGTGCCGCGTTCGATGAGCCGCGTCAATTTCTCTCCGACAACTGAACCCATGGAACCGCCGAGAAAATTAAAATCCATCACGCCCAGCGCCGCGCGGTGGTCGCCGATCTTGCAAAGGCCGGTGACGACGGCGTCTTTGAGCGTCGTGTTCTTCTTGTAGGCGTCCAGCTTTGATTTATAAGTGGAAGCGCCCTTGAAATTCAATACATCCACGCTCGTCATGCTCGCATCCATTTCCTCAAAGGTGCAGGTTTCGACGAGCGAATGAATCCGTTCGCGCGAGCCGATGGGGAAATGGTGGTTGCACTTTGAGCAAACCTTCAGGTTTTCGTCCAGTTCCTTGTCAAAAATCATCGTTTCGCAGGTCGGGCATTTCACCCAGAGTCCTTCGGGAATGTCGCGCTTCTTGCTCTTGGATTTTGCGGAGCCGAGCTTCGGCTTTTTGGTAAAGGCGGTCTGCGTGTGCGCGATGGGGGGCGGCGTCAACGCCGGTTCCATCGTGGTTATGCCGCCAACTGACTTCTTCAGGAATGAAGTGGTGTCCATTAGATTGATAATACAATATTAAATTCCGCGCGCAATTGTCCAGACGCAAACATCACCGGCGCCGGCCGCTTTCAAGGCCTTCGCGCATGCGCTGGTCGTTGCGCCCGTCGTGAAAACGTCATCCACCAGGATTATTTTCTCGCCGTTCAATTTCACCCCTTTGCAAACCGCGAACGCGCCGCGCATGTTTTCCGCCCGCTGTTCGCGCGTGAGCAAAGTCTGGGTCGCGGTAGGTGAGACACGCCGGAGCAGCCTGCTGTTCAAGGAAATATTTGTGGCGCCGCTCAAATGTTTCGCCATCAATTCCGCCTGGTTGAATTCCCGTTCGCGTTCCTTGACCGGATGAAGAGGAACGGGCGCGATGAAATCCCATCTTTGACCGCGCAACGCAGGCACAGCCTCGCGCAGGAGCAATTCCGCCAGAAACGGACCGAACCAAAGCTCGCGCCGGTATTTGAAGCGGTGGATGATTTCCAGGACGATGGTTTTGGCGACGACCGCCGAGCGCGCGGACGAAAAATGCAGTTCCATTTCGCGGCAGTTGGTGCATTCAAAGACCGTGGTGATGTCGCCTTCAAACGGCAGGCCGCAATGCTCGCAGAACGGCGGGCGGATAAAGCGGACCTGCGACCAGCATTTGGGGCAGACGAAGCCGGTTTTGGCCGTGGCCCGTTCCGTTTCGCAAATCCGGCAAATCTCGGGATAAAAAAATCCCAGCCCGGTGTTGAGCCAGCTTTGGATTGGTGCGGCAATCGCACTCATTCTGGAATCCTGAACCTTGCGCCGCCAAAAGCAAATCGCAAAATAACTTGATTTTTTCAAAAATTCAGCCGGAACAATTGCCCGTTCCGGTTGTTTTCCTTGGGCCGATACGCTGCGTCGGCCTTGGGGGCTCGTCCGCAATGATCGACGGGGGCAGCCGCTCCGCCTCAACAGCTAATGGAGCAGAAATATTTACCACCGGGCATGGAGATGGGCAGGTAAAAATTACCTGCTAATTCTAATAGTCGGTCAGGGAATCGGTATCTTCCCGCATCGAATCGGTCGGTTCGCATGTCGAGTCGGTCGGTTCGCATGTCGAGTCGGTCGGTTCAGCGGTGCATTTTCTTGAAAAAACGCCGATTTGCTGGGGTTTTGCTTTAAAGTGAAGTTTGACCCTTGGCCGAAACCGTTGCCGGGGAGGTTTTTCTAGGACAATCAAGACCGGCTAAGTAGGAAAAGTTTGAGCCGACTCTCGTCGGCTGCTACGAATTGCACGCTTGCCAATTTCCCGCAAAGGGACTATCCCCAAGCCATGAATTGGAAGCTTGCCATAGTTGCACTGGTCACGTTGGTTTGGAGCTGTCTCGCCTTCTGCGGCGAGATTCACGACGCGGCTCAAAAGGGCGACTTGGAAAAGGTCAAGGCGCTGCTTAAAGACAATGCTGAATTGGTTTTCAGCAAAGACGATGACGGCAATACGCCGTTGCACTCTGCTGTAAAGTTTGACCACAAGGACGTGGCGGAATTACTGCTGGCTCACAAGGCCGATGTGAATGCTAAGGGTAAGTGGAACATAACCCCTTTGTATTTGGCAGCAGGAAGTGGCCACAAGGAAGTAGTGGAATTACTGCTGGCCAACAAAGCCGATGTCAACGCAAGGGACAGCTATGAAGGCATGACGCCCTTGCACTGTGCGGCAGCTTTTGGCCACAAGAACGTGGCGGAACTACTTTTGACCAATAACGCTGATGTTAATGCCACGAATAAAGTCGGTAACACACCATTGCGATTGGCAGAAATGGAACAAGCAAAAGTTAAAACAAAGAAACCGGTATCGCCAAACGGTGAAAAGGATCTGATTGACGTAGCTGAATTTCTGCGCCAGCACGGCGGCCACGAGTAATTAAATTTTCACCGGACGTTCTTCCCTTCGCGCCTCGACAATGGCGGATTTTTTCCTAAATTGTCAGGAATGTCTTTGTCGTCTCAACCGCTGGTCATTGCCGGACGAACGTTCCGGTCGCGCCTCATCATGGGCACCGGCAAGTTCTCGTCGCCGGAGGCCATGCGCGACGCGCTCGCCGCCAGCGGCGCGGAAATGGTCACCGTGGCCCTGCGCCGCGCGGACTTGAGCGGGAAAAATGATCCGTTCGCAAACATTCTTGAATTTATTGACCCGAAGAAATATCTGCTTCTGCCCAACACCAGCGGCGCTATGAACGCGGAGGAAGCCGTACGCCTCGCGCGCCTCGCCGTCGCCGCCGGTCTGCCGCGCTGGGTGAAACTCGAAATCCATCCCGACTCGCGCTATCTGTTGCCCGACCCGATTGAGACGTTCAAGGCGGCGGAAATTCTGGTGAAGGAAGGTTTCACCGTGCTGCCCTATATCAACGCCGATCCGGTGCTGGCGAAACGGTTGCAGGACATCGGCGTGGCGACGGTGATGCCGCTGGGTTCGCCCATCGGCTCGAACCGGGGCATCCAGACGCGCGACCAGATCCGCATCATCATTGAACAGGCCACGGTGCCGGTTGTCGTAGATGCCGGGCTTGGCGCACCGAGCCACGCCGCCGAGGCGATGGAACTGGGCGCGGACGCGGCGCTGGTGAACACCGCCATCGCCGTGGCGAACGATCCGAACAAGATGGCCGTGGCGTTCAAGATGGCCGTGGAGGCGGGGCGCGCGGCGTTTGAATCTGGTCTGGGTTCAACGCAGGAAACCGCGAGCGCAACGAGTCCGTTGACGGCGTTTTTGAATTAATCTGAGCCACAGATTTTCACAGATGAAATAACATGAGTGCAAAACTATTATCCGCATCGCGCGTACGGCAGATTTTATCCGCCGCGACAAAAACGCGCGTGCTCGTGGTCGGCGACGTGATGCTCGACCAGTTCATCTGGGGCGGCGTGTCGCGCATCTCGCCTGAAGCGCCCGTGCCGGTGGTGGATTTCGAGCGCGAGAGCTTTATGCCAGGCGGCGCGGCGAACGTCGCGCGCAACCTGACCGCACTGGATGTTCCGGCGGAACTTTTTGGTGCGATTGGCAGCGATGACGCCGCGAAGCAGCTGCAAAGATTGTTGATGGAGCAAAAGATCGGCTGCACCGGATTGGTGGCGAATTCATCGCGGCACACGAGCGTCAAGACGCGCGTCGTGGCGCACAAGCAGCAGATTGTGCGCATTGACCGCGAGACGCGCAGCGGACTGGACGGAGCAATATCCGGGCAATTACTGAACGCCCTGAAATCGGATTTGAAAAATGCCGACGCTGTCATCGTCGGCGATTATGGCAAGGGCGTGGTGACGCAGCCGTTGCTGAACGAAATCAAGTCGCTTTGTCATGCGCGCGGAATCTGGTTGAGCCTCGACCCGAAGCCGGTTCATCATTTGAATCTTTCCAACCTGTCGCTCATCACGCCAAACCGCAAGGAGGCGTTTGAACTCGCAAACCTGCCGGACGAGACAAGGAACAAAAATCCGTTCGCGGACAAAAATCTGATGCAGGTCGCGGAACGGCTGCTGAGGGAATTGAATCCTGCGCTGCTGCTCATCACGCTTGGCGAACTGGGGATGCTGCTCTGCCAGCGTGGACAAAAGCCGTTCCACATCCCGACAATCGCACAGGAGGTTTTTGACGTGTCCGGCGCGGGAGACACGGTCATCGCCACATTCACGATGGCGATTGCGGCGGGTGCGTCGCCAATTGAGGCGGCAATTTTATCAAATCACGCAGCCGGCATCGTGGTCGGTAAAATCGGCACGGCAACCACGAACGCGGAAGAATTAATCGCGAGTTTTAATTCGTAGCCGCCGATGTGAATCGGCGGACAATCCGCATTTTCACAAATCCAGCTTCAATAAATGAATTCAGGTAAAATCACCGTCGAAACAATTCGCGCCATGAAAGCCCGTGGCGAGAAGATTGCCGCGCTCACGGCGTATGATTATCCGATGGCGAAGCTGCTGGATGAGGCGGACGTTCCGTTTATCCACGTTGGCGACACGGTTGGCATGGTGGTGCTGGGCTATCCCGATACCACTCACGTCACGATGGCGGACATGGAACACCATGTTCGCGCGGTCGCCCGCGCCAAACCTCTTGCGTTGATCGCGGCGGACCTGCCTTTCCGAAGCTACGACACCGTGGAAAACGCCCTGACCAACGCACGCCGATTGGTCGCTGCCGGAGCGGATGCGGTGAAGGCGGAAGGAGGCCTCGAAATTTTGCCGCAGGTTCGCGCCATCATCGCCGCCGGGATTTCTTATTGCGGGCACCTGGGAATGTTGCCGCAACATATCTTGGAGGAAGGTGGAAAATATCGCGTCAAGGGGCGCGACGAAACGGGCCGGCTGAAACTGCTCGAAGATGCAGCGGCTCTGGCGGACGCGGGCGCGTTTGCCATCGTCCTGGAAATTGTGGCGCCGCCGGTAGCAAAGGAATTGACCGAGAAACTTGCCATCCCCCCCACCATCGGCATCGGCAGCGGCGAGGATTGCGATGGACAGATATTGGTGATACACGATTTAATCGGGCTGTTCCCGTGGTTCACGCCACGTTTTGTAAAACCGAAGGCGAATTGCGCTGCGGAAATCAAGACGGCGGTTGCAGCGTGGAAAGATTCCCTGCAACAAAAATAGCTTCACCTGCCCGAAACATTTTGCGAGGCAACGGTGTTGGAATTAAGGATGAAATTTATCTGGATCATTTTTCTGATCGCACTGGCCGCAGGCGGCTGCATGACGCACTCAAAGGCCAGAGCGCAGGAGCAGGCGGCTTTTCTGGCCGGCCAGAATGCGGCGTTGCAACAGCAGCAGGAGCAGGCTCCCAGCGTGACGATTGTCGGGCCGGTGCAATATCCGAAAGTGCCGTGGGTCGCGGGATTGACCCTGGCACAGGCCATCGCCACGGCGGATTATCTGGACTCGCGCGCGCCAAAACAAATCATCATCACGCGCGACGGCGAAAGCGCGACGCTGGATCCGAATGTTTTGTTGAACGGCGCAGTCGTGCCGCTGGAAGCCGGCGACGTGGTCGAACTCCGTCCTTAAATTTTGACGCAAATGAAAATCCGTTTGTTCATCAAACCGTATTGCGGCTGGTGCCACAAGGCGATCCGCTGGCTCGACGACCACGACATCAAATATGAGAAGATTGACGTGATCGCGGACGAAGCAGGGTTTGCCGAAATGATACGCATTTCAGGCCAGGAGCTTGCGCCGGTGCTGGAGGTGGATGGCAAAGTGCTGGCGGATTTCGGCCCGGAAGAATTGCCGGAATTTTTTAAAAACTTGAACCACGAATAGATACGAACGGAATCCAATTCAACGCAGTTTGTTTTTCCAATTTTATTCGTGTTTATTGGTGTCCATTCGTGGTTAAATAAAATTTGCAATGACGACGACTGAATTGAAACCGCGCCCGCGTCTGCCGGACTGGCTGCGAATCACACTGCCCACGTCGGACGGATTCGCGCGCACGCGCGGGCTGCTCGACGAACTGAAGCTGCACACGGTCTGCGAAAGCGCCAAGTGCCCGAACCATTGGGAATGCTGGGAGAAGGGCACGGCGACGTTCATGATTGCGGGCGACCGCTGCACGCGCGCGTGCGGTTTTTGTGCGGTCAGCACGGCCAAACCTCTCGCGCTCGAAGCCGACGAACCGGCCCGCGTGGCCGAGGCGACGCGGCGGATGAGATTGCGCCACGTCGTCATCACGGCGGTGGCGCGCGACGATTTGAAGGACGGCGGCGCGGAGCATTTCCGCCAGACGATTGAGAAAGTGCGCGAACTCAATCCGAGAATTGTCATCGAAGTTTTGGTTCCTGATTTCAATGAGAGCGACGCGTCCATCGAAAATGTGCTCGATGCGAATCCGCACATCTTCAATCACAATCTTGAGACAGTGCGGCGCTTGACGCCGTCCGTTCGTCACAGGGCAACTTACGACCGCTCGCTGTCCGTGCTGGCAAAGGTGAAGGCCAGGCGCGGCGATACGATTTACACGAAGTCCGGCATCATGCTCGGCCTGGGTGAAACGGATGATGAAGTGGTGGTTGCAATGGAGGATTTGCGGTCTGCGAAGTGCGACATCCTCACGCTGGGACAATATTTGCAGCCGTCGTTGAAACATCTGCCGGTCATTGAATTTGTGGCCCCGGAGCAATTCGCGGCGCTGGGGCGGGTGGCTCGGGAACTGGGCTTTGTCCATGTCGCGAGCGGGCCGATGGTGCGCAGCTCATATCACGCGGACGAATTTTCCCTGCCCTCAATGCAGTGAAAACGGATTGCGGTGGATGAACAGGTAGATCGCGATGCCGAATCCGATGATCCCGATCGCAAATCCGGCGATGGTGATGAAAGTGTTTATCGTCCTCGCCTTTTCGGAAATCTTTTCAGTCTCGCTTTTTTCTCCGGCCATGAACGGCGCAAATTCCTTTTCAAGTGCGGCGGCGATGGCTTCCTCGTCCTTGAGCCGGTAAGTCAGCCAGTCGCCTTCTCTCCGCTCCGGCGCGCCGAGGCCGCCGTCGGATTCATTCTTCCAACCGTCGGGCAGGCGCGATGAAATTTCGGTGGTTGGCGGTTGAAAGCCGAGATGTTTCCAGAACGGCGACTGTTCCTGTGTCCAAATCCGGAAGACCCCGTGGTTTGAGGCGAGAGTTTGGATGCGTTCCCAGAACAACTGCCGCGCTGCGTCGGCAACTCCGAAATCCGAATAGCCTTCGCTGTGGAGCAGGGCGTGTTGACCGGAAAGCTGGATGCCCATAGCGCCGACTACTTCGCCGGCGGCATTTTCCACGACCTGAAATTCAGTCAGCCGCTTTTCCAGATCATCCGGCGAAAAGCGCATGGCCTCCCATGTCTGCCTCAGCGTCGCGATGTCGTCCACCGTGGCGCGGCGGACGCGGAGGTTTTGCGGATTCATGGCGTATGGCGCGGTAGCAATTGCATTTTTCAAACCTTATGGCAATTTCAGCGGGAAATTAATTTAAAATGCAACCATGAGCAATATGACAAATGAACAACTTCTTAACGCATTGAACTGGCGTTATGCCACCAAGACATTTGACGCCACGAAAAAAATCCCCGCCGACATATGGAAAACGCTGGAGCAATCGCTAGTGCTCACGCCGACATCCTACGGTTTGCAGCCGTATCAGTTTTTGGTCGTCCAAAACCCCGCTAAGCGCGCCGAACTCCTGCCGCATTCATGGAACCAGAAGCAGGTCGTGGACTGTTCGCAGTTTGTCGTTTTCACCGCGCGCACGGAGATGAAGGACGCCGACGTGGACAAGCTCATCAAGCGCACCACTGAATTGCGCGGGCTTCCGGCCGACGCCCTGAACGCCTATCGCGGCATGATGCTCGGCGATGTGGTGAACGGTCCGCGCGGAAAAAACGCCCGCGAATGGGCGACCCGCCAGACTTACATCGCGCTTGGCAACCTCATGACGTGTGCCGCCGTCCTCGGCGTGGATGCCTGCCCGATGGAAGGGTTGAACCCGGTGGAATATGACAGGATTTTGAACCTCAACAGCACCGGTTACGCCACGGTCGTCGCGTGCGCGCTAGGCTACCGCTCCGCAGCCGACAAATACGCCGGACTGAAAAAGGTGCGTTATGAGACCGGAGATTTGGTGCGGACAATTTAACCGGATAGCCACAGCAGATTTTGTCCTTTAATTTGAACTGACAATCCATTAAATCAATTCCCATGATTAAAAGATTCTTCGCGCCCGGAAACAATTCAGGTTCCGCCAACTTCGCGCTGTTTGTAATGCGCGTCTGGATCGGCTTTGAAATGCTCCTGCTTCATGGCATGGACAAGCTGAAAACATTCGACGAGAAATCCGCGACATTTCCCGATCCCTTTGGCATCGGCCACGGCGCAAGCCTGGCGTTGTCCGTATTCGCGGAATTTTTCGTCTCGCTCCTGATCATATTCGGCCTGCTCACGCGGTGGGGCGCCATGGTGCTGATCATCAACATGTCCGTCGCCTTTGTCACCGTTCACAAGGTCGTCCTGACCGGCCCCAGGGGAGGGGAACTGGCGTTCCTTTACCTGATGGTCTATGTCGTCCTGTTGTTTGCAGGCCCCGGCAAGTTTTCCGTGGACCAGGTCCTCTTTGGCAAACCAACCTCCTCGGGCTCCAGCCAACCCAAGAAGAAATAACCGGTTTTCCGGTCGCAGCAGCCGGACGCACTTGAGGCTTTTGTGACAGTCAGGTGACATTTTCGATTTGCAGGCACAACTCGCTTGCATGGCGGGAAATTTTATCCTGAAATGTGCCGGGATGTTTACGATCAAGCAACATTGCCCGCACGCGGATCACCTGATGCGTGCCACGCAATTTCACCATGTCCAGCTCAGTTCGATGGCCGACTTGAAGGCAAACATGCTCCTGACCATGTCGTCCGTCGTGCTGACGCTTTGCCTGCCGCAGGTGTTGAAGAACAGCCATCTATGGCCGCTCTACATTCTCATCAGCTTCTGCCTGCTCACCATCTGCCTGGCCACCTACGCCGTCATGCCCAAGCTGCCGTCGCCCAACCTGCCACCGCCCGACGTCAACAGCCCCCAGTTCAACCTTCTGTTCTTTGGCGACTTCACGCGCATCAGCCAGCAGCAATTTGAGAGCTCCATGGAGGAAATCATGAACGACCACAGCCGCACCTATGGCGCACAGGTGCGCGAGATTTACCTGCTGGGAACCTATCTGGCCAAAAAGAAATACCGCTACCTTCGTTACGGCTACCTTTCATTTATCGTAGGATTGTTCGCCGCCTGCATCGGATTTATCATCATCGGCTTGAATTGATGAATCGTTTGTCAAAGACATAATCCCGCCCGTCTCTGAATTTCTGATGCGAAAACCGCGCCTGAATTGTATGCT
>Ga0182013_10006018_pt1 | contig 13912 bp, 10 predicted proteins | sample 612S2MmetaG_FD_120487 | JGI IMG/M metagenome (GOLD analysis project Ga0182013, IMG submission 120487) | Permafrost microbial communities from Stordalen Mire, Sweden - 612S2M metaG | ecosystem: Environmental > Terrestrial > Soil > Wetlands > Permafrost | place: Sweden: Stordalen | collected... | reverse complement strand
GTCCAAATGCTCATTGTGCGCGATTGTAGTCTACCCGTGACAGTGGTCGAAGGAAAGTGCTCGAGGAAGTTATGGCTACCTATACCCTTCATCGCATCAGCGTGCGGGTCCATCTGGCAACAGCTAAGTCGCTCTTGCTATTCGAAGCCGAGCCGAGCCGCGTCTGCAAGCCTCCCACTGGCCTTCTCCTACGCCGGCTTCGACGACTCCTCGAACGCCGCGATCGCATCATGAAGCCGGTTGAATATTCGCACCGGCCCTATCGCTTCGGTCAGATGGTGCCTGTCGAACTCGGACCGCAGATCCCATGGCACCCGCGCAAACGCAAGCACAATGCCGGACTCTGTAAGATTCTTTTTCAGTGCGATTACCGCTCGTGCGGCGGAGTAGTCGACATGCGTAATAGCCTCCGCATCTACTACCACCCAGCGCACCGCCGATGGCACCGGCTGCACCACGGAAGAAACTTCCTCGACAAATCTCCCCGCGTTTGCATAGAACAGCGCTGCGCCAAACCGGTACAGCACCAGCCCAGGCTCCGTCACCACATTCGGCGCCACTGGCACCAGATTCCAGGTTCCACTGCCATCCGCAATCAGCACGCCGCTGTGTGGGTGATAACTATGCTGCACCACGCGTAACAACGAGACAACCATCGCCAACACAATCCCTTGTTCCACTCCTACCAGCACCACCACTGCCGCCGTCATAACTGCCAGCGCGAACTCCTGCGGACTCTCCGAGCGTATGTCTCGCAATGCCTTCAAGTCGATCAGTCGCAGCGCAACCAGGAACACCAGCACACCCAGCACGCAAGTGGGAAGGTATTGCAGCGGTCCCGTCAGAAACAGCAGGACCAGCCCCACTACCGCCGCCGTCGTCACCTGCGCTAACTGGCTTTGCCCGCCGGCATCCTCCATCATGGCCGTCTGCGTGGGGCTGCCATTCACCACGAACCCTCCCATCAGCGCCGCCGCTGCATTCGCGGCCGATAACCCGAACAGATCGATATTCTCGTTCACCTCCTGATAATGCTTTGCCGCATAGATACGCGAGGTGGCCGCGCTCTGCGTGAGAATCATCACGGCGCATGACATCGATACTGTTACCAGTGTCTCAACCTCCTTCCAACTCATGTCGCGGAGGCTGAGGAGGCCGATCAGTCCCAGGCGCGGCAGACCGCCGACCACCGGTCCAATCGTCGCAATCCCATGCCCTTCAAAATTCAGCGTTGCGCTTGCCACAATCGCCGCCACAACGGCGACCAGCGCGGCCGGTAGTTTCGGAACGAAGCGCCGTAACACGAGCACAAACGCCAACACCGAAACCGCCAACGCCACTGATGGCAATGGGGCTCGCGGCAGCCCGCGAAGGACTTCCCAAAGCTGCACCACCGGCCGGCGCGAATTAACCGGCACACCCAGCATCTCGCTCAGGACCGATATCCCCACCTGAATCCCTACCCCGGCAAGAAAACCCACCAGCACTGTCCGCGAGAGAAAATCCGCGATGAATCCGAGCCGGAGCAACCGCGCCAGCAGCAGGATCACCGCTGTTAGCAGCGCCACGATCCCCGCCAGAGCCACATACTTAGCACCTGCCGGTGTCGCCATGCCGGAGACGCCACCGGCAAAGATAGCGGCCGTTGCCGAGTCCGCGGCCACTACCAGGTACCGTGAAGACCCGAAAGCCGCAAACGCCAGCAGCGGCAGCAGCAGAGAATAAAGCCCCGTGATCACCGGCATGCCAGCGATCTTGCTGTATCCCAATACCTGCGGAATGTCCATCGCGGCGAGCACGACCCCAGCCAGCACGTCTCGCAGTGCATTTGCACGATGCAATGGCCGTAAGCCTCGAAACAGATTCACTCTCAAGACTCCTCTCATCCGTTTGCCTGACAGCCAATACGGCGTACGGGCAGTTGATCATCGGGACAACCTTTCGGCATCCAGCGCTGGGTTGATATCGAGAGTAAACGCTTCAAGCAGACGTAGCGAAGATGGGATTCAAACGGAGCCCCGCACATAAGAGTGCGGACTTCATATCTGTCGACCGGCACAAGCAAAGTCCTCTGGAAGGGGTGTCTTCAGGCCGGCTTTCAGAAACTGGGACTGCCATGGGAGCTTGCCCTTTAATAAAAAGGAGGCTGGAGCATACCGTGGAGGAACAGGCTCGTCATTCCATCTGGCTTTCAGTCATAATTTCTGTTTACGTGACGTCGCATGGTTTCATCCTGTTTACGCGTGGACCAAGCGCGGCGATGCTGGTACCACCAGCCCCACAGCACTAGCCCGCCAAGAACTACTACCGAAGCAATCCAAATATAGGTTCGCGCCACTTCAACACCGTCCCCTTATTATCGCTCAAGTCTGCAACGGCTGTTCTCGCCCTCCTCAGTGGTCCGGCCAGAGTGAGTGGGCCAGCGGAGAATTCGAAGGGCGCGAAGCAGTAGATTCCCGCGGCTTACGTTTTCGAGTGGAACCTGGATCGGCGATCCGCAGACCCTCGGACATTGAGAGGCGCATTCAATCATTTCGATGAGGCTGTGCTTTCTCGTTGATAGCAAGCCTTATCGAACCCGAATCATGGCAGCGGTAGCATTCATGCTTCTCCTTGGCGCCGGGGCGTGTTCCTATACCTTTGCCCAGGCGCCGGTAGACCGCATGGATCAGATCGTGCGCTCGTATTCCGATAACCATCAGTTCATGGGTTCGGTTCTCGTCGTGCAGGGCGACAAGATTGTCTTCGAAGACACCGAACTCGGCATTCAGGCGGCGACTGCGGCCGGAATGGCGTCGGTCCGCGTTCCTTCGCCGATGGAGAGGATGGTCAGTCTGTGATCGTAAGTCCTTTGTTTGGGTAGGTCGTTTAGGGTTTTTTCGGCGTAACGTTATTGTTTTCAAGGGTGTGGGAGGAAATGGGGGGAGGGGTGGGGTGTTTTTCGAGGTGTTCGGAGCGGCCACATCCCGGAATATGGAAGGTGTGGCTTGCTCGGCAGGTCAGCGATAGGGACGAGTTGGAAGCCCAGCGCTTTGGCTTGTTTGCGGAGACGCTTTTCATTTCGTTGAGCTTGTTTTTTACCTTCCTGAAGGAACACGCTTTCATCGTAGGGTTGGCCGGTGGTTAGTAGGTGGTAGATGATGCGCGCCAGTTTGTGGGCGGTAGCGGTGATGGCTGGTGGGGCACCCAACCGGGCGCGCATACTGCGATAGAAGTTACCCAGATGGGAACGGTTGCGGGCCAGCGTTTGCGCAGCCAGGCGTAGGGCGCGGCTGGCACGGCTGTTGGTCTGGCGCGTCCTGGACGATAGAACCTTGCCGCCGCTCTTCTTGTTGGCCGGACACAGAGCCAGCCAACTGGCGAAGGCCGCTGCGTTGGGGAAGGGGCTCAGATCGGATCCGATCTCCGACAGAAGGGTATGGGCGGTGAGGGCGCTGATGCCGGGGATGGTGGTTAGATCGACGCCCAGAACGCGGGTCAGTTCGCTGCTCATATCGCAGTGAAACTGGTTTTTACTGCGCTTGCGAAAGCGGAGATCGGCGGGCGGCATCGGCTCCTTTTGAGGAGGATCGATCCTACTGTTCAGCTGGCGCGTGAGCCGCTCGATCTCGCGGTCGCATTCGGCCATCAGTTCCCGATAGTGCTTGTAGGCGGTCAGCGACTGCTTGAGCGTGAACAGGTGTTCGGAGCGGTAGTTTCCCACCAGCGACTTGATCACTGTCTGCTGGTCGGAGCGCACTCTGGTATGACACAGGGCGGCCAGTTTGGCTGCATCGCGCTCCCCGGCCACGATGGCTTCCAGGATGGCCATGCCACTGAGTCCGGTTATGTCGCTGAGCACGTGGTGGATTTGCAGATTCATTTGAGTCAGAGCCTTTTGCATATGCTGTACGTGGCCCGCAGCGTTCTCAATGAGGCTGGCGCGGTGGCGGCTCAAGGAGCGAATCGCGCAGATTTTTTCGTCGGGACGAAAGGAGGCGTGGAGAAGCCCCACCGCGTGCAGATACTGCAGCCACTGGCAGTCCTGAACATCGGACTTACGTCCAGGAACGTGCTTGACATGTTTGGAGTTGACCAGGCAGACGCGGATGCCGGCCTGCTCCAGAATCTCGTACGGCGGAATCCAATAGACGCCGGTCGACTCCATGGCTACGGTGGTGACGCGGCACTGAACCAGCCAGGCGGCCATCGCCCGCAGGTCGGCGGTGAAGGTCGCAAAGCGGCGCACCGGCTGGGGATCGCGATCCGGCGGTACGGCTACATAAATCTCCGTCGCTCCCACATCGATGCCCGCCGCGTTAAGCTCGATGCACTCCAGACTCAACCCTGCGCTCTTGCCCATCTTCAGCTCCATGTCCCCTCCAGTCGGTTGCGAATCGGGCCAGACTGTGTGGCGGGTAATCTCCTCAACGGGATCGTGGCCCATACTCCGGGCCAGCGTCACCAATGTCGCAATCACAAGTACTGGGACCATGCTCCCGAGCGGGCTACAAAGCACCAATGCGCAGCCGGCCTACTTCCACAAATCGCAACCGAATCCAGCATAACGCTCCTCCATCACCGTTCATTCCTGGCGTAACTTGCAACCGCAAGTCAGGCTGCTCCCGATGAACGGGGCTGGTTAAGGGTTGAGGTTTCCCGCCCATTTGACAGAAAAAGTCGAATGGATGGGGCACGGGGCATTTTTGGCACGACCGACATGGGTTCATCACTTGCACGTAACTCGACGCGGCGAGTCAGGATGCTCAGAATGACAGCCTCTGTTTTGTTATGGAATTGGGAGGCGAGACTCTAGCTAGTACTCATTCAGGAAATGTTGCGGGCGAGTCATCCAAACTCTTGGGAATGGCTCCAGGCTGTGGGCCACGGGCGGCGGAGGTGGTGGCAGATTAGGATCTCCGGGTGATCGACGGATTCTTCGTTACGCACGCCGTAAGGGATCCTGACCTCGGCGGCAACGGTGCAGTGCTCGAAGTTGAGTTCCTGGTCGTTGAGTTCTCCGCCAACTACGATAACGGTTTCCGGTTCGAATGGGCCGTAGCCCCGGTCGTGAAAGTCGTTGGTGCTGCCGATGGGCGTGGGCAGGTTGAATTGCGGACCGTAGAGCGACAAGGCGCCCGCTTCGCCGTAGTTGTTGGCCAGGATTGCGAGCCGGGTTCGGTCTTCGGGTGAGAGTGTGTCGCGGATGGCGGCGACCTGGTCTACGAATTCCGGCCAACCGATCTCGTCGGCCATATCGCTATTGTTTGTCATCTGCCAATTCCACCCCGGTGAGCCGGGTTGCCAGATGGGCAGGCAAGCCCACGCGACTGCAGCGGTGTTGACCAGCATGGCGGCAAGGACTGTGGCACATGCGGCGAAGCGAAGAATTGCTGGACGATTGGCGAGGACGCGTTGGATTGTGACCGCTCCCGCGGCGTAGAGAACGGTATACGCCGGCAGGAGATAGTAGCCGCGGCCCTTGACGATGGCGAAGAGAAGAAATGGTCCAATATAGAAGGCGCTCAGCAGGCGAAACCGGGCACTTCGCAGGATAGAGACAAGACCGGCCACGGCCAGCGGGAATCCAAAGAGCGTGAACTTGACCTGGTCCGAGTAATAGCCGTCGGCGCGACCTTGGCGAACATCTCGCACGTGGATGAAGTGCTCCATACGGAGCGTGATGAAGTGGTGGCTGGCGAGCCAGAGGAGGTTGGGCGCGGCGATGATAGCGGCGGTGAGCGCTCCCAACCAGAACCACCGTGTGCGCAGGTGATGGCGCTGCGACGGCAGGATGAGAAGGGCGGCGAGGAGGCTGACGACGGGGAAGGCGATGGAGTATTTGGAGAGCACGCCAATGCCGATGCCGATGCCGACACCGATCCAGTATCGTTCGTCGCTGGTGCGAAGGAGGCGAGCGGTGAAGAAGACGATAAGGGACCAGGCGAGCAGGTCGAAGGTGTTGTATTGCAGGACAGAGCTGAAGGCGAGCCCGATGGGAAGTACGGCAAAGAGCGCGACGATCTGGGCTGGTCTGCGTCCGCCTAGCTCCCGGGCCATGAGACCGGTGAGTACGAGCGAGACGGCGTTGACTAGCGCCGCTGGGAGACGAAAGACCTGGGGTGAAATGCCGAAGAGGGTGATGGCGATGCGTCCGCAGAAAGCGGTGAGCGGCGGAAAGGCGACGAAGCCCCACTGGAGGTGACGTGCGTCGTCAAGGAATTGGAACTCGTCGCGATGAAATCCGTATCCGTTGCCGATGTAGAAGTGAAGGACCACGATCAGCGCGGCGAAGGCGCTTAAGAGGGCTGCATCGGAGCGGAGCGAAGTTTGAGGTTTGGAGACGTCCATTGGGAACAGCATACGATGTTGACGCCGATTTCGTTCCTCTCGCAGGCGAGGTGGCGTAGCTATCTCGATAACGCTCTCTAATATGTGGGCTTTTGCAAGGCGGCTGAGTCCAGCGCGTACAAGAGCACAGCCACGCGATAGACCGTAAATGCTCCTTCAACATGCTGCGCGGGACAACTGCCTACGGCCGCTTGTCGAAAATTACTCGAGGCTACCCGGCTTGCCAATTCCTGAGGGAGTTGGGTCACATTCGGGCCCTGCCAGCGCATTAGAAAGCTGGCTCCATCCGCTCCTCTGAAGCGGCCCGACGATGCGCAGTAGGCACGCGCCTCGGACGAATCCTGAAGAATGCTCAGCCCGCGGGCTCGCAACTTGCCGGCAAGCGTAGCCTCCACCTGGGCCGGAGTAAGCACCTGCACGACACGCGCGTAGTCGGCAACCGCATACACCGATCCACCGCGCGCCACCACGGCGATGCCTACGCGATCGATGCCGGGGTTGAGCAGATTGTCCCGATGATGCGGGGAATTCATCCAGGCCTGGTGGATTCTCGGCGCGTTGGCATCGACGGCGACGTTCTCCTCGATCAAGCTGAAATGCGCACCGGCATTTCCGGCGCGGTCGGTCAGTTCCGGCTCGCCGTTATAGCGGTGGGAAATCGAGCCGTCTTGCGCCATGCGTAAACAGTGCTGCTGAGCGGCAGCGGCCAGCGCCGGGTCCCATTGGAGTGTTCCAAGGCGATACTGCGTGCGGGTTTGATTGGCCAGCGCAAACAACTGCCCCGCGCCGCTTTGCAACCCCTGGGACTTCCCGTAATAGAAATTCGAAGCGGTCTGCGCACGGCCCATTAGCGCGAATGAAACTATCGTCAGGCACAGAACCGCCCCTCGCCACAAACCATCCATGCCCTCTTAGACACAGTTCAGTCCCCAGGTGTCGCGGTCCAGCTACCGAAAAGTGAGATTCTTAGCTGAAAATGCCGTGACCGCAATTGGCCACGGCTTCGGAAACTTCCCCAGAGCCGGCTTATTTCGAGGAAATATATGTCTGCGAAGGGCCCTGCTGCGGCTTGAGCAGCAGCACCGCAACGCGATAAATCGTGAAAGTCAGTGTGGAGTCTTGCGACGGACAACTGCCCACCGCCGCCTCATGATACTTTCCAGTTGCAATCCGATCGAGCAGTGCTCCGGGCAGACGCTGGAGCTCGGCATCCTGCCAGCGCATGATGAACTCCGGCCGGCGGTTGTCGAGCGAAACCGGCAATCCGTGGTCTTGTGCGCAGGCCAATCGAGCGCCGACCGAGTTCACATGTGCGGCAATCCCGTTTTCTTGCATCAGGCTGGAGATCCTGGCTTCAACTTGCTCCATGGTAAGCACCTGCACGCCCCGCGAGAAGTCTTCCACGGCATAAAGCCTGCTCCCGCGCGCCACAACAGCCACTCCAAGACGATCCACAGCGGGGTTAAGCAGGTTATCCCTGTGTCCCTGGGAGTGCATCCAGGCATCGTGGATTTGAGCCGGCTGCTCTCCATCCGCAACGTTCTCTTCAAGGAGGCTGAAATGCGCACCCGCCTGCCCGGCACGGTCTCCCAAACCCGCTTCACCTGGATATTGGTGCGAAATCGGACCCTCGGCAGCCATGCGCGTGCAATGATTCAACGCGGCAGCCGCCAGCGCCGGATCCCACTGCAGCGGATTCAACCCGCGCGCAACGCGAACCTGGTTGGCCAGCGCGAACAACTGTTCTGCCTTGTTGCGGAGCGCCTGGCTGTTGCCGACCTGTAAATCTGCTCCCGAAGCACCGGAAGCCGGCCCCGACAACGCCCTTTGTGCAGGCAGAAAAACCGCAATGGCTGCGATGGAGATTAGAACGATCTTAGTCGAAAAAGTCATGGTCGCCAATCACCTTATCGGCCGTTCGAAGCTGTATTCTTTCACTGTGCCCAAAAAAGTAACTTCCACTTTCGGGTTACGTTCGGTGGCCATTCGTGTTACCCGTCAACCGCTCGCGGCAGCCGGTGTTCTGCTGCTAACCGTCTTTGTTCTCGGCGGTTTGGCAGCTCCATGGCTGGCTCCGCACTCACCTGCGAGCATCGACCTGCTTCATCGGCTCGAAGGCCCGTCGGCATTGCATTGGGCTGGAACAGACGAGTTGGGGCGTGACACGCTCAGCCGTCTGCTGTGGGGCGCGCGCCTTTCGCTTGCTGTTTCGGTATGCGTGGTTGCCGTCTCGCTGGCGCTAGGCCTCGGCATTGGAGGACTCGCCGGCTACCTGGGAGGCTGGGTCGATACGGCCCTCACCACTTTCGCCATGAATACGTTTTTGGCCCTGCCAGGAATTCTTCTGGCCATCGCCTTTGCTGCGTTCCTCGGGCCAGGATTCTCCAACCTGGTGTTGGCGCTGGCTATTGGAGGCTGGGCCGGCTATGCCCGCCTCGTCCGCGCCCAGGTGATGGCCGTGCGCGAACGTGAGTATGTGGATGCGGCTCGCGCTCTGGGGGCAACCGGCATGCGCATTTTTTTCCGCCACATCCTGCCCAACATCGTTCAGCCCATCCTCGTTCAGGCCGCCATCGGCATGGCCGGAGTCATTCTCGCCGAAGCCACGCTCTCGTTTCTCGGCCTCGGCATTCCCGCGCCCGCGCCCAGCTGGGGCTCCATGCTCAACGACGCCCGCACCCATCTCTTCGATTCTCCGCACCTGGTACTGTTCCCCGCCGCAGCCGTAGCCGGCGCCGTGCTGGGCTTCAACTTTTTGGGAGATGCGCTGCGAGACCGGCTTGATCCGCGAACGCGGCTGGAACTGGGGCTCTGAACATGGTTGGCCGTCGCTCAATAAGAGCTTGCCGGTTGCATACGATATTCTCGTTGCAGTTCCCTGCTGGGGACGCCAATCGACCATGAATTCCGTACGTATCGACAAGTGGCTGTGGGTGGCGCGCTTCTTCAAGACGCGGGCACTCGCGCAGAAAGCCTGTGAACTGGGCCGCATCCACTCCAACGGCGTGCAAGCCAAACCGGCACGCGAGGTGCGCGTGGGCGACATGCTGCTCATCAAAAACGAAGGCGGCGAATTCAACGTTGAGGTTTTGCTGCTGAGCGAGATGCGCGGGCCGGCTGCGGTGGCGCAAACACTTTATCGCGAGACCGACGAGAGCAAGGCGGCGCGGGTGAAGCTGGCCGCGGAGCGCAAGGCGATGCAGGAGTTTGCGCCGTTGCCCGAGCATAGGCCATCGAAGCGCGATCGGCGAAGAATCATCCAATTTCGCGGCGAGCGATAGAGCACTAGGAAGAGACGAAAATTCAAGTTAAACAAAACAGATGGTTGTTTTGAGGGTTGTGCTTTCCCGCCCTTGCGCCAGAAAGAAGGCGCAAGAACGGGGCACGGGGCAGTTTCATCGAGCGTGGGTCGGCTTCGCCGGTGGACGACAGTTACGGACGAGGCGCAGCGTTCGCTTCGCTGTCTGCCCAATAGCCGCTGCGTGCAGTCAACCGCAACCCTGGATGGCCTTTCAGCTTCAACTCCACTGCGTGAAAACCGGGATGCGGCGACTGCGGCTGAAAGCTGAGCACGTATCGGTTGGGCACGTGATTGGAAATGGTAATCAGGCTTTCAACCAGGCTGCGGCTGTTATTGAACTTGAAATACTCGCCGCCGGTGAGTTGCGCCACCGTCTCCGGCACATTACGCTGCAGGCTGTCGGCAGTGGCGATGGCGGCCATTTTGGCGAGCGCCAGCGGAGGAGCGAGCAGGCCCAGGCAGTCGAATGCCTGCACCGCCTTGTTCTGGGTTGCATCCGGATCGGGGTCCTTGCCCATGCATCCATGCGGCGGGCCGGGGTGAGCGTTCTCGAACGAGATCCCGCCCGCATTGCCACCCGAATGAATCGGAAGCTCCCTGTCGGCATAGTGCGCCGCGTCCGCCTTACTGCTGGAGAATCCGACACTATAAATAGTGGTGTTGGTGTCGCTGATGACACGTAGCGCGTCGTCGAGCCGAGCCTGGCTGCCGCGGTCGAGAGTTTCGGAGATGAGCAGAATGGCGCGCCGATAATTGGGCGGCTGTTTCCGCAACAGCTCCACGGAAAACGCGAGTCCGTCGAGGATGGCCGCGCCTTTGTCTCCCGGCTCGAGGTCGCTCAGCGCGTGGCCAGCCGCGTCCACGTCCGTGGTAAAGCTCTGCACCAGCGTGGGGGTGCTGTCGAACGCCACCACCGCGACGCGATGCTGAACTCCGCCAACGACGGCTTCAATGACCGAGGTAAGGTTGCGATAGCTGTCGAGTTTGGCGCGGCCAACGCCGCCGGATTCGACAGCCACCACCAGCGCCAGCGGATCGCTGCCTGTGTCTTCGTCCAGGGTCAGGTGTTGCTCAATGCCGTCGTCCATCACGCGGAAGTCGCCAGACTTTAGCGAATACACCAGTTCCCCTTTGGCGTTCCTGACCAGGGTTGGAACAAGAACCAGGTTGGATTGGGTGCGAATCGACGGTGTGCCTGCGGCTGGCGGCGTTGAGGCCGAAGGAGCCTGCGCCGATACAAGAGAGCACGCGAGAAATACGATTGCAGCGAAGGATTTCATGGCCATGCTCCCTGTGCGTCAGTTTAGCCGCTCTGGTCTTCCGGCGAACGAACTGGTTGAGAGTTGAGGTTTTCCGCCTATGCGACAGAAAGAAGTCGCATAGACGGGGCACGGGGCTGAATTGGCGCATCCAGCAAGGAGTTCATGGCACCTGTAACCTACCTTGGGAGACATGCCTCTGTCGCAGGGCTGGCCGGCCCCCTCAGCTTTAGTAGACTCAACGGCAGCAGCTTTGTCTCAACGCAGGACTAAACGCGCACAAGCTATCAGATTGTTGCTCAACGGTTGGAGTAGGGAATGGCCGGGAACTTTCTTGCCTTTTACGAGGAACTCGCCGATTTTTATCCCCTGATCTTTGAGGATTGGGACAGCTCAATCGAACGTCAGGCCCGCGTGCTTTCCAGTTTGCTGGCGTCTGAAACGACCGGCGAACCGCTGCGAATTCTCGATTGCGCTTGTGGCATCGGCACACAGTCCATCGGTTTCGCCCGGCTGGGACATCGGGTGGTCGGCTCGGATTTAAGTGCGGCCGCAGTCCATCGCGCGCAGCAGGAAGCTCAGCGGCGAGGCCTGGCAATTCCATTTTGCGTTTCCGACATGACGTCGCTACGTGAGATCACGGCGAGTGGCTTCGATGTGGCAGTGGCGATGGACAACGCGTTGCCTCATTTGAGTTCCGAACAGCTTGATGAAGCGGCCAGGGCAATCGCGCTGAAGCTCCGCCCCGGCGGGCTGTTCATGGCCAGCATTCGCGACTACGACAGGCTTGTCGAAGAGCAGCCTGCTATGCAGGAGCCCGCTCTTTATGGATCGCCAGGAAGCCGGCGTATAGTCCATCAGGTTTGGGACTGGGGAGCATATTCCGGTGAGGGGCAAGGCTATCTGCTGCACCTTTACATCACGTTGGAATCGGAGCGCGGGTGGCACGCACACCACTTTGTTTCGACCTACCGATGCCTGCTTCGTGAAGAGCTTTCAGCCGCTCTGAGAAATGCGGGGTTTGGCGATATCCGCTGGCTGATGCCGCCGGAGTGCGGCTGGTATCAGCCCATCGTTTTGGCGAAGTTGCCCACCGAGAGCAACGCGCGGCCTGCCTGACTGCCCCCAACTTTAGTAGACTCAACGGCAGCATGTTTGTTTCCAGCCATTCACATTGCCGATTCCCCGCCGCTTGGAGGCTTTCCGCCCTTGCGGTAGCGCTTATCGCGACTTTCGCCGCGCAGCACGGGTTCGCTCAGGGCACGCACTTGTGGACCCAGTCGCGCATTGACGAGTTTGAGAAGGGCACGCAGCAGGGCGTTGCCATAACCAGCGACGGCCATCTGCGCGAAGGCCCAGGGTTGACTGAGTTGCTGACCACTCCTTCGACCTATGTGTGGTCGGTGGCCGCGGGCAAAAACGGCGAGACCTACCTCGGCACAGCTTCGCCCGCGACAGTACTGCGCGTAGGCCGGGATGGCCAGGCGTTCACGCTCTTCGAAACAAAAGACGTGAGTGTGCAGGTGGTTCGCTTTGGCCCGGATGGCGCTGTCTACGTTGCGACGTTACCGAGCGGCAAAGTTTACCGGCTTAAGGCCGATGCAACCGCAAAGCAAGACGACGCCAGCGCCACAGTAGTTTTCGATCTGGGCAGGCTAGACGACGAAAAACCTGCGGAGAACCAGCCAAAGGACGCGGACGGCAACAAGGATGGCGATAAGACAGATGGGAAGTCGCATTACATCTGGGATCTGACGTTCGATACGGCGGGCAGGCTCTACATTGCCACGGGCGGCCCCGGAGCTGTCTATCGCGTCGATCCTTCAAAGACTGCGGCCAAGCCGGAGGCGTTTTTCAAGAGCGACGAGCAGCACATCCGCTGCCTGGCATGGGACGCGAAGGGCAACCTGATTGCTGGTTCTGACGGCTCGGGCCTGGTTTATCGGATCGATCCGCAAGGCAAGGGCTACGTCCTGTTCGAAGCTCCGCGGCGTGAAATCACGTCCGTTGCCGTCGGCGCAAACGGGACCATTTACGCAGCCAGCGTGGGCGACAAGAGCCACAACCCGCTGCCGCCGCTGCCGGTGCAGGGTCAGGCACAAGTCACCATCACCGTGGTCCAACCGGGTTCAATGCAGGCGGCAAACGTCAGCGCTTCCGTGCCTGAAGGAAGCGAGATTTACGCATTGACTCCCACCGACGACCCCAGGGCCCAAGCGCCGCGCCGCGTCTGGACGGGCAAGGAGGAGATTGTGTACGCGCTCGCCGCACGCAAGGACGGGCTGCTGGCTCTGACTGGAAATCGCGGGCACATTTTCAGGATCGCCCAGGACGGAAGTTACGAGGATGTTGCGCATCTGGACGCACAGCAGGGGCTGAGTATTGCGGTTCCGAACGCAGAAGACTCAACCGGCATCCTTATCGGCACGGGCAATACGGGAAAGTTGGTTCGGCTGGGCACAATTGAAAAACACGAATACGCGAGCGACGTGCTGGATGCAGGCGCACTGGCGCGTTTTGGACGTATTGAGGTCGAGCCCGGCTCAACGGGATACGAGTTGTTTTCCCGCAGCGGCAACGTGGAGCAGCCCGTGCGCGGCCGTGGCGACTGGGGTTGGTCTGACTGGCAGCCGCTCAAAGACGGTGCCGTAGCATCGCCCGCCGGCCGCTTCTTCGAGTGGAAGGCAGTGCTGCACGCCGGTGGAACGCTGGGCAGCGTGGGCGTGAATTACCTGCCCGTGAACTCCGCGCCGGTGGTGGATGAACTGATGGTAGCGCCAGGGGCACGCATCAATACGCAGGCCATGGCGCAGAATCAGCCCGGCAGTATGCCGCAGCCGATCACCATCACATTCCCATCTTCCGGCCAGAACGCAATGAATTTCGACGGTGCGGCGAACCAGCCGTTGCAGGCCTTCAAGGATCGGACAGCCATCACCGTTCGCTGGGCAGCCCATGACGATAACGGCGACGATCTGACCTTTTCGCTCTACCTGCGCGGGGACGGCGAGTCGGTCTGGCG
>Ga0182013_10006012_pt1 | contig 13917 bp, 15 predicted proteins | sample 612S2MmetaG_FD_120487 | JGI IMG/M metagenome (GOLD analysis project Ga0182013, IMG submission 120487) | Permafrost microbial communities from Stordalen Mire, Sweden - 612S2M metaG | ecosystem: Environmental > Terrestrial > Soil > Wetlands > Permafrost | place: Sweden: Stordalen | collected... | reverse complement strand
CTCGATTCATCCCTCTTCTGTGGTAGTTTTGAAACAGCGGCCTGAACGAGCTCGTAGCTCAGTTGGTAGAGCAACGCCCTTTTAAGGCGTGGGTCCTGGGTTCGAGCCCCAGCGAGCTCACCACACCGTTTGACAACCCTTTTTTCGTTGGGGTTTTCACGTGGGTCGGTCTCCTTCTGGTCTTGGTGCAACGTCTGAAAAAGAGCTCCCTTTTTGGGTGGCTCCCGCTCCTCCTTCCACCCCTCTACCGGTGTGGCAAGAAATAGCGCGTCAAACGGGTCTGACTCCGTATCAGGCTCTTCGGGCGTACCTGTCGGCGGTCGATAAACTTCGGAAAATCCATTCCCTCAAAAACTATGCAGAAACTGGCCTCGGTCACTCCGACATGGGGCCGTTCTGCGTCCGGCGTCCGATCCTTCGCGAATCGGAATGAGGCGATCTTATGGCTATAGCTCATCTTTGTAAACATCCGGGGTGTCGCCGGGAAGTGACGGAAGATCACTTTCTGTGTAACTCCCACGGGGCAAAGTTGCCCAAACGAATCCAGCGGGAAGTGATGACGCGGGCGAACGGCTGGCGCAATCGGCGTGCGGCTACGGAATTTCTGAGGACCTATCAACGGGCGGTCGGAATCCTTCGCGGCGGTGTCCTATGAACCGGCGCAGGGCGATGTATGGCGAGATGATGCAGGCATCGGGGCAGGTCGCCGAATTTCTTTTTGCCGTGGCGACTCGGGATTTCGAAAAGCTGAACGAAGAGGCGCTCGACGCGTGGGTCGCTGTACAAGAGACGGTCGGCCTATTTGTCGATAGGCGTTCGCTCGCTCTCGGTTACCTGGAGCGGCACCTTTCCTGATCGGTTGCGCGGATGCCCATCGACTCGCGCACAACTGCTATTTCCAAAGTTCCTCTCGCCTATTGCCTGGGCGATTGCTCATCACTCGATTTACAGGGCACTCGAAAATGAAACGGGGCGCTCCTTCTTCACTCGGTCGCAGGACTTGTTCCGCTACATCACTATCGCGTGGGACGAGGAACATTTCCTCAAGCAATTTGAGATTGTGGACGACTGCCCAAACACTCCCGCTCCTTTACCTGATTCAAAGCGAAAGGTTGTCGATCATGCGTAGCGTCAACAAAGTTACTCTCTCGGTCACGTCGGCCAGAAGCCCAATATCATCCTCTCAAGCGGCGGGAACCTGATTGCGAATCTCTCGCTGGCAACCTCCTACACTCTGCCCGCAAAAGACGGGCACGAGGCGCAGCAGGTCACGGAATGGCATCGGCTCGTGTGCTTCAAGCGGCTGGCCGAAGTGGTCCGCGATTACGTCACAAAAGGCGCGGCTCTTTATGTCGAGGGCCAGTTACAAACGCGCTCCTGGGACAAGGACGGCGAGAAGCGGTATTCGACTGAGATTGTGGTGCGGGAATTGTCTATGCTAGGCGGCAAACCTGGGACGGGGTCGGCGGCAGCGGCCCCGCTCTCCGGGATCGCAGCGGAAGAACAGGCGGCGCGGGTCAATGCTGAAATCTCGGACGATGATATTCCGTTTTGACGGTCGGCCGTGCGCCTTAGCTCACCCAATCCCTACTTCGCAAGGAGCCCCTTTGTTGAACCCAAGACTGAAAAGGTGGCAAGGAAACCGGATCGACCATCGCTGGGAAGAACCACCACAGCCACAGTAGGCAGCCGCCCGAGGTTTCTCTTCCTTTTCTGGCCTTCCCCTCCGCTTCTATTCCTCAGCGTGATCGCCTGTCTGTTCTCGAAAACCTCGTGTAGGGCTGCCTCAATGTCGGGGTAGTCCTTCTCGACCGCCCTTAGTCGGGTAACCAACAAGCCGATGACAAAATGTTCGTGTTTCCGCTTTGGAAGGTCCGCATATGCGCTTAGCTTATTGGTAGGATTTCGGTGGCTCTTTCCGTAATCGCAAAAAAGGCTACTTACCCCCTTGTCACTTTTAAGGAAAACCGACAACGCCTTAGGTCTTTTGCTGCGGTCGGACCTCTTGGCCTCCAGGTAGAAGCTGAATCGTGTCCCGGCGTGCTTGGGATCGGGAAAAGAAGCCCACAGATCGCATCTCCCCGCGTTGTCAATTCTTGGGACTCGACCTTCTTCAACCACCAGAGAGCCCGTGATGCCCTGGATAATCGCGGCGGCAAGTGAGCTGACCGTTGCTCTCTCAGTGCCTTTCCAGGGAAATTCCGCATTCTCAAATAGCTTGGTTGTTTCATTGACGAACTTCTGCAAGTAGTTCACCCAGGCATTGCAAACCATCTCCAAGCAGGACTGGATGGTCGAGGGATCGACGAAATGGGAGAGATACCCCGGATCGACAGGGGCAACTGATTTAAAGGGGGGCGAATGGTAGAGTTTCAAAATAAACCACCTTATTTCTTTCGCAGGCCCCCGCATTCGGATAACAGGCCTGGGGTAAATGAAGTATCTGTGAAGTAGGCGTAATGCCCCGTTCCGAATGCGTCTTTGAATTCCACGACCAGACTGTTCGCCTCATCTATACCTTGCAGTTCTCTCCTGTCTCGGACCTCCGCGGTTGTCCTGTCCTCGGTCAGCGGGAGATCGTCCGCCTTCAGTCTGTTACCCATTCGCATGGTCACCGGCGTGGTTCGGTAGGCACTAGACGCAAGTCTCATCCCAGGGGCCAGCCACGCCGATTTAAACTTGCCTCCGGAGCATATAACTGCTAGGTTCACCGAGCCTATGGCCCCTTCGTCCACCTTCCCTTTCAGCTTGAAGACGACGCTCCTCACATCGGTCATCGGGTTCACGGAGGAGCTTGTCTCCCAGTGGTCTGCCGGGGCATGTGGGCTGGGTTCTTGAGAAGGCAATGCAGTGAGAGTCAAGGCTGCGGAACTCATCAGAATGAGAGCTGCGAATCTGCGGGCGTTCATGATCGGTAATCCTCGCTTCTTCGGGTCTACGCTTTCAACTTCGGCCATCGGTTGTAGCCGATCGTGGGATCGTTGGAACGGAACTCCATGATAAATTCGACTTCTTTCCGCCTCACCACAGCGTCTTCGGCATCCTCAGATTCCCATAGAATCTCGCGGGTGATGGTAAAGTTGCGCCGTTGTTCGGACGTATAGTCTGCCTCTAATCTCTTGGCGTCTGGGGACCCGAAATAGCGAAACGTTCCGGTTAAGTCCATGCCAACGTAAATCTTCCCGTTAGGGTAAGTGACTTTATAAATCCATTTCATGGCCCATCTATACTACCAAAGGTTTCAACGCAGATTTAATACACTTCCGGGCCGGGGGGGGGGGCGGCTCCCCATGCATATGATTCCCAATCTTCCTTCTCAAAAAGAGGCGGGTTTCTGCATAGCATTTCTCAATATTCCTATTAATTTTGCGGGCGTCCCAGGTATATAACTCCCGATTTTTGTTCTTTTCCGTGTTATTTGTTTTTTGCATGGCGACGAAGAGGGCTGCAAAGAAAAAGGCCAAGGGGCGCAAGCGTAACTTTGGCGACGGGTACGCCTTCGAATTTCACGGCTCCTTTACCTCGAAGGCGAAGGCGCAGAAGAAGGCTCGGGACGTGGGCGGGTAGCCGGGACGAAACTAGGTGGGGTGCAGCCAGCGAGACAGCGGTTCAGCGTAGCAGCCGGGATCGAGAGCCCGGCGACTATTTGAACAGCGATTCGATAGTCGGATGCCCAGGAATTTGTTGCTCTGAATTTCACTTGCCATGTGGACAGAAGGAGTGGCAGAATGGCCCGTCCCCTCACGGAGGTTCCATGCGACTCGATCAATGTAAAAGTCTTCTGACCACGTGCTATGTCGTTCTGATCCTAACTGCCTCTCAGAACGTATCGGCCTCAACGCTCTGTGTTAACCACGCCGGCACGGGCGGCTGCTATTCGAAGATCCAAACGGCGGTGAACAACGCCGCCTCTGGCGACGTGATCAATGTTGCGCCTGGCGCCTACAAGGAAGACGTCGTGATTGGTATGCCGCTTTCGCTGATCGGGGCGGGCGCGGGATTGTCGGTGATCGATGCGACCGGGCTGGCCAACGGCATCTATTTAGACGGATTCGACCACCCGGGCCTGAACAGCGTGACGGTGGCCGGATTCTCGGTCAAGAACGCAATGTTTGAAGCGATCCTCGTAGTCAGCGCGACGAATGTGACGATTCGCAACAATACGCTGACCGACAACGACAAATTCGGACCGATATTCAACCCCGCGGGGGGAGCCTGCGCCGGTCAACCCGCCTTTGAGACAGACGAGTCCGGCGATTGCGGAGGCGCGCTGCATCTGATTGGTACGCTGAGCTCGGTGGTGACCCATAACACGATGACTGGCAACGCGGACGGCATCCTGCTGAGCGACGAGACCGGCCTGACGGGCGGTAACCTGATCAGCCACAACGTCGTGAAGGACAACCCCCTGGACTGCGGCATTGTCCTGGCGTCGCATCCGCCGGTGGGCTCGACCCCGCCGCACTACGCGCAGCACTTCGGGATCGTCTCCAATACCGTGACCGAAAACGTCTCGGAAAACAATGGCGTAAAAGTCGGTGGCGCGGGAGTAGGTTTGTTCTCCGATGGCAACGGCCCGGGCATCGTATCTGCGAACGTCGTGATTCACAATACCCTGATCGGAAACGGCATTGGGGGGGTGTCGCTCCATTCGCATGTCGGACCGGCCTTTGGCGCCCCTGCCGACGTTATGGACGGCAACATGATCCTTGAGAATTACATTGCCGGAAACCTGGCCGACACGGACGACACCGCAACGCCGGGGCGGGTTGGAATCAACATCAACAGCGGAGGCGGAGGCTCTCCTATTTGGGGAACTGTGATTTCGCAGAATGACATTCGCGATGAGGATGTGGACGTGGCTGTCAATACGCCGGGCGTGGTCGAGGTTCATCTCAACGACCTTCGCGGCGACAAAATCGGAGTGGCCAACGTGTGCGCCTTCGACAAAGCATCGTGCACCGGGGGCATTGACGCCACGCAGAACTATTGGGGCTGCGCCGCAGGCCCGGGCGGAAAGGGATGCTCTACAGCCAGCGGCACCAGCCTTACATTCTGGCCGTGGGTTTCGACTTCGGTTGCCGATGATGACGATAGCGGTGCGGGCGACCTGGATTGACCCTTTAGCCACCGCGCCGCTCTTGGCGAGTGCATTCAATAAACAGGCCTCCGATCTCTCGGAGGCCTGTCTCGTTCGGCATCAAGTCCGCAGCGAACACTGAGGCGGGTGGACGCTCCCCACATGCTGTGCAGCAGGCGCTCGGCACCTGCAATGCGGCAAAAGCTCGCTTGTCGCTCGCGCAAGATTCGTGCTTTCCCACCCATGAATCAAAGAACGATTCATGGATGGGGCACCCTCAGCTAGGTGGTGCGTGGCCAGAAATGCACTTCGCTCGCGCCGCGCAGCCGCTCGGCCGCCGCTTCAGGCGTGATATCCCGCTGCGGCATCCCCAACATTTCAAAACCCACCATGAACTTGCGCACCGTGGCCGAGCGAAGCAGCGGCGGATAAAAGTGCGCATGAAAATGCCATTCCGGATGCGCCTTGTTGTCCGTGGGCTCCTGGTGAAAGCCCATTGTGTACGGGAAACTCGTCTCAAACAGGTTGTCGAACCGCGTGGTCAGACGCTTCAGCACATCGGCCAACCCGTCTCGCTCGCCGCTCGTGAAGGCCGGCATCGCGCCCACGTGCCGCTTGCTCAAAAGCAGCACCTCAAACGGCCACACCGCCCACCACGGCACCAGCGCGACGAAATGCTCGTTTTCAAACACGATCCGCCCTTCCGCGCCGGCGACCGCTTTCTCTGTCGCCAGATACTCACAGAGCAGGCAGCAGCCGGTCAGCGCAAGATGTTCGCGCTGCGCTTTTGTTTCTGCTGCCGCTTCGTCAGGCAAGAATTCCGTAGACCAGATCTGTCCATGCGGGTGCGGATTGCTCGCTCCCATCATCGCGCCACGGTTCTCGAAGATCTGCACGTACTCAATCCAGTCCATGCGGCCCAGTTCTTCGTACTCCCGCGCCCACGCGTCCACCACGGGCCGAATCTCTTCGCGCGTCATGCGCGCCAGCGTCAGCGAGTGGTCGGGATGATAGCAAAGCACCTTGCACAGCCCGCGCGCCGGCTCTGCCTTCAACAGCGGCGCCTCCGTCTCCATCGGCACAGGAGTCTCTGGCAGCAAGGCAGCGTAATCGTTTACAAACGCAAATACGCTTCCATACGCAGGGTTCGTTGCCCCGCCTGCCCTCTCGTTGCCCGGGCACAAATAGCACTGCGGATCGTAGGCCGCCGCAGAAGGCGTCATCTTCTGCGCCACTTCTCCTTGCCAGGGCCGCTGTGTGCGATGCGGCGACACCAACACCCACGACTGCCTTAGTGGATTCCAACGCCGATGCGGCGACTGATGCTTCGCGTCCATGCTCGCTCCCGCACCCATTCTATGCGGGCCGCCCGCGTGGGCGTTCCGGCATCTACGCAATTTCACGTTTACCGGCGTTCTACGCCTCTTCCGGTTGCAGATCGAACGCCGGCCGCAAAGTCGCATCCATGTAAAACGGCACCGACGTGTGCTCATGCACGATCTTCCAGCCGTCGCGCCTCCGCTCCAGGCACAACGTCTCCCGCATCCAGAAGCGCACCGATCCTTCCGGTCCCTTCTTCGTCCCGCTCATCTGCAGATACCCATGGCAAATCGCCATGTCGCCGCTGACCTTGACCTGCATATCCCTGGCCAGGATCGTCACCGCCGTTGACCACGACTCGAACCACGCCTTCTTCTCTTCCAGATCCACTCCATGGTGAATGAGCGGCGGCGCCAGGTTGAAAATCGCCGCATCCTCGGCAAACTGCGCGGCGAACAAGACCGCGTCCTTCTCGCGGTGCGCACGGCTCAACGTTTCAACGACGGCGAGGATCGCTGCCTCATCCGTGGAGACGGGGACGTCCAAAGTTGCTGTTGCCATGGGGAATCCTCCTTGGGTTGCATACGAAATTCCTGATTGAGAAAGCACCTCGTGCAGTTTTGCGGCAAAACCTTCGGCATCGTCGTTGTACCCGCCGTGCCCGCCCGGAAACACAACCGGCTCAACCCCCAGCCGTTCGGCCAGCGCCACGGCGGTGCGATACGGCATTGTCCCCGCCGAGACCTCGCCCACGCCCACGACAACGCGCGTCGCGCTCTTCCCCAGCGCGGAAACATCCGGGACATACGAGCCAATCGGCTTCATGCCATGTTTGATGAAAAACTCCGCATTGCCCTTGGTGCGCGCGAAAGCCTCCGCAAGCTCCGGCGATGGAGGCGTCTTGCGTTCCGCACCGCGACCTGGCCCCAACCCCGCGCCCTCCGCAAACTTCTGCATCGCCGCGCCCACCCCTGCCGCGCGGTAAGTTTCCTGGACTACATTGAGAAACTTGTCATCCTCGCCCGTCTCCCGCAGCAGACGCATGCAGGGCGGCTCATGCGCCACCAGCGTCTTCACACGGCCCGGATAGCGCGCCACCAGGTTCAACCCGATCTGCCCACCGCCGCTGCTTCCCAGCACGAAAGCCGGCTCGTCTCCGAAAAAAGCCAGCAGCGCGGCCGCATCGTCCCCGTGGACATCCATCTCCTGGTCTTGGGGTTCGCCTTCCACCACGCTGCGCGAGTTGCCACGCGGATCGTACCGCACCGCCGTGAATCGGTCCGCCAATAGCGGCGCAATCCCCGAAAAAATGCCCGCATCCGTCGGCCCACCCGGAATCATCAATAGCACCGGGCCCGCGCCCTGAATCTCGTAGTAGATCTGCGCCCCCGGCACTTTCAGAAGCGAGGATCGAATTGACTGCGTGTTCGTCAAAACTAAATCTCCCTTCGAACCCCGGATCGCCGCGCGCATCCACGACGCACCCTTCTTCTCATCCCCGGTTAGCGTTTGCTCACTAACTCGACTTCGGATCCTCGCCGGTGCCCTATTCGCTCGCTCTCACTCGGTGGGAATCAGAATCTCCGTCACGCACTTCTCCGGTGGCGTGCTCATGGGGTCGTTCACGTAGTTCTCGATGGCCCAGTCGCTGCGCACCATCTTCCCGCTTTTGCCCACAATCTCCCACGCGCGCCCCGAGGCCGCCGGCAGATCCGAGTAAGGACCAGTCAGCACAAACTTGCTGTACCGCCCGCCGGCAAACTTCTCGTAAGCCAATCCTTGCGGCAGCTTCATTGGCTCCGCCGCCAGCGCAAACCCCGCGCGATACGTGTTCGGATCCATGCGGTACAGGCTCACGCCGCTCGTAATCTGGTTGTGCTCCTTCAGCAGCGGAGAAAGGCTGTGCAGCGTCTGCCATGCCTCCGGCGCAATCTTCATAAACGGCCCCGTCTTCTCAACAAACACGTAGTGCATGGGCGCGAAATCCACGATCTCGGGCTCTTCCGTCAGGTTCATCCTCTTCTCCTCTTGCCAGTCTGTTGTTTCCGAAATCTCACACGTCAACTCACGCTTTGTACTCGCGCGCTGCACAAATCCTCAATGCGGATGCGACTCCGCCGCGCTGCCATCCGACCAGTGTCCCACGGGCACCATGAAAATTGTCTCCGGCTCCGGCCCCTGCGCATGATCCGAATCCAAAACTACCGGAGAGCCCTCGAGATTCGCGCCCCAACTAGCAGCCTCCGTGCTGGGCACATGAAACATCAGGTGCGGATGCCAGTGCCCCACGCCATCGCCCAGGTATCCGTCTTTCGACAGCATGAACGACATCGCGCCCGCTTCCGGCTTCAGCAACTTCCCTTCCGCAACTTCCGCTTTCACCTTCGTTATCATTTCCGTCTTCGTCAGCCCGCTCAGCACCAGCTTCGTTCTCTCCAGTGTGTAGGGCAAAATCGATCGCACCGCCGCCGCGTTATAGCAAATCGGTCCACGCATTTTTGGGTTCCAGAACTGCTCGCTGTCAGTGGGCGACATCCACGACCGCTCCACAATACACGTGAAGCCGTTCTTACCCTCCACCGCCGTCGCGTAGCCATCCTTTTTGAGCACCACAACCGTCGCGTCTTTCGCGAGCTCGGGTGGCGCAGCGCTCTTAGCCAACGCAATCTCGGCGTCGCGATCTGCCATCAGGTATTCGTTCAGCGGCGCCATCGCTGCGTAAGATCCCGCAGCTTGCTGCGCCTGCGCCAGAACAGCCACGCCTTGCTCCGTCGCAAACAGCATAGCGGCAAACATCATTCCCGTGATCAACTTCATGGTCATACTCCCTCCATTTTGTCTCTCGGATTTTTTCACCGCTCAACGTGCGCGGTGCGGACTCGGCTGGGGTCGAAACAGCAGCTCCACGTACCGGTGCAAGTGGTCGAGACAGTCTTCCGCGACCGCGACCCCATGCTGCGCTTTCGCCAGAATGAATGCTCCTTGAATCGACGCCTGCACATAGAGCGCCAGGCTTTCGGCCGTCCAGTCCGCCGTGATCCCACGCTGGGCCATCGCCTCGGCAATCATCGGCGTCAGCGTGGCCGCATGCGTGGTGATGCTGCGGTTACAAGCCTCACGCAGCGCCGGGTGCGTGTCGTATACCTCCTGCACCATGGTGCCCACCAGGCAGGTGTAGTCTGGCAACTCTCCCTGTAGCAACCCCTTGCGGAAGTCGATGTAGGACAGCAGCCGGTCCAGCGGATCCGCTTCCTTTTGATACCTAGCGCTCGCAAACAGCGCTCCCGTGCCCTCGATCCAAAACTCGGCCGCCGCCAGCGCCAGGTCTTCCTTGCTGCTGAAGTGGTGAAAGAAGCTTCCCTTCGTAAGCCCCGCAGCCTCGCAGATGTCCTCGACCCGCGTCGCCGAATATCCCTTGGCGCGGATCACCTGCAGCGCGGCCTCCAGCAGCCGCGTCTTCGATTCATGCCGGGTTTCGATCGCTGTCGCCATACCAATTGGTACGAAGCATACCGATCAGTCGGTATGCTGTCAACAGACTCGCTGCGATTCTTGTGGAAAACCACAGACTGGGTGCCCAGGTCTGGATTTTCAGACCTGGGAGAGCACGAACCCCGTGCGAGTGAAAAGCGAGTGTCTGACGCCCCGCAGGTGCCGAGCGTCTGCTCCACCGCAGGTGGTCGGAACTTCCATCACTTCTCCCGCGTATTCTCCTTCGTCCGCGAAAGGCACACCCATGCGTCCCAGCCTCGCCCTGCTCTCCACGTTGCTTCTGCTTCCCGTCTCGGCTCGTGCGCTCAGCAAGGTCGAGGTCGACGATCTCGCCCACCATCCGCTGGTTGCCGACTTCCCTTCCGGCGGCGAACTGGCTCTGCACCTGCGCTCCGGCGAAATTCACATCGTGGGCACCGATGCCAACAAGGTGTCGGTCCACGTTGGCGGCCGGCGCGGAGAGGACTCCACAGATATGCGCGCCCGCTTTGAAAGCTCCGGTAACCAAGGGTCGCTGCGCGTCGCTGGCGGTCCTAACAACGAAGTCACAATCACTGTCGAAATTCCGCGCCGCGCCAGCCTGCACCTGCGCGTCTTCGCCGGCGAAGTCAACGTTACCGATATTGTGGGCGACAAGGACATCGAACTCAGCGCAGGCGACTTGAAAGTGGACGTGGGCAACCCCGCCGACTACGCGCATGTGGCCGCTTCGGTCACCACCGGCGATCTCAACGCGAGCCCGTTCGGCGAACAGCGCGATGGGCTCTTCCGCTCCTTCGAGAAGTCCGGCAACGGCAAGTACCGGCTCGCCGCCCACGTCGGCGCCGGGGACCTGATCCTCCGATAGCAAGCGCTCAAGAGCCGCAATCGTTACTGCCGGTCGAAGACCAAAACATTCGCTTTGTCGCGGCCGGTAAAGTGCACCGTCATCGTCAAAGTCTTCGCGTCGGCCGACAGCCCAACATCCTCCGTGGCATATGCCTTCTCTTTGTATTTATCGGTGATCACCACATTGTGCTCGTCCACGCGCTGAGCCGACGCGGAAGCACCCTGACCATTCGCCCCCTCCATGGGATAGTCCTTGCCGTCGAACTTTACATTTTTCGTCTGCTTCTCGCCGGGATTCACGAAGGAGAGACCTTCGCCTTCAAATGCCTTCACCTCCATCGAAACGGGTGAATTGTTTGTCTCCTTGATGCTTTGCCAGTCTGCCGCGAAGCCTGACCCTCCGCCTACGCGCTGGTAAACGTAATCCAGGCTGATGGTCGAATTGTCCTGCGCAAACTCGCGGTAATAATCGGTGAGGGTGTTGCCATCGCTTGAGAGCTTCCACGTCCCTCTCAGCATGATCCGGCCGTCCTTTTTGCGCACAACAATCCAGGTATCCGGCGCCTCCGCCTTGGCTGACAGCAGGGTCCCGTAGAGACCCGGCTGGTCGGTTCCGTCCGCCACGATGGTCTCCGCGCCGCCGCCAAAATTGAAGATGTACTTGTTGCCGCCCACACTCTGCACTTTCATTTCATCTGGTGTTCTGCTTCGCGAAGAGTCGAGCTTCCACTGGCCGATGAAAGGGCTTTGCGCCACAGATGCTATGCCCGTTGCGAGACAAACCGCCTGCACAATTTTGAGAATTCGAATCAACACATGCGCCTCCATGGTTCTCATCGGAAGCACGCCGATTGCCGTCTTGCGAACGGTGCTTATCCGTCGGCTCGTCCGGGGAATTCGACGTTTTAACGTTGAATTGTTCCGCCTTGCAACATCGGGCGTTGAAGAACATGAGCTGTCGACACCTTCAGGGTTGCCGAGACTTTGTCCGAAATTGAGAAAGACATCCCGAAATCGAACACCGCCGACCCAGGATTTCTGGGTGCCCCATCCTTGCGCGTTTTCGGCCCAAGGGTGGAAAAGCACGAACATTCGCACCCACATTGAGTGGCTGAAATTTGGGCGCCCCAGGTCCGGGGACCCTGCGGACAGGTCTTGGTCCGTGGGGTGGAGATCTGGATTTTCAGACCTGGGAAACCTTGCGCCGAAAACGCGCAAGGATGGCACGAACCCTATGCGAGCGAACTGTGAGCGCCTGCCGCACCGCAGGTGCCTCCCAAACGGGTCATTTTCGGCTTAAGTCACTCGTGCGTTGGCACTTAACCCCTCCGCAAATCGTTGCACAGGATTTCATGGCTTTGGCGCACAATCCTCTTAGATCAGATTTCAGAACCAAAGGACGTCGAGCTCGTTCCCGTAACTCCTTTGCTGTCTAGAATCTGCAAAGAACTTCTTTAGAATCAAGAATTTGGAAGGATAGGCTCGTTCTATCTCTTTGAAAGGAGGCAACTTCCGTACAGAAATACCCCTTTTTTTATTTTTTTTGAAATCGGGTATTTGCTTGACGCCACCATGTACAACCGGCCGTGGTCCGGCTACGGATTCCGGGGGTCTCACCCTTCGGGTTCTTGCAAAAGAGCAGAATGCCGGTTGCCCCCGGGCACTCGGATTTGGAGACCGGGGCAAGCACGAACCTCATGCGAGCGATGAGCGAGCGTCTGCCCCACCGCAGGTGGCTAGGCCGTTGGTTTGTCCGGCGCGGGCATGGAGGCCAGGAACCGCCGCGCGAACTCCTCGGCGTACTCCTCGGTCAACTGCCGGACACGCTTCGGGTCGTCCGAGCGCACGATCAACCCGGCGTGGTGATGCTTCTTCATGCGATGCACAATCTCGGGCGCGTCGAAGCCCGACGTGTCTGGATCGGCCGTCTGCGCCAGGCACAAAACGCTGCCCGCGTAGCTTGTCTGCGGAGTTGGCGGGACGTAGGCCTCCTCGCGCAGGCTTGCTACCTCAATGCGTGCCCACTCACGCCACAGGTTGACGCCGGTTGCGGCCTCAACCAGGTCGGAGATGAACGCTCCGCCGACGCGCGCCGCAATTTCGAGGAAGTAGAAGCGACCATCGGCATGCGCCTTGATGTACTCGCCGTGGGTGACGCCCCGCGCCATGCCCAGCGACGGCGCGAGATGAGCGTTCAGCGCGGTCAGGTCTTTCCAGTCGCTGCTGTTTCTGTCCACGGTACGGGTGGTAAAGACGCCGCCTTCGTGCATCACCTGCATGGGCGGCTTGCCGTATTGGTGCACCACCGCGAACACCACCTGACCTTCGCTCACGATGGAGTCCACATGGAAGATGTCGCCGGGCACAAACTGCTCCATCAGGAAGCGGCTCTGGCGGTCGCCCAGATCGTCGAGCGCGCGCCACAGTTGTTCCGGCTCGTGGATCATGCGGATACCCAGCGCGGAAGCTTCGGAACGCGGCTTCAAAAGCCAGGGCGCCGGCACATGTTCCATATAGAGGCGCAGTTCATCGTAGTTGAGCACGCGGCAGAACTGCGGAACCAGTATGCCGGAATCCTGCGCGCCGATGCGCATGGCCAGCTTGTCGCGATAGTAGGCCGACGCGGTGACGCCCATGCCGCGAATGCGCATGTGCTCGCGAACCTGGGCTGCATGCTCGAGATCGAACTCGTCGAGGGCAACGATGCGGTCGAAACGCCGGCCGCGCGCCATGTAGGAAACGGTGTTGAGAATCTGCTCGATGGACAGATCGGGAGGCATGGTGACGATTTCTTCCAGGGCCTCACGCGGCCATGGCGCGTCGCGCAGCTTGTCGACGGTGAGCAGTGTGGGCTTGACCCCCATCTCGGCGCACTGGCGCAGGAAGTCCTGCCCTTTTTCGTAGCTTGCGATGCAGAGAAACCGCTCCGTAGCGTCAATCATCGAAAACCTCACAGGAACCAGGGATCAGTTGTCAGTAGGCAGTTGGCAGAGTTTGCGGTTTCTGTTTCCTAGTCCCTTAGTCCCAAGTTCCCAGTTCCCTGGTTCCCTAGTCCCTTAGTCCCAAGTTCCCAGTTCCCTGGTTCCCTAGTCCCTTCGTCCCTCTTCGTTCTACCATAGACGCTGCATGCGGCTCATGACTTTGAACATGTTCACTGCTTCCCAGATTGTTGCGCTGCACGACCAATCCACCGAGCG
>Ga0182013_10006005_pt1 | contig 13930 bp, 8 predicted proteins | sample 612S2MmetaG_FD_120487 | JGI IMG/M metagenome (GOLD analysis project Ga0182013, IMG submission 120487) | Permafrost microbial communities from Stordalen Mire, Sweden - 612S2M metaG | ecosystem: Environmental > Terrestrial > Soil > Wetlands > Permafrost | place: Sweden: Stordalen | collected... | reverse complement strand
ATCTGGAGGGCGGCGGCCAGGATCCGGGCGACGGTGTGCGTCTTGCCCGTACCGGGACCTCCGGCGATCACCGACAGCGGACGGGTGAGGGCGCGCTCCGCCGCCACGAACTGGAGGTCGACCGCGCCGTTCTCGTCGAGCGGCACGCCGCCGAACACTTCGGTAAGGCCCCGTCGGACGACCGCGGGCTCACCCGGGTCGGTAGGGCCAACGGCGGTGCTCCCGTCGGCCCGCCGACACACGTCGCCGGCGACGGCCACCTCGAAGCTCCAGAATCGCTGCAGGTAGACGCGATCGCCGTCGAGCACGAGCGGCCGGAGCGGGTCGTCCCCGTCCGGCGGCGGGCCCGCCCCGGCATCGGTCACCACGGAGGATCCGGCCAGCTGAGCGCGCCAGGCCCCGGGATCGGGCAGGCCCAGACCGGACGCCCGCCCGGCGTCGACCTGGGCGGCGACGAGCTGGTCGTGGGCCGCTGCGAGGTCCAGGCAGACGTGGCCGAGGCGCGTGGCCCTCGCCGCCAGCGCCAGGGCGAGCAGGACGGCGGCGTCGGGTCGATCGGGTGCGAGGCGGAGCACGGCGGACACCAGGTGCACCTCGAGGTCGCCCAGCACCCCCGCGTCGACCCAGGGGGCGAGTACGGCGTCCGCCGCCTCCGTGGACCACCCCGCCGGACGCCCGGCCACGACCGTCATCGCGCCGCTCCGATCGGTGCGCCGTCGAGGACCGCACTGGCCTCGTCCAGGAGGCCCGGGGCGAACTCCCAGGTGAAGACCCCGTGGGGGTCCGGACCGTCGCGGCCGACCCCGGGGCCCGTCATCCCGCGGACGAACAGATAGGCCGCCCCCGCCACCTCGGGGGGTGCGGTGCCCGGGCGGCACCGGGACCGGAGGTAACGGTGGAGGGCGACACCGTACAGGAGCGCTTGGAGCGGGTAGTGGTGCTCGCCCATGGCGCCGGCCAGGGGGGCCCGTGCGTAGTCCGACGGGGCCGGCTCGGCCCCCGGCGGTGTGAGCCGGTTCGACTTGTAGTCCGCCACGACGAACCGGTCGGGGCCGTCCGCGGTGCGGCGCCGGGCCACGAGGTCGATGGAGCCGGTGAGGTGGCCGGCGAGCCGGACGTCGAGCGAGCCGCCGGCCAGCGCCGCCGCCCAGGCCCGGAGCGGATGGCCCTCGGGCAGGTGGCGCAGCACCACGTCGCCCAGCTCCCGGACCTCGGGGCGACGCCCCGCCTGCCCCACCCGCAGCTCGAAGGCGAGCTCGTCCAGGCGGTCGTGTCGGTCGAGGGCGCCCAGGCTGGAGTCGTCGAACAGCGGCCCGAGCGGAGTCCGGACGGCGTCGGCGAGTCCGGCCACCAGCAGCTCCCGACCGTCGACGTCGTCGGGGGCCAGCACCGACGGGGAGGTCCCGGTCCGTCGGAACACCTCGTCGACCGCGACCTCGAGGGCGCCCGTCAGGTCGGGGGACGTGAAGTCGGTCCGCTCGAGCACCGAGTGCACGAACGTGCCGAATTCGGTGCCGGCCCGCAGCCCCGTCAACGTCCCGGCGTCCGCACCGTCCGCACCGTCCGCACCGTCCGCCGGCTCCCCGATCCCGACCCCGGTGTCCGCGTCGGCGGTCTCGTCGTCCGCGCCGCGGTCCGCCCCGGTCACGTCGTAGGGATCGCCGAGGACGTCCTCGGCGGTCGCCGTGATCGCCGAGAACGACCAGCGGTGCATCGAGCGGTCCGGGACCACGGAGAGGGTGGCGACCACGAGCGGCTGATCCCCGGTCTGCCGATCCGGCGGCCGCCACGGTGCGGCGCGCACGGGCTCGGGTACGACCGTCACCGTGACGGACCCACCGGTCCCCTCGGCCAACTCGGCCAGGCTCGCCGGGATGTCGGACTCGGCCGGGATCGTGCAGGACCCCGAGGCGAACATGTCCGGGTCGAGCGTCCCGCCCCCGGGGCGGCGGGCGAACAGGAACCGGCTGATGGCCCGGCTCTTGCTTCCCCTGGCGTTGGCCCACCAGACGGCGGTGTGGTGTTGGGCACGGGTGAGGGCGACGTAGACGAGGCGCAGGCTCTCCGATGCCTCCTCCTCCCGGGCCAGGACCTTGCGGGCGCCCGCCGTGGTGGGATCGGGCCAGCTCGTCCCCTTGGCCAGGTCCATGGTCCGACGGCCCGTCTCCGGATCGGTGTACACGACGTCTTCCGGGTTCTTCCCGGGCCGCCACAGCATGGGCAGGCAGACCACCGGGAACTGGAGCCCCTTGGCCTTCCAGATGGTCATGATCTGCACGGCCTCGGCCTGCGACTCGATCCGTCGGGCCACCACGTCGCCATCGGTCTCGAGGTCCGCCTGGGACTCCGGGGGGTCGTCCAGGAAGGCGAGGAGCCCCGGCACCCCTGATCTTCCCTGGGGGGAGTTGTCGTGGAGCAGCTCGGCCAGGTGGTCGAGGTCGGTGACGTTCCTGTCGCCGTCGAACCGACCGAGTACCCGGGCCACGACGTCAGTGTCGGCCCACACGGCGGCGAGCACCTCGGCCACCGGCTCGTCGGCAAGGCGGCCCGACCAGTCCGCCAGCTTCCGTTGCAGTTCGGCGAGGTCGTCGTCGGCGGAGGACGCGACCCTGCGGGGTGACCACGACTCGAACCAGGACAGCGCATAGGCGCGCACGCGACGCAGGTCGGCGGGTCGTTCCATGGCGGCCAGCAGCAACCGGACCTGGTCGGTGGCCCACGACGAGAGCACGCTCCCCGCCCCCGAGACGACGGCCGGGACGCCCTGGAGGCGGAGGGCGTTCTGGGCGCTCCGGGCATGGCCGCCCGACGTCACCAGCACGGCGATGTCGCGCGGCCGGAGCGCACGCTCGCCGCCCGGCGCGTCCGGATCGGGGACCTTCGCCCCGTCGAGGAGGCTGCGCACGTGGGCGACCATGTCGCGGTGGACGATCCGGGCCGCCAGCGGCGTGATGGGGAGGGTGCCCGACCGTGGCAGCAGGTCCCCCACCGCCACACGGACGGCGAGGCCCGACAGGGACGACCGGTCGGGGCCGCGCATGCGCTGGGGCTCGTGTTCGTCCGAGGCGCGCACGGGCACGAACCCGATGGCGTCGTCACCGAAGGTCGCGCCGCCGAAGAACCGACCCATGGCCTCGATGGCCGCGCCGTCGGACCGCCAGTTCCGGTCGAGCGTGAACCGACCGGTGGCCGGCGTGGCCCTGACGGCCTCGAGGTAGACCGAGATGTCGGCGCCCCGGAACCGGTAGATGGCCTGCTTCGGGTCACCGACCAGGACCAGGGCGTGGGTGCCGTCCCGCCCGCCGAAGAGGGTCGAGAAGATCTCCCACTGCACCGGGTCGGTGTCCTGGAACTCGTCGATCAGCACCACGGAGTACCTGCGGCGGAGCGCGGCCACCACCGACGCCGACGACGGGTCCGTCAGCGCGTTGCGCAGCTCACCGAGGACGTCGTCGAATCCCATCGTCCCGGCGGCCAGTCGCCGGTCGAGGAGGTTCGCCTCCGCGGCGAGTACCAGGCCGCGCAGCCGGACCTGCGCCGGGTCGGCGCCGTCCCGCTCCGGTGCCGGTTCGAGGTCCATGTCCGGGTCGCGGAGGTACCGCTCGGCGGCCTTGACCAGGTTCGCCAACGACGGCAGCTCACCGACCGGCGCACCCGTGGAGGCGGCGGTCGCCAGCGCGTCGGCACAGGCGTGGCGCACCGTCTCGGACACGTCCGAGGTGAGGCGGGCGTCCGGGTCGACGGCCGTCGAGATCCCGAGGGTGCTCCGGACCTGGGCGGCGAAGCTGTGCATGGTCGAGATCGCCACCGAGTCGAACTCCGACACGGCGCGCTCGAGCCGGCGCCGGCAGTCGTCACCGCCCACCTCCTCGAGGAGGGCCGTGAGGTCCGCCACGCCCGGCGGCACCGGGCCCCCGGCCAGCGCCTCCGCCGTCGTCGCCATCTGGCCACGGATCCGCGACCGGAGCTCCGCGGTGGCGGCCCGGGTGAAGGTGACGATCAGCAGCTCGGAGGGAGCGAGGTCGCGCTCGGCCAGGAACCGCGTGGCCAGCGTGGACAGGGTGAAGGTCTTGCCGGTGCCGGCGCTGGCCTCGATCACCACCTGCCCGGAGGGCAGCTTGCCGTAGACGTCGAAGGGGAGCTGGTCGGTCACGGCACGGTCTCCGCGGTGCGTCCGACTTCCCCCCACAGATGGCGTGCGTACCGCTCGACCCGGTTGCCCGGTCCCGCTGGGTCGTGCGGCTCCGGCGACAGCGCGTCGATCTCGTCCGGCTCGACGTCACCGAAGACGAGCCGGACCGCCGGCGCGGTGCCGTCGCCGCGGCCGTCGTGGTTCCGCCACTCCCCATCCGCACCCTTCCCCTGCAGCACGACCGACGAGTAGGAGGGGAAGAGCGGCAGCGGCTCACGCAGGCCCGACCGGTAGAGGCCGACGACGCGGGCGAGCGCGGCACATGCCGTGCTCCCGCTATCGTCCCCGGCGACCGGGCGCAGCTCGATCACGGTGACCGTCTTCGAACCACTCTTCGGCCGGGTCACCACGACCGAACGCCAGGGAGTGACCGGATCGGTTGCCACCAGCACCATCAGGTCGAGCCAGGCCGCCAGCCGGTCGACCTCCTTCGGCCGGGTGAACCGGACGCGGCCGGGGCCCGGGCCGGGACCCTCGAGGCTCAGTGGGACCGTGCCGACGATTCGGGTGCCGTCACCGAGGACGACGTCGATCTCGGTGACCTCCGGGTCACCGGGCCGCACGCCGCGCTCCACGGCCGCCGCCACGAGACCCTCGACCTCGCCGGAGATGTCGTCGAACAACCGGTCCTCCAGGACGCCGGGGGGCAGCGCCCCCTTCGCCCGCTCCACGAGCCGCCACCGATCGACCGACGCGCCCTGCAGCCGGGCGTCGAGGAGGTTCTGCCCGATCTGGTGCTTCTCCAGGCCGTTCGGCTCGACGGGCAGGACGGCGTCGACCTGCTCCGCGGCCCGGGGGAGCGTCGCCTCGAGGGACTGGCGCAGGAAGGTGGCCACCGGGTCGCGCAGGAACGCGTGGAGGGCGTCGAGCTCGACGACGGGCTGGTCCACCGGATCGAGCCGCTCGTCGAGGAAGGGCTCGCGCCGGGTCGGCCGGTGTCGGCGCCGCTCCGCCGCGCGACGGTCCCGTTCCGAGAAGCTCCACGGACGCCCGGGGACGAGTCGGCCGGGCTGGAGGCACTCCTCGTCGAAGGGGTGCCTCGGGTGGACCACCTCGATCGTCCGGCGCTCCCCCACGAGCGCCACGACGGCGTCGTGGAGCTCAGCGACCGGCACGGCGGGGGGCACCTCGTGATTGGAGCGGACGTCGCGCCCGTCACGTACCACCACCAGGTGGTCGCCGGCGGCGAGCACGGCCTCGAGCAGCCACTGGCGGCCCTCGGACCGCGGGTCCGGGTCGCCGACCTGGGGCGAGTCGGCGACGAGGTCGGAGGCGTCCGGCGCCGTGGCGCCCGGCGAGTCCTGGTCCAGTCCGAGCACGCAGACCACCCGGAACGGCACCCACCGGAGTGAGGCCATCGACGTGACCGTCACCCCACCGCGGAAGTAGTCGGGACGACCGGGACCGCTGTCGAGCCGACGTTCGAGGAGCCTGCGCACGTCGAGTAGGTCGAGGGGCACGCCCGGGCCGCGTCGCGAAGCGGCGGCGTCGTCCACCACCTCGACGAGGACCCGTTCGAGCGCGTCGAACTGCCAGCCGGCCGTGGTCGGCGCGGCCAGCAGATCGTGGCAGGCCGCCCGGAGGAGGCTGATCCACCCGCCGACGGTCCGACCGCCCCGCTCGCTGTGGTCGGCCAGAGTCGCCAGGCGCTCCAGCACGTGCGCGAACACACCGAGCACCTCGAGGTCACCGCTGTCGACGCCGTAGGGGGCCACCCCGCCGACGGTGAGCTCGAGCCCCCCGTCGGACACCGCCGACCCCAGCAGTAGGCGGTCGAGCGCGGCCTGCCACGTGTTGTGCCCGACCGCCGCAGGCACGCCGAAGCCGGAACGGTGCACGGGATCGAGGCCCCATCGCACACGCGTCTCCGTCGCCCACTCGGCCAGAACGGCGAGGTCGTCGTCGTCGAGGCCGAATCGGGCCCGCACCGGCGCCAGGGACAGGAAGTCGAGCACCTCGGCGAACTCGAAGCGACCGGCGACCAGGTCCAGCAGCGCGGTGGTGGCGCCGAGGACGGGGTTGGTGGACCGCAGCGACCGGTCGGCGATCCGGTACCGGAGGGCCGGCGGCCCGTCGCCGGTACCGGTGGCCCCGCCGGTCGAGCCGCCCGGGCCGAACTCGGCCTCGACGAGGGGGGCGAACCGCTCGAGGTCCGGACAGACGACGAGCACGTCGTCCTCGGTGAGTTCGCCCGCCCGGTCCTGGAGGAGGTGGAGGATGGCGTCGCGTACCACCTGGACCTGGCGCTTTGCACCGAAGCAGGCGTGGAACTGCACCGACCGGTCGTGCGCGTCGACGGGTGACGGCGCATCCTGGGCGTCCGCGCGGATCGCCGCCTGGAGCCGCCCGAGGAGTGTGGTCGGCTCCGCTCCTCCCCCGGTCAGGACGTCGATCCCGTCGGGGCCAGCCCGGTCGGCGATCAGCAGTGCCGCTTCGCGGGACAGCCGCCCCCAGGAGCGCAGCAACGGGTGACGGACCGACTCCGCCGTCAGGTCCTCCGATCGCAGGCGGGGGTGCCCGTCCGCCGGGGCCGGCCAGGCGGCGAGCAGGGCGGTGGGGTCGAATTGGTGCGGCGCGAGAAGGAACAGGTGCACGGCCCGTCGCCGGGCCACGGCCTCCACGAGCGGCAGGAAGTCCTGGCCGGGCAGCGCCGTGAACCCGAAGAGTAGGAGGCGGGAGGGCAGCTCGTCATCGAGGTCGAGCGCGCCGTGGGCCACGCGACCGACGACCTCGGCCATGCGCTCGGGCGGGCTCGGGCTGCCGATCTCGTCCCGCAAGCGGCGCCACAGGAACGGCTGCCAGGTGGCGTGGGCGGCGAGTGGGTCGCCCGATCCGTCGACCAGCCCACCGTGCCGACCCCCGGGGTCCGCCCACGCACGGACCATCTCCGGTCGGTGCAGGTGGTAGCGGTCGAACAGGTCGGCGACGGCTCGCACACGGGTGAACCGGGAAGCCCCGGCGGGCAGCTCGGTGAAGATCGGCACCGTGCCCGCGGCCACCAGGTCGTCGAACACGGCGAGGAGGGGCCACACCATCCGGTCGATCCGCCAAGGGTCCTCACCCGGGGCGCGCCCGCTGGCGCCGCCGTCCTGGCGGGCCGCGGCGTCGAGCACGACGGCCCGCAGCGTGCCCGGGTAGGCGCGTCGGAAGTTGGCCGCCACACCGTCGGCGGCACCCGGTCCGCTCGCCCCCAGGTGGCGGGCGAGGTCGAGGCTCACCCACCGCCGCATGCCGTCGGAGGGCACGGCCAGCCACTCGGCCTCCATCGGGTCCAGCGGATCCGCCGCCAGCACCCCGGCGAGCCGCTCGACCAACAGGTCGGCCCGTCCCGCCGAGTAGAGGTGGAGCCCGGCTCCCGGTTGTGCGTCGCCCACGAGTGGCGACCTTACTCACGGGGTGCGACACCGGTTCGTCCCGCGCCAGGCCCACCGGGATCGCCCGCGGCCCGCCGGATCACACCGCCGGGGCCCACCAGGTGCAACGATGGTCCCGGCGTCCCGACCGCGGGACCATCACCTCCAGGAGGTTCTCGTGGGATTCATGACAGCGGCCTCGTCAGGCGCAGGTGGCGGAGTATTCCTGCTCCTCCTGATCTTCTTCTACATCCTGTTCGCGCTCCCCGTGTGGGGCACCTACCAGAAGGCCTCGCCCCAGGGGGACCCGGCATGGGCGGCGTTCGTGCCCATCTACAACTTCATCGTGCTCCTGCGCGTGGCCGGGCGACCGAAGACCTGGGCGTGGTTCCTGTTGCTCCCCCTGATCCCCTATCTCGGCAGTCTTGCGCTCCTCGTCATCTCGATCTTCATCCTCAATGACGTGTCCAAGAGCTTCGGGCACGGCGCGGGATTCACCGTCGGCCTGGTCCTCCTGCCGGTGATCTTCTGGTTCATCCTGTGGCTGGGCAAGAGCACCTACCTCGGCCCGAAGGGCCCGGCCGCCATGGCCGGCGGCTACGGCTACGCGGACCCGGCCTATCCGACCCAGGGCGGCTACGTGCCGCCACCGCCGCCCGCCGGCTATCCGCAGCAGCCCGGCTACCCGCAGCAGTCGGCCTACCCCCCGCCGCCCCAGCCCGGCACGGCCTACCCGCCGCCGCCGCCCTCCCCCGGCGCAACATCTCCCCCGCCGCCCCAGCCCGGCACGGCCTACCCACCGCCGCCGCCACCGCCCGGCGCGACACCTCCGCCGCCTCCTCCACCGACCGCGCCCCCCGCCCCACCGGAGGCTCCCCCGGTCTGACGGACCTCGCCCGGACCGCCCCCTACGAGGGGATGAGCCCGGGCGGCGCGCCGTCGAGCATGTCCAGGATGGCCACCGCCAGGGCCCGCGCCGACACGGGGTCGAGCTCGAGGGCCACACGGGCCGACGCCCCCCGGGACGGGTTGCGCAGGTCCACGTTGAGGGTGTGGTCGGCCGGGGCGTGGACCGGGTGGTCGAAGTAGACCGAGGCGTCGGTCACGGGGAACCATCCTTCGGCCCCCTTGCCGCTTCCGGCGACCGGCAGGGTCGTCGTCCGGTAGGTGCACATGGCTGTCCGTCCTCTCCTGGTACGCGCGGTCAGTCCGACAGGTGCCGGCCGAAGAAGGTCCAGATCCGCTCCCAGCCGTCCCGGGCGGCGTCCGGTCGGAAGCTCGGTCGGTCGGTGTTGAAGAAGGCGTGGCCCGCCCCCTCGTAGGAGTGGAACTCGAACTCCTTGCCGGCGGCGGTCAGCACGCGCTCGAACTCGGTGACCTCGTCCGGCCCCGGGTACTGGTCGTCGGCACCGAACAGGCCGAGGAGCGGGCACCCGAGGTCGCCGACCCGGTCGCCGAGCGGTCCGATCCGGAGTGGGAACTCGTCCGGCGGTACCGTCAGCACGAAGGCGCCGTAGCAGTCGACGGCGGCATCGAGGTCCAGGCTGCAGGCGGCCAGGAACGACTGGCGCCCCCCGGAGCAGAAGCCGATGGTCGCCACCCTGCCGTTCGAGCCGTCCTGGGCCCGCAGGTGGGCCGTGGCCCCCGCCACGTCCCCGACCAGGCGCTCGTCGGGTACCCCACCGTTGGCCCGGGCCACGGCGGCGGCGTCGTCGGGGGCCGCCCCCGGGGCCTCGCGGCAGTACAGGTTGGGGCACACCGCCAGATAGCCGTTGGCGGCGAACCGCCGGGTGATCTCCTTGGTCGCCTCGTCCCAACCGGGCATGTGGTGGATGACGACCACCCCGCCGGCCGGCCGGGCGTCGAGCGGCACGGCCAGGTAGGCCTCGACGGTGTCGCCCCCGTGGCCGGCGAACTCCACCGTCCGCGCGGTCAGGTCTCCTGCGGTCATCTGGTCCCCTCCCCGGGTCCTCGTCCTTCGGTCGGTCCATCAGTCGGTCGCTCGGTCGGTCGCTCAGTCGGTCGGTCGGTCGCTCGGTCGGTCGGTCCATCAGTCGGCCCCTCGGTCGGCGCGTCGGCGACGCCGAGCTCTTCGAGGAGCTCGGCCAGCCGCCGCGACTTGTCGGCCTGCTCGTCGCGGAAGGCCTGGAGGCGGGCCAGCGTGTCGTCGAGCCGGGCCAACAGGAGGTCATTGGCCTCCGCCGCCTCGATCAACAGGGCCCGGCGCCGGGCCGGGCCGGCGTCGCCCCAGCGGTACTCGGACCGGACGCGGTCGAGGGCGTCGGCATCGGGCGTCTCCAGGACCATCCGGACCTCGGCCAGGGAGAACCCGAGGAGCTCCTGGAGATCGCGGATGCGTGTGACCCGGGCCATGTCGGCCGGCAGGTAGAGGCGCTCGCCCCCGCCGCGATGTCCGCTCGGCCGGATCAGGCCGAGCTCCTCCCAGTAGCGGAGCGTGCGCGTGGTGACGCCGGTGCGCTGGGCCAGCTCGCCGATCGGCACGACGTCGCCGGTGGACAGGGTCGCCGCGGCCGCGGTCACGGCAGCGCCTCGGTGTCGGCACCCACGGCCTCGTCGGCGGCCAGGTCGGCGGCGCTGACGACGAGCTGGTCCCCCTCGGCGTCGGACTCGTCGCCCTCGCGGTAGACGTAGCGCCCACCCCGCAGCCACGAGGCCCAGGCCGCCAGCAGGCTGGCCACGATGGCGAAGTCGAGCGCGGCGTGCAGACCCGACAGGAAGGACCGGCTGATCAGGCCGGGGAAGAAGCTGCGGCCCGTCAGCGCCGCCTGCTGGGCCGGGGTGAGCTGGGCCAGTACGTCGGGGCCCACCAGGTGCTGGACGGGGTTGTAGCCGAGGAAGGCGGCGAACAGGGTCGACACGGGTGACAGGTGGGCCACCCGCTCGGCCACGTCCGTCGGCACCCCGTGGATGACGAGGCCGTGCAGCAGGTTGGTGGACAGCGATGCGGTGACCCCGACGATCATGAGGGTGAAGAAGATGCCGATCGACAGCACCTGGGCCGAGTTCTGGAACGTGGTGTTCATGCCCGAACCGGCCCCGCGGTGCTGGGCCGGCAGGCTGTTCATGACGCCGGCCCGGTTGGGCGAGCCGAACGAGGCCATGCACAGCCCGGTCCCGAAGAGGAGGAGGGCGAACAGCCAGTAGGGGAAGTCGACGGGCAGCAGCTCGAGCAGCACGAAGCAGGCGGCGGTGCCGAGCATGCCGCCCGTGGCGAAGGGGCGGGGGCCGAACCGGTCCGACAGCACCCCGGACAGCGGGCCGGCGACGAGGAACCCGAACGTCAGCGGCAGCATGGCGATGCCGGCCCACAGGGGCGTCACCGTGAAGGCGTAGCCGTGGAGGGGCAGCCAGATGCCCTGCAGCCAGATGATCAGCATGAACATGAGGCCACCCCGGCTGAGGGCGGCCAGGAAACTGGCCAGGACCCCGGACGTGAACGCCCGGATCTTGAAGAGCTGGAGCCGGAACATCGGCTGCGGGACCCGGGTCTCGATGACGCAGAACGCGAGCAGCAGCAGCAGGCCGGCCGACACCGATCCGAGCACGACCGGATTCGTCCACCCCATCACGTGCCCGCCGTAGGGCTCGATGCCGTAGGTGATGCCGATCATGACCAGCACCAGGCCGAAGGCGAAGGTGACGTTGCCCGGCCAGTCGATGCGGGCCGGCCGCCGGGGGCTCGTCTCGTGGAGTTCGAGGTAGCCGAGGACGGTCCCGATGAGCCCGATGGGCACCGAGACGAGGAAGATCCACCGCCAGTTGAGCGGGGCCAGCACACCGCCGAGGACCAGCCCGATGAACGTGCCGCTGAAGGCGGCGGCCTGGTTCACGCCCATCGCCATGCCCCGCTTGTTGTCGGGGAACACGTCGGTGAGGATGGCGGCCGAGTTGGCCATGAGCATGGCGGCGCCCACACCCTGGAAGATACGCATCACGATGAGCCAGTCGGCCGCGGCGTGCCCGGTCATCCACGTGATCGACAGCATCAACGAGAAGAACGTGAAGACGGCGAAGCCGAGGTTGTACATGCGCACCCGGCCGTAGATGTCGCCCATCCGGCCGAGGGACACGACCAGCACGCTGGTGACCACCAGGAAGCCGAGGATCATCCAGAGCAGGTAGAAGGTGTTGCCGGGTTGGAGGGGGTCGATGCCGATCCCCCGGAAGATGTTGGGCAGCGAGATGAGGACGATCGAGCCGTCGATCGTGGCCATGAGCATCCCGAGCGTCGAGATGAAGAGGGCCATCCACTTGTAGCTGGGCGGCAGCGTGGCCGGGTCCCCGCTCAGCCGGGCGGCCCGGTCGGCGCGGCCCGCGGGCGCCGGGCCGCGGCCGGGTCCCCGGTCGTCCCCCGGCGCTGCGGACTGCTCGACGACGGCCATGGCGCCTCCCGGCGGTCGGTGCCGGTGCCCCACCGGTCGGTCGGGGCCCTGCGGACAGGTTAACGCATACGTCAACGTCAGGTGGTTCCGTCGGAGGGGCACCGAATACCCACGTCGGGACAGGCCCACCGGCCTATCGTCAGGGGCATGAGGCGCGCTGCGAGGGGGGACCGTCCACGGCGTCCGGGGGCACGGTGGGTGGGTGCGGTGGCGACGGCCGGGCTGGTCGTCCTGACGGGCTGCGGCTCGTCGCTCCTCGACACGTCGACCTCGACCACGGCCGCAGGCACCCCGACGTCGACCGGGCCGGGGGGCACCACGACGACGACCGTGCCCGTCAACGGCGAGGTGGCGGTGGCCTTCCCGGTGGTGGCCTGCACGAATCCGGCGTATGGCGGCTCGGCGGTCAAGTCGTCCTCGGGTTGGAACCCCACCATCCTGATGGCCCCGGTTCCCACGTCGCTGGTGGGCAAGGTGACCTTCTACACCGACGGACTCCACATCCTCCTCGGACCCAGCGGCTGGACGTGCGCCCAGGTGACGGCGGGGACGTCGTATCCGGGCACCACCACCACGACCACGTCCTACGGGACGACGACACCGACGGCGGTGCCCGTGGCGACCCCGGCGGCCACCTCCGGGCAGTCCGCCGCCATCGGCGCGCGGGGCGCCACCACGCTGGCCGTCTACCCGCCGAACGACCCGAACCCGCCGACGTCCGGTGCGCCCGCGCCCGGCGCCGAGGGGATCTTCGCCACCTACGCCACCACGGGGTCCGACGCCGGCGTGTTCCTCGTGTGCCCGTTCTTCGCCATCCCGTCCTGGCAGACCCAGTCGACCGGCTGCACGACGACCAAGCCGACGGGCGAGCTCACCAACAGCCTCACCCCCGACGTCACCGCGGTCGCCGACCCGGCGGGCGTGGTGGGCAACCTGGCCGCCTCCGGCGGGCAGACGGCGGTGTCCGGGGTGGTCCTCTTCCCCCAGATCCCGTCGGCCATCTCCTACGGGTCCCCCATCGCCGTGGCCGCCGAGTCGTGCTCGCTCGAGACCCCCAGCCTGTGCGCCACCGTCTTGTCGGACTTCGAGGTCCGCGAGTTCCCCGTCCCCAAGTAGTCCGCCGGGCCCCGACCGGTCCGCGGCCTCCTCCGGACCGGCCCGACCCGTGCACCCGAACGGCAACCGACCTGCACCGGCCGACCGCGCCTCCACCACCGCACGTGGCAATTCGGCGTCGATCCGGAGCTCCGGGCAGGACGTCCCCACCCTCCGTGGAGCGGCTTGACCCGCCCGGCAACCGGCCGTAGGTTCCCACACATGGGTGTCGCGGTCGGGCGACGACCTGGATCCAGTGCGGGTCGTGGGGATGCTCCCCACGACCCGGACGCAAGGAGCCGGAGGCCGTACCGACCACCGGGATGACGACAGGAGCGACGCCATGGAGCCACGGGACACCGTGCACCCCGACGCACCTACCCCACCGACCGACTCGCGTCCGTCCGGAGACCCGGGGCCGCCCGCCGGCGTTGCGGACCGTGCCGTGGACGGACTCGGGGCGCTGGCCGGCAGCGGGGTGGCCCGGATGGCGACCACCGACGTCGGTGTCCACAAGGCCAAGGCACGCTCGGCCCGCCTCCAGCGCACGGCCTTCGTCCTCGGCCTCGTCGCCCTGGCCCTGGTGGCGCGTGACGTGCTGGCGCCGGGGGCCCCGCTCCCCACCCCCTCGGTCCCGGCGTCCCTCACGCCCTACATGCTGCCGATCGGTCTCATCGTCCTCCTCGGCCTCGTGATGGTGGTGCCGCTGCTGGGCGCGGGCCGGTCGCCCCACATCCTCTACCGGCCGGACGAGCTCACCATGAGTTTCGATGACGTGCGCGGCTCGGAGGGACTGGTGGAGGAGGTCACCAAGACCCTCAACCTCTTCCTCGCCTACCGGACCTTCAACGAGCAGATGGGTGGCACCCCCCGCAAGGCCATCCTGT
>Ga0182013_10006004_pt1 | contig 13931 bp, 5 predicted proteins | sample 612S2MmetaG_FD_120487 | JGI IMG/M metagenome (GOLD analysis project Ga0182013, IMG submission 120487) | Permafrost microbial communities from Stordalen Mire, Sweden - 612S2M metaG | ecosystem: Environmental > Terrestrial > Soil > Wetlands > Permafrost | place: Sweden: Stordalen | collected... | reverse complement strand
GACGAAGGCGGCGCACCAGGCGTCGGCGACGAGTTTGGCGGCGATCAGGTCAGGGTCGGTTTCGAGGCGACGCCAGGCGTCAGCACGGGCCCGTAGGTGTGCGAGGTCGGCGGCGGTTCCGGAGTCGGCTTCCCGCGCGGATCTATGGAATTCGCTGGTTTCGACGAAGAGCGTTTCGGGGCCGAAGTCCAACGTGAGTTGGTCGGCGTCGGCTCGGCGTTCGGCTTTGTTGCGGGCCTTGAGTTTGGTAGTCCATTCCTTGTCGTCCTCGCCGAGGACAGCGAACGCGGCATCAGGAATGTTCTGTTTGAGCAGTGCCGGTGTGGTTCCAAGGAGGGTGTTGCCGACGCGAAAGTGTGCGTCGAGGAACGGAAATGGTCGGCCGGCATCGAAAGCTTCGAGCCAGAGTGCGACTTTGGTGATCTCGATGGCGAGGTCGTTGAGATCAACGCCGTAGATGCAGTGCTCGATCACGTCGGCGGTGGCCGCCCGGATGGCCGCGGGGCTGGGTTCGGTGTCCCTGGTGCGGACTTCGGCCAGTGCTGCTCCGAGCCTGCGGGCGGCGGCGACGACGAAATGCCCACTACCGCAGGCGGGGTCGACAACTGTGAGGTTAAGGATTGCCTTCTCTTTGTCGTCCTGGCCGGGTGCACACAGGGCTTCGGTGATAAGCGGGTCGAGTGCTTCGGCGAGGACGACGTCGATCAGTTCCGAGGGGGTGTAGTAGGAGCCGGATTTCTTGCGGTCGTTGCCTGCGGCGACGTTGAGCGTGAACGAGTGGTCGGCGGGGTGGTAGCGCGGTGTATAGGCGAGCAGGCCCTCGTACATTCCGCCGAATTCCTCGCTGTCGAGGTTGAGGTAGTCGACGGGGCGGGGGGTGCCGGCGAGCGGGTCGTCGATCTGGGACAGCGCTTTGACGGCGGCCAGGAAAGCGTAGTTGGGCAGGCGGGCTCCGTCGAGCATGCCGAGGAAGTCGCGGCTGAACAGCGCGGCACCCAGGCCGCTGAGTCCGAGGGCGGGCAGGCCATCACCGGCGAGGGCGTCGGTGACGATCTGGTGGCCGTCCCAGAGGTCGGTGTGGCGGCCTCCGGCGTGGATGCCGGCCAGTCGGCGCAGCCGGGCGGTCGAGAAGTAGTCGGCATAGCGTCCCCGGGCCGCAGCGGTGACGTCGTCGGTGTGCAGTAGACCGCGGTCTTCGGTGACGAACAGGATGATCAGCCGGTAGGCGATGCGCAGCAGGGCGCGGTGCAGATCTCGGTCGGCGTCGTGAGTGGTGGCCAGGTGCTCGCGCAGGGTGATGTTGTCCGGGCAGGACAGGAATCCGTTGCCGAGGTGTTGCAGGGCGACAGCGATACCGTCCTGCAGGTTGAGCCGGGCACGGGCCCCGACGTCGATTGCCTGGATGCGCCAACGTTCCAGCCAGCAGTCCTCCAGCCGTGCGGTCGGCAGTTCGTCGGCGCCTTCTTCGCCGTCGGAGTCCTCGCCGGCGTCGGTGGCCTGTTTGGCGGCGGCGCCGGTGAGGCGGGGGGTGAAGCGGCTGGCGTGCGCGGTGAGGAACAGCAGCCGGAAGTCGGCGTAGAGCTGGTTGGTGAAGATCTCGTCGAGGTCGAATTCGACGTAGGACTGACGCGACAGGGCTGAGGCGTCGCGCAGCAGGCGCAGCTGGCGGCCGTTGGACAGGATCGCCCACAGAACTCGGCTTTCGCGGTTGAGATAGTGCTGCACCATCGACTGGGGGGCGCGGGCGGTGACAGTCGCGGTCTTGGTGTCCAACCCGACACCGGCGCCGAGCAGGTGCAGGGGCACCCACGCGGTCGGGGCGCCGGCGTCGGGGTAGGACCAGCGGTGCGAGATAGGGAAGTGCGCCGGGGTGGTTTCGCCCAGGCCGGGTTCGACTTCCAGGCCGCCGGCAACGGTTTCGACGCGGCCCCAGCCTAATTCGTAGAGCAGCGGTAGTAGCCACTTTTCCCGGGTGACTTTGGTGGCGGGGTCGCCGTCGGGAAGTTTGTCGAGTGCTTTGTGCCATTCCCGGTGGGCGGCGAGCATGGTGTCCCAGGCTCGGGCGACGGCGGCGTTGACCGCAGTGCCGGGCGGCAGCTGGTAGTCGGCGGCGCTTTGTCCGGGTATGCGTAGTTCGGCTGCACTGGCCAGTGCGTCGGCGGTCAGCACGGTGCCGACGGTGCGCACGAAGCGGAACGAGGACAGGCCGCTCATCGGGCACCGCCGTCGGGCAGGAAAACATAGACGCCCAGAACATCGGGGGGCGGCAGGAGGTGCGCGGTGACGGCGCGCCCGCCACTGCGGCTGGCGGCGCGGATGTCGCGGTGTTCGGTGACGAGTCTGTGGGCTTTGGCCCGGCCGGTCTGCTCGAGGTGGGGTTGCAGCTCGTCTAGGCGGGCGAGTGCTTTGGTGAGTTGTGCTTCCGCGAGGCTGTCGGCGATGTTGCCGGTCGCAGGGGCGGTGAGCAGGGTGTCGAGTTGGTCGTCGGGCAGCCAGGAGATCGTGTCGCCCGAGGTGGTGTGGGCCAGGAAGTGGGCGTCCTCGGCGACCTGGGTCGTCGAGGTGCGCGAGCCAGTCAGGTTGACCTCGAAGCGGTAACGGACCACCAGCAGGGTGGTGACCTTGTGCACGGCGGCGCAGCGGGTGATTCCGGCGCGCCGACCCGGCCGCAGCAAGGGAGACAGACTGGGGTCGAGCGCGGCATCGAGGACGTAGCGCGACAGCGCCTCCACGGCCGGATCGACCCGTGTGAGCACGTGGTGGCCCGGTGGGACGGGGAAGGAGCGGTGGAAGTGTAGCCGGTGGTCCTTGGTGGTGGGCAGCTGGTTGCGGACCTCAGGGGGCAGGGTGTCGATGCGGGCGCTGAATCCGCCGGCGGTGTCGGTGACACTGGCGCCCAGCAGGTGAAGTGCAGTGCGGGTGAAGGTTTCGGCGTCGGCGGGGCCGCCCAGCGAGGCGCGGATGTCGTCGAGCAGCTCGGAGACGGCGGCGGGTTTGATGCCGGCCTGCCGGAAGCGGGAGCGGGAGACTTTCTCGCGTTCGGCCACGTTGACCCAGTCGACCTCGATGGCTTCGGCCAGGGCGCTCGTAGTGGTCCCAGCCAGGTCGAGTTCGAGTTGGTCGGCGGTCTTGCCGCGTAGAAGCAGGGACTCCCAGATCGCTTTCATCACGGTAGTGGAGTCCACTGGAACCGGCACGGAGACCCCGGTGGTGCGGCGGATCTTGTCGTGGCGGCGGATGAGGACGTCGAGCACGATGCCGTCGATGCCGTTGTCTTCGCCGTAGTAGGTGACGGTGCGCACGGTGGGGGCGCGTTGGCCGAACCGGTCGACTCGGCCTTCGCGTTGCTCGTGGCGGGTGGGGTTCCAGGCCAGGTCGTAGTGCACGACGGCGGTGAAGCCGTCCTGGAGGTTGATGCCTTCGGAGAGGCAGTCGGTGGCGATCAGCAGCCGCGGCCCGTCGTGGTCGGTGAGGCTGTTGACGCGCAGCTCCCGCTCTTCGGGCGGCAGGGTGCCGGTGACTGCCTCGACGCGCAGGCCGGGGCTTTTCTTGGCCAGCGCGGCGGTGAGGTGTTCGGCCAGGTAGTCGGCGGTGGGGATGTAGCGGCAGAACACGATGGGGTGGTAGCCCTCGGCGAGCAGGTTCTGCAGCAGGGGGATCAGTTTCTTGAGTTTGGCGTCGCTGCCTGGGCCTTTGAGAGCGGCTGCCGCAGAGGCTAACTGGCGCAGCCGCCGTTGGGTCGCAGTGGTGGGTGTGCCTAGCTCGTCGGTGTCCCAGCCGAAGGCGGTGTCGCCGCCTTCGGTGGTGTCGTCGAGGTCGGTGTCGAGGATGCGGGGTTCGGCCAGCGCGTCGATCGCGTGGGTGGTGTCGTCGATGGCCAGCGCGGAGCGGTTGAGCAGGGTTTGTTCGGCGGCGGCCGGGCTGGAGGCTAGGCAGCGCAGCAGCGCGATCGCCGACCACCACCGCACCCGGCGGTGCACGGTGCTCAATCGGGGGTCGTCGACTTCTTTGCGCACGAAGGCCATGACATCGTCGAAGAGGTCTTTGTAGGCGGGGGTGAGCGTGTAGGAGGTTTCGGTGGACTCCCGATCCGGGAACGGGGTGTCCTCGTCGAGGTATTCGCGGATGTCGGCGCGCTGGCGTTGAATCATGAACTGCGCCAGCAGCTTGCGATCCTCTTCGCGGTCGCGCCCGGACAGGTCGGCGGGCAGCTCGGTCAGCCGTGGGTCGAGCAGCCCGATCAGGGACTGCCAGGCCTCGTCGTCGCCGGAGTGCGGGGTGGCGGTCAGCAGCAACAGATGCCGGGTCGGGTCGTCGGCGAGCTTGCGCAGCAGCGTGTAGCGCAGCTGGGCTGGGGAGTGCTTGGCGGTGCTGGAGGCCCCGACGCAGGTGTGGGCTTCGTCGACGATCACCAGTTCGGGGCAGTGGACGGCGAACTCGTCGCGGCGGGTGTGCTGCTTGATGAAGTCAGTGGAGATCACTAGGTACGGGTAGTGCTGGTAGATGCTGGATCCGAACGGCACGCTGCGTTGCAGCCGGTTGACCGTCGAGGGCAGCAAGAGTTGGGCGTCGATGCCGAACTTGGTTTGCAGCTCGGCCCGCCACTGCGGGGCCAGCTGGGGGGAGCACAGCACGGCCAGGCGTTCGGCGTCCCCGGTGGCCAACAGTTCGGCCACGATCAGGCCTGCTTCGATGGTCTTGCCGATGCCGACACCGTCGGCGATCAGCAGCCGCGTGGTGTCCTGGGCGGTGGCCATCATCAGCGGCACCAGCTGATAGTTGCGGGGGGTGACGGCGATCTTGGCGAAGGAGCGGAACGGGCCGCCGGTGGCCTGAAAGGACAGCCGCAGCCCGTCGCGCAGCAGCCGGGCGCGGCTGGCGTCTCCGCGGTCATCGACGGTGGGCGGGGCGAACACCGCCGGTGTCGGGTCGTCGAACTTCGGTAACAGCAGGGTGGTTTCGGCGTCGCTGCCGCCGAGGGGGCGGGCACGCAGCATCCCGTCAGTACCGCCGGGGATGACCAGCCAGTCGCGTTCTCGTGCGCGCACAAGGGTGCCCGGCGGGAAGGTGGGTGCGGTCACGGGCACGTCTTTCCGGTGCCGAACACATCCGGATGGGCCGCGATGGTGGTGAGCCACCGGTCGTCGGCGTCGGTGTAGTTGAACCGCAGCACCAGCCAGCCGAGCTCGTCTTCGAGCTTGGCGCGGGCCTTGTCGTCTTTCTGCTGCTGATACTCGCCGTCGTGGATCGGCCCGTCGAGAAACACCGCGACATCCATTCCGCCGGTGTGGTAGGCGAAGTCGGGGCGCACGTAGTAGTCGTCGACCATCTGTTGCGCCTCATCGGGCAGCCGATACCCGTGGGCCGTGAGGACCGTGAGGAATTGGGTTTCCAGGCTGTTGCTCGCAGCGGCCAGCTTCTTGTACTGGTTGTCGGGTGTCTGCTCGTCGGGTGGGGTTTCGGTGTGCGCTCGCATCAGGCGTTGCAGCAATTCGGTGACGGTGTGGCGGTCGAGGTGTTGGTGGTCCCATTGGTTGGAGTACGACAGCAGGCAGTCGTAGCAGGCTTGGGCGCAGTCCTCTCGGGCGTATTCCGCCCGGTGCAGGTCCTGCCCGGTGTCGGGGTTGAAGTGCAGGAGCTCTAACGCTTTTCGGGCCACCACGCGCAGTTGGCCGTCTTCGGTGGCTACCCGACGAAGAACTCCGGCGCCGCCCTCGGCGGCTTCGAAGAACAGCAGCCGCGACCAGGCGTGGTCGCCGGTGTGGCCGGGTAGCGGTTCGACGGCGAGCTCGCTGCTCTCCAATTGGTAGACGGTTTCGATGGCGCGCTTGAGGGCGTACATCAGGGCTCTGCGTTGGTCCTCGTTGATCGAGGAGTCCAGTTCGACCATCATGGCGTTGCGGCGGTCCTCGACGTAGGGGATGACCGGCCGTATCCGGGGTTCTTGGCCCGGGGTGTTCTTGGTCAGGTCAGCTTCTTTGGCCCAGCGGCCTTCCAGGGTGTCGAGCAGATAGCCCTTGAGGTGTTTGTCCTTGCGGCGGCGTAGCCCGACGTTCATGCGGCGGATCAGGGCGGTGTCGCCGTAGGTCATGGTGCCCAAAGGTGTGTCGTCGACGGTGATGGTGCTGGAGATCTGGCCGGCCCGCTCACCGTGGGGCACGAAGCGGATGCTGGTGACGAGCTCGTAGCCGGCGCGCTGGCGTTCTTCCTCGTCGGCGCTGATCCGGTCGCGGCGACGGGTTTTGACCGCTGTGAGTCGCATCATCGTCGGCAGGGTTTCCAGGGAGCCGCTGCCGCAGTGCTCGCAGAGTTCGACGCCGGTGGTGTTTTCGTGGAGATATCCGCAGATGTTGCAGCGTTTGATCTCGGTGATGTTCACCCCGCCGCCGTCATCGCGGGTCGGCAGGCTCACCCGGTCCACTTCGTAGCGGGCGCCTTCGTGGTAGATGAACGCGCCGGGACCGAATTCGCTGATGGCCACGAACCGGGGGCGTTGCACGTAGTCGCCTTGGCCGTTCTTGGTCTTGCGGTCGGCGGGAATGAATGCCGACAGCGGCAGCCGGGGAAACGAGTAGCCGGGCAGGAAGCCTTCGGAGGCGAAGTAGCGGTAGGGGTAGAAGTCGCTTTGGGCGATGTCGTCGACCTGGCCGCGCAGGAGATCCAGGGCGGCGCGGGCTTCGATGATGCGGGCGCGGGCCCCGCGTTTGGCCGGCTCGGATGCGCCGATCTCTTTGAGCACCTTGTTGGCCTGGTCGAGATCGTTGAGGGCTTCGCGGTAGAGGGTGCGCCACCGATCTGCGGCCTCGTGGAATCGGGCCGGAGCGCGATTGACGGTGTCGGTGATCCAGTCGGGTTTCCACCAGGGGGCCTGGGTGACCTCCGGTGTGGCGGAGAGCACGTCGGTGATCGCAGTTGTTGCAGCCGTCCGAGCGGCCGGCGATTCGAGGGTGGCCACCACCTCGGCGCGCAACTGCAGCGCGTCCACGTCGTCGATATCGATCAGGTCGACCATGCTGGCTTTGAGGTCGAGTGAGCAGGCGGCCAGCCAGATCGAATGGGCATGTGCGCGAACCAGATCCTGGTTGCCGAGTTCGAGCCGGGGCGGTGCCACCGCACCGGCCACCATGTCCTGACTGCGGGCGAAATAGTACGAGTCGTGGGCGTTTCCGGTGGCGCAGTAGGTCAGCACGACCGCAGGCTGTCCAGACCGGCCGGCTCGGCCGGAACGTTGCGCGTAGTTGGCCGGTGTCGGTGGGACGTTGCGCATCCCCACCACGTTGAGGCTTCGGATATCGACACCCAACTCCATCGTGGGAGAGCAGTACAGCACCGGAAGTTTGGCCTCGCTGAAGAGGTCTTCGCGTTCCTGGCGGGTGCTGGCTTCCACTTGTGCGGTGTGTTCGCGGGCCTCTAACCCCACCAATCCCTTGGCGGTCTCCTCGTAGAGCCGTCTGAAGAAGGGGTTGACCCGGCCTTCAGTCTGGTTACCCCGGATCGGATCCGGTGCACGGGATTCCCCTGGCGCTGAGCGCCATTCGATCAGGCTGCTCTTGATTTGGTACCCGGTCCGTTTATTGGGACCCTTGATCTGAGCGAGGATTCCAGCGTCCGACATGACCTTGAACAGGGTGTCGATGATTGCGTCGGCATCCTTAGGTTTCAGCGACTGGTCGTACAGGGGGAATCGGTTGAGGCGACGCAGCCAACGCCCGTACAAGCCGAGTCCGGAGACGTACAGATCGCCGCCGAAGGAGCTGGCGCCGCGGCTGCGGCCACCAGGGTAGGCGGTGCCCGAATACACCCCAGTCTCATCCGACAGAGTCCACGGAGCCTTGAGCCATTGGGCGCTGGCCCGTTTGACGGCGTCGTACTTCTCCTCGGTGAGGAACTCCGATTCGATGCACAGATTGCGCCGCAGCTCGTCAAGCAACACACGCATGACCGCGCTACGTTTGGCCGCCTCGGCGCCCGCCAGCGGCTGGCCTGCCGCCTGCCACTTGGCCTCGTCGGCGGCGAGCTCATTGAGACCGAGGTAGGTCAGGTGCAGCTGGCCGGTTTGTTCGAGATTGGGCATCGTGATCCGCCACCCGCGCTTGAGATCGGCCCACACCCGATAGGTCACCACATCGCGCAAAGCCCGGCTGATCTTCTTGGCGGGGACGGGCTCATGCGCGCTCTCCGGCTCGCGGGCGAAGTGCGTCAGATCCCCGCCCAATGCCTTGAGCACCTCGATACCGAGGTCGTCGTCGGTCAACGGCTCATCGGGGTTGCGGTCCTGCCGGCTCTTGGCCGCCCGGTAGAGCGCTGAGCGCACCAGCCCGACCAAGACGAAGTCGTTGAAATGGCCAGCCTGCAGACTCGCGTCTTGCCGATTATCGGTGAACGCCAGAAACTTTCGCGCGTCGTCATCCAACTCGGTCTGGGCCCGCAGCGTTCTGACCACCGACTGAGTCAGGACGGTGACGGCGCTGGCGCGGCCCTCGGTGCCCAGACTGGACACTCGGGAGAACTCCGACTGCTGCGAGCTTTCGTAGCTTGTCTTGCATGACGGGCAGAAGTCAAGGCGCTCGAAGAACGCCACCGCAAGACCGCCTTCGAAGACCGTGCCGAACTGGTCCACCCGGTAGGGGGCGGGCAGTCGGTTCAGCCGCGCTTTGTCCAGAAAGCGGTTGTTGCCATCCACGACGATCCAGTCATCAGGAATCCGGTCCAGCAGTGCCGGGTCGGTAGGGGCGGGCCAGTCGCCGTCGGTGAGGAACAGCAGTCCGGTGGCCTCAGCCTGTTCACCGCGGGTGTCGTTGAGCGGACGGGGACTGAACTTCTCGCCACCCTTGTCGAGGTTCACCACCAGGAAGTCCTGCCCGCACTCCCGGCAGAACGCTAGCGGGAACAGCGGGCGGCCCTTCTCTCCGTGCGGGGCGCTGCGCTGATACTGCGTGGTCAGATAGCGGGTCTTAGCGGGCTCAAGAGTGGTGTAGACCGTGTCGCCCTTACCGATGAACTGGTGCAACTTGAACGCAAACAGGGGCCGCCCGCTCGGGTCGCGCACCTTGGAGCCCGCCAACAGCAACTCCCGCAGCCGCGCTTCGCACACTTGGCGGTCGACGCCGGTCAGCTCGTGCAACAGCACCGCGGCCTCGCTCAGCCGTTTCGGTGACTGGCGGGCCAGGCGCCCTTCGTCGTCCCTGCCCAGCCCGAACTTCTCCTCCACCCACACGGCCAAGGGATCGCGGTGCAGTTCCTCCCAACTGCTCGGTACCGGCAAGTTCAAACGAGCGGTGAGGGCAGCGGTGTCGACCTCCCCGCCCGTGGCCCGGCGCAGGGTCTCGCCGATGACGCAGTTCGCGAGGATCGGAGTCCCGAAGATACGGGTGGCCAGTTCAGCGACCTGCTGGCGCTGATCGGCCTTCGTGCCCGGCCCGGCCAGGGTCGCACTGGTACCGATGCACTGCAGCGCCGTCGCCCCAACGGTGCCGCGCAGCCTGCGCACCAGCATGGCCACATCGGCGCCCTGCCGGCCCCGGTAGGTGTGCAGTTCGTCGAGCACGAGAAACGACAGGTTGGTGGCACTGGTGATCAGCGCTGAGCGCTCCCGCGGGCGGGTCAGCATCAGCTCGAGCATCACGTAGTTGGTCAGCAGGATGTCCGGCGGATTCGCCAGGATCCGCTCCCGCTCAGAGCGAGACTCCTGGCCGGTATACCGCTCAAAAGTGACCTTCTGATGCTCCTTGCCGAGGAACTTCTCCAGCTCGTTCCGCTGGCTGTTAGCTAGGGCGTTCATCGGATACACCACAATCGCCCGCACACCCTTGCCCGAGCCCTCGCGCAGAACCCGGTCGACGATCGGCACGATGTAGGCCAGCGACTTGCCCGAACCGGTGCCGGTGGTCAGGACGTAGGACTCCCGGCGATTGGCCACCTCGAACGCGTCGGTCTGATGGCGGTGGAAGGTCAGCTCCCGGCCCGGGTCCTGCTCGTCGGCGCGGATGCGAAAGATCTCGCGGGCGGTCGGATGTAGCACTCCGCGTTCGACTAGTTCGCTGACGGTCCCACCGGACTCGAACGCAGGGTTGAGGGCCAGCCACGGCTCCGGCCACAGCAGGCCGCCTTCGACTTCGGCATCGACCTTCGCCCGGATCTGCTCGTCCTGGATGTTCAGGAATCCCTCAACGAAGGATTGGTAGTCAGCCAGCACCTCGTCGAGCACCCCGAAGGCGTCCACACCCACCTCCTTCACGCATCGTTTGGTAATCCGAAACTAACGCAATTACCGCGAGGGGCGGACATGTTTATGGGGTTGCGTGCAAGATGACGAGCATGAGCCAGGTGTGCGCCGGCGATTCGACGGACCGGGTTATGAAACTCACGGAGGCCCACAGCCGCTATCCGAATGATGCGGATGGCGCTCCCTACGATGAGGTTTTCATCGCGGTCCAGGCCGCGGTCGAGCGGTCCGCATCGGTGGGCAAGTACGAAATCGGTGCGCTCATGCTCTGGAAGCGCCTGACCTTGAGCTCCCGCTGGACGCGTGAGCTCAACAACATGGGGGACCAGCAGGTAAGAGCGATAACGGCGTCAGCGATTGCACTAGCCAGAGACAAGAGCTTGGCGATACCTGAAGGGGCACGAGCGGCACGCCAAGCGTTGACGGGATTGCCGGGTTGTCGGCACGGCAATGCAGTTGCTTCGACGATCCTCACCGCAGGGGCACCGGGTCGAATGGCAATATACGACGTCCGCGCGGTCGCGGCCCTTAATCGGCTGAAATGTCCAGACCCCGAAGGAAATTACGGAAAGTACATGACAACCGTCGCCAGCCTAGTCTCGGAGGTCAACAGCTGTGGGTTGAGTTGGTGTCCTCGAGATGTCGACAAGGCGTTGTACATGCTCGCCATTTCCTGAGTCGTATTGGCCAAGTGAAGCGTTGATGGACGCTCTTACGAGCGGGCCGCCGGCGTATGTTTGCGCCATGTCTGCTGTTAGGGGTTCTGACAGAAGCTACGAGCCATTCGCCGCCAATCCGAGTCGTCACGCCGGGGCCACTTTGAGTTGACATCGCGATTCGTGCGTGTTCGCACCGGCCGCGTCAGTCCCCCGGGCGGGGGACCGCCAGCCCGGCCGACCGTTCTCCAAGCCAGCAGCGAGTGCTCAGAGGTGATATACCTTGTCGCACAATATATTTTGGAATACGGAGCAGTTTACCGGTAACCCGCCATATTCGATCCCGCCGTATTCCCCCTACGCAAAGAGCATCCTGCAGATCGCCCGTGCTATAGCGCCGACACGAGGAGCGCGGCCGCCGCGTAAATCCGTCGACCATCAGCAATGCCGTCAGGTGTAGTGTCACAGGTGCTGAGAAGCTCAGCTGGTTCGGGATGAATTCGGCTGTCCGCCGCTGAACTTCAGGAGCGTTTGGCTCCAAGGCCCCACATTTCGGTGATCGCCTGCACGTCAGGATAGCCATGACCGCCTTACAGAGTTTCTCCCCTCGATGCCGTTCCCTTCGATCGGCCCCCGGACCGGCTATCGGCCTGCACACCTCGCCGGCGGGTGAACGGCGATGAGAGCGCGCGTCGTGCCAGCCTGCACCCTCGGGGACGATCCCGTGCGGTGGCGGGCGGGCCGCGGCGCCTGGGCCCTACTGGGCCCACACTCGACAACCGCCACGGATCAGCAACCCGGCCTCCAGAACCCAAAGCCAGGAGCAACTATGAAGGTTCATCACGATCAATTCTTCGACAATCCGAGCGCTCAGGCCGCGGCCAGCGCCGACCTACGGGTCATCGCCAGCTACCGCGATTACGCGGAGGCGCAGCGCACGGTCGACCGTCTGTCCGATGCGGATTTCCCCGTGGAGAATCTGCGCATCGTAGGTCATGGAGTGAGCACGGTGGAGGCCATCACCGGCCGGCTGACCAACGGACGTGCTGCTCTCAGGGGTGCGGCCGGCGGCGCGTGGTTCGGCTTATTCATCGGCCTGCTGTTCGGGATGTTCGTCGCCGGCGCCGCGTGGTTTTCCGTTTTGCTCGCAGGTCTGCTCATCGGCGCCGTGTGGGGGGCGATCTTCGGATTCGTCGGACATTGGGTCACGCACGGCCGCCGCGAATTCACCTCGGTCTCCACCCTGACCGCGGAGCGCTACGACATCGTCTGTACACCGGCCCTGGCCGCAAAGGCAGCCGCTCTTGTCACTTCGCGAGGCTCTAGCTGACGGTCCGCAGCCGCGAGGAGCGCTGGTGGGTGGCCCGGAAATGCCAGTGACACTGGAGCTGTGTTTGCGGTCCCATGATGCGGTGGTCTTCGACATGGACGGAGTGGTCACCGATACCGCCTCGGTGCGATAGTCGGGAGCGATCCGTGACAGTGGGGAGTGTCGTTGCACTTCCGAAATCTGCTGGGAGAGTGGAAATACGGAGTAGTTTGCTGGTAACCCGCCGTATTCGATTCCGTCGTATTGTTCGTCCCTCCAGGGAGGGGAGTGGTTGAAGCGCGGGGGCCAACGCACGCCAGCAGCACCGTACCCCGTGGGCCTCATCCAGCCGGTACGAATAGGGCCTGGATTTGCGCGGCTCTGCAGCGAGGTGCCCTGCGGCTCAGGCCGGGATGCTGGCTGGGGCCGGCGCGCTTAGCGGGTGCCGTGGTCGAGGCCGACGGATCTGCCAGGGGTTAGGCGTGCCGGGAGTGGTCGTCGACAGCACCCTCGGCAACGGTGTTGAACCGCAGTGGGATGCCACGACCGGTACTGCCCCGGGGGAGTGGGCGGTTGTTCGACACGCTTAAGTTGTGGGTGTGGCAGCTCGCGCCGTCCTGGTTACCTCACTGTCGGGGCCGCTGGCCAGATTCGGGAAAGCAGGGGCGAGCGCCCTGGCTCTGTGGGCCGGGCGTTGCGGAGTAAGTCTGGAGGTGATCGACGCTTACCCTTCCGCGGCGTCGGCGATACGGGCCGCCGAGGCTAGCCGGCCCGATGTGGTGTTCGGGCCCTACGGTTCGGGGCCGGCGGTCGCGGCCGCGGCCGCCAGCAAAGGGGTCGTCTGGAACCACGGTGGCGCCACCGCCCGACTGGCGCGGCCGGCGTATCCGGGTGTCGTCAACGTGGAGTCTCCCGCTTACCGCTATCTCGCCGCGGTGCTCGAAACCCTTGCCGTCGAAGGTCTTGGTGAGGGGTTGCAGGTGGTAATAATCCACGTCGACACGGGGTTCGGCCGCGAGGTGGCCCAAGGGGCGGCGGTGGCGGCCGAACGACTCGGTCTCCTGTGGCGGTCGGTGACTTTTCGGCCAGCCCGGGCCAGAGACGTGCTGGCGCAGGTCCCGGCGGGCGATGTGCTGTTATCGGCGGGTTCCTTCGACGATGACGTCGCTATCGCGCAGTGGGCCAGCGAACGCCGTTGGCGCGCGGTTGGAATGGTCGCCGCCGGAGTCGATGAGCTCCGGCACGTCATCGGTGATCGCGTTGAGGGGCTTTGCGGACCGTGCCAGTGGTTCGACGACGGGGCAGATGATCCCGCGGACGGACCCGACAGCGAGTGGTTCAGCCACTGTTACCGGGACGCGAACGGTAGGGAGCCGCCTTATCCGGCTGCTGCGGCCTTCGCCGCGGGTGTCGTTTGGCAGCGCTGCGTGAAGGAGGCCGGAACTGTTGAATCGTTGCCGGTGTGGGCCGCGTCGCAACGACTCGACACCACCACCTTGTTCGGTCGGTTTCGTGTCGACCCGGTCACCGGCGTGCAAACCGGCCATCAGATTCGCGTCGTTCGGTGGCGAGGCGGACAGCGGGTGCTGGTTGATCGGCCGCTTCGTCGGCCGTGAGCGTCGAAGTCACATCAGCTTGTGGGCTGACATTGGGCCGGTGGTGGTGGCCCGAGCATCCGCGCGCATTCCGAGGATGGTGGGCGCAAGGGCCGACATTCAGCGCGATGACACAGACCGGCCCT
>Ga0182013_10006002_pt1 | contig 13933 bp, 7 predicted proteins | sample 612S2MmetaG_FD_120487 | JGI IMG/M metagenome (GOLD analysis project Ga0182013, IMG submission 120487) | Permafrost microbial communities from Stordalen Mire, Sweden - 612S2M metaG | ecosystem: Environmental > Terrestrial > Soil > Wetlands > Permafrost | place: Sweden: Stordalen | collected... | reverse complement strand
CTTCAAAAAGTTACTAGTACGGTTGGGGTGGCGTGGTGTCACTTTTGGTGTCACTTTTCTTTCGTATTTGGTGCAATATGGTGCCTTAAAGTGCCACTTTTCCACAGAAATGGACCGGAGATTCAGGCGGTATTTTGGCCGGAGTTATCTATTTATTTGATTGATTGCATTGGTTTTATGTGGCGGAGAGGGAGGGATTCGAACCCCCGGTACCCTTGCGAGTACGTCTGATTTCGAGTCAGGTGCATTCAACCGGGCTCTGCCACCTCTCCGCTTTTGGTTTGACGGCCGATCCGTTCTGAGCGGGTAGCTCTGGGATGGATGACCGGGCAACCGGGCGCCGGACTTGCGCAGTGGCTTGCGCAACGCCGGACCCTCTATGAGGATACCGTATTGCGTTTGTGAGGTCGAGGGGGTATTGGGGTGTTGGGTGTTGGGTGTGGGGTGTTGGGTGTGGAGTATTGAGTGTGGGAAACAAATGGCGGGGCCGATCTTTAGGGATCGGCCCTTTTGTTCTGGGGGAGGGAAGGTAGAGATGGGTGAGCGGCTAGCGGCTGCTCGCGGTTTGGGTGTTGGACGAGGACATGTTGGTGAGCAACTGGATGTCGACACGTCGGTTCTGGCGGCGGCCGTCGGCGGAGGTGTTGGGGGCGACTTCCTTGTCCTTGCCGATCCCGATGAGGTAGAAACGGTGAGCGGCTACGCCGAATTTTGAGGCCAGGTACTGGACAACGGCGTCGGCACGGCGCTGGCTGAGCTCGTAGTTGTACTGCGAGGGGCCGGTGGCGTCGGTACCGCCGGTGACTTCGAGGGTGTAGCTTCTGGCAGAACCGAGCTGGGCGGCGAAGGTGTCGAGCGAGGCGCGGTCTTCGACGGTAAGGACCGCCTTGTCGAAGCCGAAGTTGACGGTGACGTTGGAGACAGGCTTGTAGCTGTCGAGATCTTTGATAACGGCGTCGAGCGAGTCGGCACGGTGGACAGCATCCACGGCGGAAGTTTGAGCGGTTCCTGCGGCGGCGGTGGCGGTTTGGGCGTTCTGGCCGGCGGCATCTGCTGCGGACTGTGCCTGGTGGATGCCAGACTGGGCGCGATCATCGACATCGTGGATCTTCTGGTTGTTGGCTGCGGTCTTTGTGTCCAACTGGTCAGTGTGCTCGATGAGCGGCGCAGTCTGAGAGCGGACGTAGTTTTTGGTTGCGCAACCTGTGGCGCCGATTGCGGCGAGGGCCAAGGTCAATGCTGCAAATCGATAAGTGCTCATCTTCAGCTCCTTGTTTCTCGACGGGGCCCGGGGGTGGGGTTATGGCCGTCTGCCGTCGAAGGTGCACCCAAAGGGCCAAAGTTGGGAGTAAGTGTAAGGGCAATAAAAACAGTGAGATGGGAGAGATGGACCATAGCCATGGCGGAGTGGATTCGGGCAATAATTACTCGGGTATGTAAAGAGTGCGCGGATGGCGGGTAGGGGCGCGGGGAACCTAGCGCCGTGAAAAAAATCGGCCCCCGAGATTCTCGGGGGCCAGTTGGCTTTGGTTCTCTCTTCTACGGAGAGGTGTTTTGGCGGCCGGGCAGCTGGGGCTGCCAGGGCGGATGCGCCCCTCTGGGGGGAGGGCTGCAGACCTAAGGCCGTTCCGCGCCGATCGAGGAGGTCCCGTTCTGGGGTAGCGGGGCTCCCTGGGCCGCCAAACTGTTTTCCATCAACCGAACATGCACGGTGCTCTTGCGAACCGGTCCGGCAGCATCCGTATTTGAGGATGCGGCGTTGCCGAGGGCGACCATGTGCATGCGGTAGACGGGAATGTCGTGTTGAGTTACGAGGTAGCGGTTGACGGCTTCACCGAGGCGCTGTGAGCTCTGGATGCCTGCGCTGCCGGAGAGAGGCGAATGTGCTTCGACGTCGAGGATGTAGCCCTTCTGGGTTGTGAGGGTGGTGGCGAAATCGTCGAGCTGCTTGCGGGCGGCAGCGGAGAGAATCGGCTGGCCGCTGCGGAAGGCGATGTCCAGTTCAGTGACGGGCTTGTACTGATCGAGGCCGTTGACTGTGCCGTTCAGGGAGTTGATGTGATTCGAGGCGCCCATGGCGGTGTCCTGGGCCTGCTGAGCCTGACTACCAGCGGCGGTTGCAGCCTGATTGGCGGCTTCGGCGGCTGATTGTGCGTTGTGGATTCCAGCCTGTGCCCGGCTGTCGACGTCCTGAATGTCTGTGGCATTCTTTGCGTTGACCTGATCCAGCTCGGAGAGGCGGTCGTTGATGGGATCGGTCTGCTTCTTCACCCACTTTTTGCGTGCGAACGGGTTGACGCGTCCCCAGAAGCCTTCGCGAGCCGGGGCCGGAGTGGAGTGGACTGCCGCGGGCGGCTGCTGGGACGCAGTGGCGTCCTGTGGGGCAGATGCCGGCTGGGCATCTTGAGCAAGCACGGGGATGGAAAGAGCCGATGCAAGCGCCAGAGTGGCAAAAAGAGAGGATCGCGAAAATGATTGTGCCGGAATGGTGTTCATGGCGGGTGATTCTCCTCAATTTACTAATCAGCGCAGATGGCCTGATTTCGTTCGACCCTTAGCGTCAGGGTCTGCGAGCTGGGCTTGATTGCCCGCTCGCCATGGGGATATGCACGGGGTACGCCAAAGTGGCGGAGGGATGCGCTATTGAGTGTAACTTGTGTTGATTGTTTTGATTATGGGAGTTTCATGAACAGCGACGTGCGGGGCGCGGGGCGAGAAACAGCGCAACAGGTGTGTAGTAATTCCGGGCACTATGTAGTTTTTGCAGCAGAGCGAGGATAGCTTGGTGGGAAGGGGGGCTACTGGTTCAGCTCAGAGAGGAGGACTTTGGCCTTGGAAGCCAGAGTTTTGGCGCCGTCGACGTCGTTGTTGTTGAGAGCGTCTTTGGCCTGCTTGAGGAACTCGCGGATTTGCGCGGCAGTCTTCTGTTCCTGGTCGTTGAGGGAGCGGCCGATGTTGTTCAGTCCACGCTCAGTGGAGGCGATGGAGTCCTGGACTGCGTGGAGGAGATCGGAAGGGCCGCCTGTGGAAAGCTGTCCGATTGCGCTCACCGCCGGGGTTTCTGCAGGGGGGGCAGGCGGGACAACAGCGGCCTGCTGGGTAGGCTTGGCCGGATGACGGTGGTGGCGGGAGATTGGCTTGGCTGGGAGGCTGGCATCCGTGGCTGCCTTGATGGGCTGTTGGGGGATGGTGGTGGCGGTGGCTGGAAGATCCGGGTGTTCGGTCTCAGGTTTCGGGGAAGATGATGCGACTGGGGCAAGTGTCTGGACGGGCTGAGAATGATTCTTGTGGAAGATGCACCCAGTGAGCAAGAACGGGGCCAGCAGTGCGAGATGTGTGCGATGCAACTTCATTCTGCTGCGCCTTCTTCGAGCCTGCTCTCGATGTGGGTCTCGACCTGGGCCTCAGCGTAAGCGGGGGCCGTTTGCTGGCCCAAAGCAGTCGCAGTGTTGATCGGCTCCAACTGCTTGCGTCCCCATTCGTTGGAGGAGAGGGGAATCCGCAGGACAAATTCCGATCCGCGCTCCCGATTTGATTGTACTTCTACACTGCCGTAGTGGAGCTGAAGAATGCGATATGTCATGGCGAGTCCGATGCCGCTGCCACCGGACTTGGTGGTGAAGTAGAGGTCGAAGATCTTCTCGCGGATATCGTGTGGGATTCCGGGGCCTTCGTCGGAGATGCGAAGAACGGCGAATTTGCGGCTATCTTCGTTTCTGTTCTCATCCTTCCGGCCTTCTTCGAGTGTTACGCGGAGCGTGCCACCTTCGGGCATGGACTGTGCGCCGTTCTTGATGACGTTGATCACAGCCTGCTTGATAAGGTCGGCGTCGATGTTGACGAGGACTGGATTGGGGGGCAGGATGCGGATGAGGGTGATGTTCTGATTGGAAAGTTCTTCCACGGCGAGGGCGAGAACAGCGCTGACGACGCCACGGAGATCGTGCTCGCGGAGTTGAAGCTCAACCGGGCGGCTGAAGTCGACAAGCAACTGAACGACGCGATCGAGGCGGTGAATCTCAGACTCGATGATATCGAGATGGCGAGAGGCTGGTGCGCCAGCGCCGGTGGCGGCGAGCTTGCTCTTGAGCAGTTCGACGTGGACAACGATAGCATTGATGGGGTTCTTAACCTCGTGGCCAACGCCGGAGGTAAGGCGGCCGATGGCGGCCATGCGGCGGGAAAGCTCGAGCTCGGACTCGACCGCTTCAACGGATTCGAGATCGTGGAGGGTAAGGAGCGCGCCCAATCCCTGGCGAGATTTTCCGTCCTGGATGAATTCGAGGGAGAGCTCGATGCGTCGGCCAGTCTCAGTGACGATGACTTCCTGGGGCAGAGAGGTGGTGGTTGCGAATGCATGACGGAGAGTACGGCCCAGGAGCGTTTCGGGGTCGAAGATTTCAGTGGCGTGGAGACCAAGGATGAGGCCGTGGTCGAGGGAGAGGAAGCGCCTGGCGGCCTGCGAGACGAGGACGGCGCGCTGGTCGGCGGTGAAGAGGAGGATGCCGTCCTGAAGGTTGCCGAGAATCTGATCGAGGTTTTCCTTGAGGGCGGAGAAGACCTCCTCGACATTGCGCATACGCTGACCGATGCGCTCGATCTTGCGGGAGACAGCGACCGCCATGTCGCTCTTTCGGGCGCGCTCACCTTCGTTGAGAGTTTCATCCGGGGCGTTGAAGGCGTCGAGCTGTTTGCTGATGAGTTGGAGTGGGCGCAGGGCGATGTTGGAGAGTAAAAAGGCAACAATGAGGGCTGCGGCGAGGACGATTAACATGAGGTTTCGTACGCGGCGCATGTAGGGCCGGTACTGGGCCTCAAGCAGCGTGGTGCGGACGCCAACATTGACGGTGACTAATAGCTGGCCGTTGTTCTCAAGCGGCACGCCGATGTCGAATACGGTGGGAGGGCCGAGGGCCTCGCGCATGAGCTGAAGGGGAGTGGCTTTGAGAAGCTCGGAATATTCACGGCGCGGGGGCAGAGGTTTGTCTTCGTTGTCGGGGTACGTGCTTAGGATGGTGATGCCCCGGTTATCCGCGATGTTGATGTCGTAGACAGTGGCGGAGTAGCGATTGACGGACACAACGACGGCCTGAACGGTGGGGTTGCCGCGAACAGTTTGAGTAACAAGTGTGCGCAGTTCGTCGGGATTGTTGGGGTCGATGGTGCGGTTGGCAAGGTCGGTTTGGAGGGCGTCCTGAACGGCATAGACGACCATATTCGCAACCATGCGGTTGGTGGCGTAGGACTGCTCAACGTCAGCATGCAGGAGCTGACTGACGTAGGCAACCGAGATGATGCCGGAGATGAGAAAAACCAGCGCGGTGATGGCGAGGACGAGTTTGGTTTTGAGGCGCATGTTCAAAGGAGCGGCAGTTAGTCGACGCCGGGTTTTCCGTACTCTTTGAGTTTGTTGTGAAGGGTCTTGAGGCTGATGCCGAGGATCTCAGCGGCACGGGTTTTGTTCTGGCCGGTAGCCTCGAGGGTGCGGAGAATCAAAAGCCGCTCACCCTCATCTACCGTCGATCCTACGCGCACGGGGACGAAGCTGGCATCGTGGGCAGAAACGGCGGTGGCGTGGGACTTGCCGAAGTTAGGGGGCAAGTGGCCGGCGTCGAGCGGTGTGCCGTCTGGGCAGAGAATGACGGCGCGTTCGATGGCATTGCGGAGCTCGCGGCCGTTGCCGGGCCAGTCATAGGCCATCATGCGATCGAGCATGGAGGGCGCCACGCCGGTGACCTTGCGACCATGACGAGTGTTCATCTCTGCGACCATGGCGTCGGCCATTGCGGGCAGGTCTTCAAGGTGGTCGCGAAGCGGCGGCATGGCGATGTGGAAGACGTTGAGGCGATAAAACAGGTCGGCGCGGAGGGAGCCATCGGCGACGGCCCTTTCCGGATCGCGATTGGTAGCGGCGAGGACGCGGACGTCGACATCGTGTTCGGTACGTCCGCCGAGGCGGCGAAGCTTGCGCTCTTCGAGGACGCGGAGGAGCTTGGCCTGTGTGCCCGCGGGCATTTCGCCGAGCTCGTCGAGGAGAAGGGTTCCGCCGGCAGCAAGCTCGAAGCAGCCGGCGCGCTTTTCGACTGCGCCGGTGAAGGCACCCTTCTCGTGGCCGAAGATCTCGCTCTCGATGAGGGTTTCAGGAATGGCGGCGCAGTTGACGGCGACGAAGGGGCGGGATTTGCGTGGGCTGAGGTTGTGGAGGGTGCGCGCGACGAGTTCCTTGCCGGTGCCGCTCTCGCCGGTGATGAGTACGGAGACGTTGGAGGGAGCTATGCGCTCGACGAGGGAGAGGATATCGAGCATGGGAGGGGAGGAGCCGACTAGTCCGCCGAGGACGCCGGTTTCGCGAAGGCGGCGTCGGGTGACTTCGAGCTCGATTTCGGTTTCGCGCTGGCGTGTGGCGTTGGCGAGCGTGGTGCGGAGGCGTGTGGCATCAATGGGCTTCTGGAGAAAGTCGTAGGCGCCCATCTTCATGGCGTCGACTGCAAGGTCTATGGAGCCCATTGCGGTGAGGACTATGACGACGATGTTGGCGCCAATGCCGGAGCCTTCCTCGGAGAGCCTGGTGAGGAGGCCAATGCCGTCCATGCGCGGCATCTTGAGATCGGTGACGATGATGTCGGGAGTCCAGGCGAGTGCTTTTTCCCAGCCTTCGATACCGTCGCGGGCGGTTTCGGTGCGGTAACCCCAGCCGGAGATGAGCTCGGCAAGACCCATGAGAGCGTTGGGTTCGTCTTCAACGATGAGGACCTTTACCGGGTTCTGCATGGTTGCTCCTGGCTTGCTGGTTGCATACGAGTTTGGCGCAACCGTATGAAGCGGGGGATCAGGGGCCGGAATGAATTCCGGGGATCAAGAGTGGCGGCATTGGTTGATGCACTGCCATAAGTAATCTTTTTATCACGCAGTTGCGGAAACTGGGGCGAGAGGACGGCGGAATTGCTGTTACAGGTTCCCAGTGATTCGAGAACTTTCCGTTGAAAGCCGCAGAGTGGATGGGGCACACGCTGAGCACGGCTCATGGGCTCTGAGGAACCTGATCGCGTGAGATTTTCTATTGTGCCGTCTTTTGCAGGGGCTGAAGCCCACGCCCTCTTTGTGATCTTTATCGGCACGACTAAAGTCGTGCCCTGACACTGGCGGCACTGAATCAGATATGCAGTAAAGGCTGGGTCAAGGGTTGATTTGTTCGGTAAAGATGGAGGCGAGCCTCTCGACGTTGGCGCGGAGGTCGTATTGCTCGAGGACGCGTTTGCGGCCATTCACGGCCATGGAGGAGCGGAGGGTATCGTCGTGAATGAGGGTGGCGAGTGCGCGGACGAGTGCGTCGAGATCGGAGGGCGGAACGAGGAGGCCCTCGATGCCATTGCCGATCAGCTCGGGGATGCCGGTGATCTCGGTGGTGACGCACGGGATGCCCATGGACATGGCTTCCATGAGGACGACTGGCAGGCCCTCGGCGAAGCTGGGCAGGCAGAAGAGATCGGCCTGGGCGTAGACGGAGCGGATGCGGTCCTGATTGACGGGGCCTTCAAAGACGACATGATCGGTGAGGTTAAGGCGTTGGGCCTGGGCGCGGAGGGAGGGTTCGTCGGGGCCGTTGCCAGCAAGGCGCAAGCGGACATTGTGGCCCTGGTAGAGAAGTTGGCGGAGAGCGTCGAGGAGAAGGTGCTGGCCTTTGGCGGGGGTGAGGCGGCCGACGCAGAGGATTTCGACGATGCCGTCGCTTGACTGGCGCGGGAGCGGGGAGAAGAGATGCGGATCGATGCCGAGGCGGCAGACGTGGAACTTCTTCCAGTGTTCGTAGGGCGAGAGGTACATGAGCTGGCTGCGGGCGTAAGAGCTGATGCAGACGATGAAGTCGGCGGCGGCGAGTTTGTAGGCGAGGTAGAGACCTTTGGCGTCGTAGAACTCGTCAGGGCCGTGGACGGTGAGGGAGTATCGGCAGCGGAAGATGCGATGGGTGAAAAGGCCGACGGAGGCGGCCTGGGAAGCGAGATGTACGTGGAGGTGGGATTGGCGGTTGCGTCGCATCCATTGGCCGACCATCATGGCCTCAGAAAAGTACATGAAGTTGAGGAAGAGGCGGGCGAGGTCGAGGCGACCAAGGCTGAAGACGAGGGCGAGTCCGCGGAGGTAGCCGGCGGGGGACTGGAGGAGGGTTTTGGCGTGGGCGAGGAGGGCGCCGGGGATGCCGTGGCGTTTGATGCAGTAGGTGCGGTCGGCTTCTTCGCGTTCCTGGGGGGTGAGGCGGTCGGGGGGACGATCGGGCGGGTTGATGGAGGCGGTTTCAATGCGAAAGCCCAACGCGCGAAGAAGGACGACCTCGCGCAGGACAAAGATCATGGAAAGCGTGGGGTAGCGGCTGACCAGATAGGCGATGGAGCGGGTAGGGGGCGCGGAGGTTGCGCTGAAGGCGGAGACTGCGGGATGGAAGGAGATCGGCATGGGGCGGTGTTTTAGAGGCTGGGACTGGTTCCCGCCATTTGCGGCAGACAATGACGCATCCGAATTCAGTATCGGCGGACCAAATGAGATGTCAATTCCTCCAAAGTATAGGCTACCCATGCGTTTGAGGCCTTCGGGAGCGGTAGTTGAAAAGCGGTCAAGCCGAGGGCAGGTTCAATGCAGGAACCAGGGTGTGCTGTTCCGCTCACGAGTTTGCATGTGATAAGTGGCGGGGATGATACTTTACATTTTGGCCGAGTTCGGGCGAGGTTTGGTTGCATAAAAGTTGGGCAAGATGAAGAGCAGCGAGGGAGCAAGTCCTCAGATGATGGAATTCCATATTTCACGGCAGGCGCGGGACCGCTATCAATTCGAGGAGACGCTCTTTTCCTACACCGGCAACGTGGTGTTTGCAAACATAGCGGCGTGCCGCTCATTTGCTCACCGGATGAACACGGTGCGCGAGGTGGAGAAGCATCCCGAGTTGGCTGTTCATGCGGGGCAACTCTACGCGATGGGACTGATTGACGAGGCGAGCCATGTGCTGATGGCGCGCTATCGCGAGCAGTTTGACCCGGAGGTGATGACATCGGCGCTGGATTGGTTTAGCGCCCAGGTGGGGGAAGAGGCCCTTGACAAGCTGCTGCTGACGTTTGTGGAGCAGTTTCCGGGATCGAGCGTGATTGGCGGGGAGCACACGGCGAAGCAATGGCTGGATCGGGAGAGCGGCGGGTTGCCGAATCGCGCGGCGGCGCTGGAAGAGATGCTGCTGCTTTGGACGGCGAACCGGAATGAAGCTTTCAGGCCATTTGAGGAACTGTTTGAAGAGAAGACGCTGGCGGAGAAAACGGTCTATAAGCGCGTGACGCAGCAGTTGCCGGAGTATTTTGCGACGCGGCCGCTGGTTCCTGTTGACGGAGCAGCGCCGATGAACCTGCTGGAGCTATTGCGGGCGCCGACGGTGGGATCGCCATCTTCCCTGGCAGATCAGTTGGCGCTGATTCGCAAGCTGTGGAGGCCGCTGTTGGGCGAAGGGCTGGAGCGATTCCTATTGCTAGCGGGGGAGATTCTGCACGAGGAAGAGTTGGCGATCTGGATGCAGTTCAATCCGCCGGCGGCGCAGGCGCACGCAGCGGCGCAGGCTGCGGCAGAGAAGCGGCGCGAGAGGGGCACGCAGCAGTGGCCTTCTGTTGTGAGCACGGCGGAGGTTCCGACCTTCGGCGATCCGGCGCATGAGTACGAAAAGTTCAGCCCGGACACGGCATGGATGCCGAACACGGTGCTGATCGCGAAGAGCACGTACGTGTGGCTGGCGCAGTTGAGCAAGCAGTATGGGCGACGAATTGCGCGGCTGGATGAGATTCCGGATGAGGAATTGGCGACGCTTTCGCGGCGAGGACTGAACTCGCTGTGGCTGATTGGCGTTTGGGAGCGGAGCCGGGCTTCAAAGACCATCAAGCTGCTGTGCGGGAACACGGATGCGGTGGCATCTGCGTATTCGCTGTTTGACTATCGGATCGCGGAAGACCTGGGCGGAGAAGCTGCGTATATCAACCTGCGCGACAGGGCGTATCGAAATGGGGTTCGGCTGGCCAGCGACATGGTGCCGAATCATATGGGGATTGATTCGCCGTGGGTTGTGGAGCACCCGGAGTGGTTCATCTCGCGGAATGAAACGCCGTATCCGGCGTACACCTTTAACGGACCGGATCTTTCGAGTGATGGACGGGTCGAGATCAAGATTGAGGATCACTACTTTGAGCAGTCGGATGCGGCGGTGGTGTTTCGTCGGCGCGACAAGGCGAGCGGCGAGACGCGCTATATCTATCACGGCAACGACGGGACGAGTTTTCCGTGGAATGACACGGCGCAGCTCAACTATCTGAGTGCCGCGGTACGCGAGCACGTGATCCAGACGATATTGCACGTGGCGCGACTGTTCCCGGTGATCCGGTTTGACGCGGCGATGACGCTGGCTAAGAGGCATTTTCATCGGCTGTGGTTTCCGGGGCCGGGCGCGAGCGGGGCGATTCCGTCGCGGGCCGAGTACGGGATGAGCCAGGCGGAGTTTGACCAGCACATGCCGCACGAGTTCTGGCGCGAGGTGGTGGATCGCGTGGCGGCCGAGGTTCCTGGGACGCTGCTGCTGGCGGAGGCGTTCTGGCTGATGGAGGGGTACTTTGTCCGCACGCTCGGGATGCATCGCGTGTACAACTCGGCGTTCATGGTGATGCTGAGGGATGAGGACAATGCGAAGTATCGATCGGTGATCAAGAATACGCTGGAGTTCGATGGGGACATCATGAAGCGTTACGTGAACTTCATGAGCAATCCCGATGAGCGGACGGCGATTGACCAGTTCGGCAAGGGAGACAAGTGCTTTGGGGTGGCGGTGATGATGGCTACGCTGCCGGGCCTGCCGATGTTTGGGCATGGGCAGATTGAGGGGTTCACTGAGAAGTACGGGATGGAGTACCAGCGTCCGCGGTATGACGAGACGGCGGACCATTGGCTGGTGGAGCGGCATGAGCGGGAGATTGCACCGCTGCTGCACAGGCGATCGCTGTTTGCGGAGAGCAGTAATTTTCTGCTGTACGACTTTTTCCAGGACTCAGGCAGAGTGGACGAGAACGTGTTTGCGTACTCGAATCGCAATGGAAACGACCGGGCGCTGGTGGTCTACAACAACCGCTATGGGACGACGCAGGGGACGATTGATTTTTCGGCGGCGTATGCGGACAAAGCGGCCGGGCAACTGAGGCAGCTGCGCTTGAGCGAGGGGCTGGGGCTGGGCGGGGATGCGGGACTGATTTTGGCGTACCGCGACTCGCTGACGGGACTTGAGTATCTGCGGCGGGCGGAGCAGATTGTGGGCGGAGGATTACGAGTAGAGCTGCACGCCTACCAGTGCTATGTGTTTCTCGACTGGCGCGAGCTGAGGGCGACGACAGAGAAGCCGTGGGACAAGCTGTGTGACCTGTTGAATGGCAAAGGCGTGGCGAGTCTGGACGATGCGCTGGTAAATCTGGAGTTGCGGCCGGTGCATGATGCGCTGGAGCGGCTGCTGGAGCCAGCGGTTGTGCGGTTGATGGCGGACCTTGCGGAGCATCCGCGGATGGAAAATGCTGCACGATCGCCGCAGGCAGGTAAGGCATCGCATACACCGGCACATGCGCGACCGGCGTTCCAGACGGATCGGCGGGTGGAGCGGGAGCGGCGGGAGTTCTTTGACCGGGCGTGGATGGGCTGCGAGGTTTTTCTGAGGGCGTCGTTGAAGGCGTATGGTTCGCGCGTGGTGGCGAAGGACAACATCGCTCCGCCAAAGCCGACGAACCCGGCGCTGCTGGCTCCAGTGTTCCGCGAGCGGTTGCGTGCGGCGATGCGGATTCCGCTGATGGAAGCGGCGTTCCCGGCACCGTGGACGGCAGCGGCCAGGCGCGTGTTGCCAAGCCCGAGCCCGAATGTGACGGCGACGGCGATATGGGGGCCGGTGCTGGCTTGGTGTGTGCTGGAGTTGCTGGCGGAGGCCGTGGATGCGAGCCAGCCTGAACGCGTGGCGCTGGATTTGTTTGACCGGCTGCGGCTGCGAGAGCCATTTGCACGGGCGTTTGAGGCACTGGGATTTGAAGGCGAGGCGGCGTGGCGCGTGGCAGCGCGGATCAAGGTGGCGTTGCTGAGCGGGGCGGGCGTGGGGGCCGAGGCTGAAGAGGCACCCGAAGAGATTGAGGAGTTGGAGGCAATTGGAGCGGCAGAGGAAGAGGGGCTGAAGGCGGAACCGCAAGAGGTTGCGGAGGCCGAGGACGTGGTTGTTGAGGAAGAGGCTGCGGAGCAGGTTGAGGACGAGCGTGTGGCGCTTTCGCCCGCGTTGTGGCGCGATCCGGACGTGCGCTGGTTGACGGGTGTGCATGAGGCTGGCGGGCATGCGTATGTGGTCCGCGAGCCGTATGAGGAGCTGCTTTGGTGGCTGATGATGCCGTCGCTGTTGCGGATTGCAGGCGTGGCGGTGGTGGACAGGGTGGCCCTGGCCGAGATGGACAAGACGATTGCGGAGGCGCTGGAGACGGCTGAGATGGCTGGGTATCGGATTGATGCGTTGCTGGGCAAGACCGAGGTCGAGGAAGCTGCAGATGTTGAGGCGGATGCCGGGTTGGATGAGAGGGAAGAAGACGACGCGGTTGAGGGCGATGCCGATGCGGACAAGACAGGGAAGGTAGGAGCGGTGGAGGTCGAGGTCGCGAAGGGCGAAGTTGTCAAGGATGAGCCTAAAGCTGATCGAGAGTGATCGCGAGACGGCGGATTCACGGCCGACCGGGGCTGGATCGAGGGCACTGCTGCGACAGGCGCGCGCGATTTCCTGATGAGCTATTCTGCCTTGCCGAGGGAGTGATCGGCGTAGACCTTTTGAAAGAGCGCGAAGGCCTGCTTCTTTTCGCCTTTTTCTGAGATAAGGCCTTTGCGGTTGTAGCCGTCCTGGAGTTTGGGGATGTTGCGGCCGGGGGAACGGAAGTCCATCAAGATCCAGGGTGTGGCGCCGCGGAGTTGGGGAATCTTGTTGAGCATTGTGAACTGGTGCTGGAGAACGTAGACCTGTTGTTCTTCTGTCCAGCGCTGGTCGACGGGGCCGTGGTTGCCAAACTTGGCCTCGGCGCCGAATTCGCTCATGATGACGGGCTTCTGCGGGAAGGTCCAGTGGATGTTGTCTGCGTCATCTGGGGTTCCCTCGTACCAGCCGACGTATTCGTTTTGACCGATGACGTCGAGGACGTTGCAGAGGGGATCGTCCTGCACTTTTTCGTTCCCATTGGAGCGGACACCGTTTAGGGCGGAGGTGATGAGGCGGGTGCTGTCGAGTTTGCGGGCTTCGGCAACGAGGTCACTGAGAAACTTTGTGCGGGTTGGATTGTTGCCGGTTTCATTGGAGACGGACCACAGGATGACCGAGGCTTTGTTGCGGTCGCGGCGGATCATTTCGCGAAGCATGGTGAGGGCTTTGGCGTAGACCTCGGGTTTGTCAAAGGAGATGCGCTGCCAGTTGGGAATCTCAGACCAGATGAGGATGCCATCGCGATCAGCGGTGCGCTCCATGCGCTCGTCATGGGGATAGTGGGCCAGGCGAACGAAGTTGGCGTGCATATCGTGGAGGTAGCCGAAGATCGTGTCGGCATCTTCTTGGGAGAAGGCACGGCCGCCGCGGACAGGGGCTTCCGCATGCATGTTGGCGCCCTGAAGGAAGATGGCCTTGCCGTTGAGCAGGATGCGCGTGCCGTCGACGCGGATATCGCGAAAGCCGATGTCGTCGTTTAGCTGGTCTGCGCCGGCTGCCAGGTGGACTTTGTAGAGCTTTGGCGAATCGGGCGACCAGAGGACAAGCTTGGCGGCCTTGACGCTGAAGGGGGCGTTGCCATCAGCATTGGTGGCGGCGGTGGCTTTCGCGCCGGCTTCCGGAATGTCGATGGTGACAGCGGTCCCGGCGGGAGCGTCG
>Ga0182013_10006001_pt1 | contig 13935 bp, 9 predicted proteins | sample 612S2MmetaG_FD_120487 | JGI IMG/M metagenome (GOLD analysis project Ga0182013, IMG submission 120487) | Permafrost microbial communities from Stordalen Mire, Sweden - 612S2M metaG | ecosystem: Environmental > Terrestrial > Soil > Wetlands > Permafrost | place: Sweden: Stordalen | collected... | reverse complement strand
CTTTCTGACTGAATACTGCCGTTGCGAATGGCAGCCTGAATCTCGCTTAATGATGGATTTTCCATAATTTTTTAATGAAGGAACGTTGGCTAGGCATTTCGGAGTTCGCAACTTTCAGCTGATCCTGCGCGACCTTCACGTTGTCTTCCAGCGCATGCTGCTGTGCCACTGCTGCGTTGTAATCCGCAACCGCTGATTTCCAGGTGGTCTGCGCGGTTTCAAGGTCTTCCGCCGCATCCGCACCTTGCTGGACCATGATCACCCTCCGATCAACCTTTGCTTTGGTATCGTCGGTGACCGCTTGTGCTTTCACCACATTCGCCTTCGCGGCCGCCAGACTGGAGTTTGCCGCCTGAACGCTCGCAGTAGCCTGCAGGATGACCGACTGGGCATTGGCCACAGCGGCGTTCGCCGAGTCCACATTAGCCTGGGCCTGATCTACCTTAGTCTGGAAAGGCGCGGGATCGATGCGGGCGATCAGTTCACCTTTGGTGACCTTGCTGTTGAAATCCGCGAACAGAGCCAGAATAATACCCGACACCTGCGTGCCCACCTGCACTGTCACCACCGCGTTCGGATTGCCCGTAGCCGAGACAGTGATGTTAATGTCTCCATGGGCGACAGTAACCGTCCGATATTGAATGCTGGATTGGCCGCGGAGAAAATACCACGCGGCCAAGCCAATCAGAACGCAACCGCCTGCGGCTAACAGTACTATCTTCCTGGACATACTGACTGGACTAAACAGCACGTTTGGTGCCAGCAAGAAAATCCAAATTCGCTCGCGTGACCACTGGAGGTCATTCCTCACCCTGACGCTCAAACTGCGGCGGACCCAAATCCCCCCTTTAATAGCGACTGGGCGCTGGAGGCCACTGAAATGCATTGCTTCTGGACGTCCCGCTATCTGCGGAGAAACATTTGGAGGCGCTCACATGCGCGTTGACCTTTACACAAAGACGATCCTCACGTTCATCGCCCTGCTTCTTGCGGTGTTCGTATTACAACCCTTCATTCAACCCCAAGCCGCGTTCGCGCAGGGAGGCTATGCCGGTGTCCAGTTCTCGTACAGCGGCGGTAACCACGCGTTCTTCAACGCCAACACCGGCGACGTCTGGGAATATGGCGACCATGGCAACTTCCGCAACCATTACAAAGTGCATGAATTCGGCAAGGACCACGATCGGCGTTAGTTAACCGGCGTTAGTTAAAGGAACCGCGCCACCTGCTAATCAGTAACTTGTCAGGATGCGGGTGGCACGGTTTAGCAGTATGGGTCAGGAATGTCCTGGAGGAAGGTCGCCTCCTGGCTGCGCCAAATGGCCAAGGCTGTGAACTGGTGTTGGGAAGCTGCGGACTCTCGCAGGGATTCTTTGATGATTCGGATTGGCAAGCGCGCACGTGTAGCCGTCATGCTCGCCGCTTCATCGGGCTTATTCGCGCAAGGTAACGGTCCTGCCGGCAAATCTCAGAACTCTCCGTGCGCACCGGACGTTGCCCGGATCGTGGAGTTGTCGATCGCGGCGACACAGCGGCACTGGCATGCCTGGCTTCAATATACGTATATCCGGCGCGATGAAGATCGGCAACTCGATCTGGCCGGGCAGCCGAGGTCGGAGGTAGTGGTTGTATCAAGAGCGATTCTGGTCAATGGCGCTCAGTTCCGGCAACTCGTGGAGCGCGACGGCAGGCCGCTTCCGCTCGCGGAGGATCGGAAGCAAAACCAGGCGATCGCGCAATTAAAGCGCGAAACACCCAAGCAGCGAACTGAGCGACTGCGCAACGAGGAAGAAGAGAACATGTCGCTCGTCGGCGAGGTGCCCGGTGCCTTCGACTTCCAACTGGCAGGAGACGACGTGGTTAAAGGCCGACCAGCATGGATATTGCAGGCTGCGCCGCACGCGGGCTATTAGGCGCGGGGCAAGTACGGCAAGATGTTTTCGAAAGTCTCAGGCAGGCTTTGGGTCGACAAGCGGGACTTCGCGTGGATCAAGGTTGATGCGCAGGTGATTCAGCCATTCTCCATGGGACTGTTTCTGGCGCGCATCCTGCCCGGCTCGCGCATTACCGTGGAACAGACGCGCGTCGCGGACGGGATCTGGATGCCGGAAAACATCGAGGTACGGGCCGCCGCGAGAATCCTTTTTCTGAAGAGTCTTCAGGTCGAGCGGATACTGACTTACTCGGGTTACCTGCCACCGCAGGCGGGTGCACCCGAGCGTGATCCGGCCATCACGGGCAAATAGTCCGCGAAGCCCCCGACGCACACGAGTTAGACAGCACGTCGCCCCTGCACCAGCTGAATCACCAGCACTATCACTGCAAGAACCAGCAGGATGTGAATAAACCCGCCGAGCGTATATGAAGTGACCAGTCCCAGGAACCATAGCACCAGCAGAATCATAAAAAGTGTCCAAAGCATTTTTCGTTTCTCCTTCGAATCAGCGTTTTCGAATGTTTCCACTGCAACCGTAAGGCCGCAAAGAGCTGTCTGCTTTGGCCACCGCACTAAAGCTGTCCTTCAAGTCCAGACCAGGCTCAGTCTGAAAGGACGCGCCACGAGACCGTTCAGCCAGACTGGGTTCTGTAGGTACTGGTAGTTTTCCTGGTACTACGTAATTCCTGGTGTTGATATGTTATGGATAATACGGTTTGGAGCGGCAATCGGAGGTCGCGAAATGCGGAGGATTTTCTTTGTGGGTTCTTTTTTGTGGGCGCTGAATGCTTATGCCGGCGCCGTAAACGTCGATCTTGGGGCAGCGGCTCCGTTCGCCGTCCTTGGAGCATCGGCAGTCACCAACACAGGTTCGACTGTCCTGAATGGCGATCTGGGTCTCTACCCGCGCACTTCGATCACTGGTTTTCTTCCGGTGGACGGTGGGCCGGGCATCGTGAACGGATCAGTCCACGACACAGACGCAGTTGCGCACAGCGCTCAGACCGATTCGCTGACTGCATACGATTTTGCCGCGGGCGAATCGTGCGGAGATAATTTGGGCACGACACTGGGCGGACTTACCCTGACCCCTGGAGTTTATTGCTTTGACTCGACGGCACAATTGACCGGAACGCTCACGCTCAACGCTGAGGGCGACCCGAATGCGGTCTTCGTTTTCCAGATAGGGACGACGCTGATGACCGCAAGCAGCTCTATTGTTGGTTTTATCAATACTGGCGGCCAGGACGACGCCAACGTTTATTGGCAGGTCGGCAGCTCGGCGACTCTGGGGACCGCCACTGCCTTTGAAGGGAATATTCTCGCGAGCCAGAGCATCACTCTGAATACCGACGCAACGATCGGCTGCGGAAGAGCGATTGCGCTCAACGGCGCCGTAACCATGTATACGAATACCGTTGGGGGGAGCTGCGAGAGCTCTGCTACAACGCCTGAACCCGGCACGGCTCCACTCCTCGGCATGGGTCTGCTCGTCAGTGCGATGGCATACTGCGTGCGTTCGCGGAAACAGGCCGGGTAAAATCTTTCCTGGCTGAGAGGTCTGTGTCCGTGAATAACCGGGTTATTGTCATAATCGTCTTACTGATAGTTGCTTTTCTTGCCGGATTCGTCCCGCAGTATATGAAGGTAAGTCGCCTTGAGAACGACTTGTCCGCGTCGAGGCAGGAGAACGCTCTGTCGCAACTCCGGGAGCTGTCAGCTCTGACATTCGTCCAGGCAACTCAGAAGAATTACGGGCTCGCGGCGGGAACAAGCACGCAGTTTTTCACGCGTACCCGCGAAATGGCGCAACGGGAGGCGGACGCAACCATGCGCAAAGCTTTGGAAGATCTTTTGGAATCGCAGGACAAGATCACTGCGGAACTCGCGAAGGGCGACCCGGGAGCTTTGGACGATCTCCGGGAATTATTTGAAAAGACCCGTCACATCACCGCTTCCATCCAACTGCCGGCTCCGGTTCCGGGCGCGTAAACACAGCGCGTTCCCGAACCTCTCACGCGGGCAATTTCCCCGACAATCCGTAAACGCAGCCAACAGGCCGTTGTTTTCCGCGACTGCCTCGCGAACGGTGGGTGCTCTATTGCCCCCCGTCCGCTAATGGTCACATTGCATGGGTGAGAACACTCAGATTCTCGCTTCGATTTGGCGGATGTCCATGAAAAGAAAGAGCAATCAAATGCATAGGCCGCCTGGTACTTATGGCATAACCCGTGCGAATGAGGGAATGTCGGTGCGTTCGAGTCTCTTGACCCGATGCTTGTTCCGGGAAAACGGGTGACTGGTCTTCGGCCCTGGAAGGCTGGGGCCATGGGCGTGTCGACGGACCTCGCGGTCCCTGTAGCTCTGATGGCAATTCGCGCTGGAAAAGCAGATGAGGAAGGAAGGAAGTAGATGAAGAGGGTATTCCAAGCAATTATGATGGTGTGCTGCCTGGTGCTGACGGGCGCGCTAGTTGCGCCGGGCGCCAAAATTGCCGGCTTGAACGGTTCGTCGCCACTCATGGCGTTGCTCGGCTTGGTGGCGTTGAGTATGGCGTTAGCCGCTCAGGTTTATGGACGACGCCGTCAATGGCGGCCGCTGAGCAACAAGTCTCCCCGATTCCTCCTTGGCGCATCATTGTCTCTTTGCTTAGCACCTTTGAGCCTGATGGCGCAAGGTTCGGTGCGTGCGCCGGTGAACTTGAGAACCGCGGGTAATTATGTCGTTCTGTCGAAAACAGGCATTACGGATGTTCCTCCTTCTCCGATTGTCGGCAACATAGGCGCGAGTCCTATAACTGGCGCCGCGATCCATGTAACCTGCTCGGAAGTAACCGGGACTATCTACGCCGTCGACGCGGCTGGCCCCGCGCCTTGCGCCGTAACCGACTCAACCGGTCTGGGAACGGCTATCGGTGACATGGCAACAGCGTTTACCGATGCCGCCGGACGGACCATACCGGACTTTACTAACTTGGGCGCTGGCAATATCAGCGGTAGGACGCTTGTTCCGGGTCTCTACAAATGGAGCACGGATGTTATCGCGGACGATACTGGGTTTACTTTGTCAGGCGGTCCGAATGCGGTCTGGATCTTCCAGATATCGGGAAATCTCACGATTGCAAACGGCGCCCATATCACGCTGGCGGGTGGAGCCCAACCTACTAACATTTTCTGGCAGGTTGGAGGCGGCGTCGGGCTAACTCTCGGCACGGGGGCGGTCTTCTATGGAAACGTGCTCAGCGCCTCGGCAGTTGTAATGAACACTGGTTCGAGTCTGATCGGGAGAGCCCTGGCGGTGACCGACGTAACTTTAGCGATGTCCCCGGTCACAAGTCCAGGTACCCTGGTTTTCGGCCTTCCCGTGATCGTCGCGCCTACGGTGACATCCACCGCCCCTGTCAATCTTGCCCCGACTGTGCCGGTCAACAGCGCTCTTACCGCCACGTTCAGCGAGGCGATGAATCCGGCGACGATCACCACCTCGACGTTTACCTTAAAGAACGGGCTAACTTCGATTACGGGCACGGTGTCCTATGTCGGCGTAACCGCGACGTTCATACCGTCAGCCAATCTTCCGGCAAATACCACGCTAACCGCCAACATTACAACCGGGGCGCAGGACCCGGCAGGTGTCGCGCTGGCTAACTATGTCTGGACCTTTACAACAGCAGCGGCTCCAGACCTTACGCCACCCACCGTAAGTTCGACGGTTCCGGCTAATGGAGCCACCGCTGTGCCCGTTGGTAACGCGCTCTCTGCCACGTTCAGCAAACCGATCAATCCTTTAACTATCAACAACGCAACCTTTACGCTGCGGCAGGGCGGTGCGGCAGTAGCCGGTGTTGTGACTTATGCGGGTGTCACCGCCACGTTTACGCCAACCAGTAACCTTGCAGCGAATCTTCCCTTCACAGCTACCCTTACTACCGGCGTACAGGATCTTTCGGGCAATCCTCTGGCGGCAAACTATGTTTGGAGCTTTACGACGGGCGCTGCTCCCAACCTGATACCGCCCACGGTGAGTTCCACGGTTCCGGCCAGTAACGCGACAAATGTGCCCATTGGCAACGCGCTGTCGGCGACGTTCAGCGAACCGATTAATCCCCTGACAATTAACACGACAACGTTTACGGTGAAGCAGGGATCCACGGCGGTGGCCGGGACTGTGACCTATGCCGGCGTGACCGCCACGTTTACGCCAACGGGTACCTTCGCACCGAATCTTCCCTTCACGGCCACCATCACGACGGGCGTCCAGGACCTCTCGGGCAATCCTATGGCGGCAAACTATGTTTGGAGCTTTACGACGGGCGCTACTCCGAATCTGACACCGCCCACCGTGAGTTCCACGGTTCCGGCCAGTAACGCGACAAATGTGCCCATTGGCAACGCGCTGTCGGCGACGTTCAGCGAGGCGCTTAATCCCCTGACAGTTACCACGGCAACGTTTACCTTGTCGCAAGGGGCCACCCCCGTGCCCGGGACTGTGACTTATGCCGGCGTAACCGCCACGTTTACGCCCCTGAGTCCGCTTGCGGCAAGTCTTCCATTCACGGCCACGATCACTACCGGAGTGACGGATCTGGCGGGCAACCATCTGGTAACCAACTACGCGTGGAGCTTTACATCGGGATCGGCTCCGAACCTGACGCCCCCCACGGTCAGTTTCACTGTTCCGGCCAGTAACGCGACAAATGTGCCCATTGGCAACGCGCTGTCAGCGACGTTCAGCGAAGCGATCAACCCATTAACGATCACCACGGCAACGTTCACGCTCCGGCAGGGGGCGAGTCCTGTCGCGGGAACCGTGACTTATGCAGGCGTAACTGCCACATTTACGCCGACGGGTACGCTTGCACCAAATCTTCCTTTCACGGCCACCATCACGACCGGCGTCCAGGACCTTTCGGGCAATGCTCTTGCGGCGAACTACGTGTGGACCTTCACTACGGGTGCGACTCCGGACACGACACCGCCCACTGTAAGTTTCACGGTTCCATTCAGCGGTGCGACAAATGTGCCGATCGGCAACGCACTGTCGGCGACGTTCAGCAAGGCGATCAACCCCCTGACAATCACCACCGCAACCTTCACTCTCCGGCAGGGGGCCACCTCTATCCCGGGAACCGTGACCTATGCAGGCGTAACTGCCACGTTTACGCCGACGGGTACGCTTGCACCGAATCTTCCTTTCACGGCCACCATTACGACCGGCGTCCAGGACCTTTCGGGAAATGCTCTCGCAGCGAACTACGTGTGGAGCTTTACCACGGGTGCGACTCCGGACACGACACCGCCCACGGTAAGTTACACGGTCCCGTACAGTAATGCCACTAATGTACCGATCGGCAACGCGCTGTCGGTGACGTTCAGCAAGGCGATCAACCCCTTGACAATCAACACGGCAACGTTCACTCTGCGGCAGGGGACGACGTCCGTCTCAGGAACCGTGACTTATGCAGGCGTAACTGCCACGTTTACGCCCGGCATTAGTCTTGCGCCGAATGCTTCATTCACCGCCACAATAACCACTGGCGTTCAGGATCTTTCGGGCAATGCACTGGCAGCGAACTATGTCTGGAGTTTCACCACGGGTGCGACGCCGGACACGACACCGCCCACCGTTATTTCCACGAGTCCGGCGAATGGCGCAACGAGCGTTGCGATCAGCGAGGGGCTTGCCGCGATGTTCAGTAAGCCGATGAATCCCTTAACGATCAACACTGTGACATTTAAACTCACGCAGGGAGGTGTGGCTGTCGCCGGCACCGTTAGTTACAGCGGCGTGACCGCAATCTTCCTGCCGGTCAGCAGTCTGGCGCCGAGTGCGCTATTTACCGCCACAATTACCACTGGCGCCACGGATCTTGCGGGCAACGCCCTGGTGAGCAACTATGTATGGACATTCACGACCGGCACGTTGCCGGACACCACAGCGCCCACGGTAATTTCCACAACGCCGGCAAGCGGCGCTACCCTGGTGACGACCACCGCGAATGTCGTAGCTAATTTCAGTGAGGTGATGAACCCTCTGACAATCACTACGGCAACCTTCACCTTGCAGCAGGGGACAACTCCCGTCACCGGCACAGTAACCTATGCCGGCACCTCGGCGACGTTCAGTCCGTCCAGCCGTCTGACGCCCAACACCGTTTATAACGCTGTGATTACCAGCGTAGCGGCGGATCCGGCAGGCAACACACTGGCAGCCAACTATCTCTGGAGCTTCACCACCGGCACAGCGTCTGGACAGACCCCTGTCTGTCTTTCCAGTTTCGCGATTCTGGCTGGAGGGGGTGTTGTCGGCAACGGAACCAGCACAGTTACCGGAGACATCGGCACAGGCCCGGGCAACACAGTGACCGGCTTCCCTCCCGGCACACTGGTCGGCACGATCCATATCGGCGATCAGGCTGCGGCACAGGGGATTAACGCCTTTACCGCCGCATATGCCGATGCGGTTTCCAGATCTACCGGCGCTGTTGCAGTGGCCGGGGACATTGGCCTCCAAACGTTCACAGCCGGGCTCTATCGGTCGGCCGGATCGCTCGCAATCACGTCGGGCAATCTGATACTCGACGCGAAGGGCGACCCGAATGCCGTTTTCATTTTCCAGATGGCAACCACCTTCACCACGGCGGCGGGACAGCAGATCGTTCTCGCCAACGGCGCGCAGGCCTTCAATGTCTTCCTCCAGGTCGGAACTTCAGCCACTCTGGGAGCTTCTTCTGTTATCAACGGAAGCATACTGGCTGAGCAGTCCATCACGATGGGGACAGGTTCGGTCGTGAATGGCCGGCTGGAAGCATTGACAGGCACCGTCACCCTGCAATCCAGCTTCGTTACAAGCTTCCCCCCAGGCATCTTCCCGGGAGGAACGGTTAACGGCGCCGACGATGTGCGCACCGTAGCCGCGGGAAGCATTGCCAGTGTATTTGGCAACAACCTCGCGGGTTCGCTCACCTCGTCGGTGAGTTATCCTCTGCCGCTTACGCTCGGAGGGAGCAGCCTTCAGGTTGGCACGCAGAGCGCGCCTCTCTTTATGACCTCCTGCGGCCAAGCCAACATCCAGATCCCGTGGGAGGCGGCAGGACTCTCCCAGGTTGCCATTAGCGCGACTGTCGGAGGCTTGGTCACCACCGCCGAACCGGTGGCTCTCGCCCCGTTTGCTCCGGGCATCTTTTCGCTGAATGCGCTGGGCGCAGGCCAGGGAGCGGTGGAAATCGCGCCAACGGCAACAATCGCGGGACAGGCAGTGCCCGGCAGCAACCCGGTGCCACGAGGCGGGTACATCGCGATCTTCTGCACTGGCCTCGGACCGGTCACCAATCAGCCTGCTACCGGTGCAGCCGCTTTATCCAATCCGCTTTCACAGACCTTGGCGTTGCCCACCGTTACCATCGGCGGCGCTCCGGCTCAAGTAACTTTCTCCGGGCTGGCTCCAGGATATGCGGGCCTTTACCAGGTGAATGCAATCGTACCGGCTGGTGCTCCCGCAAACAGCAACGTAACCGTCTTCCTGACCATCGGCGGTGTCAATTCCAACACCGTCACGATCGCGATCCAGTGAGGAACAGCCAGTGAAGTGAAACAAAAGCAATACGCATGGAGGATGCGCGAATGAACACGATGCGAATGAACATGAAGACACTTATTATACTCGCCCTGGGCGGCGCCGCGCTGAGCGGTGCCGCCAGTGCCGATCTCATTCCGTTTAGCGGTACCGGCACAAGCGGTGTGCTCTCGGCCTCGTCTGAAACGTGGTATTTCAACATGGATGGCGGCGCCGCCTTTAATCAATACCTGAACAATTGGGGAAGCCCCGGTGTCAATGGAGGGGAGGCAGTCTCCGGCGAAAGCGAAGATGTTTTCGGGATGCAAATCACGTTTACAGGCGGCGGTCCGATCGATGCCAGCGCGATCGCGATCGGAAACAGCGCCGGCTGCGTGGGGTCCACTGCCGGTGGCACGACCTTCTGCACCTTCAGCCCGACTGACGTTTGGACAGCGATCCAAACCGGTCCGGACAGTATCAGTTTTCTTGCGCAGGACCCCTCGTCCTACCTGCTTCCAGGGCAGGATTATTTCGCCAACGTCTATTTCGATGGCGCGACACCGACGGGGTTCACCGGTGACTGGTTGACCACTTTTATCCCCACTCCCCCCAGCAGTGCCCCGGAGCCTGCTGCATTCGGTGTGGCGGGTGCCGGTTTGGTTTTGCTCGGCGCGATTTCCCGCTCGCGTCACCATGCGCGCAGTTCGGGAACGTAAACTTTAGCTGGCCCGCATTCACGCCAGGTCCTGGTGGACGGTGCTCAGAGTGATACCCTCTGTGCTAGGTTCTCCCCCAGGCTTATGCGATGAAGAAGGTTTCCCGAAAACCCGGCAAACGGCCTGCACTTAAACCTCTTGCGTCCGGGTCCGCCAGCGCTAAGCCCGGCCCCCTGGCCCGCGAAGGCACGTTCCCGATCGTAGGTGTCGGAGCATCCGCCGGCGGGCTCGAAGCCTTCACCGAACTGCTCACGGCGCTGCCCCTGAATACAGGGATGGCCTTTGTCCTGATCCAGCATCTGGAGGCCGAGCACGAGAGCATGCTCACCGAGCTGCTTTCGAAGGTAACGAAGATGCCGGTCGCGGAAGTGCGGAAGGCAACTCGCGTCGAGCCCAACCACATCTACGTAATTCCCGCCAACGCCGACCTCGATCTCGTCGGCGGAATGCTCCGCGTTTCCATTCGCAAAGCCGGGCCGGGCCGCCACCTGCCGATCGATCATTTCTTCGACACTCTCGCCGTGGTGCACGGGCATCTGGCGATTGGCGTGATCTTGTCCGGAACCGCTTCGGACGGAACCGAGGGGCTCAAGGCGATTAAAGCCGCCGGTGGAATTACTTTCGCCCAGGATCCGAAATCGGCCAAATTCGACGGGATGCCCAGGAGCGCCCTCCTGGCCGGATGCGTCGATTTCGTGCTGCCTCCTGCGCGTATTGCGAGCGAGCTCGCGCAGATCACATTCCATGTCCGTGCAGGGCTTTCGAACTCGTCGAACAACCACAACGACGCGCCGCTCGTTCCGGCCTGGGACGAGGACTGGATGCGAATCTTCAAACTGCTCCAGGCCTCCTCGGGAGTAGACTTCACGTTCTACAAGAAACCCACCATCAGCAGGCGCATCGCCCGCCGCATGGCTTTGAAAAACATCGAACTGGTGAGCGGGTATCTGAAGGAGCTTCAGACTAACTCCGAAGAGCTGGACTCCCTTTATCAGGATCTTTTGATTCAAGTCACCAGTTTCTTTCGGGATCCCGAGGTGTTTCGTGCGCTCCGAAACAAGATCCTTCCGCAAATTCTCGCCCGGAAGCCGGCTGGCGAGGCCATTCGCATCTGGGTGCCTGGCTGCTCAGGCGGCGAAGAGGTCTATTCCCTAGCGATTTGCCTGCTGGAGAACATGGGAGACCGCGCGTCCTCCACTCCGATTCAAATCTTCGCCAGCGATATCAGCGAGCAGGCGATCGATAAAGCGCGCGCGGGCCAATATCCGGCTGAAACGCTGAAGAAAGTATCGAAGGATCGTTTGCGGCGTTTCTTCGACCGCGTGAACGGGAGCTATCAGATCAAATCGGGCGTGCGCGATTTCTGCATTTTTGCGCGCCATGACCTGACCAGGGACCCGCCGTTCTCACGCATCGATCTGATCAGTTGCCGCAACGTCCTGATTTACCTCGAACCGGTTCTGCAGCGAAGAATTCTTGTAACGTTCCGCTATGCCTTGCAGGCAGGCGGCTTCCTGCTGCTCGGCAAATCGGAATCTCTGAGCGGATTTCCCGATTTGAAGATCGCAGATCGCAAGAATAAGTTCTTCGCGAAGGTTTCGGCGGCGTCAGCCCAGGCCCCCATTCCAGTTCCGCTTGAGAAGCCGGCCCGGCAGGGAAAGAACTACGTTGCGGAGCCCCCCGCCTTCGACCTCGAAAAAGAGGCCGACCGCATCGTATGGGAAACCTCGCGGCAAGCCGGACTGGTGGTGAACAACGATCTGGAAATCCTGCACTTCCGGGGCGACACCAGTCCCTATCTCCATCCCGTTCCCGGAAAAGCGACATTCCAGCTTCTCAGGATGCTTCGCGAGGAACTCGTTCTCGAGCTCCGCGGAGCAATCAATAAAGTCCGCAAGACGGGGTCGAAAATCAGAAAAGAAGCCGTCCGGATCAAGCAAGACGGGGACTTTCGTCTCGTCAATATCGAAGTCCGGCCCTTGCCTGGGCGCAAAGGAGATGAGCGGTATTTTCTGATCCTGTTCGAGGATGCCATTCCTCACATTGAGCACTCCGCCGTTGATTCCGTTAAAGGTCCGGCGAAAACAAAAGCGTCCGGCCGCCAGTCGCAGGAAGTCCGCGACCGGGAACTGAAGAGCGAACTTGCCGAAACGAAGAACGACCTCACCCGGACGCGCGATTACCTTCAGGCCATCATCCAGGAACACGAAACCACCAACGAGGAATTGAAATCGGCCAATGAAGAAGCTCAGTCCAGTATGGAAGAGCTTCACAGCACAAACGAGGAGCTGGAGACCGCCAAGGAAGAACTCCAGTCCACCAATGAAGAGCTCGTCACGTTGAGCGAGCAGCTCCAGAAGCGTAATTCGGAATTGGCCCGTATCAGCGACGAGCTGAGTAATGTGCTCACGGGCGTGGATATCCCGATTTTGATGCTGGGAGGGGATCTGCGCATCCGCCGCTTCACTCCTTCCGCTGAGAAACTGCTCCGCCTGCTTCCGGGCGACATTGGCCGCCCCATCAGCCATATCCGCATCGGCATTGACCTGCCGGACTTCGATGAAGCGATCGCGCAGGTCGATAAGGGAGTGCGCGATGTATGGCGCGAGGTGAAGGCCGAAGACGGGCGCTGGTATTCGATCCGCATTCTTCCGTTCCTCACCGCCGAACGAAAGATCGATGGCGCTTTGATCGTGTTTGTCGATGTAAACGACATGAAGCGGAGCACTGAAAAGGACCAGCGGGAACAAAAACTCATCAATGCAATTCTGAACACGGCCAGTAATCTTCTGGTCCTCATCCTGGACGGCGAAGGCCGCATCCTTCAGCTAAATAGTGCCGTTCAGAATCTGACGGGCTATTCGCTGGAGGAAGTGAAAGGCAGAGCGTTCTGGGATTTTCTGCCGATCCCGGAAGAAAGGGCTCGGGTAAAAAGCGAGTTCGCGGAGGTAATCCAGGGCGGGCAAGCGCAGGGCGAAGCCCACTGGCTGACGAAACGAGGGCAGCGCCGGTTAATCGCCTGGTCCAACACTGTCGCAGTCAGAGACGGCGGGACCGTCGACTACGTGGTCCGGACAGGTATGGACGTCACGGAGCGCGAGGAGGCGCAGGAGCAGGTTCGGGACAGCAGCGCTGCGGTTCGCACAATTCTCGAAACAGCCCCGGACGCCGTTCTGGCCCACGACGCGGCGGGCCGGATTTTATTCGTGAACGCGGCGGCCGAGGCTATGTTCGGCTACCAGCGCACGGAACTGATCGGCCAGTCGCTGGCAATACTGATTCCGGAGCGTTTCCGCGAACACCATGTCGCACACGTGGCCAATTTCTTCCAAAAACCCACCATGCGGCCGATGGGCACAGGGTTAAACCTCTTCGGATTGCGCAAGGACGGATCGGAATTTCCGGCCGATATCGGCCTGAGCTATTTCAAGACGAAGAGCGGAACGCTTGGCGTTAGTTTCGTCGCGGATATTACCGAACGCAAGAACAGCGAAGCGATGATGCTTCAAACGCAGCAGGAACTTCAGGCGCTGACGGCTCGCCTTCTCGCTCTTCAGGAAGCGGGCAATAAGGACCTTGCCCGGGAATTGCACGACGATCTCAGTCAGGAACTTGCGGCCCTTGGCATGGAGGTCTCGACTTTGCCTGGGACTTCCAGCCCGCCCGAGGCTTTTCCGGAACGCGTCCGCGCTGTCAGCGCCCGCATCAACAGGCTGGCGGAAGACG
>Ga0182013_10006000_pt1 | contig 13937 bp, 12 predicted proteins | sample 612S2MmetaG_FD_120487 | JGI IMG/M metagenome (GOLD analysis project Ga0182013, IMG submission 120487) | Permafrost microbial communities from Stordalen Mire, Sweden - 612S2M metaG | ecosystem: Environmental > Terrestrial > Soil > Wetlands > Permafrost | place: Sweden: Stordalen | collected... | reverse complement strand
GTGCGGAGGATGGCAACGCACCATGGAACGTAGCGCGTTCATCAAGAGTCTCGTCGCAACCGTCGGCGCGACCGAGCTTCTGCACATCTCGGCGGCGCTGGCGCTCGACGAAGCGGATATCGGCCGCCAATATTTTGCCCAACTGCGCGAAACGGGCGACCTGCTGTTCGATTCGTCATACTACGAGCACCTCAACGAGGTCGGCTCGGTTATCGCGGAAGCCGTCCGGCCGCGCTACGAGTACCCGATCCGCTTTTACATCGTGCGCGGCGACTCGGCCAACGCGTTCTCCGTTCCCGGCGGCAACATCTACGTCAACGAGCCGCTGCTCAAGCTGGCGAAAAACCGCGACGAACTCGCGGGCGTCCTCGCCCACGAATCCGGCCACATGGTGCTGCATCACGTCGCCAAGCACATCGCCGCGGGCAACAAGATGAACACCGCCGCGACGATCGGCTCGATCCTCGCGCAAGTGTTTGCCGGACCGCTGGGCGGCGCGGCGGCCGACTACGGCATGCAGACCGCGGGCCAGCACGTCGATGCCAACCTCAGCCGGCACATCGAAGCGCAGGCCGACGAAGAAGGCGCCCGCATCATCGCGGCGACCAACACCTACAATCCGTACGGCATGATCTGGTTCTTTCAAACGATGACCGCGACATACGGCGCCGGGCAAGCGGCCTGGTCGCGCTCGCATCCGCTCGATCAGCAGCGCATCGACGATCTGCGCCACGAAATGGCCGCCGATCCGGCCGTCTTCGGAAAGTTCAAAGACACGCAGCAGCGCGACGTCGCATACTGGTAGCGCCCCGATCTTCTCGCCCGCCATGCGGCGGCCTGAGCTTCGCAGCATCTTCGTTCCGCACCTCACGTCCGCTGGTCCGTAAAGTCTGGCAACCACATAGAGGGGCATCGCATCATCGTGCGGTTCGCCGCCCGCTTTACTCCGCGAGTCGCAGCCGCGCGATCACCGGCCCGATCGCCAGCCCCTGCGCGACGAGCGTGATGAATACGACGCCGAAAACGGTGTCCACGAGCTGCGGGCGGAACGGGATGTCGGCCGGCAAACCGATGACGAGTGCGACCGAGAGCGCTCCGCGCATGCCCGACAAGGCGATGACGGAGCGCCAACCGTGTGCGAGCTTCGTGCCGGCGAGCGGCAGCGCGACGTAGCCGAGCAGCAGCCGCGCGATCGTGACGAGCGCGAGCGTGCTGGCGACGAGCACCGGCTCGTGCGTGATGCGCGCGAACTCGATGCGCAGTCCCATCAGGATAAACACCAGGGCGTTGGCGAGAAACGCCATGACCCCCCAAAAACTGTCCACATCGACGATCGCTTCCGATGACGGAAAGCGGGGGAACGCGCGCATAGCGATCCCAACCACGACGGCGGCGAAAATTCCCGAAAGATGAAGACGATCGGCGATCAGGTACGAGCCGAACGCCGCGACGACGGTGCCGACGACTTGCAGTTGCGGACTGCCGTTGCCGCGTAGCACGAGCGCGACGACGGCCGCGGCGGCGAGTCCGATCAGCGCTCCGCCGACCGAAACCGAAACTGCCGTCCACGACAGGCTCAGCGGCGTCGGCACGCCGTGGGCGCCGGTCAACAGGTCGATGACGACGCCGTACAACACGATCGCCGCGCCGTCGTTGAAGAGCGACTCGCCTTCGACGATAGCGGCCAAATCGGTCGGCACGCGCAGCCGGCGAAAGACGGCGATGACCGCAATGGGGTCCGTCGCGGCGAGTATCGTACCCAGCAGCAATGCGGACAGAAACGGCATTTGCCGGCTGACCGCGAGACCTGCGCCGACCAAACCCGCCGTCAATAAAACGCCCGGCACCGCGAGGATTGCGACGAGAAGCCAACGCCGCTTGAGCGCGGTCGCATCGATGCTCCAGGCCGCCTCGAAAATCAACGCGGGAAGAAACACGAACAAGAGCGCCGGAGCAAATGAGTTGTTCGACGCGAAATCAATCGGCGTCGCCACGATCAGCAGCGCGACGACGTACGGCACGCCGATCCGGTCGGCGATCGCACTCACGATGAGCGCGGCCGCCAGCAGCGCGACGATGAGGCTGACCTGTTCTTCGAGTCCGGTCACGCGACGGCGCCTCCCGCCAACGGCAGGACTCGCCGTCCGCGCTTCACGGAGCTCGCACGACGCGGTACGTCCGATCTTCGGAACGTTCGAGAAACCCCGCGCCGGCGAGCGCTTCGAGGACGTCGTCGGTAATCGCGCGTTCGTTCTTGTTCGGCATTCCCGCCCAGCGCAGCGCGACGTCGCCCGCCTCGATGGTCGCATCGGGGACGAGCAGCTCGCGCACGAACGCAGCGCTGAGCTTGAGCTTCTCCATGCGCCGGCGATGCGGTTCGAGGGCCGCGTCGTAGGGGTCGCTCGGCACATCCGACTCGGTACCCGCCGGCGCCGCGGGGTCTACGGGCGCAGCCGATACAGCGGGTGCCTCGACTGCTGCGAATACGTCGGCTGCCGCGGCTGCCTCGGCTGCCGCGGGTGCCTCGGCGGATGCCTCCGGTGCTGCGGGTACCGCAGGCGATGCTGCTGCGTCGACGGGTCCTGAAGTACCGGCGCCCGCCGGCAATGATGCGTTCGCTTCCCCGATTGCCGCGTTGCCGGCACTTACCGACGATGCCGCGTCGCCGCCGCCGACGAGCGCGGGCGCACGCTCGAGCAGCGCATCCGTGAGTCGCGGGAAGCGTTCGGCAAGCGCCACGATTGCGGTCTGCCAGGTGGCCGCGTCGAGTTCGCGGGGCCGGTCGGCCACCGCGATGAGGATCTTGCGCGCGACCAACTCGGGCGACACGAGGAAACGCGAAGGTGCGCCGGGCATGCCGGCACGGGTCATGAACGGTGTGTCGACCGCGCCGGGGTCGACGTAGGTAACCGCGACGCCCAGCGGCCGCAGTTCGCGCCGCAAGATCGCGCTCGCCGAGCGGATCGCGGCTTTGGCCGGCGGATACGCCCCTAGCCCGCCGACGGGAATGCGCGCCACGCCCGATCCCAGCATGAAGACGTGCCCTTGCGAAGCGCGCAATGCACCGAGCGCCTCGCGAACGAGCGCGACCGGTCCGATCACGTGCGTCCCGAATTGACGCTGCAGCTCATCATCGCTTTGCGTGACGAGCTGCCCGACCGAAACGAACCCCGCGTTATTCACCAGCACGTCGATCGAACCGAATTGCGCGAGCGCGCGCGCAACGATCCCGCGCGCGTTCGCGGGCGCCGCGACGTCGGCGACTTCGACGGCAACGAAACCGCTCTCGCCGGCAATTTTTTCACGCACGGCGGCGAGCGCTTCCGCATTGCGGCCGATCGCGTAGACGGCATAGCCGGCGCGAGCCGCGCGAATCGCCAACGCCCGACCAATCCCCGACGACGCACCCGTCAGCAGCATCGTCTTCACGCGTGCGTCTCCAAGAAACGGCCGTAGGCTTCGTGCGTCGTCTGCGGCAGATCGGCATAGTAGGCCGGCTCGAAAATCTGCGGATCGCGCGGCGCGACGACCGCGCGTGCTTCGCGAGCGAACGCCGCGAGCGCCGCCGCGACGGGCTTCTCGCTGCCGTCGGCACGCACGATGCCGAACGACATCTCGTGCGGAGCACGATCGAACGGCGGCGTTTCGCGCAGCTCGTCGGCGTAGTCGGCCCAGCACCACCAGTACGCGCCCAGCCGCCCGTCGGCGTGCAGGCGGTCGAGCACGGCCGTCGCGTAGGCCGCCATCTCGGCTTCATTCAGACACGCGTACGTCGCACGTTCGGGATCGTCGGCCGCGATAGCCGGCAGCGGCGGCTCATCGGGCATCGCCACACGCTCGAACGGCGAGACTTTCCCCGGCGGACACGTCGGGTTGCCGAACTCGCTGAAGAGCACGGGCTTCTGGGTGAACGCCGCGGTGAGCTGTGCGAGAAACGGAACGACGCTCGGGTCGGTTCGGCTGCGGGCGAAATCGCTGTAGACCGAATAGCCGTGCATCGTGGCGAACGCCCACGGCTCGCTGATCCACGACGGTCGGATATTGCGGTCGCGGGTGAGATCTTCACCGTGAATGCCGCCGGTCACCTGATGGCCCGATGCGCGTTCGACTGCGTGTGAAAGCCGCTTGCTCCACTCGCGTCCGTCGGCGACCGATGCGGGCTCGCGCAAGTTGCTGAACTCGTTGCCCAGATCCCAGGCCGCAATCGACGGATGACCGCGCAGCGCGGTGCCGACTTCGCGCACGGCATAGAGCTGCGCGTCGAGCAGGGCGCCGCGATAGAAGTCGCCGATGCCGTACGGCGATTCGCCTTGCTCGGTAAGCGTGCGAAAGCGACCGCTCGGCGCCGAGCGGTCGAGCGTCCAACCGGGCAGCCAGTTCACGCCGCTCATGTGCCCGGTGAAAAACGTCGGCATCGCGCGCAAACCGCTGGTTCCCAACAGCTCCATCACCCGCTCGAGCCGGCCGAGCATCACGCCGTCCATCCGCTTGGGAGCCGGCTGAAAATCGAACCAGCGTAAGAAGAAGCGGACACTGTCGAACCCCAGCGCCGCGATGTGGGCGAAATCTTCCGCGATCTCGTGCGGATCGAAACGACGCCACATCGCCATCGCGCTGCGGCGCGGCCAGTAGTTGACACCCAAACTGAAACGCATGCGGGTCCGGCCTTCGGAATCGAGGTCGGCTCTTCCGGCGGCCCGAAGCCGCTAGCCGATGGAAGGCGCAGCGCTAGTCGGTATCATCATGGGCTCGACGTCGGATTTGGAAACGATGCGCGCGGCGGCCGTGACGTTGGGCGAGCTCGACGTTCCCTTCGAGCTCAAGATCGTCTCCGCGCACCGCACGCCCGACCTCATGTTTGCGTATGCGGCGTCGGCCGCCGAACGCGGTCTGCGCGTCATCATCGCCGGCGCCGGCGGCGCGGCCCATCTGCCCGGAATGGTAGCGGCGAAGACCCAGCTGCCGGTCATCGGCGTCCCGGTCGAATCGCACGCGCTGCGCGGCATGGATTCGCTGCTGTCGATCGTGCAGATGCCCGCCGGAGTTCCGGTCGCGACGATGGCGATCGGCAACGCCGCGAACGCGGCGCTCTTCGCCGCGCGGATTCTCGCTCTGGCCGATCCTGAACTGACGCGCAAGTTGGAAGACCGAACCGCGCGGATTGCATACGGCGTCGAGACCACCCAGCTATGACGGCGATCGGCATCCTCGGCGGCGGTCAGCTCGGGCGCATGTTGGCGCTCGAAGCCAAACGGATGGGCTATCGCGTGGTGGTGCTCGAGCCGACCACGAACTCGCCCACCGGTCAGATCGCCGACGAACAGATCGTCGCGGCCTACGACGATTTGCGTTTCATCGGCGAACTCGGCGCGCGAACCGACGTCGTCACGTACGAATTCGAGAACATTCCGCTCGCATCGGTCGAGGCGCTCGAAGCCGATCGCCGCTTGGTGCGGCCCAGCGGCGCGGTCCTGCGCATCACCCAAGAGCGGCTGCTTGAAAAGCAGTTCGTCCGCGATTGCGGCATCGCGACGGTCGACTTCGCGGCGGTCGCGAAGAGCGCCGACTTGCCGGCCGCGATCGAGCGCATCGGCTTCCCGGCGGTGCTCAAGACGACGATGGGCGGCTATGACGGCAAGGGTCAGTGGCTGGTGCGCAGCGCCGCCGAGGCGGCGGAAGCCGTCATGGCCGCCAAAGGCCGCGCGCTCATCTACGAACGCTTCGCGCCGTTCGACAAAGAGCTCTCGATCATCTGCGCGCGAAACGCCGCCGGCGAGATCGTTACCTATCCGGTCGCGGAGAACGAACATGACGGCGGCGTGCTCGCCACCACGATCGTGCCGGCGCGCGTCCCCGCCGCGGTGGCCGATCGCGTCCGGCGTTCGGCTGAAACGATCGCCGCCGGACTCGATATCGTCGGGGCATTCGCCATCGAGTTCTTTTTGGCCGGCGACCACCTGCTCGTGAACGAGATCGCGCCGCGCGTGCACAACACCGGACACTATTCGCTCGACGCGACGACGATCTCGCAGTATGAAGCGCACGTGCGCGCCATCTGCGATTTGCCGTTGGTGCCGCCGCGCATGCTGGTCCCGGCGGTGGTGATGGTCAACATTCTGGGCGGGGGAAACGGCGATCGACTCGGCGGGGTCAACGAGCTGCTGCGCGATCCCGATATCGCGCTGCACATGTACGGCAAAGCCCACGCTGCGTTGCGGCGCAAGATGGGACACTTTACCGCGCTGGGCAGCGACGCGGACGACGCGCTGCGCAAGGCCGAGGCCGGACGCCGCAAACTGCACTGGATCGACAATCGGGCGCTGAGCCGCGCTTGACGCTGCTCGATCTTTTCGACGCATCGGTCGGCGAACGTCCGAATGCGTTCGCGCTCAACGATGAAACGTACGCGCAACTCGCCGCGGCCGCACTGCGCGTCGCAGATCGGCTGCGCGACCGGGGTCTGCGTGCGGGCGACCGTTTTGCGATCTACTGCGAAAACCGGCCGGCCTTCGTGTACGCCTATCTCGCGGCGTTGCGGATGGGAGCGATCGTCGTTCCGGCAAACGTGCTGTACCGCGCCGCCGATCTTTCGCACGTCTTGCGCGACGCCGACGTCTCGTTCGTGATGGCTAGCGCCGAGACGATCCCGTATCTCGCCGATCTGGACGCGCCGCCGGTGGTGACGGCTGAAGACGTCGAAACGTGGGCGGCCGAAACCGCGCCCGCCCCGCCGCGCTCCCTGCCGCTCCCTGAGCCCGAAGCGCCCGCGCTCATCGTCTATACCAGCGGGACGACGGGCCGCAGCAAGGGCGCGGTGTTGACGCACGCCAACGTCGCGGCGATCGCCGCCCAAGTCACCACCGCTTGGCGCTGGACCGCGCACGACACCCTGGCGATCGCGCTGCCGCTCTTTCACGTGCACGGATTGTGCGCCGCGCTCAACGGAACGCTGACGTGCGGCGGACGTTTGCTGCTGGCCAAGCGCTTCGACGCCGCCGGGATGCTCGCGATGCTCCAGCGGCCCGGCGTCACGATGTTTTTTGGGGTGCCGACGATGTACGTGCGGCTGCTCGAGCTTCCCGAACCGCTGGAATTTCCGCGTTTGCGGCTGTGCGTCTCGGGGTCGGCGGCGCTGAGCCCCGAGGTCTTCGCGCGTTTTGCGGCGCGCTTCGACATTACGATTCTCGAGCGCTATGGATCGACGGAGTTCGGCTTTGCGCTCGGCAACCGCTTCGGCGGTCCGCGCATCGCGGGCAGCGTCGGGATCCCGTTTCCCGGCGTGCGCGTTCGGATCGTCGATTCCGGAAGCGACACGCCCGTCGAACCGGGCGGCGTCGGCGAACTGCTCGTGGGCGGACCCAACGTCTGCGCCGGCTATTGGCGCAATGCCGAGGCGACGAAGGCCGCGTTCGTCATCGACAGCGGTGGAACGCGCTGGTACCGCAGCGGCGATCTCGCCAGCTACGATTCGCGCGAGCAAGTGTACCGCATCGTCGGCCGGCTCAAAGAACTCATCATCTCGGGCGGCTTCAACATCTATCCGCTCGAAGTCGAAAGCGAGATCGACCGCTTCCCGGGCGTGCGGGCCAGCGCCGTCATCGGCGCGCCGGATGCGGCGCGCGGCGAAAGCGTCGTGGCGTTCATCGAAACCGAACCCGGCCTCGCGTTCGACCCGATCGAACTCGAGGCGTGGCTCAAGACGCGACTCGCGAGCTTCAAAATCCCCAAGCGCGTCACCGTCGTCGATGCGCTTCCGCGCAATGCGCTCGGCAAGGTCGAAAAGCCGAAGCTCCGCGCCTTGCTTCCGACGCTCTAGCGCAGAACGCGTCGCTTGGGGTCGCGCGAGCAAGACTTGCTCGGCACGCACGCGCGACCGGGCGCTCGTCCCGATAGAAGCGTTCGCTCGCCGCCGGATCGACCCATGGTCCGGTTCCGTCACGGCCGATTCGGCCGCGCAGCCTTCCGCGAAGACGAGCGATGACTTACGTGAGCGTCACGACCACTTTGCCGGAGAGCTTGCGATCGTCGCGCGCCGAGATCGCGGTGGTGAACTCGTCAAACGGGAGCGTCGCGTCGATGCGCGCCGCGAGGTCGCCGGCAGCCACCAGCGCCGCGAGCTGTTCGAGATCGCGGGCGACCGGATCTTTGCGCGCTTCATAAAAGATGATGAAGCCGTAAAGCGATGCTCCGCCCGTTGCGTAGAACGCGTCGGCGGCGAACGTCGTGGTGGCGCCCACGGTTTGGCCAAAGCTCACCACCGTGCCGTCGGGGGCGACCATCCCCAGCGCGGCGCCGAGCGAATCGCCGCCCAGCGACTCCACGATGAGGTCGTACGGGCCCTGAGCGGCAGCCCCGGCGGTCGGTCCGACGACGACTGCCTCGGCCCCCAGTTCCCGCACTAGCGCCGCGCTCGGTTCGGAGCGCACGACGGCCGTCACGCGGCCACCGGCGCGCTTTGCCAGTTGGACTGCGAAGAGCCCGACCCCGCCGGTGCCGGGGACGATGAGGACGGACTTGCCGCGCAGGTCGCCGCCGCGGCGCAGGGTTCGCAGCGCCGTGAGGCCCGCGATCGGGAGCGCCGCTGCGGCGGTGAACGAGACCGCGCCGGGCAGCGTTCCTATCTGACCCGTTGGTGCGGCCACGTAGTCCGCCCAAGCTCCGTTGGCGACGAAGCCGACGACCCGCGCCCCGGTTTTGGGCCCCGTTCCATCGGCTGCTTCACGCTCGACCACGCCCGCGAAATCCCAGCCGATGGGCTCGCGTGCAGCCCGTTTGCGCGCGCGACGCAGCTCGCCGGGGTTCAGCGAGACGGCATGGACGCGCACGAGCGCTTCGCCGGGCTGTGCGTTCGGCGTTGCCGACTGCCCGACGGCGACCGGCGCGTCGGCATCGCCCGTCGTCAGGACGGCGCGCATCGATTGCTGTGTTACGCTCATGCACCCATTGTGCGCAAGCTTCGCCGGCGGCGCAACAGGCGAAACGGCAGACGGCCAAGCCGCGATCGCCCAGCCCTGTGGCCGCCGAAAGTAAGGAAATTTCTGCCGCAAGCGTAACCAAGCAGCACCGCACGCTGCCCCCTTGGGCGGAGATCGTGCCGGCTTCCGATCGTCGTCCCTTCCGCCCCCAAAGGTGCCAACGCCCGCAGGAGGATCGATGCCGAATCAGCGCCGCGCTTGCTCACCGTTTCGGACGCGGATCCGGCGGCTCGCGATGCGCGCGCTGAAGTTCCCTTTGCTCGGCCGGTATACCGTAAATTGGCATTTTCCCGAGGACGCGGACGCCGGAGCCTGGGAACCGCTGCGGATCGCCAGCCGCAGCGGCGCGCTCTTGGCCTGCCTCTACGGTGCCGCAAGCGGAGAGCGCCAAGGCGTGGTCGTTTGCGCGCATCCGCTGCGCCGGGACGCCAAGGGGTTTTTCTTGACCAACGGCCGTGCCGGCATGCTGCGCCGCAACGGGTTCGACGTGCTGCTCTTCGATTTCAACGGCTTCGGCGAAAGTTCGCACGGCGATTTCAAGTACGTCGACGACGTGTTGGCCGCGGGCGAGTACGCCCGCGGCCGCGCCGGAGCGCTTCCGGTGCACGTGCTGGCGCTCTGCTTCGGCGCGGTGTGGACCTTGTGCGCCGCGGTGAACGACCATCCGTTCTGCGGAATCGTCATCGAAGCGCCGCTGACGTCGCTGCACGAGTACTACGCCGGCGATTGCTTCGGGCAAACGCTGTTGCGGTTGTTCTGGCGCTTGTTTCCTCGGACGGCCGCGGGTGCCGTGCCGATCGAGGCCGTCGCGCGGCTGGCGGGGACGCCGAGGCTGCTCGTTATCGGCGGCGTCGAGGACGCCGTTGCACCGATCGGCATGAGCCGCAGAGTGTTCGATGCGTGCAGCCTGCCGCATGGGGCGCGTTCGCTGTGGTGCGTAGCCGGCGCAGCGCACCTGCGTGCCTTCGAGACGGCGCCGGCGGAGTACGAAGCGCGAGTGACGGGATTTTTGCGCGCGGCCGCCGATCGGCCTCAGCCGCGCACGGGGATCGCCGAAGCGGTGCGCTAAGAGCGCCCGCAAACGGCACGCCTCAAACTGAACGCCGCGGCTTTACGCCGCAGTTCGGTAACGCCCAGCGCACATGTTCGGCAAGCCGCTCACGGTGCGAACTCGTATCGCGCCTCGTCCACGCGCCCGCGCCAATAGGGTACTTTTTTCCCCGCTAGCTCCCATTCGACATCCGCGACCATCGGGATCATCATGCCGTCGATTCGCCGATAGTCATCGAAGTGCCCGACCCAGGGCGCTAAAGCGAACTTCCCGTCGACGTCGCGATACCGCATCGCCCGGACGCGCTCGATCTGGTTCTGCTCGCCGAACGACACGTCGCACGAAACCGTCATGCCGGCGTCGGCAACCGTGACGCGGGCGGTCCGGTCGTCGAGTGCCGTCCAGGCGATGCCGTGGCGCGGCAGCAGCGCGGTGGGCAAGAGCACGGCTTCAGCTAGATAGCGCAGCAGTTCCCCCGACGCCATCTCCGGCGTGCCGTGCTCGTCGACGACCGGCACGATTGCCGCCAGCTTGCCGGTCATCGTGCCTTGGCCCGCCCAATACCCGTCTCGAACGTGCACCGAAACCAGCGGCGCAACGTGGATTTTCGCGTCCCAAACAAAGCCCGGCGGATCGACGCCGAAGTATTCCGTGGCCGTGAACCGGCTCCAGGAGTCAGGACGCAGCGCCATCGCTCCGGTCTGCCGCAATCGCGCGCCGCGCACGAGCGACTGGCCGGGTGTCAGCGCGAAATCGAAATAGCGCACGACGGGATCGGGCAGCCCCGCCAGGTCGTCGCGCGAGTACGGTGCTTCGCGCTCGTTGCGCGTGTGGAGGCGTGTCGCGAGGCGCCCGGTTTCCGCCGTCCAGACGACAGCGCCGATCGCGAGCGCACCGGCGATGCCGCCGGCGAGGCCGGCACCCGTCAACAGCAGCGTTCTCATCCCCAAGGTCCGGCGGTCTTCCCGATCGTCACGCGACGATCACGGCATCGACCGAGCGGCGCAGCGATCGCGGCATCTCCGGCCCGTGCCCGAACCGAACGACGAGATCGGGTCGACGCTCGCCGATCCCCAGTGCGGCGGCGAACTGCGGTCGCAGCGACGAGACTTCGACAGGCTGATTGAGCATCGCCGTGCGCACGCCCATCGCCGTCGCCTGCAAGACGAAACGCTCGTAGCAGCGGCCCGTTTCGACCCAGTGCTCTTTGTCGCCGGCGTCGGACACGAACACGGCGATGCCGGCCGAACTGCGGATGAATTTGGTATACTTTTCGTTGTCGCCCTTGGGCGTGAACAAGAATTTGAAAAGCGGAGCCGCAAACCAGCGCGGCACCGACGGACTACCCGACGCGCGTGAAAACAGACCGTCGCGCTTGGCGACGGCTTCGCCGTCGCTAAAGCGAATCCACTGCAGCAATTCTTTCATGAACGCCGGATCGTTCAGCTGGGCGGAATTGCCTTCGACGACGTAGTTTAGCACCTGCTCGACTTGGGCGGGCGCGGTCAGAAAAAGCACCTGAACGCCGCGGCCCGACGCGGCCGCCTCCAACTGCCGAAGCTGTGCTGGTTCGAGCGGTCGACCGTCGTAGGCGGCGCGGGTGCACTGGCGCATCGGGATTGCTTCGAACAACGGTGACGCGACGGCTTTCGCCGGCTCGAAATCGATGCGCACGGCCGGCCCGGCGGCCGGGTCGAAGGAGGCGTTGCCGCGCAGTCCGCGAGCGAGACCGGCGATGACGAGATTCTCCGCCGCGCATCCGAGGCTGACGAAGAGATGATGGTCGTCCGGGTCGACGACCGGGCAGCGCCGCGCGAAATCGGGGAAGATCGAAATGCGATTTGTTTCCAGCTTGAAATTCCAACACTGCGTATTGTGGCTGGATGGTGCGAGCGTCGCGAACCGAATGAGTTCGCGCTGCAGCGCGCGGCGCTCGGGATTCAGGCCGACTGCGAATGGACGCCACGTCTCCGCGACCGCCTGACCGTAGGCCGTGCCGGATGTCGAACACGCCGCGATCGGCGTGGCGGCCGCCGCGAGCGCCGCTGTGGCCATGAACCCGCGCCGGCTCAGTTGCGCCCGCGCGGACGCTCGCCCGCGCGTAACATCGACATTCCGCTGCACGTGAAATAGTCTAGGGCAGCGCACCGAAGAAGTGTATCGTGGAAAAGACCGATCGCGCGAACCGCAACGTCAGGGGGCGAAGGCGCAGTGCGCGGGCCTGGCCGGGATGTCGGTGTACGCCATCGGGCGGTCCCACCAGTCGTGGTTGCGCCACGCGCACTGCGACTCCGTCGGCGCAAGCGGCAGCTTGAGGCGCAGCGCTTCGGCGTAGGCGGCGCAATAGCGGTCGATCATTCGTTCGGTCGAAAACGTGGTCTCGACATGCCGCCGGCAGGCGTGGCGGCTGAGTTCGTGAAGGTGCGGCACGCGGGCCGCCGCGTCGTCGACGTCACGGCAGAGAAAGCCGGTTTTCCCGTCGACGACGATCTCGGGGATCGAACCCAGATCGGCGCCGAGGACCGGCGTTCCGCAAGCCATCGCTTCGATCATGGTGAGCCCGAAACGCTCGGGGCGCGTGGTCATGTGCACGAGCGCGAGTGCGGTGCCGAGCAATTCATCGCGCGCTGCGCCTTTGACGTGGCCCAGGAATTGAATCTGATCGCCGTCGATGTGCGGCTCGACGAGTTCTTTGAAGTAGGCGTCGTCCTGCGGGATCGCCGCCATTTTCAGCCGCACGCCGGCCTTCTTGGCGATCGCGATCGCGAGATGTGCGCCTTTTTCAGGATGGAAGCGGGCGAGGAAGACGAGATCTTCGCCGGGCTGCGCACGGAACGTCCACTGCTCGGGATCGATGCCGTTGTACGTCGTTGCGAGATAGGCCAGGCCCGGATCGCGATCAGCGTTGCTGATCGAGCAGTAAAAGCTGCGCGCCGCCGCGGCGTAGTATGCGGCGAGGATGGGCGGCGAACTGAAGCCGTGAATGGTCGTGATCATCGCCGGCGCGGCGGTCGCCAGCGCGTACGTCAGCGGCTTCCAATCGAAGTTATTGTGGATGAGGTCGAACTCGCCGGCGCGCTCGAAGAGCTTGCCGATGTGCAAAGCGCTGTATACGTCGGCGTCCAGACCGCGATCTTCCTCGAGTCCGACGGGAACGACGGCCGAGATCTTCACCGGCGCGCGCGAATTGCCGGTGGCGAAGAGCGTGACGTCCAGACCGCGCGCGCTCATTCCGGCGGCGATGCTGTACGCGATTTGTTCCCACGGGCCGTAGCCCGGCGGCGGCGTCGGCCATGAAATCGGGCCGAGCACCGCGAGGCGCATCCCGCGCAGATCGCTCACCGGCGGCTCACCACGGCCGGCCCACGACGGCGCCGGATTTGATGACGGCCCGCGGGGCGCGCAGCGCGAGCGTGCTCGTCTCCAAATCGGCATCGAGCAGGAGCAGATCGGCAGGCCGTCCCGCAGCGATCACGCCGGCTTCGACGCCGAGCAGTTCGCCCGCCCGCTGCGTCGCGGCGTGCAACGCTTCCCCTGGTGACATGCCGATGAACGTGTTCATCAATTCGACTTCGTAGGCGTAATTCGCGTGGTAGTTGTACGGTGTTCCGGCGTCCGAGCCGCCGGCGATCGCCACGCCCGCGCGATACGCGCGCGTGACGTTCTCGCGCATCGCCTCGTACAGAGCGGTCGCCTTGCGGACGACGAAATCGGGTTGTTTCCCGTCAGTTGCATGCTCGAAGATACAGCTAACCGCCGCGAGCGTCGGCACGAGGAACGCGCTGTGGTGTAAGAGCATCTCGATGCCCTCGTCGTCCAGCAGATGGCCGTGCTCGATCGAATCGACGCCCGCGCGCAACGCGTTCTTGATGCCGCTCGCTCCGATCGCGTGCGCCGCGACGCGCATCCCG
>Ga0182013_10005999_pt1 | contig 13937 bp, 11 predicted proteins | sample 612S2MmetaG_FD_120487 | JGI IMG/M metagenome (GOLD analysis project Ga0182013, IMG submission 120487) | Permafrost microbial communities from Stordalen Mire, Sweden - 612S2M metaG | ecosystem: Environmental > Terrestrial > Soil > Wetlands > Permafrost | place: Sweden: Stordalen | collected... | reverse complement strand
GGAAATATCGTCGTCGGCGATCACCACCATCTGCCCGTCGTCGGACTCGTAGGCCCGGGCGATGTCGCCGTACTCGACCACCTCGCCGTCCGCCTCACAAACGCGCTTGTAGCGGATGCGCCCGTTGTCCTTGGCGTGCACCTGATGGAATTTGATGTCGTGGTCCTCGGTGGCGCTGTACACCTTAACCGGGACGTTCACCAGCCCGAACGCAATCGAACCCTTCCAGATTGAGCGCATGAAGCCAGTATGCCCACACCGTCGGGTCGTGTAACAGCGCGTTTAGCCAAGAAACTGTTCAGCCGGAGGGTGTCGCGGCGTCCAGGGCGACGCGATCCGGTAGGTCGGCACCGGCGCGGGCGACGGTCAACGCCGACGACAGGCTTGCCGCCTCCAGCGCTGCCGTCAGCGCCTCCAGCCCGATGCGGCCGAGGTCGGCTCGCCGATTTGCGCCCAGCAGCCCCATGCTCCATAGCGCGTCGAGCAGCCCGACCGTGAACGCGTCGCCGGCTCCGACGGTATCCACGACCTGCACCGGCTTGGCGGGCACTCGTGCCTCGCCGGCCGCACAAAACGCCACCGAGCCCCGATCTCCCATGGTCAGGGCCACCAGCGCGGGCCCCGACGCCAACCAAGCACGGGCGGTCCCCTCAGGGTCGTGGTCGGGGCCGATCCAGCGCAGATCCTCGTCACTGACCTTGATGATGTCGCTGCGTTCGACGAGGTGCTCGATTCGTGCGCGGGCCTGATCCCGGTCCGCGATCGCGGAAGGGCGCACGTTGGGGTCGAAGCTCACGCTGGCAGATACGCGGTAGGCGTCGAGCAGCGCCGCGACCGCCAAACATCCCGGCTCGCTCACCGCCGCGATAGAACCGGTGTGCACGAACAGCGGTGGCGCGACCGGAGGTGTGCCGGAGAGCCGCCAATCCAGGTCGAAGGCATAGGTGGCCGACCCGTCGTCGGCGATGGTCGCAACGGCGGTCGGCGTTCGCCCGGCCGAGACGCTTCCCGGAACAAGCTGGGCACCAGAGGCTTCAACGTATGCACTGATCCGCTGGCCGCGGCCGTCGTTTCCGATGTGCGTCAGGAAATCTACGTCGCGGCCCAGCCGGGCCAGCCCGACCGCAACGTTGAGCGGGCTGCCGCCCACATGCTCGACGGCGCTTTTTCCGGCTTCAGGATGCTCGATGATGTCGATCAACGCCTCACCGATCACCAAACCGCGGGTCATGCCCACAGGTTACGGCCAACCGCCAAGACGTACGTTTGAACGTATGGGTTCCACGGCGGAGCAGCGAGTGACGCTGACCAACGCCGACAAGGTGCTCTACCCGGCAACCGGCACCACGAAGAGCGACGTCTTCGACTACTACACCCGTATCGCCGAGGTGATGATGCCGCACATTTCCGGCCGCCCGGCCACGCGCAAACGTTGGCCCAACGGCGTCGAGGAACCCTCATTCTTCGAAAAGCAACTGGCGTCGTCGGCGCCTGATTGGCTGCCGCGCGCCAACGTGACTCACCGGTCCGGAACGACGACCTATCCGATCATCGACAGCCCTGACGCGCTGGCCTGGATCGCACAACAGGCCGCGTTGGAGGTACACGTTCCGCAGTGGCGGTTCGTCGCCGAGTGGACCCGAAGCGGGGCGCAGGAACTCAAGCCCGGCCCCGCAACACGGTTGGTGTTCGACCTGGACCCTGGTGAGGGCGTGACGATGGAGCAGCTGGCCGAGGTGGCGCGTGCCGTCCGGGATCTCATCACCGACATCGGGCTGACCACGCTCCCGCTGACCAGTGGCAGCAAGGGGTTGCATCTCTACACGCCGCTGGACGAGCCGGTGAGCAGCAGGGGTGCCACCGTGCTGGCCAAACGCGTAGCCCAGCAGCTGGAAATAGCGATGCCCAAGTTGGTCACCTCGACCATGACAAAAAGCCTGCGGGCCGGAAAGGTTTTCCTGGACTGGAGCCAGAACAGCGGCTCGAAAACCACCATCGCGCCCTATTCGCTGCGCGGCCGGGAGCATCCGACGGTCGCGGCGCCCCGGCGTTGGGAGGAACTCGACGACCCCGCGCTCGGCCAACTGCGCTACGACGAAGTGCTCACCCGGATCGCCCGCGACGGCGATCTGCTGGAGGCGCTGGACGCCTCAGTCGCCGCGGCCCTAGGCCGCGATCGGCTGACCAAGTACCGCGGCATGCGCGACGCGTCGAAGACTCCGGAGCCGGTTCCCAAGGCGAAACCAGCTACCGGCCAGGACAATACGTTTATCATCCAGGAGCACCACGCCCGGCGGCTACACTACGACTTCCGCCTGGAAAGAGACGGAGTGCTGGTGTCGTGGGCCGTGCCGAAGAACCTGCCCGAGACCACATCGGTCAACCATTTAGCGGTGCGCACCGAGGATCATCCGCTGGAATACGCCACCTTTGAGGGCGACATTCCCAAGGGCGAATACGGCGCCGGCAAGGTGAATATTTGGGACAGCGGAACTTACGACACCGAGAAGTTCAACGACTCCGCCGAAAAAGGGGAAGTCATCGTCAACCTGCACGGGGCCCGGATCTCCGGGCGCTATGCGCTGATTCGGACCAAGGACGATCAGTGGCTCGCGCACCGCATGAAAGACCAGCAGGTGTTCGAGTTCGATGAGCTCGCCCCGATGCTCTCGTCGGAGGGTTCGGTGGCGGCGCTGAAGGCGAGCCAGTGGGCCTTCGAAGGCAAGTGGGACGGATACCGGCTGCTGGTTGACGCCGACCATGGCACCGTGCGGCTTCGCTCGCGTAACGGGCGCGACGTCACCGAGGAATATCCGCAATTGCATCCATTGGCAGGCGATCTCGCCGACCATCACGCGGTATTCGATGGCGAGGCCGTCGCTCTCGACAAGTCCGGTGTACCCGCCTTCAACGAAATGCAGAACCGTAGCCGTGCGACCCGCGTCGAATACTGGGCGTTCGATCTGCTCTATCTGGACGGCCGCTCGCTGCTGCGGGCCAAGTATCAGGATCGACGAAAGCTGCTGGAAACTTTGGCCAGTGGGGCTAATCTCACTGTCCCCGAGCTGTTGTCTGGTGACGGCGCCCAAGCGCTCGAGCACTCTCGCAAACACGGCTGGGAGGGCGTGGTTGCTAAGAGACGCGAATCCAGTTACCAGCCGGGCCGGCGCTCCGCGTCGTGGATCAAAGACAAGCATTGGAATACCCAGGAAGTGGTGATCGGCGGCTGGCGGGCCGGCGAAGGCGGGCGCACCAGTGGCATCGGATCCTTGTTGATGGGCATACCCGGTGCCGGCGGCCTGCATTTCGCCGGGCGCGTCGGTACCGGCTTCACCGAACGCGACCTGGCGAACCTCAAGGAGACGCTGGATCCTCTGCGCACGGGCGAATCACCCTTCGATGCAACGCTTCCCGCGCGTGACGCCAGAGGTGTGACGTTTGTGCAGCCTGTGTTGGTCGGCGAGGTGCGATACAGCGAGTGGACCCCGGACAACCGGTTGCGCCAATCAAGTTGGCGTGGCCTGAGGCCGGATAAGAAACCAAGTGAGGTGGTGCGCGAATGAAATGGGTGACCTACCGAAGTGCCGACGGCGAACGGACCGGAGTGCTCGTCGGCGACGTGATCCACGCGGTGCCGCCGGGTGTGACGCTGCTTGACTTGATCGGGCGTGGTGCCGGCGGCCTGCGGCAAGCCGGCGAGGAGGCACTGCGTTCAGCGTCGACGGTGCGTCTGGAAGACGTGACGTTGATGGCGCCGATCCCGCGTCCGCCGTCGATCCGTGACTCCCTGTGCTTCTTGGACCACATGCGTAATTGCCAGGCAGCGTTGGGCGCCGGCCGGGTACTCAGTGATACCTGGTACCGCATTCCCGCGTTTTACTTTGCCTGCCCGGCTACCGTCCTGGGACCCTACGACGACGCGCCGGCTGCCCCCGGGAGTGCGTGGCAGGACTTCGAATTGGAGATCGCCGCGGTCATCGGGGTGAGCGGCAAAGACCTGACGGTCGAGCAAGCCGAACAAGCCATCATCGGCTACATGATCTTCAATGACTGGTCGGCACGAGACCTACAGCAGATGGAGGGCCAACTGGCGATCGGGCAGGGCAAAGGCAAGGACAGCGGCGTGACATTGGGCCCCTATCTGGTCACGCCCGACGAGCTGGAGCCCTACCGTCACTCTTCACATCCTGGCAAGCTGAGCCTGCAGGTGACCGCACTGGTCAACGACACCGTGATCGGTTCGGGGTCGACCGGCCAGATGGACTGGACCTTCGGTGAGGTCATCTCCTACGCATCCCGCGGGGTGACACTGACCCCCGGCGACGTCATCGGCTCCGGCACCGTACCTACCTGCACCCTAGTCGAGCACCTCAATCCGGCGGCGCTGGAGTCGTTCCCGGGTTGGCTGCACGACGGCGATGTCGTCACTCTGCAAGTCCAGGGGCTGGGGGAGACGCGGCAAACCGTCCGTGCCAGCAGCGCGCCGCATCCGTTGTCCGCCCGACCAAATCCGGATGCCGCGCCCGCCCCCAAACGCGTCAACCGCGCACCCGCGCGGGTGCCCTACACTCGCGGGCTGCACGAGGTCGCCGACCGGGTATGGGCGTGGATACTGCCGGACGGAGGCTACGGCTGGAGCAACGCCGGGCTGGTCGCCGGTGACGGCGCGTCCCTGCTCGTGGACACCCTGTTCGACCTGGCGCTGACCCGCGAAATGCTCACCGCGATGAAGGCCATCACCGATCGCGCGCCCATCACCGACGCGTTGATCACCCACTCGAACGGGGACCACACCCACGGTAACCAACTGCTCGACGGGTCGGTGCGAATCATCGCCGCTGAGGGCACGGCCGAGGAGATCGCGCATGGAATGGCACCCGAAATGCTGGCCATGGCGCAGACGGCTAACCTTGGCCCGATTGCGACGCCATACGCGCGAGATCGCTTCGGACACTTTGACTTCAGCGGTATCAAGCTACGCAACGCCGACCAGACGTTCGACCACCACCTCACCATCGAGGTCGGCGGCCGACAGATCAACATGCTGAACCTCGGTCCTGCGCACACTGCGGCGGACTCCGTCGTGCACGTGCCCGACGCAGGCGTGCTGTTCGGTGGGGACTTGCTGTTCATCGGGTGCACACCGATCGTCTGGGCCGGCCCGATCGCCAATTGGGTTGCCGCCTGCGACGCCATGATCGCGCTGGACGCACCGACCGTGGTGCCCGGCCACGGTCCTATCACCGACCCGGACGGGATCCGTGCGGTCCGCGGCTATCTCGCGCACGTGGCCGAACAGGCCGAGGCCGCCTACCGCAAGGGTTTGTCATGGGCCGAGGCTGCCGACACCATTGACCTCGGGGAATACGCGAGCTGGCTGGACGCTGAACGGGTCGTCGTCAACGTCTATCAGCGTTACCGGGAACTCGATCCCAACACCCCGCTTTTGGAGATCATGGCGCTGTTGGTGATGCAGGCCGAGTGGTTGGCCAAGCGCTCTTAGTGGCCGCGAGAGTGCAACTGGCAACGCATCGCCCAAGTGGCACCGTCGCCAGTTGCACTCTCGCGCTAGGGTTTGGGCATGCCCGCGGTTGAACTCGCAACTCTTGAAGGCAACATCGCCTGTATCACCCTGAACCGGCCGGAGCGCCTCAACGCCATCGACGGAGCGCTGATCGACGGCGTCGACCAAGCCTTGGACGTGCTCAGCGGCGGCCAGCACCGGGTCGCGATCCTCACCGGCGCCGGGCGCGGATTCTGCGCCGGCGCCGATCTGAGCGGCACCGGTCAGGCCTGGACGACGCCGGCGAGCCCGGAGACCCCGCCGTTCAAGACCAACTACGACGCCCAGGTTCGACTGGCTGGCTTGTACACCCGGATCTACGAGCTGGACATCCCGGTGATCGCCGCGGTCAACGGTGTAGCCGTCGGAGGCGGGCTGGCGTTCACGCTGGTTAGCGACATCCGGATCGCGTCCGAGCAGGCCCGATTCGGGTCGGTGTTCATCAAGGCCGGGTTCTCGTCGATGGACATGGGCACCAGCTACCTGCTGCCCAAAATCGTCGGCGCCGGGGTGGCCCGCGAACTCATGCTGACTGGCCGCATCATCGACGCCTCCGAGGCCTATCGCATCAAGCTGGCACACGAGGTGGTGGCGCCGGACGACCTGATGCCGGCAGCCCTCAGACTGGCCCGCTCGATCGCCGAGAACAACGCTTACGGTGTGTGGCAGACCAAGATTGGCCTGAACGCGGCGCTGGACGCACCCAGTCTGCGGCATGCCATCGAGATTGAGAACCGCACCCAGATCCTCAGCGGTTTCACCAATAACCCGCTCGAGGCCGCCACGGCGCGCATGGAGAAGCGGGCCCCGAAATGGGATCCGCTGTAATGGTTTAGACCTTCGCTATCACGTTCTCGGCGAACCATTCGAGGTTGCGGATCTTGGCGTCCAGCGGCTCGGTGTCGGTTCCCATGATGTAGGGGATGCGGAAGCCCACGATGACGTCGGTAACGCCTTTGTCCTCGAGTCGCTTGACGCCGTCCACGCTGAAGCCGTCGACCGAGATGACGTGAATCTCGAACGGGCCGGTCTTACCCGCCTCTTCCCGATAGCGCTTGAGTTTCGCAATGAGCTGGTCGAGTTCCTCGGGATCGCCGCCGCCGTGCATCCAGCCGTCGAGGCGCGCAGCACGCCGCAGCGCCGCATCGGCATGCCCGCCGATCAGGATCGGGATGGGCTTAGTGGGAGCCGGGGCCATCTTGGTCTTGGGGATGTCGTAGAACTCGCCATGGAACTCGAAGTAATCCCCGGTGGTGAGGCCTTGGATGATCTCGATGCATTCGTCCATCCGCTTGCCGCGCTTGGCGAATGGGACGCCCAGCAACTCGTAGTCCTCAGGCCACGGGCTGGTGCCCACGCCGAACCCCACGCGATTATTGGTCAGCGCGGCCAGCGACCCGATCTGCTTGGCCACCAAGGCCGGCGGGCGGATGGGTAGCTTGAGGACGAAGAAGTTGAAGTGCAGTTTCGTCGTCACCGCGCCCAATGCCGCTGTGATGACGAATGTTTCGATGAAATCCTTGCCGTCCAGAAATTCGCGATTTCCGTCGGGCGTGTACGGATACTTCGAGTCGGATTCGAAGGGGTAGGCGATGCTGTCAGCGATCGTCATCGCGTCATACCCGGCCGCCTCGGCCGCTTTGGCCAGCGGGATGTAGAAGTTGAAGTCAGTCATCGCCTCTGCGTAGGTGAACCGCACGTCATCTGCCTTCCGTGAAGGGACTGTCACCCGAGACTAGAACGTGTTCTAATTTGGTCCGCGCTCGGGTCCCCCCGCAACGAGGTGCTCTGTTTAGAGCTGGTTCTCGGGGCCGACGACCGCCCAGACCGTCTTGCCCGACGAGGTGGGAGTGCTGCCCCACGCGCGTGACAAGGCCTCCACGATCGCCAGGCCGGACATGTCGAAGCCCTTCAGCGGTGTCGGCAGCCGCATCGCAGGCGCGCCGCTGTCGTCAGACACCGCGATAGTCGCTGTCGCGCCGTCGCTCTCGATCCGCATCATCGGGGCCCCGCCGGCGTGTTCCAGGACGTTTTCCACGAACACGTTGACAATTACCAACGCCACCGGGATCAGCTCGGTTTGCGACCAGGCGGTGAGCCACTCGCGGACGAGCCGACGTGACTCGCGAAGGCTGGTCAAGTCTGCGGCCAGCCGCGTCTCGGCACACCGGACTGCGGACGATTCCGCCGCCGTACCCGCCGCGATCGGGCGATCCGCCATCCGCGTTCCACCCTTCGTCGGAACGCTTCCGCGCCGACTAACCGTGCGTTCTCATTGGCGAGACGTGGTTACCCACCCGTGACGGCTGTCAAACGCGAAAGTTCTCCGCGCGATCAGAGCTGGTTGAGCGGGTATGGCGGAGCGCCCACTCCGGCGACAGAATGCGTGCCCCACGGCGTTCTTTCAACGATGCGGGCGGGCGCGCTGCGTTCGCCCACCGAGAGTGTCGCGTCGCGTGCCTGCTTGAGCGCCTCGTCCGGTAGAGAACCGAAGACCGTTCCCTGCCAGTGATAGTGGCCGTCTATCGGGTTCAGCTGGCCGGTGAGCCGAACGCGCACACGGTGGCCGGCGCCGGCTATGTTCAGCGTCGCGTCCCCGTCGTAGGCCTCTTTGTCCCCGTCCGCGCTCGGGGACGGGCCGAACGTGTCGAACGCCCGCGACACCCGATGGGGCTGGGCCGGTTGCACACAGACGCGCTCGTTGAACATCTGTTGGCTGCTGCGTCGCACCTGGATGCGGGTGCTGGCCGTGCGATTCATGACGGCTACGCACTCGACGACGTAGCGTGCCTGCGCGCTGACATCGGGTCCACTGACGAAGAAGTAGTTGGGGAAACCGTGCAAGGCGACCCCAAAGTAGGGCTCCATGCCGTCGGCCCAGGCTTGCCGGATCGTCAGGCCGCCGGCGCCGACCAGCGCCTCGGCACTGATTTGATCGGAAATCGCGAATCCGGTGCCATAGATGACGACGTCGACGGGGTGGTCGATGCCATCGACGGTGCGGATGCCCGACGGGGTCAGGGCGGCGATCGCCGACGCGACCAGCGTGGCGCTGGGCCGGGTGTGCCGATCGCGGGGAGCTGGTCGGGTGTGACGGCGTAGCCAGCGCTTCGCGCGGGTTGTCGGCAACGGCAGCTCCGGCACGAACCGACGGGGCGCGTGTGCGAAGACGGTGACCGAGGCCGCCGATTCGACAAGCCGCCCGACGTGGTGGCCCGCGGTGGCATCGGCGCCGACGACCGCGATGTGCTTGCCGGCCGGATCGAAACCGCTCGTCCACCGCGCTGCGGAAAACGACACTCCACGAAAGTCGTTGTACCCGGGAACCTCTGGGATCCACGGGCGGTAAATCGGTTGTTGGGCCGCGATCACGACATGACCCAGGAGAGTCTCGCCGGCGGCAGTTCGCAACGCCCAGGTATCGGTGGCGTCGTCGAACACCGAACTCGTTGGCGCTTCGTCCAAAGCTACGAAGTCGGTGATCCCGGCCGTCCGCAGCTCGGCCGCGGCGGCCTGGCCGGCGGCGCCCCCGCCGATGACGATGACGTCACGGCGGGCGGGGGCTTGCGTCACAGAAACCCGCAGCGTTTCCAGCTGCGGCGCGCGATCGGACCCAGCAGGCCCACCTCGGTCAGAAACGCGGCCAGCGGGGCGAAGCCCGCCACCTGGACTTCGTGACGGTGCGGGCTGTTGCGCGCGGTCGCCCGGGCACGCTTGGCGTCCAAACCCGTCCGGGCGTACGGAATCGGATTGCTGAACAGGAAGCGGAAGAAGTACCCACCGATCCCGTTGATGTTCGCCATGAACCATTTGTTGATCCGCGGCATGGTCTGCACCCGCTTGCGGGCACCGTCGCGCGCGAATTGGATGTGACGGGCTTCTTCGGTGACGTGAATCCGCATCAGTCGCTGGATCATCGGCTGCAGTTCCGGGTCATCCATCATCTGGCGTTGCAGCGAATCGAAGATCTCTTCACCGATCAGGGCGGCGACCCACAGCATCGAGCCCCGCTGGAACGCCAGGGGCAGCGCGTTGATGATCATGCGGTGGTACAACCGCGGACGCACCGGCTTGGCGCCGATGCGCTCGATGGCTTTGCCGAACATGACCATGTGGCGGGTCTCATCGCCCAGCTCGGTCAGCTTGTAATGCGTCGAGTTGCTCGTGGGGTCCTCGTGCAGGATGGTGCGCAGTAGCGCCTGGTTGAGCGTGTTCTCGAACCAAATCCCGGCCGACAGCGTGTTGGCCAGTTCCTGGCGTGACAGCTCGATTTGTTGCTCGCGCGTCATCTCGTCCCACATCGGGGTGCCGTACAGGGACACCAGCGTGGCCGGCAGATAGAACTTGTCCGGGTCCAGTGGGGCATCCCAGTCGATGTCGACGATGGGTTCGTACGACTTTTTGACCGAGCCCTTCAGTAATCGGTCCGAGAACTCTTCACGGCTCGGCCCGTCGGATTTCACCGCAGTGGTCATCGCTGCTGTTCCTTCAGAGCGTCGGAGGGTAAGGGATCGCACAGGTACTCGATACCGATGGTACCGGGTACTTGAGGTCCCGACTAGATGCCAGAGGCGTCAATTGAACGCGCAACGGCATCGGCGCGATCACGCTACGGATACGTCTGGCGATGAGGACTAAGTGAAGTGCACCCATACGTGGTATGGATCACAATACGATTTCTGGGCGATCGTCGGGCCAATGGGAGGTTCGGAATGTCGTTTGTCAACGCGGCGCCGGAAGCCGTGGCGATGGCGGCCACGGATTTGGCGAATATCGGCTCCGCGCTGAATGCGTCCAATGCTGCGGCTTTGGCCCCGACGACGGGACTGCTCGCCGCGGGCGGCGACGAGGTGTCGGCGGCGGTTGCGGGGTTCTTCGGTGCGCACGCCCAGGCCTATCAGGCGATCAGTGCGCAGATGACGTCGTTTCAGCAGCAGTTCGCCCAACAGATCAATGCCGGGGCCGCGCAGTACGCGGCAACAGAGGCGCAGAATGCGTCGCCGATGCAAGATCTGCAGGGCTTGGCCACCTCCCCCGTTTCCCCCGGCCAGACGCTGACCGGGCGCCCGCTGACCGGAAACGGCGCGGCAGGGACGGGGGATAGCGGCGGCAACGGTGGGTGGTTGAGCGGCAACGGCGGCAACGGCGGGTCGGCGGGGCTATGGGGCATCGGCGGCAGTGCTGGCGTGAGTGGTGTCGGTGCCGAAGGTTCGGTCGGCGAACCCGACCTGGCGGGCGGTAACGGCGGCAACGGTGGCGTCGGCGGATGGGTGTCCGGGCTGGGTGGAAGCGGGGGGCTCGGCGGCGCCGCGGCCGCGGCTTTTAGCCCTGGCCAGAACTGTGGCGTCGGCGGTAACGGGGGCAGCGGTGGTTTCAGCGGGCGCCTCCTTAGCCAGGTCGGCACGGGCGGCAACGGCGGCAACTTGGGGCTGTTCGGCAACGGTGGGGCCGGCCAGTCGGTTACGAATGGCGCGACGAACCTCGGTGGCAACGCCGGCGGCTTCGGTAGCGGCGGCGGCCAAAGTGGCTTTTTCGGCAACAGCGGCAACGCGGGTGCCGGCGGCAACGAAGACAACGCGGGAAACCGCGGTTCGGCAGCGTGCCGGTAGCGGCGTACCGCTGGGATCGGCACACTGAATGTGTGCCCGAACTCCCCGAGGTCGAAGCGCTCGCCGACCATTTGCGACGGCACGCCGTCAGTCTGACGATCGGTCGCGTCGACGTCGCCGCCTTGTCCGTCCTGAAAACGTTCGACCCGCCGATCAACGCGTTGCAGGGCCATACGGTGGTCGGGGCCGAGCGGTGGGGCAAGTACCTAGGGTTGCGCGCCGGAGAACTGTTTTTGATCACCCATCTGTCCCGCGCGGGCTGGTTGCGGTGGTCTGACAGGCTGGCCGCGGCGCCGCTGCGGCCAGGCAAGGGGCCGATCGCGTTGCGAGTGCACCTGGGTAACCCCGGTACGGCTCCGGGATTCGACCTCACCGAGGCCGGTACCCAGAAGCGGCTGGCCGTGTGGCTGGTCGACGACCCCAAGCAGGTACCGGGCATCGCCGCTCTCGGCCCAGATGCCCTCGACATCGGCACCGACGAACTGGCCGCCTTGCTGGCCGGCGACACCGGCCGGATCAAGACCGTCATTACCGACCAGAAGGTGATCGCCGGCATCGGCAACGCCTACAGCGACGAAATCCTGCACGTCGCCAAGATCTCGCCGTTTGCCACGGCCGGGAAGCTGTCCGATGACCAGCTCACAACCCTGCACGACGCGATGGTGTCGGTGCTGACGGACGCGGTGCGCCGATCTGTCGGCCAGGGCGCCGCCACGCTCAAAGGCGAGAAGCGTTCCGGGTTACGGGTGCACGCGCGCACCGGGTTGCCATGCCCGGTATGCGGGGACACCGTGCGTGAAGTGTCGTTCGCCGACAAGTCTTTTCAATACTGTCCGACGTGCCAGACCGGCGGCAAGGTGTTGGCCGACCGGCGCATGTCGCGACTGCTGAAGTAACCGCGCGCGTGTCGACGCCAGTGGCCTGACCGATATGCTGCTTCGGTGACTCGCCACAAGATTCTCATCACCGGGGCCAGTTCCGGGCTGGGCGCCGGCATGGCGCGTTCCTTCGCCGCCAAGGGCCGCGATCTGGCGCTGTGCGCCCGTCGCACCGATCGGCTCGATGAGCTGAAAGCCGAACTTATACAACAGTATCCAACTATTAACATCGCAGTCGCCGCGCTGGACGTCAACGACCACGAGCAGGTGCCGAAGGTATTCGCCGAACTCAGCGATGAGCTCGGCGGCATCGACCGCGTCATCGTCAACGCCGGCATCGGCAAAGGCGCTCGGCTGGGCTCAGGCAAGCTGTGGGCCAACAAGGCGACCATCGAGACCAACCTGGTGGCCGGGTTGGTGCAGATCGAAACGGCCCTGGAGATGTTCACCAAGAGCGGTTCCGGGCACCTGGTGCTGATCTCGTCGGTACTCGGCTCCACCGGGGTGCCGGGCGTCAAAGCCTCTTACGCCGCAAGCAAAGCCGGAATCCGGTCGCTGGGCGAATCGCTGCGCGCCGAGTACCACACAGGCCCTATCAAGGTCTCGGTGATGGAGCCGGGCTACATCGAGTCGGAGATGACGGCCAACTCGAACAGCACGATGTTCATGGTGGACAACGAAACTGGCGTCAAGGCGCTCGTCGACGCGATCGAGCGCGAGCCGGGCCGGGCCGTGGTACCGCGGTGGCCGTGGGCGCCGCTGGTTCAGCTGCTGCGGGTGCTGCCGCCCCATTTGACCAAACGGTTCGCGTAAGGCCTTCAGCCCCCACCCGCGAGCGTGCGTGTCTGCACGCGACACGCCGTGCCAAAGCGTGCATTTGCGCGCGCCCGGCGAGCAGACCTAGCTCGTACGTCCCCGCTCCGTCCGGTACCGACGCACCAGCGCATCGGTGGAGCTGTCCGACTGTGGCGCGGGCGAGGTGTCACTGGTGAGCACCGGAAGTAACGCCTTGGCCTGCGTTTTGCCCAGCTCCACGCCCCATTGGTCGAACGAGTCGATGCCCCAGATCACACCTGCGGTGAAAACCTGATGCTCGTAGAGGGCGATCAGCTGGCCCACCACCGACGGTGTGAGTCGGTCGGCCAGAATCGAAGTCGACGGCCGGTTGCCGGGCATCACCTTGTGCGGCACCACGTCGGCTGGGGTGCCTTCGGCGGCGATTTCTTCGGCGGTCTTGCCAAACGCCAGCACCTGGGTCTGGGCGAAGAAATTGCTCATCAACAAGTCGTGCATGCTGCCGGTGCCGTCGATGGTGGGCAGATCGTCGGTGGGCTGGCTGAACCCGATGAAATCGGCGGGCACCAACCGGGTGCCCTGATGCAGTAATTGGTAGAAGGCGTGCTGGCCGTTGGTTCCCGGTTCGCCCCAATAGACGTCACCGGTGTCGGTGGTTACCGGCGTGCCGTCGGCGCGGGTCGACTTGCCGTTGGATTCCATGGTCAGCTGCTGCAGGTAGGCCGCAAAACGCGACAAGTCGTTGGAATAGGGCAGCACAGCGCGCGATTGCGCGTTCATGAAGTTGGCGTACCACAGCCCGATCAGGCCGAGCAGCGCAGGCGCGTTGGACTCCAGCGGGGCGGTCTTGAAGTGTTGGTCAACGATGTGAAAACCGGACAGAAAATCGGCGAACGCTTCCCGTCCGATCACGGCCATTACTGATAGCCCGATCGCCGAGTCGACCGAGTAGCGCCCGCCGACCCAGTCCCAGAACCCGAACATGTTGTCGGTGTTGATGCCGAACTCGTCGACCAGGCGTTTGTTGGTCGAGACCGCCACGAAGTGCTTGGACACCGCGCCGTCGCCCAGCGCTTCGGTCAGCCAGCGGCG
>Ga0182013_10005998_pt1 | contig 13938 bp, 24 predicted proteins | sample 612S2MmetaG_FD_120487 | JGI IMG/M metagenome (GOLD analysis project Ga0182013, IMG submission 120487) | Permafrost microbial communities from Stordalen Mire, Sweden - 612S2M metaG | ecosystem: Environmental > Terrestrial > Soil > Wetlands > Permafrost | place: Sweden: Stordalen | collected... | reverse complement strand
CCGTCGCCTACGTATACGAAAAAATCAACGCTTTAGACGAGACGGTTAAGACCCTCAACTTTGAAATAGCAGCGGCGCAGGCAAAAGAAGCCGCCGAACATGCCGCCATTGACGAGTACGCCCGCCAACATCCCGAACTCGTTCAACCCGACGCGGATGGCAAGGGCTATTGGCTTATCAAAGAAGATTGCCCCGGTCTTCCCGAGTGCCAAAATCCCAAATGCCCTACGGTCGTACGCCAGCGTCAAGAACAACAAACCAAAAACTAATGGCGGACAATAGACCGGGCAAAGCCGGGCGGGTCGTAAGCGTCGGCCCGTCTGTTCGTTCCAGGAACGTAAACTTCAACGAAGACGAACTCGTAAATATCCAAAAAGTGCTCAGGGCAAAAATCACCCAACACAACCTAAACGCCCCGGACCCCCATGTAACGGCGTATGTGAAAACAACCCACGCCCTTGAGTCAATCAAAAAACTGCAGCCCGTGCCGTACTGGCCCGAAACCAATACCGATGCCAAAAGGAAGTATCGTGCCCATATTAAAGGTTAGGAAGTCACTCGAACTTCCGTTAGAACTTGCGCTCAAGATCGAACACGCCGCGCAGGCGCGCAACGAAAGTGAAAGCGCGTTCATACGAGCCGTATTAACTCAATACTTCGCAGTCATTCCCGTTCCAAAGAAGACAGTTCCGAAGCCAAACTCTTTGGCGGACGAATGGGCCGAACTGCGCGAATCGACCGGACTCAGCGAAGAGGATTGTTAATAACAGACATGTTCATGCCTTATCAACCCGACTGGTGGGAATATCCTAAATGCTGGTTTGGTTTTCACAAAGATTACAAAGTCGTCGTGCGTTCTATACCAGAAAACGAAATAGTCGGTTGGCGAGCGTTGTGTTTTGTCTGTGGTCGAATCAAGAATAAAACAAGAATAAAACATGAAAAAAATCGACATGAGCGACCCGGAACTGTGGACGCTCCCGCCGCCCCAACAGAACAGACGCGGCCGACACAGACGCATACCCCGACAGCCGCCCCCGCCGCAGTCCCAGTCCGAAGACCCTGCCTGTGCCACCCCCAACCAACCCCTCCCGAGTCCCAAGCGGCGCGGTCGTCCACCGGGCAGGAATCCCAATCCAACCCCCGACCCGATCCCCACCCTCGGGTTCAGGGAGGAGCCACATAAGCAACAGCCAACCCCTTTCGTAGCCGCGCGCTACGTCAAGATACGTAAAGTCGCGGTGACGAAAGAGATGTTCGATGAAATCAAAGCTATTGCGACTGCTACTGGCGCGGCTGCCCAGGTCGTTCTTTCAGAGCTACTCGCTCGGGGACTTGCTGATTACCGTGCAAATCCACTCCTTACCACCCTCACCTATCGGAATCCCCGTGGTGGGAAGCCAAAGCAAAGTGCTGATACAGTTCTACCAACAGCCACCGCTCGGCAATATCGGCCGCCGAGAATAGGCGAAGAAGACTAAGCATGGCAAACAAGAAGGCAGAGGAGTTTTTAGTATGTTCGAGATGCCACGAAAAACTTTCCGCGTGTATGTTCTTTAGGAACAAATCCAAAAAGACTCTGCATGATTGCTATTGCAAAGAATGCCGCAGGAAAGTGGACCGTGAATACTACGCGAACCTATACACAGACCCCGAGAGGCACGCGAAACGCAAAGCCGCTTACACCAAGTACAGAGAGAAAGTGAAACAGAAAGCTAACACTAATGGCAGCAGCACTAACGACGTTAAAACAGATACGACTGCATCGTGACGACCTCGTTCTCGTAAAAGAATGGAAGCCCGAAGGACTAACCCCCTCGGGTCTGTGGACTCAACACGAGGACAGTCTCCCGGCGATTTATGCCGACGTGATTCTAGCAAAGCCCGACTCAGGCGTTCGGCCCGGCGACTTCGTTCTGTTCGCGCGGTATGCGGGTGAACCGGCTTTGATCGACGGCAGGACGTACCACTTCGTTCACAAAGACGACATCGAGGCGGTCATCGACCTCGAAGCAGAAGGCGAGATATAACATGTTCAATTTCAAAATTTTCGGTTGGCAAATTCATACGGCCAGCATTGTTTCCGGCGCAGGTGCCGCGCTTGGTTGGTATCTTAACCACAGCCAGCAGATAAACGTCCTGCTCCCGCCCCAACAGCAAGCCACCATCGGGGCCGTTGTGACCCTCGTGGGCGTCGCTGGTGCTTTGCTTAGCCCCGCTCCGAAGCCGTCCTCTGCTCCGGCCCCAGTGGTGAAGCCATGAGTGAGCGCGCCGCGTTCGATATAGCGGCCGATTTCATCGCCTCACACGAAGGTTTGAGCCTCTCGGCATACTGGGATGCCATCGGCGAGGTTTGGACCATCGGATACGGCCACGCCGGAAGCCACCCAGGAGCCGCACTCAAAGACGAGCAAGCTGCCCGTACGTTGCTTATCCAAGACATGCAGCAGTTCGAGAGGGCCGTCCTCGAATACATCGACGGCGTTGTTCTGAACCAGAACCAACTCGCCGCTCTAGTCTCGTTCGAGTTTAACACAGGAGCAGGCCCCTCCTCGGGTGTGTGGGCTCACTTACACGAAGGCGACTTCGAGGGCGCTATGTCTGTTCTCAAAACGTGGGATCACGACGGCGCAGGTAACGTCATTCCGGGGCTTGTGAACAGACGCAACGACGAAGTTGCCTTGTTCAACAAAAAGTAATGCCGCCGCCTTTTAAGGGCACTCGTAAGTATCTCGTGCAACGGCGTCCCATTCGTTTGTGGACGCCTGTTGTTGTTCATTGGGAAGATGCTTACGCGACCCGCGATTCCATGAAAGAAGAAGATGCGCCGGAACTTCCTATACTTATTCGCAAGACAGTCGGTTTTGTTGTTCTCGATGTTGCTGATCGTATTGTCTTATCACCATGTGATGACCGCGACAACATACATAATGGCGACGCTGCTGATTGTTGGATCATCCCTCGTTCTTTGGTCCGAAGAGTGGACAAACTCGCACTCGGGAATAAATTCTCCGAACGAAAAATAAAAGTGAGTAAGACTAAGAAGAAGAAGACGTAGAATGCCTCGTGCGTCTGCCAAGTCCACCCTATCGCCGGGAACACACACAGGCAAAACACACGCTTGGGCTAAGTTGTACCCGTTTGCTAAAGACGTACTGCATTACGATAAGATGGAACCGCAGCCGCACACAGAGATGTGTGAATACTTAGATGACATCGTTCAAAGCGTTCTGTACCCAACAGCGTCTTTAATACAAACAAAAGGGATGCTGCTCGTTCCCCGAGGGTGCTTCAAGACAACTGTTGGCACGGTTGCGCTTTCTCTTAAAGTTCTCGAAGCGAATCCAAACGCTCGTATACTTATAGACACCCATACATGGGACTACTCGTGCCAAATACTTTCGGAGATTAAACAGCATCTTGAATACAACGAAGCCTTCATCAAACTCTTCGGCGATTGGAAAGAAAACTCTACAAAGTGGGCAGAAGATGCAATCACCATCGGTCGTCGTACACAGGCTCTTAAAGAGCCCTCCATTGACACTTCCGGGGTGGATAAATCAAAGAACGGTGGTCACTATGACCTCATCATCGCAGACGACTTACACGAAGAGAAAAATTCTGCAACGGAGGCGGGGAGGGTTAAGGTATGGCGTCATATACAGTCCCTTTATCCTATCCTTAATCCAGGCGGCGTACTTCTCCTCAATGGCACACGTTGGCACCACTCCGACGCATACGGACGGATTATTCAGAAAAATCGAGAGGCGTTTAAGGCTCAAAAGCCCGAACCTTTTCGTGTACTCCATCGCTCCTGCTTCAACAAAGACGGTACTCTCTATTTCCCGACGCAACTCACGCACGAGTTTCTCGCCCAAATGCGACTCGAATGCGACGACAAAATGTTTGCCGTCTGGTATCTCAACCAACCAATCGAAGACTCCTCAAAATACTTCCCCGAAAAGTACATACAGTTCTTCGACGGAAGCTATGTTATCGACCGAGGACAGCCTACGCTCGAAATTTATTGAAGCAACCGGAGGCGGTTGGCTCCAAGCACGTATGCTCGATGTCAGAATTACTAGATACTGAAGCCCCTAAGCGTCTGTTGTATGTTCCGCGCCAGCGTATGCCTGTGCGTGTGACTCTTACGCTTGACCCTGCCGTGACAGACAAGAAACGATCAGACTTTTCAGCCTTCATCGTCAACATGACGAGCATCGAGGGCAAGTGGCATATATGGGAAGCCGACGCTTTCAAAGGAAAACCGGATGAAGTTATTTCACGCGCTATGCAACTCATTCGTCTCTACCGTCCGGCAGCAATCGCTATTGAAACAGTTGCGGCACAAATACTTTTCAAGTCTTTACTTAGACCCGCGATGGAAGCGGAGGACATTCACACTCCGATTACCGAGTATATGCCTCCAAATCAGTATTCTAAGCGAGCCAAAATCGAACGGTTGCAGCCACGATTCAAGCAAGGACAAATTGCTATTCGGCGTGGCCTCAAAGAACTTTGCCGACAGCTTGACGAATTTCCCGAAAACGACCACGACGACTTACTCGACGCTTTATGTCAGCAAGACGCCGTTTCTCGCCCGCCTCTCCCTAACGAAATCCACGGTAGCTTCCTCGATGAAGACCTCTTCGACCTAGAGGAAGATTACCAGGACCCGTCGCAAAAGAGGAAGATACACGCCAATGTCGGCTACGGTACGCCGAGGAGAAGATAATGGCTTCACGTTCGATTGGTCCCGGCCCCGACGCCACCGAGAACCCCCTTTCTCTGGGCAAAGCCATGCGTCAAGGCTCAGACCCGTTTTTCAAGCAACCGGCAGGACTCGCCGACGCGATGCGTCAGGGCAAATCCGCCAAAGTGGGCGATTCTCCCAAGCTGATTGGCGACCGGATGCGCCAGGGCGGCGGCGGGAAGAAAGCCAAGTCCTAATCAGGTGCCCAAACTCACCAAATCCGCGCCGAAAGCCGCCAAAAAGGCGCGGATGAAGGAAGAGATGGACAAATTCAAAGGCGGCGAGCTTCGTTCGGGCTCGAAAACGGGTCCGAAGGTTTCAAATCCGAAGCAAGCCATCGCTATCGCCATGAGCGAATCCGGTCAATCCAAAAAGAAAGCGAAGAAGAAGTAATGGCAAAGACTGATTACGCTCAAGCGATGAAAGACGCCCAGAAAAAGGGCGACAAAAAGGCGTATTACACCGCTCAACGCCAGCGCGCCGAGAAAACCGGCGACACGGCGACCCTGAACAAGATCAAATCGAAAATGCCGAAGCCCGAGTCCGAATCATCGAAGGGAAATCGCGCAATCGGCGACTTCGTAACCAAAACAGTTCCGAAGGCTCTTGGCACGTCCGAGGGAGACTTCAACAAGAGCATGAACAAGATGGCAAAAGGCGCTTGGGATGCTGTGACCAGCGGCCCCGATCAAAGCGACCGGGCCAAAGAGCAGCGCGCGGCTTACACGCGCGCCGAACGCGCTAGAGAGGGCAACTAGGATGAAAGAGACGAAGCCGATGGCAAAGCCGAAGAACACCGGCAGCAAAGACCTGGGGCATAAGATCGTCAAGGGCGCGACCAAGAAGGCCCCGCTCGGTAACATCACGGCCGGTAGGCATGGTTCTGAAAAGGATGTCGTTGACGCGCCTACGGTCGGCAAGGTCAAGAATCAATCGAAGCATCCGAAGTTGGGGGCGGACGCCAACAAAGGTTCGAGCAAATGGCAGCTTCCCACGATGAAGAAGCAGTTCAAGGCTCCGAAGAAATGAAGAGCGCCAAAAAGCCGACTTCGATTGGCAGCAAGCACCCCTCGGGGCCGAAGCCTGTTCACAAAATCACTCCGCACCCTCTCAAATCTAAGGGCGCTCAGAAAAAAACAGACATGGGGGGTCACGGCAAAGGCAACCCGAAGTTCCAGCTTAACACCAAACCGCACAAAGACGACCCGAAGGAGTCCTACAAGCCCGAAGGTATGGGCGGACACCACAAAGGTAAGATGAAGGCGATAGGACCCATGAAAGCCGCGCGGAAGGGTATGCAACCAAAGTTCCCCGAGGGCGGGATTCCGTAAAGAGAGGGCCTGCATGGCCGACTACACCTTAGAGTCCGATCCGCAGGCCGAACTCTCCGTTGCCCCTATCAAAGTCAAGAAAGCAGACCGCTCCGATTTAGGACAGGCGGTCTATACTCGTATCGTAAACGCCCTCGGGGACAGGTCGCAACTCGATATAGACTTGGATTATTGGAATGACCTCTACGAAATGGTTGTCGGAGAAAAAAACTGGCCGTGGCCTAACTCCGCTAACGTCTTCATCCCCCTTATTCCAACACAGCTCGACACTCTTGCAGCAAGACTTACCGCAACAGTATTTCCACCAAGACTATTCTTGGTCAACGGAAACACCGATGAGGCTGCCAAAACAGATCATCAAGTCGAACGATTCTACAACGCAGAACTAGCGCGCTACCATTGGACGGAAGTTTTTTACCAGTGGATGCACCTTTCTCTGCGCGACGGTACGTCGATACTCAAGATTGGTTGGAAAAAAGAAACACGTAAGCGTAAAGTCATCAAAGCGACACCCATCATTGACGAAGAGACGGGTATGCCGGTTCCTGATGAAAAGGACCCGACGAAGCCGAAGATGACAACCGAGATGATGGAAGTTGTCGAGACTATTTTCGATGATGTGTTTCTCGAACCAATCGAACTCAAAGACTTCTTGCTGCTGCCTTCGTATTCAAAAAGCTGCAAGCGCGGCGAAGTCTCCGGTATTGCGCTCAAGCGAACGTATGATGAATGGCAACTGCGCGCGATGGCTCGCGGCGACGACCCCGACTTGTGGATGAAGGCCGTAGAGGAAGTTCTCGAATCGCAGGCCGAAGCCCAGGATCAGATTCCGCAAGACCCACAAGGCGTTAGAACGCTGGAAATCGGCGGCGAAATAACCATCTCTGGTATGGACGGTACTCAAGTCGGTAACATACGGCAAAAGAAGGGCCAGTTCATTATTTGGGAGGTCTACACCGACTCGTATAGTTTTGACGGTTCCGGCGAACCTGAACCTGCTATTTTGTGGATTGACGACCAGACACAGACGCTTATGGGCGCGAAAGCGTATCCGTACTGGCATGGTGAATGGCCTTTTGTTGACTTGAGCCCTAGTCCGAGGTTGAACCGATTCTATGGCTTTTCTATGGCTGGACGGCTACGGTATCTTCAAGAAGAAACAAACGCAATCCATAATCAAAAGTTGGATGTTGTTGACCGTGCCTTGGGTGCGCCGATGTATCAAACAGACGGAGCAAACATCAAGGACGAAAACATGCGTTGGGCTCCGAATGCGATGTGGCAAGTCAGCAAGAAAGATGACATCGGCTTCCTTGTAACGCCCGCAGTCCCCATAGAAGCGCAGGTCGAAGAACAGGCGCTAATGACGGCGGCGCAAGGTGTTACCGGCTTGTCGGCTCCTATGACCGGACAAACCAACTCGGGGCGCAAGACCGCGAAAGAAGTTCAACAAGCGGCTGCTTCGGCGGGCGTTCGTTTGGATTTAATGGCCGCTCGCATTCGCGACGCTATGAAGCGTGTGTTCTTGCAAATCCACGCTCTAAAGTTGCAGTACGGCCCCGATGACATGCAGACGCAGGTTGCGAATCCTGGCGGCAAACCCGAGAGGCTTCAGATAACGAAGGCCATCTTGGCGCAGGATTACGACCTCTCGATAGCTGGACTCGGCGGACCTGTAGACAAACAGGGTCGGCAACAGTCGATGTTGTTCTTGTACACGCTGCTTATGAAGAACCCGCTCATCATGCAGGACCCGATGAAGATTTACGCAGTCTCGCGTATGTTGCTCGAAGAGTATGATCGTGTGGACATTCCGACGCTTCTCGGGACGCAAGAAGAATTGATGCAAAAAATGCAACAGGCGGCTCAACAGGCACAACAGGCGGCGGCGATGGGGCAACCCCCGCCAGGGCAAAATCCACAGCAGCAGCAGGGAGGCCAGCAACAGCAACAGAAGCCACAGACACCAAACCAAGGTCCGAAAGTAGGTATGTGAACCCATGGCCCTAATTGACGAGTTTGACGGAGGCGAGTTTGACCTTAGTCAGATTCCCGGCTTCGAGACGCTAGAGCAGCAGCACGAAGAAGAGCCCGAGGAGCCGGAAGAGGACGAAGAAGAAGGCGAAGAGTCCGAAGAAGGCGACGACGGTGCAAAACCCGTCAAACTTCCCAAAGGCGCAGTCTCCAAGAAAGAATACGAAACGCTGAAGTCGCAGTTCGATGAATTGAACGGGCGAATCAAGGCGCTTTCGGAGAAGCCCGCCCAGGTCGTATATCAGCAGCCTGTTCCTCAGCAGCCGCAAATGTCGCCGGAACAGGCGCAGGCTATACGCGCGCAGCTTGAACAGCAATTTTACGCCGATCCTATCGGCACGAATCAGCGCATCGCAGCGGCGGCGGCACAGCAGCAGTTCGGCGGCGTCATGGCGGACATGCGCGAAACGCTCGCACAGCAGTCGATCCAACAGTATCGAGCCAATCTGATGCAGGACCCGCAGTTTGCGAAGGCGGCTGCTCAACACTTCGATCAGCAAGTAGCAGCCCTACCTCGGGGTGCGCTCGCAACGCTTACGCCGCAAAAGCTGCAAGAACTTCTCGCGTTTGCCGAGGATGCGGCGTGGGGCAAAGTTATGAAGCAGGTTCGCACGAATCAGAAGAAAGTCGCTGGTAAACCCGTGCAACCAACAGCGCCGGGAAGTCAGAACAGACGCCCGACGACGCCTGCTAAGGGCTTGTCAGATCACGAATCTAAACTCGCAAAAGCACTAGGATTAACAGACGCCGACTTTAACGGCATCGTGGAGTAGCGTACAACACAAATGGAAAGCAGCAATCATAAAGAACTCGCGGCCGAAGTTGAACTCGAAGCAGTAAAGTCGCGAATCGCCTCGCGTAAAACCGGAGAAAACGTCGAAATGGCTCCGGGTCCTTTCGGCCGCATGTACCCCATCAAAAGGTTTGCAGGCGTAAAACAGCTATCGTTTCGCAATCCGAATGGTCACTTAGACGAACCCGAAAAGCTGATAGCGCATCCTGAACCGGGCTACCACTATGCTTGGCCGAAAGCCGACGACGACGGCACCAAAGGAAAGTTGCGCGACGGTCATTACATCAAAGTCACGATTGATGAACTAGACCCGCATACCGGCTTTGCAATCGCAACACACAAGGGAACCTCGGGCGGCAAAGACATTCGCTGGTATGGACACGTTCTTGTGAAGATTCCCCCCGAAGCGTACGAAGAACTGTACGAATTTCCGGTGGAACAGTCAAAAACGCGGATGCAACGCGAAACTGAAGCATTCCAAGAAAAAGTTTCGTACATTTCTAAAGGAGTCGCCAAGCCGTCTGTCGAGATAGGTGTAGAGACAGGTCCAGTTTAAGCGAACAAACACAGACACCAAAGCGCAAACGCCCCGAAACGGAGTAACAAATGGCAAATATCCCATATCAAGAGCCTGTAATCTTCATGCAGTCTATCAACAACGAGCCGGATGTTGAGCCGTATCTCCCTGGCGTTGGCAACATGCCACGTGGCTTGTTTGTTCTTTTGACCGTCGCGACCGGCCTCATTACGCCGCTCACCACGGCGAACGCTGCTGCCGGAACCGGCTTCCCCACGGCAACGGCGGGTGTGTCCGGTCTGCTCGGTATGACCGAGATGGATTCGGACGCGACCTACGCCAACCCCGGAGCGGTGCCGACCACGGCCTTCGCCGCGAACGCGCTCCTGTTCGGTACCACGTTGCAGGGAACGCAGCTTCAGCCCGGCCTCGAATTTAAGGGCACGAAAGTCGTTCTCGCTCACAACGGCCAGCAGTTTGAAATGTCACTGGCCTCGTTCGTCGGCGAAACGGGCTACCCGGCCGGTTGGCAGGGCGTCAATACCACGACGGCCGGTGCGGTCGCTGGTTCTCAGACGGCCACCGTAGGCTCTAGCACCCTCGGGCAGACGTTTATTAACGTCATCGGCGGCGTGACCTTCCCCACATACACCGCAGTTGCTTCCGACGTAGCAGGCGGTGTTTCGACGCTTGCGGCTCACATCGCAACGCAGCTTAACTCGAATCCGACCTTCTCGGCAACATACCTAGCCACATCCTCGGGTGCGGTCGTGACCATCTCGTATGTTGTCGGCGCTTGGATCGCGACCGTAGTCAACGCCATCACGTTCACCACGGCCGGTTCAACAGGCACATACACGGCGGGCGGCGCTACCCTCGCGGGCGCGGTCGGAACTGGCGTGTTTCCCGGTCAGTTGGTTGCAATCTCGGTCGATCCGATTAGCGGCTATTGCGTCGCCGATCCCGGCACGGCGTCTAATAAGATCGCTCAAATCGTCGGTGAACTTGACGGACCCGGCAACGGAGTACCCGGCGACGTTGGTCATCGCGTTTTAGTTCAGTTCCCGGCCGCTTCGCTGATTCTCTAATTGAGGTCGAAAGGATAAATCATGGCAGGTCCGATCAATACATCGACTTTCTTTCAGAGCAACAGCAAAGTTCTGAAGGCCGTCTATGTTCAAAACATCAAAAAGGTTCCGCCCCTGTATCAAGAGATTTTCAACACTCTTGATGTAGACATGAAGCGGCCCTTCTACACGGCCCTGCCGATCATCGAACTTGGGCCGCTCGCCGTCAAAACCGAGGGTCAGTCCCCGGCGTTCGACCAGGCGTTTGAGGGCATTCCGACCACGTTCTTGTATCAGACGTTCGCGCTTGCGTACAAGATCACCGAGGAGGCGGAACTCGAAGACGCTCTCTCGCTGATTAAGCGGCTTCCTGGGATGCTCGCGTACTCGGAGCAAATCACCAAGGACCTGCTCTTCTGGCAGTTGTTCAACCTGGCGTTTACGGCCGGTGTCAACGGATCGGACGGCGTGCCGTTGGTGTCCGCAGCCCACCCCCTCGGGGTTTCTGGACAGACATTCAGCAACTCGGGTGCGCTCACGGCGCTTTCTCCCGAGTCCTTGCAGGCCGCGTTCATCTCGTTCCATACGATGCTTTCGGACCGTACGAACCCGATGTACAAAACGCCGAAGCATCTCGTGATTCCGCCTCAGTTGCAGAAAATCGCAGAAGAAATTCTCGGCTCGCAGTACTACCCCTATTCGGGCGAAAACCGCAAGAACGTCGTGGAACGGTCGGTTACGCCGCTCGTATCACGCTACTTGACAAGCCCGACCGCTTGGTTCGTCCTCGCGGGCAAGGGCGACATCGAAGGCGACTCCCACTCGCTCGTTACCGGCTTCAAGTGGCAAAACCGGCAGCGCACCTGGACCGACGAAGCCACCGGCAACATGAACCATCGCACCAGCTTCCGCACCACGTTTGGCTTCTTGAACTGGCGCGGGTTCTGGGGTTCGCAAGGAAGCTAGCGGAATACCGGACCAAACACACTCAGACCGTCGTCGCAAGGCGGCGGTCTTTTTGCAGAGAAGAGAACAGACATGCCATTGACCACATACGACAAACTCCGGTTTCCCCGCGCAGTAGCCTACGACACCCTCGGGACGCTCGATTTTGACACGGTGACGCTTACGGCGTCGATGACGAACGCCGGTATTGCAGCGATTTACCCGTTGCCGATTGCGATTAAGGTCTACGGAGTTGCAATCTGCGGCAACACGTCTGTAGCCGGTTTTACTTCGTTCAACGTACTTCTAGGAGCTAACGCTGAAGTCGCGGCTGCGCTACCGGCGCTTCCCGACAACTCCGAGGCCGGATACCCTCCGACTCAAGTTGCCGTAACAGGCAACGCAATTTTTAACGTCGATCAAGCGGCGACTCTTGTTGCAAACACGCCTCAGTTGTTTGCAACGTCTGTTCCCGATGCTATTTGGCCGAAGGGTGGGTTGCTTACGCTGCGCGTGACTACGACTGCTGGTGGTGCGGGTACAATTAAAGTCGTACTCCTTATAAAAGAATACGACACGAAAATTTACCTGCCGGGCGAAGCTAATCGTCCGATCCAATACTCGGATATGTAATATGGGAGCAAATCCTGGCGTAGTCTCGGTCGGCTCTCACGGCGGTATCGTCCTAGGGTCGTTCACAGCGGCTTCGGCTGTTGTTGCTGCGCCTCTAGCGGGATACGGCGGCATTTGGACTTCGGACACCGGAGTAGGCATGGCCGATGCCAATGCTTACACAAAATGGTCGTTTATGCCGATTGTCGTTCCCGTAAACGGCGTGTTCGGCACTGTCACTTCGTTCGGAATTTCTGTGTACGGAACGAACGATGTGAATGCTTGGAACCAATACCAACTCTGGGCGATTCAAAACAATTCGCGCTTAAACGGATTGACGCCAACTCTGATTCCGGCGTCAAACTGGTTCTTGCTGGACGCACCGTCCGCCCAAGCTGGAACAGGTGGCGTCGCCAATCCGCTCACAGCCCTCGGAACTTCGCTGTCGTACTCGAACCCGCTCGTAGCGGTACGCTGCGTTCTCACTACTGCGATGGTCGGTACCGCGACTATCGCAATCTCGGCTTTTGCGGCACCATAACATGCTAAAACGATTGGTTCTCGCCTTCGGTCTGCTCTTGTTGCCGGTCGGGGCGTCAGCCGATCCGGGTTTCATCAAGTACACCCCCGTCAACACCACTGCGGCGGTCGTTGCTCTTAACCATCCGGGGTTGTTTTACGGCGTCATCGCGATTGCGGCGCAAACGACCACGGTTACGTGCTACGACAACGCTTCGGCGGCGTCCGGCCAGGTGATTTATACGGCAGCGCCGACCCCTTCGGGTAGCATGGCAAGCCAAGGACTTACAAACGCCTTTAGCGTACTCAACGGCGTAACATGCCAGATTGCCACGTCGATTGTTTCGCCGGGGTATCTGATTCTTACGAACCAGGTTTGAGGATAATGCTTAAAAAACTACTGATTTCGATAGCTCTTTGTCTGTTCCCGTCTGTTGCGTTAGCGGACGCTCTCCCGGCTAACTACACGCAAGTAAGTTCGACTGTGGCTGTCACGGCCCGCATCGGTCCTGGTGTTTTTTACGGCATTCAGACCCTCGCAACGCAGGCGACGCTCGTTACTTGCTACGACAACACAGCAGCCTCGGGTTCTATAATCTTTCAGTCAACTCCGGCCGCGAATACGAACGGCACTCCTGCGCTTGCGGTTCCGGGCGTCGCAGTTATTAATGGCATAACCTGCGTAATCGCAACAAGCATCGTGGCTCCGGGGTTCTTGATTCTCTGGAAATAGGTATGTATGCAACTATCGCAAATCGACAATCTGTTTCGGGTCTACACTAGCGAAACCGACCCGGTAAACGGACGTTGGACTTATGCTGATGTTGCGACGTTAGCTAATCAATCTCGTTGGGCGATCAATTCCGAGTTAGATTGGCCGCAAGGTACTGTATCGGCTACGACAATCACGGGGCAAATGGAATATCAGTTGCCCTTGTTGACCAAAGTTTTGCGAGTTTACTTGAGCGGACAGCTTTTGGTTCCGACTACGATTCCGCAGCTTAACGGCGAGCAAATCGAGTTTTGGGACCAAACGGCTGCGAACAACATACCGCAATGGCTCGCACAAACGAACACCGTCTACCCCGTTAAAGGCACGGCTTACGGCGCTCCGTATCCGTCCACGTTGCCGTTCTATCAGGGCATGCGTCCGATGTGGTACCTCCGAGGGGGTAACATCGGCTTTGTGCCGCAACCGGCCGGTGCGTACCCTATCACCATCGACATTGTGCCCCGTCCTGCGGCCTTGGTGAACCAAACCGACGTAGACAACATGTACGATCAGTTCTTCTTGGAAGCTATCGTGCAGGGCATGGTCATGCGCGCGATGCAGGCCGACCGAGACATGGACGCGCGCATGGCTGCGG
>Ga0182013_10005993_pt1 | contig 13943 bp, 10 predicted proteins | sample 612S2MmetaG_FD_120487 | JGI IMG/M metagenome (GOLD analysis project Ga0182013, IMG submission 120487) | Permafrost microbial communities from Stordalen Mire, Sweden - 612S2M metaG | ecosystem: Environmental > Terrestrial > Soil > Wetlands > Permafrost | place: Sweden: Stordalen | collected... | reverse complement strand
GTAGTCGACCGCGCCTTCCATACCGTCCTGCATCTCTGGAATCAGCGGCCCGATGTCGAGAATCCTCTTCACTTTGGGCACGAGCGCCGCAACATCGGCGGGGGTCTGCGGATGCTGCAAGTAATAGAGGGTGCCGCCGTTGGCGATGGCTGAGACCAGAGCACCAAGCTGCAATGGCGTCATCGAGATGCTCTCGCCGAAGGAGCACATGCGGCCCACGCCTCCCTGCGCAGCCGGCAGCTCGGTGTCAGGATAGGTGCCAAGCTGCTCGCCTTCAATGTTGAATCCCGCGAGTTCACCTAAGCCGAACATATTTGCGTAGTGCTTGACGCGCTCGAAGCCGAGCATGCGGCCCAGCGTCTCGAAGTAGGGATTAATGGAGAGCGCCAGCGCCTTGGTGAGGGTCATTGTGTAATGCCCTCCCAAATTGACCGGGGTATCGCGGGTGATCAGGCCTTCGTCGAGTGCCGCCAGCCCTACGGCTAACTTGATGGTCGAGCACGGCTCCGCGCCACTGGAGAGCGCCAGCTTCTGGTTCACCATGGCCAGGATGCGCCCGCTGGAGGGGTCGATCGCCAACGCGGTACCGTTCATATTGCCCAGCGCGTCGATGGCTGCGGCACGGACCACCGGGTCCTCGCCGCCGGTCACGTCTCCCAAGGTCAGATTATCGGCGAAGGAACTCGCATAAAACCGCTCAGCCGGGCCACGCGTGCGGCGAACCGCGAGTACCGGGCGCGTCCCGGCTGTCGTGCGGCTTGAGGCGGTTGTCCGAACGCTGATGCCGGCCAGTGGTCCCCGGATGCGCGGGGTTGTAACTGAAGTCCTGGTGGCGGTCCGAGTGACGGTGCGGGAGCTTCCAACGGCCGTCCTGGGGGATGTCTTCGTGGCAATGGTTCTCGCTGCGGGCTTGGACGCCGCTGCTCTATGGGCTGCTTTCTTCTGCGTCCCCGGCCTTGAGGCAGCTGTGCTGTGGCTCGATCCTGACGAGCTCGTCTGGGCGACCGATGCGGTCCCAGGAACGGAGATCAGAATCGTGACAACAAGGCAGGTAACCAGAGTGCAGCAATTGAGTTTCCAGGCCATTACCACGCTTCTCCAGGATTCCACTCGTGCCTTTGATGCAGTACTTTGTGCTCGGTCAGTGCCGTTCTTCTCTTTCTACTTCGACCCCACCGGGCGAGAAAAGTTTGCCCTAAGGGCTTAGCCGACGGGCTCCCCATTTGGGCCCGTCTTGCCGTATTCAAAACCCTCCGCCGACTGGGGACAATAGCTCTGAGGTGTCATTCCCGCGGCGCCAAACACTCACCCTATATCCGTCTCACTTCTCTTGCCGTACCACCAATTGGCCCAGATTCAAGCTACTTCTTCAATACTACGGGACGCCCCATCTTTCGGATGTGCCGTACCTCACAACCCCAACTCAGACTTCATCGGTTGCGGCGAAGGAATGCCGGAATATCCAATTCATCGGTCTCGGAGGGCGCCGCATGAGCGCCGGTTGCCCCGGCGAATAGCCGCCCATCGCGCACGCTTGCCACAGCTTCCGGCAAATCTGACTTCATGGTGTCGCCCCATGCTTCTGGCTGCGCGGCCGATTCAGGAGACACGGCGTTCGCTTCTGCAAAGTGTCCTGGACGCCCCTGCGGGCTACGGAAGAACTCGTCGTCGAAGACCGAGGCGGACACAGGAACCAGCTCCTGATCGGTCTCCTGTGCGAATTGCGCCTCCGCGTCGTCGGTCTGGCCTGCGGTCGTACATTCGGCCTCCGGCGCAAACTCTGCCTCTTCGATCGCGTCTGCCTCGGATTCGTCGCTCTCGTCCCAGCCCGCATCGTCGATCTCTTCCGGACTGACCCAGATGCGGCCGGCCTGCATCAGGCCATCTCCACGCGACTCAACTGCGTGGGCCTCCGCAAACGCGTCATATGCAGCATCGAGCGAGGACGCGGCCGCGCTCTCGCCAGGTCCACCAGTCATCTTTGGCGCTCCCCATGGGATCTCCGGCGAGACCTGCTTCGTCTCAATAGAAGCAGGGCGCGGCGCCTGGGCCTCGATCTCTTCGCTGGCAAAGAGTGGCTTCGCCTCGCTGCGCGTGCTCAAGCTCCTGCCCCGGATCGGAACCTGATAATCTGCGCCAGGCAGGGTCGATTCTGCGAGCATGCGCGCACGGCGTTCCGGCATCTCCTGCTTGAAGCCGGTTGCGATGACGGTGATCTTCACTTCGTCGCCCATGCGCTCGTCCTGCACTGCGCCGAAGATGATATTGCAATCTTCGTGTGCCGCGTTCTGGATGATGGTGGACGCCTCGTTCACCTCGCTCAGCTTCAGGTTGCTGGAGCCGGTAATGTTGATCAGGATGCCGCGCGCTCCGTCGATCGCGCCTGCCTCCAACAGCGGACTGGCCATCGCGGCGATCGCGGCGTCCATCGCGCGGTTTTCGCCGGAGCCCGTCGCCGTACCCATCACCGCGTAGCCCATCCCCGCCATTGTGGTCTTTACGTCGGCGAAGTCGCGGTTGATCACGCCGGGAATCGTAATGATGTCCGAGATGCCTTGCACACCCTGGCGGAGAACATCATCGGCGATGCGGAAGCTCTCGAAGAACCCTGCGTCCTTGGCAACCGCGAGCAATTTCTCGTTCGGGATCACAATCAGTGTGTCAACCGAGTCCAACAACTCCTGCATGCCGCGCTCGGCCTGCATCATGCGGCGCTTACCCTCGAACGCGAACGGCCGCGTAACGACGGCAACGGTCAGCGCGCCCATCTCGCTGGCCAGGCTGGCAATCACCGGAGCGGCGCCCGTGCCCGTGCCTCCGCCGAGGCCGGCCGTCACGAAAACCATGTCCGCGCCCTCGAGCGCCTCAATAATCTTGTCCGAATCCTCCAGCGCCGCCCTCCGGCCCACATCCGGATTCGCGCCCGCGCCGAGGCCGCTGGTCAGCTTCACGCCAAGTTGCAGCTTCACCGGCGCGTTCGACAACTGCAACGCCTGCACATCCGTGTTGGCGGAGATGAACTCGACCCCTTCGACGCCCGCCGCGATCATGCGATTGACGGCGTTGTTGCCGCCACCACCCACGCCGATCACTTTGATACGCGCGCCCCGGGGTGCGTCGTCCTGATACTGAATTCGGAGGTCGTCTGAGTGCTCGGACATGGTTTGTGCTCCTTGAATGAAATGTGTCGCCGTCGCACGCCTCATAGCGTGCCGGCCCGGATCTCCGTGCAATTCCAGCAGCCCTCGACAGGCTCAATTCTGACATCGCGCAGGAGCCGATGAAACTGGCACTTGTGCGAATGAACCACGCTTGGTACTTCTATTTTGAAACTGAGCCGCATTGCCCCATCCTCACTGCAATGCAACCGAATTGAGCAGCCCTAACCTCGCCTCTGGAACAGCTCTCCCTGACTCACCCCTTCACAAACACCACCACACCATTCGCAGGGATCACTACGCCCGCGCTGGCCGGCAACCCATGCATGGGCGCCCAGTCTGCGTTGATCCCGCCCGCGTTGCCTGCACACATTGGATTCACCCAGTTGTCGTAGACATCGCTGTTGAAGACCTCGATCCATCTGCCTGCGCTGGGAAAGCCCAGGCGATAATCCCACCAGGTTGACTCGCTTAGCGTGGCCACCACCACCACATCCCGGCCCTGGCTCACCACCCAGCGATGAAATGCAATCACCCGGTCGGAGTCGCTGGTGTAGAAGACGTTCAGGCCCTCGCCGCGTAGCGCTGGCTGTTGGCAGCGCAGGCGCACCGCATCCTGGGTAAAGCGCAGATGGTCCCCCATCGCCGGATCGACCGTCCTGCCATCCGCGCCTGGCTCCAGTCCTCCCCACCAGATTAGGTGATCCAGGTCCGTCAGCCGCGGGTCTGGACACCACTGCTTATCCTCTAGAAACTCCTGCCCCATGAATAGCTGCGGAATCCCCGGCGCGGTCAGCAGCAGGGCCATCGCAACACGTGTTCGGCTGCGTGCGTACCAGCTCCGCGCATTCGAGCCATCCGCAAGAGCGGGCACCCTCGGCTTCTCTCCCGCCTTCACGATGTCGTGGTTCTCGACGCAGGGAATCGTCTGCCATGCCTGCGCGAATCCCTCAGGCCACAGTGCCATCGCGATCCCGCGCATCCCCACGTAGGCCGACGTACCCGAGGCAGCCTGCCCCACCGCTGTGCGGATCGCCTCGCGCAACCCGTCGTGCTGCACTGCATCGAAACCGAGCCCACACCAATCCACCGGCGTCACCATCAACGGAGCGGGAGCACCAAATTCCGTCGGCCAGTACTCCGCGTTCTGCAGCACGCGTGGATTTCCGGCCCGCACGGTCTGAGTCAGTTCCTTCGAGAACTCCCAGCCGGCCGATGAATTCATCGCCAGAAGCATGCTGATCTCGTCGTAGCGGAAACCGTCCGCGTGCAACTCCCGCACATGAAACAGTGCGTTGTCGATGAGAAATCCGCGGACATCGGCGTTCCAAAGTGCAAAGGAAAGGCCTCCTACGAATCCCTGGTCAGTGAAGTAGAGGCTCTGATTGTTGTCCAACGCACCGCTCGGCCCGTTTTGCGAGGCGCGATCCCAGAAATACAGGCTCTCGTCGTCGCCATGCAACTCGCCACCCGGCGCGACGATCTCGGGAACGGCATATGTCTGCCCCCATCCGCCGGCATGGTTGTAGACCACATCAAACATCACCGCGATCCCGTAGACATGCAGCAGGTCCACCATGGCCTTCATCTGCGCGTAACCCGGCCGGATGTCCCCCATACTCATGGGCGCAAAGCCCTTGGCCGCGAGCAGCCGGTTGATCGTCGCAAGATACCCGGCGAGGCTGTCCTCGTGATAGACCGCGTAGTCGATTGCCGGGGAGAACAGATCCGCTCCCTGATACCCCAGCCCCGGATATCCGATCGACGGCGAGTCCTCCATTTCGTACACCGGCAGCGGCTGCACGACGTTGATGCCCAGCGCGACAAGATGAGGGATCTTCTCGACGACGTCGAGGTACGTAGACGCCCATCCGGGGCTGGCCGGCGCATAGGTGCCGATGTGGAGTTGATAGACCACCATGTCGGAATAGTCCGGCGCGCGAAAGGTCGCGTCGTGCCATGGATACTCCTTCGCGCCACGGATCATGGCGCTGCACACCGGAAACGGCGCCGCCGGATCGTTCGCCAGCTCGCGCGCGTAGGGATCCCGCTTATACCCGCCCGATCCCTCGCCTACGACGTAGAAATGGTAAGTGTCGCCATCGCGCGCGCTCGCCATAAACCCTGCCCAGTATCCGCTCGCGTCCTTCGCCATCAAGAGGTCAGGCTTCTGTCCAACTTGGCTCACGCCGCCAAAGACGCCGTTGACATAGACCGCCTTTGCCCGCGGAGCCCAGGCGCGAAACGTCGCGCCGTCTCCGGCAATTCCCTGGTCCGAGAGCAGGGTCGCTCCCATCGGTGTCTTCGACGTACAGTGTGCCTGCGTGATCATTCCGCCCCCTTCGACCATCTTCGCACCCGTCCTCGGCTAAGAATCTCCGAAGGCCTCGCCCTAATCTGATTCACCGGCTCGGCGATCGGACCAGTCTGCGACGATCTCATGTATCCGCGATCACACTTTCCCTTTCAGCCCGGTGGTACCCTTTCGCCGATCCGAAAGAAGGCTTCCTTTGCTGAGCAAACTCTCCTGCCTTGTCTTCTCCCCGGTTTTCCTTTTGTCCACTACCCTCACGGCACAGAATACTCATAGTTCCTGTGCCGCTCCGCCTGCCATCCTTGCCTCAACTCAGCCCAACATCTTCTCCGAACAGCAGGAGCAGTGGCTCGGCGATGCCATGGCTGACATGATCGAGAGCGACTACACGCCGGTGCAGGCCGGGGACGAAGTTCCACGTGTGGCATCGGTGACGGATTCAAGGTCAGTCAGGCTGAAGGGTGCGCTCTGCAAGCGTTTGCCAGACTATCCTCGCCTTCCGGCTCAAGTCAGCCTTCGCCAAGAATCGGCTCAAGGAAAATGCTGCGCTGCAAAGCGAGGCCGCTGCAGTCAAGGATCGTGACGCTGCCGGCATCATCCAACTGCTCGACGATCGCACCGGCAATGTTCTTCACGAGCTTGTGCTTGAGGTGCCGATGAACTACGACGGCCTCGACGGCATCAATATCGTCGGGGACTCGCTTTATCTAACCAGTGCGGACAATCGCACCATGGTCTATGCGGTCTCCAGCGGCGCCCAAACGCGCCAAATCTTCGGTTACGTCATCGCAGTCGACTCCGCAAGCGGCCGGATCTGCACCGTCAATCGGAGCGACGAAGCGATCGTCTACGACGCGCAGGGGAAGGAACTCGCACACTTCAATATGGGCAGCCCGCTCCGCTTCGCCGCTTTCCAGGACCATAGCGAGGCTCACGCAGATCGCTTGATTGTTCTTACCGCCGACCAAAATGTCCGCACCATGGAGATTCCGGCGGGGGCGGCGCATTAGTCTGGCGATCCTTGGCAGAACGCAGAAGAGGTAACCTCGAAGGGATGCCTATTGCCAAGCTCACCGTCGAAATTTCCATCCCCCATGCACAGTCGATCAAGGATCGTCGCCAGGTGCTACGCTCGGTCAAGGACAAGCTACGCCACGGCTTCAACGTCTCGGTGGCCGAGCTCGATGACGCCGCCCTGTGGAACCGCGCCACACTAGGCATGGTGGCGATCTCCAGTTCAAGTTCCTACCTCAGCGGCCAGATGCAGGAACTCGACGACGCGCTGCATCGCCTGACCAATACGCTTGGGGCGGAGATTGTCGACTCTTATGTGGAAACGCTGGAATAATGCGGGTGCCGGCGAACTAGCTTATTCTGAAACGCTTGCAGAATTTGCGGTTTGGAGCCCGGAGCCGCGGCAGTCGATTTGGTATCCTTGAATGTTCGATGAAAAGAACGCAGATACCCTATGCCTGAACAACGAGCCCGAACTTACCACCGCAATCGCGTCGCCAGCACCTTCTCGGAAGAGATTGGTTCGATGCTTGAGGGAGAACTCTCCGACCCACGCATTGCGCCGAGTTACGTCACCGAGGTTGTGCTCGCGCCCGGCGGCAAGAGTGCCCGCGTCTTCGTCGCCGTCCACGGAAACGAGGAGGAAGAGGCCTCCACGCTGGCCGGATTGATGGCTGCGCGCGCCTTCATCCGCTCGCAGCTCCGTGACCGCATGGGTGTGCGCCATGTGCCGGAGCTCACCTTCGCCATTGACCGCTCGGAGAGGATGACTGGACGCATGGACGAGCTTCTGGGGCGAATGCGCAAGCGCGACCGCAAGCGTGAAGAGGCCGCAGCCAAAGCCACCAGTCCGGTTCCGCCGACTCCTGTAGAGCCCCAGCTATGACCCTCCGAGCGGCCTACCCCTTCCGATTCCAGCGGCGAGTGTGCATCAATGCGCGTATCTATGCTGGACTCGGCGAGGCTGGCCGGGTCCCACAGTTGATGTATCCGGAGGGATTGGGTGATTGCGCGGTTTTCTCTCAAAGAAAACCGCATTCCGGCAACTCACAACCGGGGGCATAGTCACGGTGGAATCGGTCTGGACTCTGGTAGCCTTGTCTAGCTCATCCAGTCTGGCTGAATCCAGTCTTGTTGCCGATGGATATTTTGACTGACTCTCGACAACCCGCTCGATCCGGCGCAGGAATAGCCAATATGGCAATCGTCTGGGCGCGCGCCAAGTTCATGGCCATCCGGGGCGAGTCGCCGTGGGAGTTCGTTGTCCTGCTGGTGATGACGACGTTCCTGCTCTTTTACGGATTGGTTCCAGTCTTCGGCGGCGACCAGGTGGGCCTTGTGGGCGCCGATGAGCCGCGTTACGCCCAAATTGCGCGCGAGATGCTGCATGCGCACTCCGAGATCTGCCACGAGGCAGACGCGAAGGTCTTTCCCCGTAGCGTCAGGCTCGCGGACATCCAGGCGTCGCTGCGCTGCCTGGACGGCGGCACGGTCACGCCGATCCTCTATGGCCATCCCTGGCTGGAGAAGCCTGCGCTCTATTACTGGCGCGCGATGAGCTTCTTCAAGGAGTTCGGCGTATACGACTGGACGGCGCGCCTGCCATCGGCCTCCGGCGCGTTCCTGCTAATCATGATGATCTTCCTGCATATGAGGCGATTCCGGCCCGGAGGCCAGCTCGATGCAGCATTGATTACGGCATCCTGCGTCGCCATCATTGGCTTTGCGCGCGGCGCGTCGACCGACATGCAGCTGGCGGCACCGTTCTGCATCGGCATGTTGGGGTGGTACGCATGGTACGAGACGGGACTGAAGTTCTGGCTCTTCGATCTGTACTTCTTTGGCGCTGCCGCAACACTGGCTAAAGGCCCGGTCGCTCCCTTCCTCGCGCTGAGTATCATCCTGCTCTTCCTCGGATTGCGGCGGGAGTGGTCCGTACTCCGCCGCACCATATGGATGCCCGGAGTCGTGCTCTACCTGGTGATGGTGCTGCCCTGGTACATCGCAGTGCAACGGGAGAACCCGACATTCGTGCGTTCGTTCTTCTTGGAGCACAACCTGGAGCGTTTCGCGACCAACCTGTACCAGCATCATCAGCCGTTCTGGTATTACCTGGCGGTGCTCGTGGTCGGCCTGATGCCCTGGACCATCATCGCCATCCGGGCGCTGGTTGCGGCGATAAGCGATTCAATCGCCGAGTGGAAGGTCCGGCTGAATCCGAAACGCTATCTTGGGCATTCGCGCGCGGGAGACGCCTTCCCCGAGTTTCTCGTCCTCTGGGCGCTGTTTCCCATCATCTTCTTCACCTTCTCCAAATCGAAGCTGCCGGGATACATCCTGCCGTCGATTCCACCTGTCACGATTCTCACTGGCGACTATCTGAACCGCATTCGCCGGGTCGGGCTTCCCAGGTGGCTGCTCTGGTCGCACGCCTCAGCCTGCGCCCTGGTCGCCTTCGTGATCACCCTGGCGCCGCAACACATGGTGTATGAGACGCTTGTGCCCTCGGCAAGCTGGCTGCTATGTGCAAGCGCCGCCGCGCTGTTGGTCCTATTCGCCGTGGTCAAAACAATTCGGATCGGCGGCATCCAGCACGTACGCAACGCGACCCTTTTCCCGGTGCTGGCGGCGATGGTCTTTCTGCTCGGTTTCCATGGCAGAGACCTCGATGTGAATTACTCGGCCAGGCCGCTGGCTCGGGAGATGCAGCAACTCGCCCCGGATGTGCGTACCGTCGCCTTCGAAGATGTTCGGCGCGACATGATCTACGGCCTCTCTTTCTATCGCAACGAGCAGCCCATCGATTACTGCGAACCCTCCAAGAAACCCCGTCTGATCGAGGAGAATTGCAGTAGCGGCGTCGATATTCCTTCCGAAGCGCATCTGCTGGTTATTCCGACAAACGAGGCAGACAAGTTGGAGTCGTGGCTCTCCGGACGTGTCTACGAGCCACTGTTTCTTTACGAATCGCAAGGGCTCGCCGTGTACAAGGTCTATCCACGGCAGTAGTTGGGATCTTTCGCGACCAGCGTTGCACCATAGATTGGGGAGCAGATGGCCACAGATAAAACTCGACGTGCGTACATCTCTACAGGTATGTTGGTCGGATTAGAAGTCGCAGCGTAGATCGGGTGAATATGGCCAGCTTGCCGGTTGCCTCTCAAATCGAAATCCTCGATCTGCGGCACTTCTCTGCGCGCCAGTTGCGGCCTCTATTGGAGCGCGAAGCCGAGCTGTGGCGCGAGCGCCTGAGCTGGGATTACCGGACTTCCACCGAACTTCTGCTGCAGTATCTGGACTCCCGCATTCTGCACGGCTTCGCTGCGCTCGACCAGGGCCGTATCTGCGGATACGCCTTCTGTGTCTACGAAGGGCGCAAGGCGGTGATCGGCGACGCTTTTGCCACCGGTCACCGTACGATGGCCGACGCCGACGCCGCGCGTGTGTTGCTGGTTCACCTGCTGGAGCTCCTGCGCCACTCGCCAACGGTAGAGCGCGTGGAGTCGCAGCTTCTGCTATTCGACGCAGGCGAGTTCGCCGATGTCTTCTCCGGGCCGGGCTTTACTGTCTATCCAAGGTTATTCCTGGAGTGCAGCTTCCTTCGGCCGACGGCGATACGCCCTGCCACCTCCATTGAACGGGTACCGGATGGCGTTCCCTCTGATCTCGAACTGAAGCTCTGGGCGCCAGACGACTACCAGGCTGCGGGGGAGTTGATCTACGCGTGTTATGTCGGCCACCCGGACGCGCAAATCAACGACCAGTACCGCTCGCTGCACGGGTCGCTGCGGTTTCTTCATAACATCATCCGGTTTCCAGGATGCGGTGTCTTCGAGGCGAATAACTCGTGGGTGCTCCGGGACCGAAGAACTCGCGCGCTGGTTGGAATGGTGCTTTGTTCGCGCGTGGCCGGGCAAATTGCTCACATCACCCAGCTCTGCATTGCACAGCGGCTCCGTGGCCGGGGACTTGGCCACGTGCTGCTGGGGCGCTGCCGGGGCAGCTTGCTGCGCGCAGGCTTCGAAGCTATGACGCTCACCGTAACCGAAGCAAACGTCCAGGCTGTCAAATTGTATGAGCGCTTCGGTTTTACGCGACGCCACCGCTTCGACGCCATGGCGTTGGATACGAAACAAACGGGACGCTGAGCCGCCGCTAGAGCAGTTTTCCCTGTAGGTGTATAGGCAGTCCTATAAATTCATGGCCATTTTCTCTCAATGAAAATGGCACCCCACCAGATTGCCCGCTCCACAGCAGCAGGAAAACCGCTCTAATACTGCTCTGCAGAGCTACCAGTCCTCTACTTGCGTTCGTCTGCTCCAGCAGATGAGCCACACAAGCAGGCAAAGTGCGCAGGCCCCGGTGGTGTCGAGCAGGACATCGACTGGCGTTCCGGTGCGATCGGGCAGGAATGTCTGATGGAATTCATCGCAACTCGCCACGATAGCGGTCGAGAAGATGGCGAGGATCGACGACTCGACGCGCCAGGCGAGCAACCCAGTCGGCCCGCGGCGGTCTAGCGTATGCAGCCATGCGCGCAGGAAAGTGAAGCCCACCGTTCCGTATCCGACAAAATGCCCGGTCTTGCGCAAGAAGTGGTGGAAGGAGTCCCACGCGGCATCACGTATGGAGCCGAACCAATGCTCGATGACGGGGCGCAGCCAGCTACTCGTGTTCTTCGATGAAAGAGCGTTGGTGGACTCCACGCAGATGATCGCGATGGCCACGGCGACCGGCCCCCAAACGCGAAACCACCAGCGCCAGCCGGTATCGTCGCGCAGCGATCTTGGCCGTGGCTTGTAGAAGAAGACAGCGAGCATCCTCTTTTAGGCTATCAGCACTCCAACCCGCAACGAAAAGTACACCGCTACTCCGCGTGGTAGTTGGGAGCCTCACGGGTGATGATCACGTCGTGGACATGGCTTTCGCGCAGGCCCGCGTTGGAGATGCGAATGAAGCGCGCGTTGGTTTGCAGTTCCTCGATAGTGCCGCATCCTAGGTAACCCATCCCGGAGCGGAGGCCTCCGACAAGTTGGTAGACCATGGCCTCGAGTGGGCCACGGTGGGGAACCCTGCCTTCGATTCCTTCGGGAACGAACTTAGCCAGGCGGTTGGAACCATTGGACTCGCGGGCGGTGATCGACGGACGTTCGGTGCTGGCTGCTCCAGTCATGTCTTCGGCACTTTGGAAGTAGCGCTCGCCGGATCCCTGTGACATGGCGCTCAGCGAGCCCATCCCGCGATAGGCCTTAAAGCTGCGCCCCTGATAGAGAATGGTTTCGCCAGGGGACTCGTCGACACCAGCAAAGAGCGAGCCGATCATGACGACGTTGGCTCCGGCAGCGATGGCCTTGGTGAGATCTCCGGAGTACTTGATCCCCCCGTCGGCGATGATGGGGATGCCGGCTTTGGACGCCGCGCGCGCGGCTTCGGCGATCGCGGTAATTTGCGGCATGCCTGCACCGGTGACCATCCGCGTGGTGCAGATGGAACCAGGTCCAATACCAACTTTGACTGCGTCCGCACCGGCGTCGATCAAGGCCATGGCACCGTCGTAGGTCGCGATATTTCCGGCGAGAAGATCAACATCGGGAAAGCGCTTTTTTACAGCTGCAACGGCTTCCAGCACGCGCGAGGAGTGGCCGTGCGCAGAGTCGATGGCGAGCGCATCGACTCGCATTGTAATCAGCTCAGCAGCGCGTTCCAGAAAATCGCCAGTCGCCCCGATGGCCCCTGCTACGCGGAGACGCCCCTTGCTATCCTTCGATGCGTTCGGATATTTCAGCTTTTTCTGAATATCCTTGACCGTGATGAGACCCTTAAGCTCGTAATCCTCGTTGACCACGAGAAGCTTCTCGACGCGATGCTGGTGGAGGATATCCTCAGCCTGCTCCAGCGTTGTCCCGACCGGAACTGTGATCAGGTTCTGCTTGGTCATCACGTCGTCGATGGGAATGTCGGTGCGGGAGACGAAGCGAAGGTCGCGGTTGGTAAGGATGCCGACCAGGCGTCCTTTGCGAGTCACCGGTACGCCCGATATCTTGAAGCGGCGCATCAATTCGAGCGCGTCGGAGATGGGCTGCTCGGGCGAGATTGTTACGGGATCCACGATCATCCCGGACTCCGAGCGCTTCACCTTGTCAATCTCACCCGCCTGCTGCTCGATGGTGAGGTTGCGGTGGACCACGCCCATCCCTCCCTGCTGGGCCATGGCGATGGCCAGACGGGATTCGGTAACCGTATCCATGGCCGCCGACATCAGGGGAGTCGTGAGGGTGATGCGCCGCGTGAGTTGGGTCTGGGTGCTGACCTGGGTGGGAACAACCTCGCTGTAGGAGGGGACGAGCAAGACGTCGTCAAACGTCAGGGCTTCCGGAATCGGGGTAATGATCATGATGTGATTGGCCCGCAAAGGCAGAGGTGGAGAGATCCAGCTTGCATAGACGGGTTTGGTTGATTGTAGAGTCGCGCGGGTGCGAGGGCAAATGCGCGAAGTTCGACTTCCCCGAGTGAGCACGACCAGAGACTTCGCGAGCGGATACGAGCCGCGCAGACAGGTCCGTGCCTTGTGACAACAGAAACGGACTGCCCGCCATTCCGCGACAGCTCGATTCCTGCCTTCGCTGTAGGCAACTTATTTCCTCTGGACTATGCAACAACATGCATATGGGACTGAGCCGGGCTGAGGAATTTGCAAGCAAATCCCCTAATTTCAGAAGTCGCCGCAAACGATTGAATGGAATACAAATTGCGGACTCTGTGGCTAGTCTTACAAATTCACTCCCTAAAGGGGCTCTTAATGAAGCGTATTCCCCTCGCACTTGCTGTGCTTGCGGTGGCACTCGCTCCCGCATCATCTGCCTTTGCTGATACGTTCGATTTCAGCTTTACAGGAACATTCTTCTCCGGCGCGGGCACATTCACGGCAACCCCCGACGGTGGCAACGACTACCTCATTACTGCGGTCACTGGGGAAGTCAACGGCGTCGCTATTACCGGACTCCTGCCAATCGGCAGTTATCCAACCGGCTTTCTTCAAACCCCGAACGACAACATCCTAATCTATCCCGCTGGACTTGGCGGGACCAGGGACTTCGATCATGACGGCGTTTCGTTCGCACTGAAGAACGGCGACGACGTCAACCTGAACGACACCCTGCTGCAGGAGTATGCTGTCGCCGGTAGTAACAACTTCACCGAAACCGATTCGGTCACCGTCACCGAAGTTCCTGCTCCCGAGCCCGGTTCGCTGCTGCTGCTCGGCACCGGCATCCTGGGTGCTGCAGGGGTCATTCGCCGTCGCATCATGGCCTAAGCCGGCCTCTTGATCCTGCAAAAGCCGCCCCTTTTTCAGGGGCGGCTTATTTTGTCTCTTCCCACGGGGAAACCTAGGTCGTCTTCTTCTTCGCTGCTTTCTTTGGTCTCGCCTTACCGACTGGCTTCGGCTTGATGACACG
>Ga0182013_10005992_pt1 | contig 13947 bp, 12 predicted proteins | sample 612S2MmetaG_FD_120487 | JGI IMG/M metagenome (GOLD analysis project Ga0182013, IMG submission 120487) | Permafrost microbial communities from Stordalen Mire, Sweden - 612S2M metaG | ecosystem: Environmental > Terrestrial > Soil > Wetlands > Permafrost | place: Sweden: Stordalen | collected... | reverse complement strand
TTCCGGTCGTCCACAATTGTGAGCATTATTACGGGAATATCGGCGAGAAACGGGTCCGATTTCAGCGCTGCCAGTACCGCCCAGCCGTCCATACCCGGCATCATGACATCGAGTGTGATGATTTGCGGGTGCAGCCGGCGCGCCATCCGCAAGCCTTCTTCACCGGAGGTGGCGCGCTTGACTTTGAAGCCGTGTTTCGCCAGCGTACGCTCGAGGATTTCATGCACGGCGGGCTCATCGTCGATCACCAGAACCGTGCCCGCGCTCTCCACAGCTTCCTGATGCGCTTTGGACACTTCGGGCGTTTCGGCCCCGGATTGCACGGTCTGCGGAAGATTGAGCGTAAAGGTCGATCCCTTGCCCAGCGCCGATTCGACCGTGATGTCGCCGCCCATCATCTGCGCGAATCTGCGGCTGATCACCAGCCCGAGTCCCGTGCCGCCGTACTTCCGGCTCGTCGAAGCATCGCCTTGCGCGAAGGGCTCAAACAGTTTTGCGATCTGATCGGGGCCGAGACCGATGCCGGTATCGATCACCTCAAACGCGATACGCTGGCCGGGCACCATTCTGATGTTTAATCCAACGCGGCCGTTCGAAGTGAACTTGGAGGCGTTGCCAAGCAGGTTGTAGAGCGTCTGCCGCAGCTTGGTCTGATCGGCGCGCATGGACTGCGCAGCGGGATCCACCGTCACTTTCAGCGTGTTGCCGCCCTTTTCCACCAGTGGTGCGATGACAGCAGTCACCTCTTGCACCAGGGCAGGAATGCTGAAGGTCTCAAGATACAGCTCCATCTTGCCGGCTTCGATTTTCGACAGATCGAGGATGGAATTGATCAGTCCGAGGAGTTGCTTTCCCGCCGCGAGAATCTTGTTCATGTCGGGAACGATGGCTGTTTGGGCTTCGTCTTCGGCTTCCTCGATCACCATTTCGCTGTAGCCGATGATGGCATTCAGCGGCGTGCGGAGCTCATGGCTCATGTTGGCGAGGAAGGAGCTCTTGATTTGACTGGCTGCCTCGGCCGCATCCTTCTCTTTTTTGAATTTGATGGTGGCCATCGCAACAAGGATGAACAGCACGCAACTGGCGCCGGAGCTGATGATGCGGGCATCGCGGGTCTGGACTTCCGCTACGCGGTTCCGCACCGAGAGCTGATTGCGCAGCGAATCTTCCATGGTCTGGCAATAGATACGGATGTCATCCATGATTCGCTTGCCTTCGCCCTGCTCGATCTTTGCGAAGGCGGCTTCAGGCCCCAGTTCGCGGCGAAGATCGATCGCCTGCCGCATCTCCGCGAACTTCGAGGCGATGCTTTGCTGCAGCAAGGCGAACGAATCCTTCAATGACGTTTTCCCGAGGCGCAGAATGTCGGCATTCGCCAGTTCCTGGCCGATGTTCTTAGTGGCGTCGTTGTAAGGCTCAAGATAACGGTCGTCGCCAGTAATGAGGAAACCGCGCTCGCCGGTTTCGGCGTCCTTCATTGTGGAAAGGATCATCTCGAGGCGCAGCAATGAGTTCTGGGTTTCCTGAACGCGCACGCCCGCTGTTTTGAACTCGCGCCAGTCCCAAAAGGCCAGGCTGAGAATAGCGGCCAGCGCGGCCAGGGCAAAAAGGAACGCCTTATCTTTCCATAGAGATGCCATCCCTTTCATTCTGTCGCATCTTGCACGCGACGGCCCAACCCGACTTTAATCGGATGACCAGGGCAGAATAGAATGCAGGATGTCCCGCATCTTATTAGTGGAAGACAATGAAATGAACCGGGATATGCTTTCGAGACGGCTCATTCGCAGAGGGTACGAAGTCGTCCAGGCCACGGACGGCCAGGAGGGGCTCGACATGGCTCAGGCGCAGCCGGATCTGATTCTGATGGATATGAGCCTGCCGGTCGTTGACGGCTGGGAAGCAACGCGGCGTCTAAAGGCGAACCCGGCTACGGCCCGCATTCCGGTGGTGGCGCTTACCGCGCATGCCTTAACCGACGATCGTGAAAAAGCCACCCGCGCCGGCTGCGATGCTTTCGCGACGAAGCCGGTTGAGTTTCAGTTGCTCATTGAAACGATCGAGCGCCTGCTTCGTGACCGGACCGCGCTATGAGTCAGGCCGGAGTTAGCCCGGACGAGTCACTTGCGGATCTGCGCCACCGGCTGCGAACGCCGCTCAATCACATCGTGGGATACAGCGAGCTGCTGCTGGAGGAATCTGACGCCGGCGGTCCCGTGTTCGATGCCGACAGTGTCTCGCAACTAAAAGCCATTAAAGCCAACGCGCATTTGATTCTGGCGCAAATTCAGCGCCGCTTGTCGGCTGACGAAGACCAGGAGATTTCCGAGCGCCTCGCCGGATTCAGAACCGGCATCGAAGAACCCCTCGAGCTGATCATCGGTAATGCGGCGCGGCTGACGCAGCGGATGCGCGGCGCCAATCTTCTGGACATGCTGCGCATTAACGCAGCCAGCATGGACCTGCTTTGGTTCGCGCACGGCAACGACTTGAAGGGCGCGCCGCTGGCGACAACCGCCCGTCCTCCTGAACCAGATCTGACCGGAGTTTCGCCCCTCCCTTCGCGGCTGCTGGTAGTGGATGACGATGAGGCCAACTGCGATGTCCTCCACCGGCAGCTGGCGCGCAACGGCCACACAGTCACATGTGTTTCGCGCGGCGGAGCGGCTCTCGAGGCATTGCGAGCGGAGAAGTTTGACCTTGTCCTTCTCGATGTCATCATGCCCGGGATGAGCGGCTTCGATGTCCTGCAGGAGATCAAGCGAGACCCGGCATTCAGCGATCTTCCGGTAATCATGATGTCGGCGCTGGATGAACTGGAGAGTGCGGCGCACTGTATTCAAATGGGCGCGGAAGATTACCTTCTGAAACCTTTCGATCCCGTACTTCTGCGAGCGCGTTTGCATTCGGCGCTGGAGCGAAAGCGGCTGCATGAGGCGGAGAAGGATCGCACAGAGGAACTGGAACGGGCCAGCCAGAGTTTGAAGCGGGCCAACGAAGATCTGCATCGCTTCGCCTTTGCGGCTTCGCACGATCTGCAGGAGCCGCTTCGCACGGTAGTCACGGCGCTGCAGATGCTTTCCGGGGATGCGACGGGCGCGGCTGCGGACCGGCATCAGCTTATGGAACTGGCGATCGACGCCTCCCGGAGGATGAGTGCGCTGATTTCGGATTTACTGGCCTATTCGCTGGCGAGCGCGCAGGACCGGGTGCGCACGGCCACCAGCAGCGAAGATGCGCTGGAGGGCGCCATGACGAATCTCCGGCAATCCATTGAGGAAACCGGTGCTACGATTACGCACGACGCGCTGCCGGAGATTCTGTTCGACCGCGCGCGTCTGGGGCAGCTTTTCCAGAATCTCGTTGGCAATGCGATCAAGTACCGGAGCAGCCTGCCGCCGGAAGTTCACGTGACAGCGGCGCGGCAGGGCGATCAGTGGATTTTCACCGTGCGGGATAATGGCATGGGAATCGATGCGGCGCATCTCAAGACGATCTTCGAGCCTTTCCGGCGTTTGCATGGCAGGGATTTGCCGGGGACAGGACTCGGGCTGCCGATTTGCGAACGTATTGTTGAAGGATTCGGCGGGAGTATCTGGGTGGAATCGGAGCCGGGCAAAGGGTCGGTATTCTATTTCAGTGTGGCTGCGGACGGATAAGACTCGGGGATGAATATCTATGACTAATCTTGAAATGATCCGTGCGGATTCAGCGGGCATCCCGGTACTGCGTTTGCGTGGCCGGCTGACCCTGGGCGAGGGGTCGAGGGCTTTGCGCGGTCTCATCTCCGATATCGCCGCCGAAGGGCATAAGAATCTGATGCTGGATTTGGGCGAGGTTTCCTATATGGACAGTTCCGGGCTGGGAGCGCTGGTCTCCGGATACAACACGCTGAAGGCGCAGAGCGGCGGAGTGGCGCTATTCAATGTGCCGAAGCGGATTGAGAGTTTGCTCGAGATGAGCCGGCTGACTATGCTTTTTCAGATTTTTGGTACGGAGAAGGAAGCGGCCGGGCATTTTTCGGCTTAGGGGTTTTCGGTACCACAATGAGTGGATTGATTTTGACCTAAGCCCGGCCGAGAAGCTGCAACTTGTCGAAGATCTGTGGGATGACCTTGCGAGGGCACCAGTCTACGATTGGCAAAAGCAGGAACTGGCGCGGAGGAAGGCGAATCTCTTGAAAACTCCTGCCTCGGGACTGGACCGGGAAGAAGTAAAGCGCAACGTGCGTGCGCGGCATACCGTCTGAGCTGATCCTCGCTCCTGAGGCTGAATCGGACAATCGCAGAAGCCTACGTCTGGTATGAAGGCCGCAGAAGCGGGCTCGGTGAGGAGTTCCTGAGTTCGGTTGAAGCGTCTTTAGAGCGCATCCGGCGCCACCCGGAAACGTATGCTGCCGTTCACGAAGGATATCGTCGCTGCCCTGTCCGTCGTTTCCACGCTGGATTTTACGATACCGGCAGTGTTTTCCTTGACGTGCTGGGCTAACAGGAAAAGCAGACGGTTTCCCAAATCAACGCCCGAAATCATGCAAGCCCCTTGAACGCGCTCTAAAAAGTGCGGTCGCGGTAGGGACGACCATTGTTGATCGCCCCCCGGCCGCGCTTTATAATGACCTGACGGCGTCGGGAACCCTGACATCGCTCAGCACTGTCACCCTCCCGACCGACAGCGGAGGATTGTCTTCGCCGAACCAGTCGACCTATCTTGGCGACATCGGATATAACTTGAATAAAGTAGTCGGCACGGCCGAGATCGTGTCGCTGTCGCTGTCGGGACTGGTTTCCGGCACCACCTACAATGTGGCATTCGATCTCTTGATTGGCGGCTCCTGGGACGGGTCGGCCGGTTCTTTTCCTGGAACCGTTTACGGACCAGACGAATGGTCGCTTACAGCATCCAGCGGGGCCAATACGTCAACGCTGGTAAATGCCACATTCTCGAATTGCGGCGTCACGAACCAGCTCTGCGGGGCAAACTCGCCGAAACTTATTCGCAGGCCACTCCGACCGGCGGGCTTGGCGGAGCGCAATTCGCGCCGACCACTGGCGCCGATTACGCTTCAGACACAAGCTCGACCTACCACCAGGACTATGCTATCTATGGCTTCGGCGATGGCGGCAGCGACCCGGTTCTGTCGTTCACCGCAGGGGCCTCAACAGCAACCCTGCTGAATTTCGAGCGCATCTCCGGCAGCACCGATAGTCCGGACGAATATCGGGCCATCGATAACATTCTGGTGACGGGTCAGCAAGCCTCTTCCACGCCGGAGCCAGGCACCAGTCTTCTGGTACTGGCTGGGGCGTGCGCGATTGTCACCGTAAAACGGCGCACGGTACGAGGTGACAACATCACCTCGCGGGGTTAACCGGTTATCTGCGAGTTAAACTAGTTCCGCAACGATAAACGCGACTCCAGTTGGCGCCGGTGCGACGCGATTGAAGTCGCGTGTACCGCTTCTTATTTGCGTTGGCGGGGGGCCTCATGACCATGGGGGTCATGCATTGCCTGACCGTGAAACTCTGCGCGGTGTTCGGCTGGACGTTCGCCACGTGCGGGGAAACCTCCATGGTAGCCTTTACGATAATCGAGGCGATGATCGACGTGTCCGTAAAAGCGATCGTGGCCGTGGAACCACGGTCCCGCCCCGATGAATAAACCGCCATCGAACCATTCCGGACCGTAATAGCCGTCAGGGGCGCAGTTGTAGGGAGGGACCTCGTAGTATCCGTAGGGACATACGGGCGGCTCTCCGATACTGACCGAAACCTGCGCGACCGCTTTATCGGCGGGCGCTGCGAAAATGCCTGCCGCAATGGCTATCAGGCCGAGATATTTCAGCTTTTTCATATATTCACCTTTTATCTTTCCTATGCCAGCCCTGCTTGGAGGGCTGGCTACAAGTCGCGTTGTCTGTCGGGAAATCTGTCGCTCTTCACGAAGCAATTTCAGGCCCATTTTGAGGCGTGGCAATTTCGTCGGCTCAGGGCTGGCCCGGGGGTCCGCCCCACTGTCAGGAGTGGTGTCGGCGGATTACCATTCCGGCCAGCAGCAAGGCGCTTCCGCAGAGCAGGAAGGACGCCGGTTCCGGCGCTGCCAGGTTGTAACCGATAGCGTCGAGGGCTACTACTTCGGGACTGTCGATGTTCAGGGTCGGGGTTGAGTAGGGAGTCGCAAAGGCGTCCTGCACTTGGGGGTTGACGCCCGTTGGCCGGGGGTTGCTTTGCCAGTCGCCCCAGTCGCCGCCATCGTTTTGATTGTCGAATTGGGCGAGAAGAGTCGTGCCGTTCAGAGAGAAATATGCCTTCGCAGAGGAGTTCGTCGTGTAACTCCTGTTGCCGGATGCGTCGTACCGGAAAAGGTCTTCCGCTTCGGGGTCGTAAGAATTGGACTGGTCGAGGTTCGAGCCAAGCCCGAGGACTTCGTCCATTTCGTGTTCGGTCACGGCCAGCAGATTGTAAGGACCCCCGTTAACGCTGGTGATGGAGGTGTTCAGGCCGATTATGCCGTCGTATCCGATCGGGGTACAGTTGGTGCATCCGAGGGCTCTGGCGTCGGCGGACTTGACGACCATTCCGCTCGTCCCGGTGACCGGATTCAGAGTGCCGACAGGCAGTACGGACAGTGCCGTAGTGTCTGTGAGGTCCCCGGAGCTGGCTGCTGTGAGGGCGTTGACAAATCCCTGATAAGAGACGGTATATTCAGCTGTCTGGCTCTGGCCTAGCCCGGTGTTTATGTTCTGGAAATCAATCGAAACGTTAATGGGCGCAGCGGTTTCCGTCGTGAGGATCGATTCGTAGAAAGTGATGGCCGTGTTGATGGTGTTTTCAATGGAGGCGGCGTTTGGGTTGGATGTAATCGATGAGTCGAAAGTCGCGACGATGTTTAGCGGACTTATGGTGCCCGCGAAGAGCGGATCGAGGCCTGTCGCCAGCACAATTAAAACCGCGAACGAACAGGTCAGCCGGGATCCGGTTTTTGCCATTAATTACAAGTGTCCGATCTTCTGCACGGCGTTGCGAGTCTTTCCCGCTCGAATAGTACCAGTACCGTATGGGTCCTTATCGGCAAGCAGCCGATCAGGGCTGGCCAGGGCCGTAATACGGCTGTTGCTGGTACTGTTGCTGCGGTGCATACTGCTGTTGCTGCTGCGGTGGATAGGGTTGTTGATTCGCATAGCAGCCGGGGTTCGGGACCGGATTGCCGTATTGATCGTATGAAGGCTGCGCGCAGGGATCCACATAGCCAGGGGCGACCGCATAGCCTGGGGCGTAAGCGTATCCGCCGTAATAGGGATTGCCGCCATAGCCACCGATGCCGAGATAGATTCCGCCGCCGTAATAGCCGCGATAGCCGGGCCGGGCGCCGCCATAGTAGTTTGCTCCGCCTGTTACGTAACCGCGATTTCCCGCGAACCCTCCGCCAGAGAAGCTGCGGGCAGTTCCTGCGCTAAAGCCTCGGGCACTTCCACCGGAATAGCTACGAGCACCACCACCGCCGGAAAAGCTGCGGCCACCGGAACTGGCATGTCCGCCGCCATGTCCCCCACCGCCGCGCTGCGCCATTGCGCCTGCCGGGCTCATCAGTATGATTGCGCTTAGGGCTAATGCTGGTAACGCGGATCTTCGGAAGAGATTTATAACCGTTTTTCTCATTTGGGGCCTCGTTCTGACTGCGCTATGAGTAGGGCAGGCTTGGCACCAATTGGTATCTCTTTGAAAACAGGTTGGTTATAGATTGCTGTGCTTGTGAGTTTGAAGCTCAGTACCACCAATGCGGTTGAAGGCCACCAGTCGGTGAGACTGTGAGGAAAGGTCACCGGCGACCAAGATCGCCGGCGCTACCGGCAGCCCGCTTCACTTGTCGCGCGGGTAGCGGCTTCGGACCTTACGTACTCCAGCACCTGCGCGAAGCTTGTGAAGATGTGATCGGGCGGGGTGCGGTCGAAGCGGGCCATCGCTTTCTTCGGATCGCCGCCGAAACCCCAGATGCCGGCTGCGAGTTTTGTTTTCGGGAAGCGGGAACGAATGCGCCTGCAGGCGCTCTTTGCCGGCGAAAAGGCGAAGGGAGGGAGGGCTGACACGCAGATCAGGTCGGCGTCGGTAGGCTGCATCAGTTCCAGGACTTCCTCCACGTTCTCACCGATGGGGAACGAGAGGGCGATGAATCCTTCGTGCTCCAGCAGTTGCGCCAGCATCGCGGCTGTGATTTCATCCGCCTGGTCGTGCGCCGGAACGCACAGGACTCTGCCCCCGGCGAAACCTTCCGGGGGTGGGGATGAGGGCGCGCTCTCGGAGAATTCGGCTACCATTTCGTTAATGTTGAGGAAGAGAAACTCCTCGCGCTTCTCATCGATCGCCGCGCGATGCCGGTCCTGCTCGGCCAGCCCCAGGGTGGGAACCACGACGGAATCGTAAAGCTGGGTGAGAGTGGCGTCTTTCATGAAAGCGACCACGACCAGCCGCGCGTCCTCCTGATCCATGGCGAGGAGCCGCTGATAGACCTGCGCGGAGGGAGCCAGTACTGGTTCATCGCCCAGCAGAACGTGGAGAAATGACAGCTGCGGAATGTAGCGGCCTAAAACCACCAGACAAACCGTCATCGGGGTGGCGAGGATAAGGCCTGCCGGTCCCCAGAGAGCCGTCCAGAATACGGTTGCGACGAGAAGAGCGAGGGAGGAAATACCGGTGTTGACGCCATAGAGCCACGGCTCGACCATATTCGCTGTGACAAGCTCGATGGTTCCGAAAAGCACGAATACCAGCAAGGGATGGGTCCAGGTATTGAAGACCGCCAGCGAGAGCGCAAGCGGCAGAGCGCCGGCAATGAGCGTGCCCGCATAAGGCACAAGGCGCAACATGCCGGCCACCACTCCCCAGAGTGGCGCGTTGGGCAGGCCGATGAAGTAGAGGCCGGTTCCGATGAATAGTCCGAAGGTCGCGTCGACCAGAATTTGCATCGACAAATACCGGCTGACCCGCTGGGCCGCGTCGTCGATAGCTTCGGTCATGACGTTGAGCTGGCTGGTGCCGGCAAGACGAAGAAGACGATCTCTCAGACTTTCCTTTTCGATCAGGACGAAGATCGAAAAGATCAATACGATGCCGGTTGAGGCCAGGGGCACCAGGGTAGGCTGCGCAAGTTCCCATATGGAAGTGAATGCGTTCTGGTCTGCCGGAACTACGTTTACCGGGATTGGCTGCCTGTCAGGGGCCTGCGGCTCTTCGAGTTCCTTGCCGATTTCCTTGAGGCTGTTGGCTGCCTGACCGAGCGCGCCCGACGGACCGTGCAGGGCCGCAATCTTGGCATCGATGTTCTGTTTGTAGCGGGGTAACTGGTTGGCGACTTCGACCAGCTGATTTGCAATGGCCCAGCCTGCGAGGCCGATGGCCATGGTCACGAGCAGCATGGTCGCGATAACAGCGGGCACCCTGGCGATGCCGATGCGCTGGAGGAGGTTGACCACGGGCGTCAGAAGAAATGCCAGAATCAGCGCCAGGGCGAGGGGGACCAGAATCTCGCGGGCGAAGTAGAGGATGGCAAGGGTCCCGAACAGGATGATCACCTGCCCCGCCTGACCGAATCCGGATTCCTGATTTGCCTGCTTCACTTTATCTATTTGTCTATTGAAGCAGCTTCGTGAGCAAATAGCACACAATAGTTATCAGCTTGATGGGCGGATCCAAACCGGGCATCTTTTCCACTAGAATTCAGTCGACGCGAATTCAGGACATCTTCCTGGTCATTATGTTCGGCGCGCTGCTTTTTCTGGCGCACGATGGCTGGGAGCGGACCTTTTTGGGTGCGCTGGCTCTGCTGCAATTGATTGAGGGGCGCGTGCCGCAGCTCGGAACGCAGCGGGGGCGCGCCGTTTCGGTGACGCTGCAGCTAACGGTGGGATATCTTCTGATCGGTTATACGCATGGCGTATCGAGTCCCTATTACCTGCTTCTTTTCCTTCCTCTGATCTCGACGGCCAGCCAGCTGGGGGTGACTGGAACGCTGGTTAGTTCCGTGGCTGCCATCGGCGCGTATCTCACCTTCATCTCGCCCCTTTACATCGACTGGGAGAGGCAAACAATCGAGCCCGAAGACATTCACGTCCTCGCTATCCGATGCCTGATCATGGCCGTGGTGGCGGTGCTGGTGAATACACTGGCCGAGGCGCTGCGCAGACAATCGGCGCGGCTGATTGTGGCTGAAGCGGCGATTCGCCGGTCGGAGCGACTGGCCGCGCTGGGGCAGCTTTCGGCGGGTCTGGCGCATGAGTTGCGAAATCCGCTGGCGAGCATTAGAGGTTCCGCCGATCTTCTTGCCCGGTCCAGTTCCAATGCCGATCCCATGGTGCGGGAACTGGCGGGCATCATCAGTTCGGAAGTGGACCGGACGAATTCACTGGTGACGCGTTTTCTGGATTTTGCGCGTCCGCTGGAACCGCGGCGGGCTTTGACCGATGTGACCGGTGTGATTGACAAGGCGGCGGAGCGGGCGAAAGTGGAATTGATCCGGGAGTACTCGCCTTCCCTGCCCCTGTTGCCGATCGATGCGGAACTTATGGGGCAGGTTTTTCTCAATCTGCTGAGCAATGCGGCGCAGGCGTCGCCGCCGGGGTCTCCGATAACGGTTCGAACGCGGGAAGTTGCGGAGCAGGCTGAGATCAGCGTGATCGACCACGGCTGCGGGATTCCGCCGGACACGATCGAGACTATTTTCAATCCTTTTGTTACGACCAAACAGGACGGCGTTGGCCTTGGCCTTGCCATCGTCGCCAAGATCGTGGACGGGCATGGCGGTAAAATGGCGGTCGACAGCCAGCCCGGTAAAGGCAGCACATTCCAGGTATTTTTACCGATTCAATCATGAAAAAACAGGTACTGATCGTCGAAGACGAAGACAAGCTGCGCCGCATACTGGAGCTGCAACTGCTCGATTCCGGTTTCAGCGTCGAGAAGGCTGCCTCGGCCGAAGAAGCGCTGCCGCTGATCGATCGGGCGGACCTGATTCTGACGGACTTCAAGCTTCCGAAGATGACCGGCCTCGAGATGCTGCAGATCATCCGTCGGCTGAATTCGCAGGTGCCGGTGATTATCATGACGGCCTACGGGACCGTGGAGAATGCGGTGGAGGCGATGAAGGCCGGGGCGGCGGATTTTCTGCTGAAGCCGTTTTCGCTGGATCAGCTGGTTGCGGTTGTCAGCAAGGCGCTCGAGATTAAGAATCTGCGGGAGGAGAACCGGCAGCTTAAGGAAGAACTGGGGCGGAAGTACAAGTGGGACAACATCGTGGGTCGCAGCCCGGCGATGCAGGATATTTTTGCCACTGTAATGCGGGTGGCTCCGTCGCGGGCTACAGTTCTGCTGGCTGGGGAGAGCGGCGTTGGTAAAGACCTGATTGCCCGGGCGATTCATTTCCATTCGCCTCGCAAGGACAAGCCTTTCGTCAAGATCAACTGCACCGCGCTGCCGGAGAATCTGATGGAGAGCGAATTGTTCGGGTATGAAAAGGGCGCATTCACAGGCGCTAATATTTCCAAGCCCGGCAAGTTCGAACAGGCTGATACGGGGACGGTGATGCTGGATGAGATTGGCGATGTTCCGCCCGGCATTCAGGTTAAGTTGCTGCGGGTTTTGCAGGAGCGCGAGTTCGAGCGGCTGGGGAGTAATAAGACTCAGCACATCGATGTGCGGGTGATTGCGGCGACGAATCGGGATCTGCGCGCGGCGCTGGAGGACGGGACTTTTCGGGAGGACCTTTATTATCGGCTCAATGTGGTGCCGATTGAGATTCCTCCGCTGCGGGCGCGCAAGACGGATATTCCTTATCTGGCCCGGCATTTCGTTGAGAAGCTTTCGCCGGAGACCGGTGGGCGGATACAGGGAATTACCGACGCCGCGATCGATAAGCTGATGGAGTATTCGTGGCCGGGCAATGTTCGGGAACTCGAGAACGTGATTGAGCGCAGCATTGTGATGGCTTCCGGAGATCAACTGGACGCCGATGCGATACGGCTCGATATGAGTATTCGTCCGCGCCAGGGGACTGGGGAGTTGGGTCTTCCGGAAGGTATGAGTCTGGATGCTTATGAGAAAGAGCTCATCAAGAATGCTTTGAAGCGGGCTGATGGGAATAAGAGCCAGGCGGCGCGGATTCTGGGGCTTACGCGGAATGCGCTGCGATACCGGTTGACGCAGATCGGGATTGAAAGCTAAATCAAAGGCCCGATGTCATTTAGTTTTTGTGGGGCGGACCCCCTCGTCCGGCATCTACTGATCCCTTGAAGTATCGATTTTAGAGGCCAAGCCGGTCCGGGGGACCGGCTGCAGACCCGGGGGTCCGCCCCACTTCCGAGTCAGGTTCTGAGAAAGCTAAGCGACATTGGGCAGAAGGCCTGCTCCACAACTTCCGCGAAGTGAGCAAGTACCAGGTGCACTAAAATGCTGGTATGGCGTCGGTTGTTGCGCTCACCCTCGTTCTGCTGTTTGCGCCGCCGCAGGATTTCATCGCGGACGGACTGAAGGCCCTCGATGCCGGGCAGCCTGCCGCGGCTGAAACTTTGCTTCGGCAGGCGGTGGAAGCAGCCCCGAGTGACTATTTCGGCCACTTCAATCTGGCGCTTGCGCTCAGCATGCAGAACAAAGACGCTGAGGCGGTTCCGGAATTCCGCAAAACCCTGGAACTGAAGCCGGGTTTGTATGAGGCGGATCTTAATCTGGGGATGGTTCTGCTGCGCGACATCAAAGCTGCGGATGCTTTGCCTGTTTTGAAAGAGGCTGCCGAAGCCAAGCCGGAACTCGCGCGGCCGAATTTCTATTACGCTCAGGCGCTTTTTGCTGCGGGAGATTTTGCAGGTGCGGAATTGCATTACGAAACTGCCGTGAAGGCCGATCCAAAGCCTTCCGCAGCGGCTGAACTTGGGTTGGGACAGAGCCTTTTGAAGCAAGCCAAACCCGATGCCGCCGCGGAACATCTGCGGGCGGCCATTGCGCTGGACGCGCGCTATCGGGATAGCCTGCTCGAACTGGCCGCGGCATATGAAAAGGACCGGCAGCTTCCTGCCGCAATAGCGATTTACCGGGAATTCCCGGATAATCCGGCGGCCAAACAACGGCTGGGCGAACTGCTGGTTGCCGGCAACAATTTTTCAGCGGCTATTCCGGAGCTGGAGGAACGCGTGAAATCGGCTCCGTCGGTTTCAAACCGGTTAGCCCTGGCGGACGCGTATACGATGACCAAACAGCTCCCGAAGGCTATCGAACAGATGCAGCTTGCGGCGGCGTCGGAGCCGTCGAACTTTGAAATTCGCATGAATCTGGGCAAGGCTCTGCGCGATCAGCATCAGTACCCTGCGGCAGCGCAGCAGTTCTCAGCCGCGGCGAAACTGCATCCCGATTCCGTGCCTGCCTGGAATGAACTGGCGACTGTGCTGGTACTCGACAAGAATTTCACCGGGGCGCTTAATGCGCTGGATCATTCCAAAGCGCTGGGCAAGGAGACGCCTGGACAGCTTTATTTCCGGGCTATTTCGCTGGACAGCCTGAAAGCGCACCAGCCCGCTATCGATGCGTATAAACAATTCCTCGAAGGGGACGGGGGCAAGATGCCGGACCAGGAATTTATGGCGCGCCAAAGAATCCGTATTATTGAGAGTGAGATGAAGCGGCGATGATGCCTCTGGTCCTTCTGTTTCTGTTGTTCGCTCCGGTGCCTCCCTCGTCGCTCGACCAGGTGAAGGCGGAGCCGAATCCCGAGCGCCGGGCGAAACTGGCGATCGACTATGCGGCCGTGGCCGAGAAAGGCGCGGAGACTGCTTATGCGAGTGGAGACCTCGATGCCACCGGAGCCATGCTCAAGAACGTTGCGGAGGCGATGGAGATTGCGCGGGATTCTCTGGCGGCCAGCGGCAAGAAACCGGGCCGCAGTCCCGGTACGTATAAGTATGGCGAGCAG
>Ga0182013_10005989_pt1 | contig 13949 bp, 13 predicted proteins | sample 612S2MmetaG_FD_120487 | JGI IMG/M metagenome (GOLD analysis project Ga0182013, IMG submission 120487) | Permafrost microbial communities from Stordalen Mire, Sweden - 612S2M metaG | ecosystem: Environmental > Terrestrial > Soil > Wetlands > Permafrost | place: Sweden: Stordalen | collected... | reverse complement strand
CGTGGGGAGGCTCTCGTTGGTCAATATTTTGTTGAAATAAAAACTAAGCAAGGAGTTGCTGAGTTTGAAATGAATTCTGGAAATGAAAAAGGGATTGGGTGGAGCGATACAGCAAGAGATTTATTGAATGAATTGAGAGAACTATCTACATACATTTATTTCTTACCTGATGACCGCAAGGCGACAAGCACGATTGAGGCTGATGAAGATGAGAATAAAGATGAAATAAGTATTTATAGGCGTCTATATACGAATAGCATTAATATAAAAAATATAAACCTATCTGAAAATCGTAATGAATCCCATCACCTTAATATAGAGCCAGTTATTGATTCTGTGAATATTTGGTTTCGTCGGCATGCTCATCAGGGCACTTTTATTGGTGAGGAAAACGCGACAAGTCTGTATCTAAAAATTATACAGCAGGTCACAAAATCTTTAGGTAAGGATGCAGCAGCTCAAGAGACGGGCGCTCAAAATTTGCTTGTAGATCGGCTCGTTTCGATATCCAAACGAATAGGAGGCTTCACTCGTTTTGAACTCATTCCCGTCTTTCCTGCTGAGAAGTTTCTGGATATTCTTTCAAACGTCACGCCGCAAGCAAAGAAGACAATCACAAAAATATTAGAGCCTTATATTGATAGTATTGAAGAAAGGCTAAATGCTCTGGATAGCATACGTGCCATCTTAACAATATTTATTGAGACATTAAATTCTTTATTGTTTCCAAAGACAATCGGATTTACGCTAAAGAGCGGAATTGTGATCCGAGATTATAGTGGTTCAGAAATAGCTGCAAGCTTATTGTCATCAGGAGAAAAGCAATTATTGCTTCTATTTTCTAATACGATACTTTTCAGAGATACCACGGGAATTTTTCTTATTGACGAACCGGAGCTTTCGCTAAATGTTAAATGGCAAAGGAGCTTAGTCGATGCGTTACTTGCGTGCGCCGGTGATTCTGTGCAATTTATAATGGCGTCGCATTCTTTAGAGTTAATTACATTACATAAATCTAAAGCTGTGCGGCTCTTCTCGCGTGGGAAAATAAATAATGCCTAATACCTATCAGCGTTCCCTCAAGGAGTTAATTACGCGCTACGAACTAGAGCCTGCTACCCGGGATGTGTATGTCGAGGGAGATCGAGATATATCTGTTTTGAATTGGTTTTTTCAAGTGAAGGGCTTTTCTGGCATCGCTGTGCTACCAATTAATTCTGTTGATGTGCCAAATAAGGATGTTAGGAAATGTAAAGTTTCCGGAAATCGTGGGCGTGTTATTGCGCTCTGCAGCCTTATTGAGGAAGAGCTTGGTTCTAATTTGAATAACTTGCTCGGTATTATAGATAAAGATTATGATTGCATAAACGAAGACGTAGGCTTGAATGAATCTGCATATTTAGTGTATACAGACTTTAGCTGTTTGGAGTGCTATGCAATAGAGAAGAGCTCGTTGCATAAATTGTTTAATTTATATTTCGGGAAGAATATATCAGATAGCTGTATTGATAATATATTTGATATATTGGTTAGTTTGTTTTGTATTAGGGCAGCAAAAGTTTATTTATCTGATGCGGGCACAGTTAAATTCGAAAGGAGCTTAACTTATCATGATGGTGTTATTCATTTCGATGAAGGAGGCTACATCTTAAAATTGGTAAATGCGTCTAACGGAAAGCTATGTAATAAGTCTCTAGAAGATAAAATTAATGAATTTAAACTACGTGCGGCCTGTTTTGATGTCCGTAATGCTATTAACGGTCATGATCTCGTTTTGTTATTATCTTGGTTTGCTCATAAGATTGGGGTGAGCTCTAGCATCTGCAACCAAGAAGCTCTCCATAGGGCTTTAATTACGAACATGGAGCTCTGCGATATAAGCGAAGCACCGCTTTTTAGTCGTTTACTGAGATGGGCATGCCGATAATACAGGTTATTTGGGTTTGGGTAGATAGATTGTAGTCTTCGCTTAAGTGAGTAAACACTTTCGATGCTGAACTGGTCATGCGGCCCAATTCCTTTTGCGAGTGTAGATTGAACGGATAAACGCGGGATGAGACCGCTTTTCCGCTTCGTGAATTAGCTGAAACAGGCGGTGGCCCCATGCGGCACAAGTAATGTCTTACGCAGCAAATATTATTCCCCGATGGCGGAGTAATATTTGCTACGTAAGAGAACCTTTATGATCACAGCGCCTTCGCCGCCGCCAGAACCGCGTCGGCGTGGCCGGGAACCTTCACCTTGCGCCAGATCCTGGCGATGCGGCCATCCGCGCCGATCAGGAAAGTCGTGCGTTCGACGCCCATGTATTTGCGTCCATACATGCTTTTCTCGACCCACACGCCATATGCTCCAAGAGCCTCCTTGGCCTCGTCGGCGGCGAGCGGAATCGCTAGTTCGTATTTCGTGCGGAATTTGTCGTGGCTCTTCGCCGAATCCGGCGACATTCCGAGAATCGCGGTTCCCGCCTTTGCGAATTGCGAACGCAGGCTATTGAACTCGATGGCTTCCTTGGTGCAGCCAGAGGTGTCGTCCTTGGGATAAAAATACAGCGCCAGCTTCTTGCCCTTGAAGTCGGCCAGCGAAAGGGTTCCGCCGCCGGCGGCGGGAAGTTTGAAGTCGGGCGCGGGGTCGCCTTCGTTGAGAGAAGCAGTCGCCGCAGCGGTCATTGAGCTTTCCTTTCTTCGCGTTAAATCCTATGTTTCGAGCCAGTTTGCAAAGGCTGCGCGCACAAGGCAAGCGTGGTGCGGATTTGAGCTCCATGTCGAGCAAGGCTTGAGCCGTCCAGCGCCGCGCAGCGCGGCCCAGCGGCGGCGCCATCGTTTTGGCGCAGAAGCCGACGATATTCTCATTAGACCGGAGGCGCCGGGCGCAACGTGAATTTTTGTGGCGGGGGCGATTGACAGAGCGACAGACCGGCGACGACGGCGTTTCGCACGACGGCGCGGGCAAGACCGAACTGCGGTTTCAGGCGCCGCGATTGTCTCCGGGAGCGCGCCGCCTCATGCGCGGCGCCGGCGGCCTCGGCCTTGGAGCGCTCGCGGCCATCAGCGTGATCATTGGCGGTTTCCTGATCCTCCTGTCGCGCGGGCCGATAGGTTTCGACTGGCTGACGCCCACCATCGTCAATTCGTTGAACGATCTCTTCGCGCGCCGCTATGAGTTCGGCCTCGCGGGCGTCGCCGTGGCCAATACCGATCACGGGCCGACACTGACTGTTCAGGGCCTCACGGTGAAATCCGGCGGACGCATGATCGTCGCGGCGCCGCGCGCTGAGCTCTCCGTCGATCTGGCTTCGCTGCTCGTGGGAAAAATCAAGCCGCGCCGGCTCGAAATGCTGGATCTGGAGCTGCGCCTCGCGGTCAGTAGCGACGGGGGCGTCGCCATATCGGCGGGAACGGCGCCGCAGGTTTCACTGCCTATCGAAGCTCCGCCGCCCGCGGCTGTGTCCAGCGCCACGGCGGGGTTGCCGCCGGAAGGCGCGAAAATTCTTGCGCGGGCGGGCGGGGCCTTGCGCGCGCTGTCCGACCTCGCCACGAGTCCCGATAGCGTGATTGGCGCCATTGATCGCGTCGGCCTGGCGCATGGTCGGCTCGTCATTGACGACCAGACCGTCGGCCGCGTCATCGCCTATAATGATCTGTCGCTCAGTCTCGACAGGAGCGTCGGCGGCATGAAATTCAGCCTCGCCGCCACCGGCGCCGCACGCCGCTGGTCCGTCGTCGCCACGGCGAAGGGCCTGCCCGGAGCGCGACGCAGTTTCGACGCCGAGGCGCGCGATTTTTCGCTGGACGACATCGCTTTGTTTGGCGGCATGCGAAAATTGCCTTTCGACACGGACTCGCCCCTGTCGGCGGAACTGCATTTCGCGCTGGGCCTTGGGGATCGCGTCGTCGAGGCCAGCGGGATGGGACGCCTCGGCGCCGGCTTTTTCCGGCTTGACGAGCCGGACTTCGAGCCTGTGATGGTCCGCGAACTGTCCGGCGCGGCGCATTGGGACAAGGTCAACCGCCAGTTCGTCCTGTCGCCGATCGAGATCAAGACGGGCTCATATGACATGGCGCTGGAGGGAGAGGTGTCGCCGCCGGTCGCCGACAGCGACGCCCTTCAGGCCGGAGCCAGCTCGCCCGCGGATTTATGGATCTGTTCCCTGCGTCTGGCGAAGCCCACATGGGTTGGCCCCGACCGCGCCGGACAGCATCCGCTCCGTCTGGATCGCTCGTCGTTGCGATTGCGGCTGTCGCTGGCGGGGCAAAATCTGCGGATCGACAATTTCGAACTTGCGGCGCCGGACGTCAACGCCACCGGCTCCGCGCTCATCACCTGGGCCAGCGGCGCGCATGTCGTCTACGGCCTGAACTTCGACAACACGCAGATCGCCGCAGTGGTGAGGCTCTTGCCAACGCATTCGGCCGCGCCGGCGCGATACTGGTTCATGGAACATGTTCCCGCGGGCGTCATCAAGCGCGGCGAAATCAATGCCGACTTCAACCAGTCCGACATTGTGGCGATGCGTTACGAGCAGCCGCCGCCGGACAGCGGGATTCATGGCGAGGCCGACATCGTCAATGCGGCCATCACGGAAATCGTCCCCGGCGTGCCGCCTTTCTCCAATCTGTCGGCGCATTTGCGGCTGACCGGCCGCACATTGTCGCTGGAGGGGGCCAGCGGCGTGCTGGAAACGCCCCATGGCCATCGCATCAACATCACCGAAGGCCGTTTCTTCATCCCCGACAATGCGCCAAAGCCCGCGCCCGCGTTGCTCGAAATGCGTTTTGCCGGCAATGTCGACGCCGTCGCCGACATATTGGCGATCCCCAGCATCGCGCCTTACGCGGCCCTGCCGGTAGACCCCGCGCAGCTGAAGGGACAGGTCGACGGGCGCCTGCGCGCGGATCTGGAGGTGGGAGATGGCGCGCGTCCCGATCATACTGTCGTCGCCGTGGACGCCAACGCCACCAATCTCTCGATCGACCGTTTCCTTGGCGCCGAGCGGCTTGAAAATGGCGCGCTGAACATTCAGCAGGACCGGGCCTCGGGATTGCGCGTCACCGGGACGGGGCGTCTGCTTGGAGGAGCGGCGACGCTCGACATCAAGCGGGCGCCGACCGAGGGAGCCGCCATGCAGGCGCAGCTTTCGGTGGTGCTGGACGAGGCGGCCCGCGCGAAGGCGGGCTTCGCGCTGCCGGGCGTCGTCGGCCCGATCACCGCGCAGGTGAAAACGACCTTGCCTTTGAATGAAGCCGAGACGCCTGTGGAGCTCGATCTCACGCGCGCTTCGCTCGACAATATCCTGCCCGGAGTCGTGAAGCCGGCGGGCAAGGCGGCCAAGGCCCAGTTCACCATGCTCAGGCGCCCGGAGGGCATTACGCTGGAGCGCTTTTCGCTCGACGCCAGCCCCACGCAGCTGGCGGGCTCCGTCGAATTGTCCAAGGAGGGAGTCTTTCGCTCCGCCAAATTCTCGCAATTCCGACTCTCGCCGGGCGACGACGCGAGGCTGGAGGCCCAGCGCGGCGCGGACGCCCTGAAGCTGTCGGTGCGCGCGACGAACCTGGACGCGCGCCCAATGCTGCGCAGCCTCACGGCCAGCGGCGAAAAGCCGGGACAGAGCGGCGGAAAGGCCGCGATTTCCTTCGACGACCTGGATCTCGATCTCAAATCGCCGATCGTAACGGGCTTCGGCAAGCAGATCCTCTCGAATGTCGATTTCCGCTGGGAGCGCCGGAACGGCAAGCCACGCGTGTTTTCGCTCCAGGGCAATTTCGGCCGCGAGCCCCTGGCCGTTGCGCTCTCGCGAAACGAAAGCGGCGCGCAGATGGAAATTTCCAGCGCCGACGGCGGCGCGCTGATGTCCTTTCTCGATCTTTATGGCCGCATGGATTCCGGCGTACTCACCGCTCGCATCCAGATAGGGCAGGGGCGCTCGGACGGCGTGCTGCATGTGCGCGATTTCTATCTCAAGAACGAACCGGCGATGCGCCAGCTCATGGCGCAGGGGGCCTCAAGATCGGATGAAAAGGGCGGCTACCGCTTCGATCCTGAATCGGTGCGCGTCGCGCGGCTGCAGGCGGAATTCGGCTGGGCGGCCGGCAAGTTGTCCCTGCGCGACGGCATCATGTCGGGGCCGGAAATGGGCCTGACCTTCGACGGCTATGTGGATCTCGCGCGCGAAACGGTCGACCTCGGCGGCTCCTATGTTCCCGCTTACGGCCTCAACAATCTGGTTTCGAACATTCCCGTGTTCGGGCAATTGCTGACCGGCGGCGCGCATGAGGGCATATTCGCGCTCAATTACCGCGTCACCGGCCAGCTCGGCGCGCCGGCGGTGCGCGTCAACCCGCTGTCGGCGCTGACGCCGGGCCTCTTCCGCAAGATCATGGGCGTGATGGACGAAACCGCGCGGCCGCGCGAGCCTGGGCGGTAGAGTTTATTACCCGCTTCCCCGCGCCACAAAAGCGCGTTAAACCCGCGCGCATGACGCAAGCCGCCCCGACCTACATGATCACCACCGCCATTCCCTATGCGAATGGCGCGCCCCATATCGGCCACGCCTATGAGCGCATCGCCACCGACGCCTTCGCGCGCTGGAAGCGGCTGGAGGGCTTCGACGTGCTGTTCATCACCGGCATGGACGAGCACGGCCAGAAGATGCAGCGCACCGCCGAGCGCGAGGGGCTGACGCCGCAAGGCCTCGCCGACCGCACCGCCGCGCAGTTCGAGCGCATGGGCGACGCGCTGAACGCGAGGGCCGACGACATCATCCGCACGACGCAGGAGCGTCACAAGCAGGCGTCGCTGGAAATCTGGCGGCGCATGGAGGCCAATGGCGACATTTTCCTCTCCAAATACGCGGGCTGGTATTCCGTGCGCGACGAGGCCTATTACGACGAGGGCGAACTCACCGAGCGCGAGGGCAAGAAATATGCGCCCACCGGCACGCCGGTCGAATGGGTGGAGGAGGAAAGCTGGTTCTTCAAGCTCTCCGCCTATGGCGACAGGCTGCTCGCGCATTACGAGGCGAACCCCGACTTCATCACCCCCGAGCATTACAGGAACGAGATCGTCGCCTTCGTGAAGCGCGGGCTCAGCGACCTCTCGATCTCGCGCACGACATTCGACTGGGGCATCGCCATTCCGGCCAACCCGCAGACCAGCGCGCATCACGTCATGTATGTGTGGGTCGACGCGCTGACCAATTACATCACCGCCACCGGCTGGCTGACCGGGCAGGGTGGGCTCGCCCGCTTCTGGCCCGCCGACGCCCATGTGATCGGCAAGGACATCACCCGCTTCCACGCGATCTTCTGGCCGGCCTTCCTGATGTCGGCGGGCGCGCCCTTGCCGAAGAGGATCGTCGTGCATGGCTTTCTGTTCAGCCGGGGCGAGAAAATGTCGAAGTCGGTCGGCAATGTCGTCGATCCGATCGAACTCGCCGAGCGCTATGGCGTCGATCAGCTGCGTTATTTCTTCCTGCGCGAGATTCCCTTCGGCCAGGACGGCAATTATTCGCATGAGGCCATCGTCAACCGCATCAACGCCGATCTTGCCAACGACCTTGGCAATCTGGCGCAACGCTCGCTGTCGATGATCAACAAGAACTGCGGCGGCGCCGTCCCGCGCATGGGCGCGATCCTGGACGAGGACGCCAAGATCCTGAACGAATCCGGCGGCGTCATCGAGATCGCGCGCCGGGCGATGGACGCCTATCGCCCCGACCATGCGCTGGCCGAGATTTTCCGTGTCGTCGCCGAGGCGAACCGCTATTTCGCGGGGCAGGAGCCCTGGGCGAAGAAAAAGACCGATCCCGAGCGCATGGAAACGATCCTCTATGTGACCGCCGAAACGCTGCGGCGGCTGGCGATATCGCTGCAGGCCTTCATCCCGGCGGGCGCGGGGGCGCTGCTCGACCTGCTCGCGGTTCCAAAGGACGCGCGCGAATTCGTCCACGCCAGCGCCGACCATGCGCTGGTTGCGGGCGCGACGCTGCCGGCGCCCGCGCCGGTGTTTCCGAGATTTGTGGAGGAGGAGGCTTGAGGCGGGAGTGACGCCGGGTGGTGGGTTAGAGTGAGTTTTCGTTCATGCGCCCGAGCGAACCTTCTCCAGAGGCTCTTGTGCAGCTAAGGTGAAATCCCGAATTTCACGTATAAATTTAGCCGAGGGCCGTCTTATGGCGCTTTTACACATTCCGATGAATCAGATCGAAGAAAAACACCTTCGGGCTCTCATCGCCGCTAGGGCTGCCGAAAGCCGCAGCATTGATTACAAGCGCACAATTTATGGAAACGCCCATGCCGACTACTCGGAGTTTTTGGCCGACGTGTCGTCATTTGCCAACACCGGGGGCGGAGATGTGGTGCTCGGCATGGATGCCAACAATGGCATCCCGACGGCCATAATCCCCCTTACCATGGCCATGGATGCAGAAATTTTGCGCCTGGAGCAGGTCGCGCGCGGAGGGCTTCTACCTCGTATAGCGAACTTTTCCCCCCGTGCCGTGCCGATCCAAGAGGGCGGCAATGTCCTTATCCTACGGATACCCCGTAGCTATAACGCTCCGCACCGCATAATTCGCCAGAATAGCAACCGGTTTTGGGCACGCTCGGCTGCCGGGAAGTATGAGCCCGACGTTAATGAACTTCGGACGCTCTTCAACGCCGGTCCCCAACTCGCGGACCGCGTTCGCATCTTCCGCCTCGACCGCATCGCCAAAATAGCCGTCGGACAAGCGCCTGTTCAGTTAATGAACAGTGGTCGCCTCATCCTGCATCTCGTCCCGTTCTCCGCTTTCGATGCGGGCTCATCACTGCCTCTGCGTCAAATTGAGCAGGACTATAGATCTTTCGTGCCCATGGGGTCTTCGACAGCAAACGGCGCTCGAATTAACTTTGACGGCGTCCTCAAGACTTCGAACGCCGACCAACGAGCTACTCAGCATCGTGCCTACGTCCAGCTTTACCGAAGCGGCATCGTCGAGTCTGTGCGCTCGAGCCTTGTTTCTGGAAGTTCGGAGGCTCCAACTATATTCAACCTCGACGATACCATCATCCGTGAAGTCATGCGTAGCCTGACCGACCTTACCGCCGTCGGCGTCGAGCCGCCCTATGCCCTACTAGTCAGTCTAATCGACGTCGCCAGCGCACGATTTGGTTTCGCCCGCGATCGACACTCTCAGTTCTGGGAGGAAGCTGGCGATCCCCTTGACCGAGACCAGTATCATTTTGATGAGGTAATCTTTGAGACAGTCCCGACCACTCCGTCGGAATGCGCCAACATCATTCGTCCGATCCTCGACCAGATGGCAAATGCGGGCGGTAGAGCCACGTCGCCGAATTTCGACAACCAAGGGCATTACATTCCGCCTGCCCGCTGACGAATGTGTGGAAATGGCTCAAAGCGGAAATTCAGACTGACCCGTTGTTGAACGCTGCGACTGCTTGCCTTGCCCACTGCATTGTAGTAACTTCACTACAATCACAAATCGAGGCGCCGCCACGGCCATCACCACACTTTCCAGCCGGGAATTCAATCAGGATGTGGGCCGCGCCAAGAAGGCCGCCAAGGTCGGGCCTGTGTTCATCACCGATCGCGGACAGCCAGCCCATGTCCTGTTGAGCATCGAGGAATATCGCAAGCTCACGGGCGGCCAGATGACGCTTGGCGAGGCGCTGGCGCAGCCGGACGCCCCGGATTTTGATTTTGAAGCCCCGCGCGCCGGCAATATTTACCGCCTCCCGGATTTGTCCTGATGTTCGTGCTCGACACCAACGTCCTTTCGCAGCTTCGCCGCCCGGAGAAAGCCGATCGGAAGGTGTTGGCGTGGGCCTCGATGACGCCGCTCGCCAGCATCTTTCTTTCGGTCATAACGCTGCTGGAGCTGGAACTGGGCGCACTGTCGATCGCGCGAAAAGACGAGGCGCAAGGGCGGGTTTTGAGATCCTGGATTGACGATCAGATATTGCCCCGGTTCGAAGGGCGCATGCTTGCGATCGACGCCGCCGTGGCGCTTCGTTGCGCGAGCCTGCATGTGCCGGACCGTCGCGCGGAACGCGACGCCCTTATCGCCGCGACCGCGCTTGTGCATGGCATGACAATAGTGACGCGCAATGTCGCCGATTTCGAGCGGACTGGTGTTCAAATACTCAATCCCTGGAGCTAGAACGGCCTCGAGCATTCCCTTCGCCGCGATCTCGGAGTAGACCGCTCCCATGCTCATCGACATCCAGCGCCTTTCCTTGCGCCGAGCCCGGCGGTTCAAGGGTTTGTGGAGGAGTAGGGGAATGCTCAAGGGGAGCGCGGTCATTGTTGTAGCCCTTCTGGCGACACTATCGCTTGCGCCAGACGAAGCGGACGGCCAGTCTTCTCCGTCCCAGCCGCAGCCTTTTGACGGCGTCTGGATCATCGACGCGTCGGTCGCCAGTCCCTTCTGCCCACGTCGCACCCGGCGGCTGTTCCTCGCGGTCATCGGCGGCCGGGCGGTGAAAGTCGCCGGCGTGACCGACCCCCCGCCAAAAGCCGTCGGCGCGGTCGATTCCGACGGCGGCGTCGCGATGACGATAACCGCGCTGGGCTACGCCGCCCAAATTCACGGGACGCTCAAGCAAAACAACGGGACAGGCGATTGGACCTCCAACAGCCTGCTCTGCGCCAAGGGCGCCTGGACGGCGGTCAAGGCGAATTAGACTGGAAGTCGTCCGCGAGCCTCGCCGCGAACTCAGTCATTCCCTTCGCCGCCTTCCCGGAGTAAACCGCTCTCGCGCCGCTCTTTCCGCGCTATCTGGAGCCGAAAGAGCGCACTTTGAACCCGAAAGGCTAGGCCGTGGCGACGAAGACTGGGACGACAATCCTGCTCGGCTTCGCGGCCTGTCTCGTCGCGTCAGGCGTCTTGGCCAAAGGGCCCTGGCGCTCCTATTTCAATGATCGCTTCGGCGTGACCGCCGATACGCCCGCGGACTGGAAGATGGGCCCCGCGCCCGAAAACAACGACGGCAGCGTCTTCACCTCGCTCGACGGGAGCGCCACGATCACCATATCCGGCAGTTTCAGCGCGTTGTCTTATGACGAGGAAGTCGCGATCAAGACCGCGCCCGAAGGCGGCGTGGCGACATACAAGAAAATCACGCCGCGCCTCCTCGTCGTCTCCGGGACCAGGGGCGACAGGATCTTTTACAGAAAGTCGATCCTGTCTTGCCACGACACGGTCTGGAACGATCTCGTGATCGAATATCCGGCGGCGGAGAAGGCGAAATATGACGCGCTCGTCGCGCATGTGTCAGGGTCGCTGCATCCCGGCCCCGGCTATGACTTTAACGGGAAATGCAAGTGAGGCGGACATTCCTGGCCTTATGCTTGCTTATGGCTATAGCGGATTAAATCATGCTCATCGATACCCACTGCCATCTCGATTTTCCCGATTTCGCGCCGGAACAGGCGGACGTCGTAGCGAGAGCCCATGCCGCCGGCGTCGGGCGGATGATCACCATCTCCACCCATGTGACGAAATTCCCCGCCATAGCGGCTATATCGGAGCGTTACGAGGAAGTGTTCTGCACCGTCGGCACTCATCCCAACCATGCGCTGGATGAGGCGGAGACAAACCCGGAGGAGCTGGTAGCGCTCTCGCGCCATCCCAAATGCGTGGCCTTTGGCGAGGCGGGGCTGGACTATCACTACAACCACGCGCCAAAGGATACGGCGGCGCGGGTGTTCCGCAATCATATCGCCGCCGCGCGCATCGCCGGGCTGCCACTGGTGATCCACACGCGCGACGCTGACGACGACTGCGCCGCGATCCTGCGCGACGAAATGGGGAAGGGGGCTTTCACGGCCCTGCTCCACTGCTTCACCGCCTCGCAGGCGCTGGCCGAGACCGCAGTGGAGCTGGGGCTCTATATTTCCTTCTCCGGCGTTGTGACCTTCAAGAATTCGCAGAGTCTGCGCGACACGGCCTCCACCGTGCCTCTGGAGCGCATGCTGGTCGAGACCGACGCGCCTTTCCTCGCGCCGACGCCGCATCGCGGCAAGCGCAACGAACCGGCCTATGTCGCCGACACCGCGCGCGTGCTGGCGCAGGTCAAGGGCATGAGCGAGGCGGATTTCGCCGGCGCCACCACGGCCAATGCGCTGCGGCTGTTCTCGAAGATGCCGCCGCTGCGTCAGCGGGAAGTGGCGGCGTGACGCGAACAGTCACCATCCTTGGCTGCAGCTCCTCCGGCGGCGTGCCGCGCGTCGGGCAGGGCTGGGGCAAATGCAATCCCGCCAATCCGAAGAACCGCCGCCGCCGCTGCTCGATCCTTATTTCGCAAGGCGAGGAGGGCGCCTCAACCAATATTCTCGTCGACACGTCCCCTGACCTGCGCGAGCAGCTGATCGACGCCGAGGTCAAGCGTCTCGACGCCATTCTCTATACCCATCCCCACGCCGACCACACGCATGGCGTCGACGATGTGCGCGGGCTCGTCATCATGAACGGGCGAAAGATTCCGGCCTATATGGACGAGCCGACCTCGCAAGTCATGACGGCCAAGTTCGACTATATCTTCCAGACGCCGCCGGGCAGTTTCTACCCGCCGCTGCTGACCGAACACAGGCTGCATCTCGGCCGCCCGACATTTCTCGATGGTCCGGGCGGAACCGTCCAGGCGACGCCTTTCCGGCTCGAACATGGCGAGATGGACGCCCTGGGATTCCGCATCGGCGACATGGCCTATACCCCGGACCTGCATGCGATCCCGCCGGAGAGCCTGCAATATCTCGAAGGTCTCGATCTGTGGATCATCGACGCGCTGCGCCACCAGCGCCACGGCTCGCATCTTTCGGTCGGACAGGCCTTCGAATGGATCGAGCGGCTCAAGCCGCGCCGCGCCGTGCTCACCGACCTTCATGTCGACCTGGACCATGACGCGCTGGCGGCTATGTGTCCGCCCAATGTTACCCCCGCCTTCGATGGAATGCGGATCGAATTCTAAGGGTCAAACCGCGCCCGGCGGGGGCGCGAACCTCCGCTGGGCATAATTCCAAATCGTTCAGTGATGGCTCAGTGCCGTGTGAGGAACTCGTCGACTTCCTTCTTCACCTGATCCTTGCCAAGCCCATAGCGCTCCTGGATCATGCCTTCGAGTTGCTCGCGTTTTCCGGCGACTTTCGTCAGGTCGTCATCGGTGAGTTTGCCCCACTGCTCCTTGACCTTGCCGGTGAACTGTTTCCAGTTGCCTTCGACACGTTCCCAATTCATGGCTGACTCCCTTGTTAGCGGCCAGGCGGGCAAAATGCGCTGCCGGAGCTATTGCCTCCGGATAAGTCCGGTTACAGCCGACACCGCGAAAAGAACGATGGCGACCCAGAAGAGCACGCGGGCGCCTTCCATGGCCGTGCCTGCGACCCCGCCAAAGCCCAGAAAAGCCGCGATCAGCGCGACAACCAGAAACACGATCGCATAGTGAAGCAGACTGCCCATGGCGTCCTCCTGAGCCAAGGTTCCTTTGAGCTGGAGAGGTAGAACCAGCTTGCCCGACTTCAAGCGTGGCCGCAGTTCTGAACCCGTTGTTTTTACACGTAGTAGCGGCGTTCAAGCTGGCGCCGCGCGGTCCCGACGCAGCTTCGTCAACTGGATTCGCGAGCCTTGGATCGTCAGTTGGACCGCCAGCGGTCCGACGCCAGTGAGGCAGCGGAATAAAACGGGCAGCGCGCCGCCTATACGCAATCCATTAGCCACGCCGCCGGGTTCCGCATCGCCTGGAAGCGGGCCGTGTTAGCTTTTCCTGCCGGCGGGTCCGCCATTGCAGCCGGGCGCGTTGAACGGCGATCTGCGCCGATGTTTCTGGTTGGGCTATTTAGTTCCATAATATCGATTATGCGAATCAGATATATCGGGTTTCTGATATGCCGCTGATATTGAAGACGCTTCGGCCTACGCGACGCAGCAGCGGCCATACCCTCCCCGAACATCCGGT
>Ga0182013_10005983_pt1 | contig 13955 bp, 10 predicted proteins | sample 612S2MmetaG_FD_120487 | JGI IMG/M metagenome (GOLD analysis project Ga0182013, IMG submission 120487) | Permafrost microbial communities from Stordalen Mire, Sweden - 612S2M metaG | ecosystem: Environmental > Terrestrial > Soil > Wetlands > Permafrost | place: Sweden: Stordalen | collected... | reverse complement strand
TGCGCGGTACTCTGCGCGTGCTGCGCGGCCTGCACTGCGTTATGCGCTACGCCGACGACGGCCTGTTCTTCCTTGTGGCACGCGGCTGGCCCGGTGGCAAGCAGGAGGAACGGGATGGCGCAGAAACACGCCACGGCAAAGAGATGAGAGCGCTGAATCACCTTCACAGGATACCAGTCTTGCGAATGCAACGGGGCTGGCTCACTTGGGGAGAAGGCTGCGCGCGATGGCGTCGAGCATGCCATTGAGGAAGTTGATGGATTCGGGAGCCGAGTAGCGGCGGCCAATTTCCAACGCTTCGTTGATGACGATGGGAAACGGCGTTCCTTTGAAGCCAAGCATCTCGCCGATGGCCATACGCAGAAGGTTGCGATCGACCGCGGGCATGCGCTCCAGACGCCAGTGTTTGGAATTGGCGACGATGAGTTCGTCGATGGCTTCCTGGTGTTCGATCGCGGTCCGAAACAAATCTTCGGCGAAGCCGCGAACCTCGGGCTCGACCGCGTCGTCGCCTGCCTTCCAAAATGTGGCGCGGACCTGATCGGGAGTCTGCTTGCCCATGTCAGCTTGGAAAAGCATCTGCATCGCGAGCTCCCGCGACTTGCGCCGCGCTCCGGCGCTCAAACTGCAGCCCCTTGCTCGAGCTTGTGGTTGAGGCTCACCATTTCGATGGCAGCGAGCGCCGCTTCGAAGCCCTTGTTGCCGGCCTTGATGCCGGCGCGATCGAGGGCCTGCTCCAGAGTTTCGCAGGTAAGCACGCCGAAGCTGTGCGGAACGCCAGTCTCCTGCTGCGACTGGCCGATGCCGCGCGCGACCTCGTTGTAGATGGCTTCGTAATGAGCGGTCTCGCCGCGTAATAAGCAGCCGAGGGTGACAATGGCGTCGACTTTGCCTGCGCCTCCACGGTTTGCGATGGTGCGGGCAGCGGCAGGAACCTCCCACGCGCCGGGTACGCGAACGACTTCAATGGCAGACCGCTGCGCTCCACTGCGAAGAAGAGCATCGAGCGCGCCTTCAAGCAGACGCTCGGTGATCACGGCATTCCACCGCGCGACGACAATGGCGAAGCGCATGTCCGCGGCGGAGAGATCGCCTTCAACGGCAACAGGCTTGCCTTTCAGCGGATCGGACCAGGCCCAGAAGCTGAAGCGAAAACCCCGCTCGGGTTCGACCGTAAAGATACTCGACTTCCAATGAGTTTCAGTGATGGGCGAGACATGGGACAGGGCTTGGTCACCACTTTCGACGCGCAACCAGGCCGACACAGCCTGGTGCACAGCGTCCAGAGCCGTGACTTCGACGAGGATGTCGGCAGTCGAGGGAAATTTGCCTGCGACGATTTCGAGATTGCCCAGTGGAGCGAGGAACGATGCGCCGCGGCTTTCCTCTTCACGCCATCCTGGGCCACGGGCGAAACCGAGGGCGTCAAGAAAGCGCGAGACGCGCTCATAAGCCTCGGCATCGGCGGCGGGACGCAGGAAGGATATTGCCTTGATCATGGTCGTACTCTCATTGCCTGATTTTACCGTGCCACCTGCGGTGGGTCAGGCACCTGCGGTGCGGCAGACGCTCGCTTGTCGCTCGCAGGAGGTTTGTGCTTTCCCACCCAAAGTTTCCTAAGCCCTAGGTTGGGTGGGTCAGCCACATGGGTACGAACTCTATTTAGGTTGTCGAGCGCGGCTTGACGGTGATGACCGTTGCCGGGACGACTGTGCCACTGCCAGTGTAGGTGCAGCCGAGATCGTTGCCGCCTGCCGAGACTGGAGTGCAGGGAGGAAGGTTGGGAGCGATCTGCTGCTTGTCAATGAGCGGAGTCGCGGCGGTGACGACCGCAGGAATGGTGATGTAGTGCACCAGGTTGTCGCCCGCGGTGGAGACGAAGAACAGCGTGCCATCGGGCGTGAATGCACCGGCCAGCGGGGCCGTGATCGCGGAAGCATTGTTCAGCGCAACGTAGCCGACGGTTCCAGCGGCGCCGCCCGTGCCCGGGATGTAATACGGAAGCGAAGCGCCGGCAGTGGTTCCGTCGTAGGTGAGGAAGGCCAGGCCGGAGTTGGGGGCGGGCACAATCTGATTGACAGAGGTTGCGCCGGCAGCGGTAACGGGAGCCTGCGTAATCGTGTGCGTGATGGGCAACGGCGAGAGCACACCGGCTGCGTCGGGGCAAGTGGCAGGGGTAACAGCGCCGGCCGCATCGGTCGTCGTCGGAAGCGTGATGCCAATGTCAGAAAGAGTGACCGCTCCCCCGCTCAAGGCTGCGCCGAGAATGTGCTGGCCGTCGGTGGTTGCAGCAAGAACGTCAGTGAGGGCGGCGACGGAGTCGCCCTGCGGATAAAACGCGATGCTTGCGGCGTTGCCCACAGTGCCTGACGGGCACCAGGTATGCGCCACGGTGGGGTTGCCGCTGAGATAGGCGCCGACGCTGGGAATGGTGATCGCAACGCTTTGGGCGCCGGGGTTTGCTCCACCCGAGGCCGTGAGCGGATAACTGGAGAAGCCCGTGTTGACGTTGTAGACGTAGAGCGTATCGGTATGGCCGGCGCCGGCGGCCGCGCTGTCTGCGATGTACAGCGTCTTGTTGTCGGGCGTCCATTCTGCCGCGGTGCCCATTCCGCCAAAGGTGAGTGAGGTAGAGCTCGATCCTGTGTAGATGTAGAAGACCTGGCGCACCTGATCGTTGATGAGGATCTGCGTGTTATTGGGCGAAACCGCGAGCACCACGCCGGGAACGGTCGTGTCCTGCTTGGTGAGGGTGTTGGTCGAGGTTGCGTAGTACATCAATTCGTGCGAGGAACCGAAGTAAATGTTCAGCCCGTTGCGGTCCATGACCATGGAGTTTGGAACATACGGCAGGCGCACGGTTGCACCGACGGTTCCGGTCAACAATTCCACCGGCGCAAAGTACTGAGATTGACCGGGAGCGCCAAACCAGACGAAATCGCTGGCGGTGCCGGGCGTGGTGATGGTGACGGGATTCGACGATACGGAAAGGCCTGTGCCATTCACGCCGGTGACGTTAATGGGCGCCGGATTGCACGTGTTGGGCTGGCAGACTGCCGTGATAGATGCGACGCCGGGGAAGCTGGTGGTGATGCCGCCCGCGGTGCTGGTCTGAATGTCGATCGGATCGGTCGATTGATAGTCGAGGGCGAGTCCGGTAATGGTGTTTCCCTTGGTGTCAATCACGGTGGTCGTCAGGTTTTCCTGGACGCCTTGCGTGACCGTGCCCGAGGTGCTTCCATTGGCGAGGCGCACGCTGATGGATGCGGGCGGGCAAGTGGAGAAGTAGCCGGCAGAGGACGCACCGGCGGCAATCGCAGCGGTAACGACTGTAGTGCCGGGTTGAGCCGCGGTGATCACGTTGGTGTCCTGGTTGATTGAGGCGATGGCGGCGTTTCCAACGGTGTAGTTCAGGGTGCCGAGGGGAACAGAGCAATCGGGCACTGACGTGACGCCGGGAGCCAATCCGCCGGGGCAGGCGAAGGCCGGGGTGCTGGTGGCAGTAACGCCGGCAGGCGCGCAGAACTCATATTGGGTTCCGTTGCTGGCAAAGCAGGCCTGGGCATCGAGGGTCGCGGTCTGGGTTTGCGAAAGACAACTTTGTGGGCCCACTAAGCTTAGAGATGTGACCTGCTGGTGTATGTAGATCTCCACCGGATTCGAGGTCACCGAACTTGCTGAAGCCGTAACGTACGCGGTCGCATACGGCAGATTGCTTGTGGAAGGCAGCGGGCTGGGGAAATTGCAGATGGTGTAATTGGGGATGCCGCCGCCGGTGTTCCGGTTCCAGTTGCCCGCGCAGAGGTTGCCCGTGGGCGAAATGTCGATCAACTGGTTATTCGTGGTGCCGTAGGTGTAGGAGGGCACGCTGGCCGCGGTGCCTTTGCAGGTTTTCGCCAATGGGGCAGCAAGCTGCTGCGTCTGGCCGAAGGCCAGGGAAATGCCGGTGGTCTGGGGGGAAAGAAAGATGGAGGCGACGTCGGTGTCTCTCAACCCGTAGCCAAGGCCGTTGCAAAAATTTCCCGCCGGATTGCGGAAGCAGCCGGTAATGGATACTCCGGCCGGAATGGCCACGCACAGCAGACAAACAAGCGTCAAAAACCGCCGCATGAATCCTCCCCGCCCCGCTTCGTAAAACCGCGGAACGGTCTCTCCGAATGACGTTTAAGAAATTGGATTATCGCGAACCTCAATTTCCGAAAATACTTAATGATGCGGCGCGCAAAAACCTGTCCCGTCGCTCGCCGCCGGACCCATTCGCTCATAAAAACTGAAGCCGGAGGCAGCTTTCGCATCCAACCCGTTCTTCAAACGCCGCTCGCGAATATTCATAGAAAAGTGTATCAGGGAGGGCCGCCCTTGCAGGCGGTGCCTCGCCCAAGCGTTTCCGACCCTTCCGCCATCATGAATTGGCCCTGCTCCCATAGACTCAGCCGAAGCGAGTTGGGGAGCAATCCGGGCGTTTCAATCGCCATTGCTCAGATATTTGTCGAACCATGCCACGGCCCGCTCCATGACGTCGCGTCGATGCACGGGATCCACAAAGCCGTGGCCTTCGTTGGGGTAAATGACGAGCTGGGTGGGCACATGCTCATCGCGCAGCGCGTGCCAGAATTCGAACGACTGCGGAGCTGGACACTCGCCGTCGCGGTCGCCCACGACTACCAGGGTCGGCGTCCTGGCCTGCTTGATGTAGTCGATGGCCGAGCTTTTCGCGTAGACGGCTGGATCGTCGTAGACCGAAGCGCCGAAGTACGGAATCATCCACTGGTCGATGGAGTTTTCGCCGTAGTAGCTTTCCCAATCGGAGATGCCGGCTCCGGAGACTGCAGCCTTGAAGCGCTGCGTCTGGGTGACGGCAAACATGGTCATGAAGCCGCCGTAGCTCCACCCGGTGAGGCCGACACGGTTGGCGTCGACGGGGTACTTGGCCACGACAGCATCGACGCCGGCGAGAATGTCGCGCAGGTCGCCGTAGCCAAAGTCCTTGCGATTGGCCTGCGTGAAGGCCTCGCCCTGACCGTAACTGCCGCGCGGATTGGGCTGAAGGACGAAGTATCCGAGCGCCGAGAAGGCCGTTGCGCTTAAGCCGCCGCCGCCACCCCAATGAGAAATTGCAGCAGCCGCGGGGCCACCGTGAACCAGGACAAGCAGAGGGTATTTCTTGCCGGGGTCGTAGTCTTTGGGCAGCATGAGCCAGCCCTGGACGTGGAAGTTGTCGCTCTTCCACGAGAGGGAGACTGAGTGGCCCCACGCCGGCTCAACGCCATCGTTCATGTGCGTTAGCGGAATGACGCCTTCGAGGCCTGAGCTCATGACCGTGGCAGTCTTGGCTTCGTAGATTTCCGTAGGATGGTCGAAGGTGCTGGCGTGGAAGACGAAGAGCGAGCGGTCGGCGGTCGAGGACAAGCTCAGTTCCATGCGGCCGTCGCCGACGCTGCCGGGAATGCTGAAGATGGGCGCGCCAAAACTGGTGGCGACGGTGGGAGCGGTGCGGTCGCCCTGAAGCCGGAAACGGACGAGCTGGCAGTTTCCACCCGCCAGTTCACTCACGAAGATGTGCTCGTCGTCGCCCCACTCGATCCAGGCGGGTGAGGTGGGGCGGTTAGCGGTGAGGTCGACGGGCTGGCCGCCGTCGGCGGAGACGATATAGACGTCTCCGCCCGTGGAGCCCTGATCGCTCATGAGGCCTCCGATGAAGGCGATCGCTTTGCCATCGGGGGACCAGCGTGGGACGGCAAGCTGCAAGCCATGGAGTGGACCGGTTACTTCGGCGGGCGACAAAATCGGCTTGGGTGCGGAATCGAGCGTCTGCGTGTAGAGCCTGGCAATCCACCAGGTGTTTTCGCCGGGCGGATTGGCAGCGATGTAGGCGAGTCCCTTGGAATCGGGACGCCAGTCGAACTCGTAGACATGCAGATTCGCGGGCGTGGCAAGTGTGGGGGCGGTCGGCTTGGGCGCATCGGCGCGGGCGATGGCGACGCCCTGGATTTCAACTCCGTCTTCGCCGATGACGCCGGACCAGGGCTTCATGGCGGCAAGCGCGCCTGCTGGGCGGGTTGCGCCTTCGACGTAGAGAAAAGCGATCGATTGGCCGTCGGGCGAGAATGCCGGCGCTCCGACATAGCCTTTGAGCTCGGTGATACGTCGCGCCGTGCCGCCTTCGATGGGCTGGATGTAGAGGTCGGTCTGTTCGCTGGAACTGGCGCAGTCAGAGAAGAACGCGACGGCGCGGCTGTCGGGCGCCCAGGTCATCTGACCTTCGCGGCAGTGCTGTTCGGGCTTGCCTGCGGTGAAGCGGACGCCCTTGTCGAGCTTGTCGAGCGGGGCTACGCGAATCTCCGCGCCGTCTTTGCTCATTTGAATCCACGCAAGTCGCTTGCCGTCTGGAGAGATGGTGACCTGGCCCACAGAGCGGCCGCGATTCAGATTCTTCAATACCTCGTCAACGCGCGTGTGATTGGCGGCGGACCCATCTTGCGCGGCGACCTGCGGCAGGGTGAACGCGAGACCAAAAAACACGATGCCGGGGAGCGCGGAGGGGAGAACGAGACGAAGCGATTTCAAAAGCATACGGAAATGCTATCAGTGAGGCGAAGCGCCGTCGTTGTTAAAGCAGGCAGTCCCGGCTGGCGAATCATTTCGCAATAGGCGTTGGCGTTGCCGAGAGCGAAGGTTCGGAGGGATTCACTGCATCGGGCACGATCTTATAGAGGATGAGCGTGGTCCGGTCTTCGTCGTCGAAGATCGGGTAGCTTGCCATCTTCTCGAGCGTGTAGCCGGCGAAGGCGGATGGATCGCGTGGCGTGTCGTTCCACTCTGCGTACCAGCCGGGCTTGTAGCTGGCCATTTCCTGAGACGAACGCTCTGTGCCGAATCCGTCGTTGATGGACGGGATGCCGGTCATGAGCGAAAGCTGGTTTCCACTCACGCCCATGAGCAGCGGCTTCTGTTCTGGATGCGAGCGAACGAGTTGCGCGATGGACCGGGCCGCGTCGCGAAGATCGTAGTCGCGATGGGTGAGGAAGTGGCCGATCATGGCAAGGTTGAGCAGGAAAGCGCCAAGCGGCGCGAGCAGCATAAACAAGGCTGACTTTGGAGAAGGGAGACGGAGATCGGCGAAGGCGATGGCAACGATGCAAACCAGCGGGGCGAGCATGACGAGGAAGTAGCGTGGAGCATAGTCCTGCTGGCGGCGGAAGATAAAGGCGGCCTGGATGGCGATGGCGATCCACGAGGCTGCGAAGAGCGGATTGGCCCAGAGTTTGCGCCTCCAGGCGAGCGCAAGGATAAGGACGGCGAGGCCGACCGGATACAGGACGCGGTCGATCCAAAAGCAGTTTTGGAAGAGATCTGTAAGGGTGGAAAAAGTCTGACCCCAATCGAGGCCGGGCATGGCATTGACGCTGAAGAAGTAGCGGTAGTCGAGACCGTAGCCCATCGCGGAAACAAGCACGGAGTAGCCCGTAAGCAGTGCGGCGGGAAGAACGGCGATGAAGACGAGTGCGCGCAAAAGGGAGCGCCAGGTGCGCCGTGCGGCTGACCAGGCCATCCAGAGGACGGCAGGAAGCAGGAGCAGCGCGGTTGTTTTGGTGAGGACCATGAGCACAGCCAGAAGGAAAATCACTATCCAAAGGCCGATGCGTTTTTGGGAGGCGTACGACGCGAGCAGCAGCAGGAGAAGGAATTCGAAGACAACCAGCGTATCGAGAATGGCGAGGCGGTTGAAGGCGAAAGCAAAAGGGCTGGCGGAGAGAAGCACGACGCCCAGCAGCGCAGGAAAACCGGAGTTGGGGCGGGCGAAGCGACGAAGGAGGAGGAAGACGACGCCGAGTGTCGCGACGGAAATTGCGACGTTGAGCGCACGCGCGGCGATGAAGCTGACGCCTGTGAAGCGGAAGAGAAGTGAGATTAGAAATGGCCAAACGGGAAGAGCGACCGCAGGGTTGTAGTCGCCGGGGACGAACCAATGTCCGGTAAGGGCATGCGCTACGGCGGCGTTGCTCCACCAGCCTTCGTCGGTGAACTTCGCTTGGTCGATGAGCCACGGGGACTCGTTGGGAAAGTCGGCGGCGAGGTAGCAGAATTTGAGTACGCTGAGCGCGACGACGATGGACCACAGGGTGACGCGGAGCGAGCGATTGGCCGTCAGAGACTGGATCCTTGACGTATTCCGAAAAGAAGGCCGGGGACCTGCTGCGGAGTTCATTCTTTGGGGGCTGCCGCGGCGTGAATGGCGAGCAGCGTTTCGAGCAGCGGGCGCAGCAGCTTGAGGTTAAGAGCGTTGGCGCCGTCGGACTTGGCGTGAGACGGGTTGTCGTGGACTTCGAGGAACAGTCCATCAACTCCGGCGGCGACGGCTGCGCGTGCAAGCAGCGGAATAAACTCCGGCTGGCCGCCGCTGACTCCGTTCGCAGCTGACGGTTGCTGTACGGAATGAGTTCCGTCGAAGACCACCGGCGCCAGCTTGCGCATCACCGGGAGCGAGCGAAAGTCGACGACGAGTGTGTTGTAGCCGAAGCTGGCGCCGCGCTCGGTTACGAAGACGCGCTCATTGCCGGTGGAGCGGACCTTCTCGACGGGATGGTTCATGTCCCAGGGCGCGACGAACTGGCCCTTCTTGATGTTGACGGCGCGGCCGGTTTTGCCCGCGGCCACCAGCAGGTCGGTCTGGCGGCAGAGGAAGGCGGGGATCTGCAGGACATCGACAGCTTCGGCGGCGACTTCGCAGTGGGCCGGCTCGTGGACGTCGGTGAGCACGGGCAGGCCCGTGTCTTTGGCGAGGCGGCCGAGGATCTTTGTACCCTCGATGAGGCCGGGGCCGCGAAAGCTCTTCACACTGGTGCGGTTGGCCTTGTCGTAGCTGGCTTTGAAAATATAGGGCACGCCCAAATCCGAGGCAATGCGCTGAATGGCTGCCGCCATGCGGCGCACGTGCACCTCAGACTCGATGACGCACGGGCCGGCGATGAGGAAGAGCTTGCCCGCTCCAACCTGCACCGGCCCAATTTCAAAGGATTGACTCACGAGCCGATTTTACCCTGCCAATTTCCTACACGGGAGCCGGATGTTCGACGTGGCTGCTGGACCACTCCCAGAGCGCGCGGTCGAGCGCGTGCAGACACGTGGGACCGGGCAGATTGGGCTGCGGCTTCACGATGCCGCGGTCGGCGAGGCGTTTGCAAAACGCCACGTATTCCGCATAGAACTCCACACCGTGGCGCTGGTGCCCGAGGGCTTCAAGGGCGCGCACATCGAGCACGTTGTATTTCTCCGGAAGAATGGCGGCGAGGATTGCCGAAGCGATGGAAAGGTCGATGCCGCGCAGCGATGTAAGCGCTTCGACCGCGTCGCTGAGCGAGGAACTGGGCGCGGCAGCGACGGCAAGCACTCGCTTGATCTTGGCTTCACTGTTGCCGACGAGGTAGTGAACCATCCGCTCGGATTTCCAGCGGACAATGACTTCGAGATTGACGAGCGAGTAGTCGCCCTCGCGAATGGCCTCGCCAGCCTCGAAGGCTTCCCGTTCAAGTTGCTGTTCGCGTGCGCCGGCCTTTTCCCAGTACTGGTCTGCCAATTGCTGCATTTCCGTTTCATTTGCCTGAAGTTCAAAATGGGCCATGATGTCGAATCCTCCTTGCCAAAAAGCGAGGCAACCATAGGCCGATGGAAAATCTATTGTCAATGGCAAGCTGCACAAATCATTTGAAAAGTTGGTTTGACGTCAAAAGGGATGCATAAAAACATAAGTATGCTAATATGCTTTTATGCGAACCACGGTTGATATCCCGGACGAAGTCTACCGCCGCCTGAAGGTGAAGGCGGCTCGCGAAGGCGAGACCTTCCGTGAGATCGCTCTTCGCGCGATGCTGCGGGAGATTGAGGAGCCTGAGCCAAAGCCGGTTCCGCGTCTCACGGAACCTATTCTTGAGTCCTATTCCCCAGGTTCCATCCGGATCGACAATGAGCAAATCTATGACCTCATCGGTTTTCCCTGATGTCAACGTGTGGCTGGCCCTTAGTTCCCGCGACCACCAGCACTTCACGACGGCATGGAACTGGTACAAGGCGTTGCCGGCCCAGACAGTGCTCGTGTTCTGCCGGCTCACCCAACTGAGCTTTCTGCGTCTCTTGACGACACAAAGCGTCATGGGGCGAGGCACCTTGACGCAAGGGCACGCCTGGAAAGCGTACGACCAATGGAGGGTGGCGGGCGGCGCCGAGTTCACCTACGAACCTGTCGGTTTAGAGGCGGTATTGAGGTCCTTCACCGTGGCGGAGCGGGCATCTCCTAAAGAATGGGCGGACGCCTATCTTGCTGCTTTCAGTTTGGTCTCAGAGCTTCCGCTGGTGACGTTTGACCGCGCGCTTGCGGGGAAAGCTAAGGGGGCTGTGCTGCTTGGTTAAGTGGACACCGATGTGCCGACGCCGGGGTAAAAAAAATAAACTCACCGCGCTTCCAAGTGCGAGAGACCGAGGCGCCCTTCGGACACGAACGATGTCTCAGCACTGGCCAGTTGGTAACTTCCGAGTTGGCGGCAATACACCCACGATCCAGACTCCAGACATGAGCGAAGAGCCGCATCATCGGCCCCGTAGGGACCATAGGAATTTAGCCCAGGGCCGGGGTCCCCAACGACAGGTCTTCGTCGCTGGGGCGGAGAAGAAGTTCGCACCAGCGAACGCATTCACCGGCCCCATAGGGGCCATAGAAATTTAGCCCAGGAGCCGGGCCCCCAGCGACAGGTCTTCGTCGCTGGGGTGGAGGACAAGTTCGCACCAGCGAACGCAGTCCTGGGTTAGCTGCAAAATTTGCCTTGAGCCCCGTAGGGGCGACGCGAGACAGTCAACGGCCGTCAATTCCGGCTTGCAACAATCCGCCCAAAATCCCCACCCGCCACCATCATCCTTTACCCACAACAGCGTCATCCCGAACGCACTGAGGGATCTGCGGTTGCCTTCGGAAGTTCAATGTGGCGACGCCTCCGAATTGGCAAGGATCCAAGCGCTGCTGAATTCCTGGACACTACGGCGTTTTTCGGGACGGATCCTCTGAACGAGGCTCAACCCATGCCCAATGAGTGCATTGGCCTGTCAGCAATAACTGAGGCTCAACTTGCGGTTTGCTCATCACGGGGAAGGCAACTTGTCGGCCGCCGTCACTACTTTTCGGAAGTCGAAAGCGTCTTCACCAAGTCGTAGAGAAACTCCTGCCCCTGGTAGAACGCGTCCGTCTTCATACGCTCGTCGCGCCCGTGAAATCGGATGTCGTCGCGGTCAAAGAAGAAGCCCTGCACGCCGTAGGTGGGGATGCCGGTTTTTCGCAGCATGCGGCCGTCGGTCGCGCCTGTCACCAATATCGGCACCACCGGCACACCGGGAAATTGGCGCTCGCTCGCCGCCTTCACAGCCTTCGTCACATCGGGCCGAAGGGGCGACGGCGGAGCACCGGACGTATTCTCGCTCATGGACTTAATCTTCACCTCGGAATCGGCGACTACCTTACTCAAGGTGCTGAGCACGTAGTCGGGCGAGTCCTCCGGTAGTACACGGCAGTTCACTGTTGCCGTCGCGAGCTGAGGCAGCGCGTTGAGCGCGTGACCGCCAGCGAGCATCGTCGCCACACATGTCGTGCGCAGCGTCGAGTTCCACGCCGGAGACGCTGCGGCGACTCGCTCCATTGCGGCCTGCGAGCCCTGCGCTACCTGCGCCAGATCGCCCGCAATCGGACCCTTCTCAATCTTCGCCATCTCGGCAAAGTACGCCGCGGTCACCTCGTCGGTCTTAAGCGGAAATCCGAACGCCGCGAGGCGTACAAGCCCGCCTGCCAGATGGTAAATGGCATTGTCCGGCACAGGCATAGAGCTGTGGCCGCCTTTATTAGTCACCGAAAGGGTGTAGTTGATGACGTACTTTTCAGTAACTTGCAGGTCGTTGGAGATCTTCTTCCCGTTCTCCTCTTCGCCCCAACCACCCTCGTTCAGCGCGATGTCCGCGTCGATTAGTTCGCGGTGGTTTTTGATAAGCCAGTCGACGCCGTTGTACGGACCGCCACCCTCCTCGTCGGCAGTTAGCGCAACGATGACGTCACGGTTCGGTTTGAAGCCTTCGCGTTTCATCCGGATAAGAGTCGCAATCCAGACCGCAGCCTGCGCCTTGTCGTCGCCGGTGCCGCGGCCATAAAAATAGCCATCCTTCTCGTTGAGCACGAACGGGTCCATGGTCCAGTCTTCGCGCTTGGCCTCAACTACGTCTGTATGGGCCAGTAGCAGCAAAGGCTTTTGCGTGTCGGTGCCGTGATAGCGCGCGACTAGGTTGAACTTCTTCGGCGACGCGCCACCGAGAAAGATGTCTGAGTCCGAGAAACCGGCCTCCTTCAGGCGCGCAGCAGCAGCTTCAGCGACCGGAGTGGTGGATCCGGTGGAGTAGCCCGACTGGATCTCGATGAACTGCTTGTAGATGTCATGGGCGAGCTTCATATCCGCCGCCGGCGGCATGGTCTGGGCATAGGTTGCGGAACCGGCAGCGAGGCAGGCGTTGGCGACAATGGCGCGAAGCAGAGTCCGTGCGATCATGCATCTCCTAGGGGTGGGTGTCTCACGATACTAGGCTGAGGCACCGATGAAAACAAGACCTTTAGCATCCCCGTCATTGTCACTGATCGAGGGCAGCCCCCTAATCGTCGTTCCTCAGCAGTCCACCCAGTTGGTCAACCCTGAACGCGATCTTCGGATGTCGTCATCAATCCAACTCACGCGGCCGGCCTGAACGGATCACTAACGGAAAACGGGCCAATGCAAGGAACGAACGTACCGGTGGAGATACTGATACATAGTCAGCGGACTGAATAGTAGGAACATAGGTCCTCCTTCGGCCGCCCCATTACGAGTCCATCTCATTGACAAAGAAAAGAGGTCCTCGAAAGTCGGCCTATCGAACGTCTTCCACGCCCCAGCGGCCTTCCGGTTGCGTAACGGGCAATCCGGAAGCTACCCCTAAGCCAATGGTTGAATCGTCTTCAGCCCAACGCGTCGCGGAGTTCCGGATATTCTCCCGCATCTCCACCGTGCACCGAATCCCGCTCCCCCAAACCTCCCTATCCCGGCCTTCGCCCTTGATGGCAGGAATGCATCGTAGCCTTCGAATTCCCCTTTTTCTTACGCTCCGTTTGCATGCAATTTCGCATCGCTGGCGCACAATCCATCTAGATCGGTTTTACAAGATGCCGAGTTCGGAAAATTTCGGCCCTCGAGAGGCCATTTTCCTGAAGAAAAAAGCGTGTTGAACCCAAGGAGGCTTCAAAATCAAGAAAATCGTGCCCGTAACTCTTTTGTTGTCTAGAATCTGCAAATAACTCCTTTGTTATCTAGAATTTGGAAGGATAGATTCCTTCTATCTCTATGAAAACAGGGAATTTCTTTACAGAAACCGCTTTTTTTTATTTTTTCTGGGAACTGGATTCAGCGGTGGTCCACGACTGACCCTCCCAGAAGATCAGGTGCGCCCTGTCTCGCGTTGAAGACGCAAGAGACCACGAACCTTCACCCGCCCCTGTTCGTTTTCCATCCCCTTCTGATCGAATCACCGCCGACTCGGAAGGAATGGCTGGCAACCGCAGATGCTTCGCTGCGTTCGGCATGACGGCGCATCAGGTTGGTGCCCTCCCAGGTTGCAGAATCGAGACCTGGAGCACACAAATCGAGCAAAACGAGATAGCGAAAGCGTTCCTACACCGCAGATGAAACGGACTCGGTGTGCTTGGCCGCAGAGGCTTTCTCGCGGGTCTTGTAGCTTGCGGTGATGAACTCGCGGAAGAGCGGGTGTGGCTCGAGGGGCTTCGATTTGAACTCGGGATGGAACTGGCAGCCGAGGAAGTAGGGGTGGCCGGGGATTTCTACGATCTCGACGTAGGTGGCGTCGGGGGTGGTGCCGCTGATGCGTAGGCCGCCGCCGGT
>Ga0182013_10005982_pt1 | contig 13956 bp, 12 predicted proteins | sample 612S2MmetaG_FD_120487 | JGI IMG/M metagenome (GOLD analysis project Ga0182013, IMG submission 120487) | Permafrost microbial communities from Stordalen Mire, Sweden - 612S2M metaG | ecosystem: Environmental > Terrestrial > Soil > Wetlands > Permafrost | place: Sweden: Stordalen | collected... | reverse complement strand
TCAATGCCGCTTTGAATTACGGCTGCTCGCTGCCGGCGACGACCAACACGATCACTGCTGCGAGAGCCGTCGACGCGAACGGGAATGTCTACTCCATCGACGCGTCTGGAAAGCGCATTCAAAAGCTTTCCCCTGACGGAACGATGTCCACAGTGGTGGTCGTCGGACTCGAGCACCCTACCGGTGTCGCCGTAGACGCGGGCGGCAACCTTTACGTCACCGACTCGGGCAGCGGTCGCGTCTTCAAGCTTTTCGCCGGCACGATTACTACCGCGGGAGATCGGCGATGAGAAGTCCTCGCGACGCTCTCTCCAACAGGCGCAGTTTCCGATAAGCTCCCGGCAAGTGGGCATATCGGAAAGTGGCTCTTGCCACTTGGCCGTATCACGCTCATCTCGCAGAAGTGAATCCGCCGGGTTTACCCCGAGGTCCATTCGGGTCACCGACGGTCACTCCGAAGTCGCTATCCTGTGTCCGATCGGCATTATGGCAGGATTCGCTGCAACCACGGCCCCACGAGCCGGTTACCGTCGGACGGTATCCGGTGACCGCCGTCGATTAGATGAAATTCCACGTCGGCCGCGCGACGGCGGAGCCGCTCAGCGTAATGTTCGGTCACATTCCATGGGTAATATTCGTCCTGCCGCCGCGCAATGTGCACGACGGCCGCACTAACGGCCTGATCGGCACCCTCGTCCCAATCGCCCGGCAGGCCGCCGCAAATGGCGATGACGCCGCGAACGATGTCCGGGCAGGTTGCGGCGAGGCGATAGTTCAGCGCCACGGCCTGTGAAAAGCCGGCCAACAGGCGCCGGTCCGGTGGGATGCCGAACTCACGTCCCGCCTCATCCAACACATGTAACACCATATCCCGATGCAGGCGGATCGACTCGGCCGGGTTGCGGTTGGTGATCCATCCGTAGCCCACCTCCTGGTTCCTCGCTCGGAGGAAGAATTGATACGGCCCCTGTAAAGCCGCGATCACCGGTGGCCGCTCGAACAGCCGGGCCGTCAGGTGCAGCATGGTTTCCGGGTTTTGTCCGAACCCGTGCAGGGTCGCGACCAGCGCGGTTCGTGCATCCACAACGTCCGGGACCCGGAGCAGATAATGGCAGTCCAACCGGGCCAAAAACGTTCGGTCGAGAGCGTCTTTCATCGTTTTTATGAGCACGGACAGTCAGAGGCGTTCTGTCAGTCTTTGTCTGGTGCGCTGTCGCGCGTGCGCTTCTTGCGGTTGCGCTTGCGCGCCAGGGCGGATTTGACTCGCTTCTTCTGACCGGGTTTCAGATAGAATGCGTGCCGCTTTACTTCCTTAATGATTTCCTCTTGGAGAACTTTACGTTTAAAGCGCCGGAGCGCGTTCTCCAGAGTCTCGCCGTCTTGAATGTGGACCTCGGCCAATGATCACCCCTACGCTGGCAAAATAGATTCTTTATGCTAACAGCTCCCGCTGACATGGGGTAATAACGGTGTCATATATTGACTCGAGTCCGAACGATCGCTGCCAGCCATGCGGGAGGTCCAGCCAGGCGGAAGGCGGAAACAGACTGGGCGTGCATTCCTTTTTGCCCCCCCTCCGATTATTTCCCGTTGGGAGGGGGGCTCTCGTCCTGAGGCGCGTCAACGGACCGTCCGTGCGCGCCGGCGCCTATCGGCCAGCGAGCAGCAGCGAGGTTACTTGCCTGCCTGCACGCGCTGCCGTAGATAGTCGAAGAAGTTTGCCTTGGGCGTTACCGCACCGGTGGCCGATAGGCCCGGATCGCCTTGATTGCCGGCGGAGTCTTTCCCCTGGCGACCATCTCCAGGGTATGTCTCCCGTTCGACAATCCCAGCGCCAGGTTCACTGCATATTCCAGCGAGGGATCGGCGACACGCTGTGCCTGATAAACGTCGCAGAACTGCGGCGCCACACTCCATTTCACTTCGAACCCCACAGGCGTGAGAACGTGCAGCAGATCGAACGCGCGCTTCACCCCGTAGTCCGCCGGTTCGATCACCACCCGCCCGGACCGCGAGACGAAACGTTCCGTGCTCACTCCCTCTCCATCCTTGCCAGTGCGCGAGCCAACCACTTCGAAGCGCCAGCGCGAATCGTCCGCATTGGTTTCCAGCACCCGCAGGCTCCAGTCTTCCACCAGCAGCGGTTTTTCGGCGGAGACGGCGTTGACCGCAGGCCAATCGACGGCGAATGTGTCGCTCGGCCGCGTGATGAAATACAGCTCCGGAAATTCCGATGGCTTCTTGCCGTCGATGAGCACATCGGCTTCCGCGGCGTGATACGGACCGCCGGCAGCGGCGATAGCATCGATTCGATTGCCGTCGAAGTCCAGCCGGATGCGCCCGTCGGCCCAGCGAATATCGCTCCCCACGGCGTATTCCCGCACCGCGTCCGCACGGGCGGCGTGCGAAAGCGAAGCGTCGTAACGAAGATAGCGTTCCGTCAACTCGGCCAGCAGCCGGTTGCCCTGCGCGTTCAAGTGGGTCCCGTCGGAGAGCACTTCGGTGGGGCGCAAATGGTTGTCGTTCAGGTATTGGATCCAGGGACGCCGCACGTCCACCAACCCGCAGCCGTAGCGGCGGCACAAATCCGGCAGCCACTCATAGCAGTGCCGGTCGTGCCATTGCTCGCTCTTGACCTTTGCCGGGTCGCTGGGCTGCCCATCCACCGGCATCCAGGTCGGATAGTCGCTCTGGATCAGGATCTCCGCCGTGGTGTGCTTTTCAGTTTCGGCGATGATTTTCTCGTAGTTCTCTTCGCCGCCGTAATCGTGAAAGACGATCAAATCGGGGTAGAAGGCAAACACATCGTGTCTCACCGTGCGCACCAGGTATTCGGAGCTGTAGCCGCCGATGGCGCGATTTTCGATGGTGAGATCGGCGTAAGGGAACCGCGTGCGAAGGTCTTGCGCCACCTCCTGCGACCATTCCTGCTTAGTGATCGACTGGCCATAGAACAGAATGCGCACGGTGTTTCGCCGTCCCGGCGAGCTCGCCGCCAGCAGCGCCATGGTGTGCTGGATTCCCGCGCCGTAGCGTTCGCCGGAACTCGCCGGTGGCGCCGGTGGGTATGCGGACGCCTTGGCCAGCAGCGGTAAGTTCGCGGTAGCGGCGCCCCCGTGGCCGTCGCGCGCATATGCGAAGAGACGGTAGACGCCCTCTCCTGGAATGCGGACCGAAGCCCGATCGCCCTGCGAGGAAACGATGGCGCCATCGATGGGCGGCGTGGGCTCCTCCCGATCGCCTCCCACATTCGGGTTTCCCGAGACATCCTTCCGCAAATCCCAGGAAATCCGTAGCGCGTCTGAGTCGGGGCTCGAGATATCGAACCGGAAGTCCACCACCGCCCCGGGCGCTACCACGGCCGGCCCCTGCGCTCCCGCGCGAGCGATGGCCGTTGGCCCCACGCGCGGCGCGCGGTTCGCCGGCCACTTCCCGCTCCACACGAACGTCATCGCGTCCACCGATTCCGTGCGGCTGCCGTCTTCGAGAAACATGCCGTACCAGGTATGGGTCTTCTCATGATGCTGGTCCCAGTGGAAAACGAAGGAGCCCAGGCAGTTCGGCTGGGCTTGAACCGCATGCGCGTAAGCTCGCCGATAGAAGTCGGCCTTTTGACTGCTGTTATCTTCGATAGGCAAATTCCAGGCTGTCTTCTCCACCTGCCAGTGTCCGCGCGGCCCGAACTCCGTTACCCAATACGGCCGCGTCCAGCCTTGTGTGGCGATGTCCTCCGGAAGCGTCAACATATCCGCATAGGAGTTGAGCCCCACAGCGTCGAGGTCGGGGCAATAGCGATTCAGCTCGCCCAGCATGCGTTTGTAGGCGCCACCGACAGGGGCAATCACAGGATGATTCGGATCGATCCGATGAACGATGCGCGCCACCTGATTCATCTCCGTCCAAAGCGCGACGCGCTGTTCCGCTGTGGTATCGATTTCAAGCTCGTTGCCGACGGCCCAGGCAAGCAGCGCGGGGTGGTCCTTGAACTGCAAAACGATCTGGCGGATCTGCTCGCGCTGGCGCTCCACTGCATCGCGATCGTCATAGCGGAAGCCGGCGCGTGGCTTGCCGAACGGGAGGTCGGCAAGGACGGTGAGCCCCCTCGCCTGCGCCCGATCGAGCGAACCCGTGCCGGCGCGGATGGCATTGCCGCCGGCCGCCGTCAACTCCTGCAAGTGCACAGCGCCAACCGCGCCCTTGGTGAAATACGGCTGGCCGTTTCTCAGAAGCTGATATCCGCCCCCTGTGTTGACGATCTTAACAACAGAGGCCTGCGCCGCCAGGGAACAGCACAAAATGCCGAGCAGCGCCTTACAGCAACTCATGTGGCTGAACTTCACGACCGCGAGTTTAGCACCCGGTGCGCGTGAGGTCCGCTGTAATTCGGCCAAGCCGCCACAGTTCCACGGTATAAACCGATAGCAACAGGGGGGAGCAATGGACCGTCACGTTCTCGTCCGCGGCGCGTCGGCGCTCATGCTCGCGCTGAGCGCGGCAGCGCAGTGCCCCGTAACCACTCCGCAAGACGGGTGGGCCTGGCGCAGCAAAGCACTTCGGCCTGGGCTCCGGGCGATGCCCGCGGTCTACGCCCTGCACTGCTCCGTGGTGTCACCACCACCCAGACGATTGAACATGTCAACCGTAACGATGCACGCGTAGCGCTCAAAATCCGGTTCGATACGATCGCTGAGAAAAGAGGGCTTACCCGGACTGCACCGTCGACTTCGTCGATGGCGTGGCCGAAGTCCGGGAGCGCCTAAAGAGCATTCCGTAGATGAAGCGATGCTCTCGCTCCCCAGCGAACCCCGCGGCCGTCAAGTGCCGATGGTCTTCAAAACCGATCGAATCGTACGCATTCAAGCGGGCGATCTCGAAGCGGCGCGCGAACTTTGGCGGGATTACTCTCGGCTGCCTGGAGTGTCGCCGAATCGACAAGTCGGGGCCCGCAGAAGGCAAGCACACAGACCGCGCCAAGGAAAGGTATTGACCCTGCACCGTTTGAATCGATGAGCCCACGCAGTCACCGATCCTCCCTCTTCCGCGCGCCGGGTCTTTCGCCTGGAGGGGTGCCCGATCATCCCCCACGTCTCCTTTTTTCCGGCGAGAGGGGGGCTTCTATTTTCCGTCCTGGAGGGTATATTTCACCGTCAGATCGCGGATGGCGTTGCCTACGGCGTCTTCCTCCCCGCTGTACCCGGACACCAGCGAATTCAACTTGTCGATGCCAGCGGGGTAGGTGTCGCCGTTGTAGGCGCGGCTCCGGCTGAACTCCAGGAAGCCGGCCGCCGAAGCATCCAGCGCGATGCGGACTTCCTGCAGCATCTTCTGGCGCTTCATGATCTGGTTGATTAAGGTGCTGCGCACGCCTTGCGGATACTCCTGCTTGAGCGGCAGATCGTATATGGCCTGCCGCACCTGGCTCAGTTGCGTGGCGACTGTGCTGGCCGACTGAGCCAGAGATTTGGCCGATGCCGCGTTCTCTTCCAGTTCTTTGCCCTTGCCGGCGCCGTTGTTTATGATTCCGTTGCACCAGGCACGGGTGCTTCCCAGCAGATCCTTCTCCAGGGCGTTGACCGCTGCCAGATCCACCTGTTCCAGTCTCAGCGTCTTGCACAGCGAGACGGCTTCCCGCCGCTCTTCTTTGCCGCACGCCGCCATGAAAACCACGGCGGCCAGCAGCGAGGCATACAGGAATTTCTTCATATTCACCTCTGTAAATCTAAAGCCACCCCAACTATATGCCCTTCCGGCGCCCGCGTCTATCCTGAGTCTTACCTCATGCAAGAGCCGTGCCGTGCTCGAACGCTACAGCCACATCCGAATGGCTGCGAAGCGTGAAGCCGTGAAGTCGCTGGAGATGCCGATGGTGGGTCCGCGCCTGATTTCAACGGCCACGTCAAAGGGGCGTCAAAGTGAGACGAAAACGGAAAATCCGCTTTCCGTAGGTGCTTGATAATGCTGGTGAGCGCGGAAGGAATCGAACCTTCAACCTACTGATTAAGAGTCAGTTGCTCTGCCAATTGAGCTACGCGCCCGATCCTGAGGTATTGACGGTGGGCGTGATGCCGCCTGCGCGGCGCCACGAAAATGATTATAGCATTCCGCGGACGATTGTCACTCGCGTTCCGCCGGTAATCCCGCCGCCACCAGCTGCACGATGTCCAAAAGTTTCGGCGGCGCCGTCTGCGAAGCGGCGGAAACGGCGCCCAGGGCGTCACGGAACATCGTCTGGCAGAACGGACATGCCGTGCCGATGGTCTGCGCGCCAGTGGCCACCAGTTCTTTCACCCGCGTGACGTTCACGCGGTCGCCCTTCTCTTCGCCAAGGAACATTTGGCCGCCGCCTGCGCCGCAACAGAACGAGCGCTCGCGCGTGCGGCCGGGCTCGACCACGGTCGACGCAACTCCCACCACGGCGCGCGGCTCATCGTACACGTCGCGATAACGGCCCAGGTAGCAGGGATCGTGGTACACCACCGTCTCGCGCGGTCCACTCGCTGGCGGCAGCTTGGATTGCACGCGCGCCAGCAGTTCGCTGTGATGCTCGATCTGGAAAGTGGCGCCGTACTCGCGCCAATCGGTGCCGATAGTGCGCACGCAATGCGGGCAGATGGAGACCATCTTTCCGACCTTAGCCGACTGCAGCGTTTCGATATTGGCTTCGGCCACCTGCTGCGCCACCAGGTCGTTGCCCAGCCGGCGCGCCGGGTCGCCGGTACATTTTTCTTTGCGGAGTACGCCGAAGGTGATGCCCGCATACCGCAGCACGCGCGCCAGAGCCAGCACGATCTCGCGGCCTTGCGGGTCGTACGAGCCCATGCACCCCAGCCAGAGGCAGTATTCCTGAGTGCCGTCGTAAATCGGCAGCAGATTTTTCTCGATGAATTTCTGGCGCTCGCTGCCCGGAAATCCGAGCGCGTTACCGTTGCGCTCCAGATTCAGGAACAGCTTGGTGCCGTGCTCGTCTTCCCACTTGCCGGTATTCACCGCGCCGCGGCGAAGGCCGACGATCATGGGCAGATGCTGGATCCCCACGGGACATTGAAACTCGCAGCTTCCGCAAGTGGTGCACTGGAAGGCAGCCTCTTCGGAGATGTGCGGGCCCAGCAGCGGCGCTTGGTTGCCTGGCCCGAATTCCTTGAGGTAGCCGCGCAGGCCGAGGACGATTTCTTTGGGGTTGAGGACCTTGCCGGTGTTGTTCGCCGGACAATGCTCGGTGCAGCGGCCACATTCCACGCAGGAGAAGACCTGCAGCGCATCGATACGAGTGATGTCCTTGCCGGTGTCGAGCCCGAAATCTTCGTCGCCCGAGAGCGGCGGAATGCGGCTGAAGCCCGCTCGGCGGAGGAACACGGTCACGGGACTCAACGCCAGGTGCAGATGCTTGGTGTGCGGAATCAGCGGCAGGAAAACAAACAACGCCACGGTGTGCAGCCACCAGCTGACGCGCCCACCCAGCGTGCTTTCGCCATACCATAGGCCGGTCAGGTAGGTGACCATCAGGGTGAAAATCAGGAACGCGATGAAGCCCGATTCCGGCGACACTTCACCCAACCATTTCGGCCGCACCAGGAATCGGCGCACGAACAGTCCCGCGATGGAGACCGCGACGGCGACTGCCCACAATGCCACGAAGCGGAAATAGACTTCTCCAAAAGCACTATCTTCGAAGAGAAATCGCAGTCCGAAGCCGGACGTGATGTGGTTCACGGTGATCAGCGCGAACGCACAAAAGCCCCAGAAGACGAAGGCATGCGCCAGCCCCGGGAGCGGGCGTTGACGGATTACCTTCCCTTGCAGCATTACTTCCCAGATGAATTGGCTTACACGCGGACCGAGCGGCGCGACTTCGAAATCGGGTGTGGCACGCGAGCGCCGGATGGTGTCGAGTACCTTGCTGAGACGCCGCCAGAAGATCGCCAGGGAGCCAACCATCAATAAGGCAAGCAAGCCCCGTTCTACCCACAATGCGTCGATCATGTTCTACCCAAGATCTGAATGTAGCACGCGATTCCGAACCATGTTCTCGTTAGCAGAGGGAGGCATTCGGTAGAATGTAGCGACGGGGTGAAAATTTGCGAATAGTCGTTTCAGGTGCTGCGGGGTTTATTGCGTCACACATGTGCGACCGCCTATTGGCGGAAGGCCATATTGTTGTAGGATTCGACAATTTTCTAACAGGCAGTGCGCGTAATCTCGCGCATCTCGCGAGCGAGTCGCGCTTCTGCTTCCGCGAGCAGGATGTCACGGAGGAGTTTACGGTGGACGGCACCGTGGATTGCGTGCTCCACATGGCGTCGCCGGCCAGCCCCAAGGACTATCTGGAGCATCCCATCGAGACATTGGACGTGGGCTCGCTCGGCACCCGCCGCACGCTCGAACTGGCGTTGGAAAAAGGGGCGCGCTATCTGCTCACGTCGACCTCGGAATGTTATGGCGACCCGATGGTCCACCCGCAAGTGGAGACTTACTGGGGCAACGTCAATCCGGTGGGGCCGCGCTCCTGTTACGACGAGAGCAAACGCTTCGCCGAGGCGTTGACCATGGCGTATCACCGCGCTCACGGATTGCGCACCAACATTGCGCGCATCTTCAATACCTACGGTCCGCGAATGAAGCTCGACGATGGGCGCGTGGTGCCGGCGTTCCTCGATCAGGCGCTGCACGGCCAACCGATGACCGTCTTCGGCAATGGATCGCAGACGCGCAGCTTCTGCTACGTGAGCGATCTGGTGGACGGGCTCTATCGCCTGATGCAAAGCGACGAGCGCTACCCGGTGAATCTGGGGAATCCACGGGAAATGACCATCCTGGAATTCGCGGAGGAGATCCGCCGCCTCACCGGTTCCCGGTCGGAGCTAACCTATCGGGAGTTGCCGGAAGATGACCCGCGCCGGCGCCAGCCCGACATTGCTAAAGCGCGCGCCATATTGGGTTGGGAGCCGCAGGTGTCCCTGGAGGAAGGCTTGGCGAAGACTGTGGCGTATTTCCGGGGGCTGTGATTGCAAGTTGTGTCCTAGCCCGAGCCGCAACTCTGGCAGATCAGGGTGTTGATGGCGAAGCTCCGCAGGCTTCTCATGCCAGCGGTTGCGGTCGTGATGCTCGTGATGCGGGTCATAGATGAAATAAATAATGCAGGCACCTCGTTTCGTCGGACGGGCCGATCTATGGCAACGCTGCGGACGAGCAGAATTGGCCGCCGATGAACGCGGATAAACGCCGATGGAACAAGCTGTGCTTATCGGCGTTCATCTGCGTTCATCGGCGGCCAAGTACCAACCTTCCGAATTCAGCTCAAGGCCTGCAAACAGATGTCAACATCTCACGCCCAGTTTCCCGAACGTAATGTTTCATCTGGTTGTGGATCACACCTCAGCCAATGTTTAAGGCCCTCAGCGAATGAAACGATTCTGGTCTTGCGAAAGTACCGTTAGTCGTGATGGAACTGATGATCTATCGGCGGGCGCGCGGGTACTTGCCGGAAGCAATGTACTGAATGTGAGTTTGCGCCCACTTAATCCTAAACCCAGGGTGCTTAACCGGTTTGGGGGAATTGGGAGTCCGCGAACCGCTCCCTTAAGGGAGTGCCCATGGCGCGGCGCGCCACCAAAGGGAATGAAAACCCGGCAGGCGGCGAAGATGCGGCGAACGAATGGGAGCGTCGAGGCCGTTTTCTCAAGCGAGCTGTCGCTGGGACTGAACAGCGGGAACGCCCCAAACGGTTCAGCACCCAGGCCGATTCGAGGAGATGAGCGGAATAGTGCCGCAGAGCGTACGGATGCGGCGGCTTGCCGATGGCGGCGCGTTGCGCGGAATTACCGCCAGGCGTACCGGACGACTTGTCGCCGACAGGGAATCGGCGGTGGCCATATCGTTCCTTCTTTATCGATGGCCGTAGGTGGTGCGCAGAGCCTTCCCCATTTCCCAGATGCAGAAGGCGGCGGAGGCCGCGATGGACACCAGGCCGACCCAGGCGCCGGCGTTGGGCAACTGCTGCAGCAGGCAGCCGGCGGCGAGGGCCAGGCTCAGATAGCCGATGGCGTTCAGAATGCGAGGGAGCCAGAGGAATTGCGGGGCGCGGCGTTGGGCCGCGATAAGCTCCGCGAGGTTGCTGTTGAACGCCGGGGAAAGCGCCGGACGGACGACGGACTTGGCCAGACGCAGATCGAGTTCCTGCTGCCGGGCGAGGTACCCGCGGCACTCGCCGCAGGCCGCGATGTGCGATTCGAGCAGCGCGCAGTCGGCGGGAGATGCCGCGCCTTCGGAATAGTCCAGGATCAGATCTTCGAATTCAGGGCAGGCCATGGGATGGCGCTCTCCTTTCGGGTATTTTGCGCGGCCAGCAGCAGCACCAGCTCTTTCTTACCGCGGTGCAGATACGTCTTCACAGTTCCCATCGGCAGGCCCAGCGCCAGGGCAACCTGCTGGTAGGAGCGGTCTTCGAGATAGAACAGCACCACCACGTGCTTGTATTTGGCAGGCAAACGATCGATAGCGGCGCGCAGATCGGAATCGGCCGCAGACGGCGGATCGTGCGACGGGATTTCGGCGGCATTGGTCTCTTCGAGGGAGTAGGTTCGCCGCTCGGCGGCGATGCGCCGGCGGGTGAGGCAGGTGTTGCGCGCGATGGCGTAAATCCAGGTGGAGACGGAAGAGTCGCCGCGAAAATCGGGGAGCGCCTTCCAGATCTTGAGGAAGATTTCCTGGGCGGCGTCCTCGGCGGCGGCTTCGTCGCCAAGCAGGGAGCAGGCAAGCCGGAAGACTTTATCGCGATATTCGCCGAGCAGTCGCTCGAACGCCTGGTTGCCGCCCACGGTATCCATTATCTGCTCGTTGGGACTATTCCGAACTCCCGATGGCGCGCAGCTGAGCTATCGCTCCACAAAATACAAATGTTATTGGCCACGGATGAACACAGCGCGGCAGAGCCGCAAGCTATCAGCTGTCAGCTTTCAGCTATCAGCTATTGGAGTTGGCCGTCGGCTCTTGATTTGGCGGGCTCTCAGGGGACGGCCAGCACAGAATCTTCGCGGCCCGCAAAGAAACCAAGAATTAGTAGTACAGATAAGAAAACGCCTTGTTTTATCCGTGTTCATCCGTGTTCATCCGTGGCCAATAAAGGCTTTTTGTCAGTGACTCGCCTATGCGCTCGTTTAGACTCGCCGGCGAGTGGGAAATGTTTCAACCGGCGATTGAAACATTTTCGGGGCGACGCGGAGTCTCAAGGGCCGGAGACAGGAAATGGATAAACTTCTGGAAGCAATTGCCAACAACATCATCGCGATCGGGGCCTTTATGGTGCCGATCGGGATCGTCGCGGTCACCAGCTACTTCTCGCACAAGCGCCTGGAATTAGTGCATCGGGAACGGCTGGCGTACATTGAAAGGGGCATGGTGCCTCCCATCGAACTGACGGACCCGGAGAAGGAAGAGGAAAAAAGAAGGAAAGCGGAGGAAGGCCGGCAATCGCCGCCCGACTATCTGCGCACGGGACTCTTCTGGCTCTGCCCCGGCGCGGGCCTGGTGATTTTCAGCCTGGTGTTCCTGGCGGACGTGCACGCGGGAATCCGGCTGCCCATTCTGGGAGTGTCGATCGCATGTGCGGGCGTGGGCGCCGCGTACCTGGCGATTTACTTCGTGGAACAGGAGCGGAGGCGCTCCGGCTTACAATAGAATTTCATGCGTAGATTTTCGGCCCTGCTGTTCCTGGTGTGCGCGGCGGTGTGCCTGGCACAATCGGGCGACGACGGTCCGGTGGCGGCGGCGAAGGCTGAACTGGCCCGGGTGCAGGGATTGGTGGCGGCGGGCGCGCTTCCACGGGCCAGTCTCGAAAAAGCGCAGAGTGCCGTGGACGACGCCCAGGACGCCGCCCTGCTGCGGCGTACGGCGTACGGCTCGGAACTCAGCGTGGACCAGGCCGACGAAATGGTGGCGGCGGCGAACCGCCGGCTGGAGCGTCGACAGAAGGCTCGTGACGATGCCGCGCAACTGGTGGCCATCGGGGCGGCGCCGAAGGCTTCGCTGCAGGCCCTGGAAGACGACCTGGAGGTGGAGCGTCGCGAAGTGAGCCTGGCGGAGTCGCGGGCGCAGTTGATCCACGAACTGAGCGAGATGGTGAGCGCCGAAGAGAATTACATCGACAGACTGGCGCACTCGCCCGCCGAGGCCGCGGAACTGGCCGCCGGGTACTCCGCCGACGGCACCTTCATCTACGCCACGTACGCCAAGGTGGAGATGGCTTTCCGCGAGCGCTTCGGCAAGCCCATGCCGGTGAGCGCCATGGGCGAGACGGCGGTGCATCGCGCCATGGGCTTCGACCATCGGGGCCGCGTCGACGTGGCCATCAATCCCGACCAGCCCGAGGGCGTCTGGCTGGTGGAGTATCTCAAGCAGAACCACATCCCGTATTTTGCCTTTCGAGGGCCGGTGAAGGGAAAAGCCACCGGCGCGCATATTCATATCGGTCCGATGAGCACGCGGCTCGCTTCCGGCGGATAATAGAAAATCCATGGTGGATGAAAAGCTGCGGGTCCTGATTCCTTCCGAGAAGCTTCAGGCCCGGATTCGTGAACTCGGCGAGCAGATTTCCCGTGACTATCCCGACGGGAATTTGCACATGATCTGTATTTTGAAAGGCGCCGTCTTTTTCCTGACCGATCTGGCGCGGGCCATGAAGCGCGATGTATTCGTGGACTTCATGGGGATCTCGACGTACGGCAAGGGGAAGACCACGTCGGGCGAAGTGAAGGTCACGAAGGATCTGGATATCTCGCTGCAGGACGCGGATGTGCTGATCGTGGAGGACATCGTGGACAGCGGTGTGACGCTCACTTACCTCAAGCACGTGCTGGAGCAGCGCAATCCTCGCTCGATCCGGATTGTGGCCCTGCTCGACAAGCCGGAACGCCGCCTGCGGCCGATTGTCGCCGACTATGTGGGCTTCACGATTCCCGACAAGTTTGTGGTGGGATTCGGACTGGACGACGCGGAGAAGTATCGCAATCTGGACGACATTTGCGTGGTGGACTGAGGGCAGGTCCGGGCTTGGGACATGCATGTCCCGAGCTTCGCCGATAAGTGCTTTGTTTGTGTCAGGGGCGCGAATTTTCGGGACATCGTGTCCCGAAGCGGGGGCGATTCGGATGCTCGATCTGGCGGGGTACGCGGAACGCATCGGGTTCACGGGGGAGCTGCGGCCGTCAGCGGAATGTCTGCGCGAACTGCACCTGGCGCATGCCTTGCACGTGCCGTTCGAAAACATCGAAGTGCTGATGGGCCGGCCGGTGCGGCTGGATCTGGCGAGCTTGTGGAAGAAGCTGGTGGAAGACCGGCGCGGCGGTTATTGCTTCGAGCAGAACACGCTGTTTGCCGCCGTGCTGGAGCAGATCGGATTCCCGGTGCGGCGGCTGGCGGCGCGGGTGCGGCTGGGTGCTACCGATATCGCGTCGCGGTGCCACATGCTGCTGGCGGTGGAGGCGGATGGGCGGCAATGGCTCTGCGATGTGGGGTTCGGCGGCGATGCGCTGCTGCATCCGGTGGCGTGGCTGCCCGGTGAGACGTCGGAGCAGTTCGCATGGAAGTACCGGCTGATGGAGGAGGCTCCCGGGTATCTGCTGCAGACGTGGCGCGCGGATGGCTGGTTCGATCTGTACAGCTTTACGATGGAGGAGCAGTACGCGGTCGACTACGAGGTGGCGAACTACCATACGTCGACGCATCCCGATTCGTTTTTCCGGAAGCAACTGATGGTGCACGTGCCGGGCCCTGAAGTGCGGACGACGCTGTTCGGGCGGCGGCTGATCGAGCGGCGTCCGGATGGAGCGTCGGAGGTGGTGCTGGCGGACCACGCGGCGGTGATGGAGACGCTGGCGGAGCGATTCGGGATGCGGTTCCCGGCGGGGACGGAGTTCCCGTTAGTGGAGACAGCCGAGTTTTAGCGCTGCGTCGAGTACCTTT
>Ga0182013_10005981_pt1 | contig 13960 bp, 8 predicted proteins | sample 612S2MmetaG_FD_120487 | JGI IMG/M metagenome (GOLD analysis project Ga0182013, IMG submission 120487) | Permafrost microbial communities from Stordalen Mire, Sweden - 612S2M metaG | ecosystem: Environmental > Terrestrial > Soil > Wetlands > Permafrost | place: Sweden: Stordalen | collected... | reverse complement strand
CAGTTGGTGAACGACCTGACGGCCGCCAAGGTGCCGGGGCTGCATTCCACGGTCAAGCTGGGCGCGGGCATGGGAGCGTGGCAGGCCAACTGGCAGGAGTATCTGGGCACGCCGGGCGCCGACACGGGCCTGCTGGGAATCACCGGGCTCGACGGCATCGATAACCACGTCTATTTCCTGACCGGGCAGAGCGCCTCGGGGATGGCCCTCGAACTGGATACGTCCATGCAGATGATCGCCGCGGCGCACGCCGCCGGGAAATTCGCCAGCATCGCCGAATTTTGGCCGCACAAGTCGCTGATCGTGGGCGAGAGCTTTTTAGATGTGTCGGCGCGCGATCCCTTCAACTTCTGGGCGCCGCTCGACCAGCAGTACCTGCCCATCATCTTCGAGATGGCCAATCAGGGATCGCTCGAATACCTGTCAGCTTTCAACGACGGCGAATTCTGGGCCTACGAGCCGTACGCGACGCTGCCTTGCCTGCCGGTGTACCCAGCCGGCACGGCGTCGCAGAACCAGGCCTGCGACCTTTCCATCCTGAGTGCCATCACCAGCACCGTTCAGTCGGCCCTGGGACGCGGGCAGTTGTCTGCCACTGGGACTGCTTACAAGGCGGAAATCGCGGCATACTGGATGCCGCACTAGGTTAGTGCTCCAGTTGGAGTAGCCAAGGTGCCAAGACGGGGATGCGCCGCAAGCGCGCCCGGTTGCCGGATCTGCCAGCAGGCGCTCCGAGAGTGTTTTCCTGCTGCCCGCAGGAGGCCGCGGCGTGCCAGCGCTCTGCCGGCTGGGTTTGCCCGCGATGCTGACCGGATAGGCTGGTGTCAGCACGAGACGCAGGCGCGGGCGCTGAAGTCATTTAGAAGCCTAAGTGGACCCAGGATTTGGAATGCCGACGTCTTGCCCAGCCCTCCAATAGCATGAGCCGGCTTGGGGTATCATAGAACGGAGCGTGATCGGCCGGGGGGGTTCGAGCAAGCGGCTGATCGGGAACTATGATAGGCCGGATCGGCAAATACACCGTCGAAAAGGAACTGGGTCAGGGCGGCTTCGGCAAGGTCTATCTCGCTTTCGACCCGGATGTCGGCCAGCCGGTCGCCATCAAGAAACTACGCGCCGAAGGCGATCCCGATCTGCTCAAGCGCTTCCAGATGGAAATCCGCACCACGGCTGCTCTCCGGCACAAGAACATCGTCACCATCCACGCTAGCGGAGAGGAAGACGGCCAACTTTACCTGGTGATGGAGTTTCTGGAAGGCCACACGCTCAAGCAGATCATTCAGGAGCGCTGGCCCCTCAGCCTGCTGGACAAAGTCCGCATCATGACGCAAGTCGCCGAGGGCTTGGCCTATGCCCATGCCAAAGGCGTGGTGCACCGCGACGTGAAGCCCGAAAACATCATGTTGTTGCCCGACGACAACGTGAAGATCATGGACTTCGGCATTGCCCTGGGGCCCAATCGAAATTCGGCAGTCACGCAGACTGGCGGGATCATCGGAACTCCTTCCTACTTCGCTCCAGAACAGCTAGAAGGCTACAAGGCCAACGAGCAGACCGATATCTTCTCCTTTGGCGACGTCTACTATGAGCTGCTGACTGGGATACATCCCTTCGAGCAGTACAAGAACGACTGGAAAACTCTCCAGATCGCGATCATGAGCTATGAACCGCGGTCGGTCAGTGAGCTACTAGCTGGCTGTCCCGAGGCACTGGAGACCCTGGTACACCGGACGCTCGCCAAGGAACCGGCATTTCGCTATCAGAAGTTTGAGGAGGTGCAACTCGACAGCGAGGCCATCCTAGTCGATCTGAAACACGAAGGCGCGGCGGTCATCCTGCAGGAAATTCCGCCGCTCATGGAGTCGGGCGACCTGCAAACGGCCCTGACCAAAATCCAGCAGGCTTACAAACTGGAACCGGGGAACCGCGACGTCAGGCGGCTCCGCGAGGAAATCAACCTGCGGATTCAAAAGATGCAGGTGCATACGCGGGTTGCCGGGCTGCTGGAGGAAGCCGAGAAGCAGATGCGTGAGCGGCGCTATGCCGAAGCCCTGCAGAGCCTGGAAGCGTGCGCCAGGCTGGATAGCACCAATGTCACGATTGGGGCGCGCCTCGAAGAAGCCAGGGTGCGCCTGGATACTTCCGCTCGGGCCAACCGCCTGGTCTCCGAGGCGCGCTTCCAACAACAGAAAGGGCTGCTGACCGAGGCGCAGGAACGGTTGCAGGAAGCACTCGCCCTCGATCCGGAGCACACCGACGCCCGACGGCTGAGCCAGCGGGTTCGGGACGAGATCGAACGGCGGCGTGTGGATCAGCAGCGCCAGCAGGCCATCCGCACCGCGCGAGACCATAGGGCCGCCAAGCGCTTCGCCGAAGCGTTGGCGATTCTGGACGAGATCGAAAGGACGCTGCCGGGAGCCGGCGTCCCGGAACTCCGCGCGGAGATCCAGCAGGAGCAGGCGGAAGAGGACCGCCGCCTGAGGGTGGAAAAATTCAACCTGGCGCTTGCCCGCACGCGCGAGGCCATGCAGGAACCGGATCTCGAGCGCGCCGGCCCGATGGTGGATCATCTGTATGCGAACTTCGCCGACGAACCTGGAGCGGCGGATGTTCTGCCCGGATTGCGCGCGCGATTGGCGGCCCTGATTCGCGCTAAGGAGACCACTCAATATCAGCAGAAAGTACGCGGCCTCTTGAAGGAGAAATCGTTCCGCGCAGCCCTGGACGCGTTGGCGGAAGCGCTCCGCAAGTTCCCCGACGATGCCGGCCTGGAGCGGTTGCACAAATCGGCAGAGGACCTTTACCGGGCCCATCAACGTGCCGAAGCCATTGCGGCGGTGCTGAACGAGGCCATCTCCAAACGCGACCGCGGCGATGTCCACGGCGCGCTCGACACCATTTTGGAGGGCCGCAAGAGGCTCGGCGACGAGGCCGCGTTCGCGGATCTCGCGCACCAGCTCGAAATGGAGATCGAGCAACAGCGCTATAGCGCCGCGCTCGAGGGCCTGTTGAAGAATGTCAGCGAGATGATGGCTGCCGGCAGGTATTCCGAAGCCATCGATGGTCTCGATGGCGCCAGGGAATTCGGCGGCGAAGCCGAAGTGCGCGCCCTGCTGGACTCGGCTCGGGCGGCGGCCGCCATCGACGAAGAGCGGCGCTATGTAGAGGAAACCCTCGCTCTCGCGGGGAAGCTCCAGTCCGAAGGAGCGTGGACTCAAGCTCTGGGCGCCCTGGATAAGGGACTGTCCCGGTATCCTCACAATTTGAGCCTGGTACAGACCGCGGACCGGTTGCGCGACCGCGTGGAACTGGAACGGGCGCGTGCCTCGATCGAGAAATACCGCGGCATCATCCGCCAGGAAATCGACGGCAGCCAGTGGCGGCGCGCGGCCGAGGCTTTGCACAAGGCGCGCGCCGAATTCCCCGGCGACCGCGCCTTTGACGATCTGGCCGATCGCGTGGCCGCCGGCCAGTACGAGGAAGGCTGGCGCGAAGTGGAGGCGCGCGTCAACCGTGACCTGACCGCCAACGCTCTCTCCCAGGCGCAAGTGAACCTCGAGAGCGAAGCCACCCGCACCGTCTATGCGAAAGATCCCCGCTGGAAGGCGCTCGCGCAGGAAGTTGCCAAGCGGCGGGAATACGAAGAGGCTTTGGTCGAAGCTGAACGCCGCCGGAAGGCCGGCAGTCTCTCGGAAGCCGAAGAACTGCTCACCGCGATCATCGACCAGGGACCTCGTGACAAGCGCGCTCAACAACTGCGCGGCGCCATTGAGATACAGCGCTCCGAAACGTTGCGTCAGCAGGAGATTGCCCGCATCACCCAGGAAATTCGCGAACACCTGAAGCAGGACGATCTTGTCCAGGCAGCCTCGGCACTGGCAGCGGCGCGCTCCCGGTATCCGGGCGAGAACGCCTGGACCGAGTTGCAGGCCGGGTTGGATGCGCGGCAGCAATTGCTCCGGCGCAAGGCCGATATTGCAGCCACCGTAGATCGCGTGCGGCTATCGCTCAGCCGCGACGACATCCGGGAGGCTGTTGCGGTGTTGATTTCCGCTCGCGCCAAGTTTCCCGGAGAAGCCGTCTGGACAGCTCTGGAAACCGAAATCAACGCGCGTCAGGCGATTTTGAAGCGGCAATCCGAGATCGTTGCTATGGCCGAAAGCGTGCGCCGGCGGCTGAACCGCGATCATACCCGGGCCGGCCTGGACGCCGGATCCGTCACTGACATTTGCCAGGCGTTGCTGTCGCGGCGGCGCGAAGACCTGCCGCCCGCAATTGCCGAGGTGGTTGCGGCTCGCGCCAAGTATCCGGGCGAACACCTGTGGGATACGTTGCAGGCCGAAATCGATGAGCGCCGTGCGTTTCTGGATGCGGAAAGCGCCCTTGCCGAGCGTGTGCGCCAGTGTCTCGAACGCGGCGAACTCGCGCAGGCCGAGGCCCGGTTGGCTGCGGCGCGGGCACAATATCCCGACGACGATCTCTGGGGCATCTTCCTGGCCGAGATCGAGAGGCACAAGGAACTGCTGAAATCGCGGGCGGAGGTTGCCCGGATTGCCAGAGGCATTCGGGACCGCTTGGAACGAGACGACCTCGCAGGGGTGATCGCGGACTTTGACGCCGCGCGGGCAAGGTATCCGAACGAATCCGTCTGGATGGCCCTGCAAACGGAGATCGACGCCCGGCAGGCGGCGCTCCAGCGGCAAGCCGAGATCGCAGACGTAGCCGTAAGCGTGCGCGCGTCGATGGATGACGGCATTCCGCGGCCTGAAGCAATATGGGGTCTGACACGAGTCCAGCTTCTGGAAGTGCTGCGAAAAGCCGCTGCCCGATTGGATGAGGCTCGCACGAAGTATCCGGGCGAAGGCACTTGGAATACACTGCAAGCTGAAATCGACGCCCGCCAGGCCCAACTGCAAAGTGAGATCACGGAGTCCGTGCGGAGCTGTCCCAATTTGGATCAGCTCGGCTCGTACGCGCGAGTCGCGGCTGCAGCGCGTGCCCGCTACCCTGGCGACTATTTCTGGGAAACTCTGCAAGCCGCGATCGATATCCGCCGCAAACCGTTGGAAGAGGCTTCCAAAGCCCAATTCCTGGCCCGCATCCGGGAATCCCTGACGCAGGGCGACCTCGCGGCAGCCCAGGCCCGGCTGCGCGAGGCGTGCGACAAACATCCGCACGCCAGCTTGTGGGCCGATCTCCAGGCCGAAATCGACGCGCGGCAGGCGCTCATCGCCCGCCGGGCCGAGGTCGCCGCGGCCGGAGAACGGGTACGTGCATGCATCGAGCGGGATGACCTCCGGCAGGCGGCGGCCGAGCTAGATATCGCGCGGGCGAAGTACCCCGGCGAGGCGCTATGGGCGACATTGCAAGCCGCGATCGATGCGCGGCTGGCGGAAATCGAGGCAGCCCGTGGCCGCGCTGAGACCCTGCTGGAGCAGGGTCGCCCGGAAGAAGCGCTGGCCCTGATGGAGAGCCGCTTCGCCCAGCAGCCGCGCTTCGCGGATCTGCTGACTCGCGCTCGCCAGGCGCTCGATCGGCAAAGGCGGCGCGAAGCCCGCGATCGCGATCGCGACCGGCTGTTGGCGATTCAGCAGCAGATCGAGACCGAGCCGCGCAAGCGGAAACGGAAAGAACTCGATCGCGAAGCGCAGCGCGTCGCCGCCGGCTACACCGAAGACCAGGAGATAGTGGCCCTTGCGGCCGGCGTCCATTCGCGGATCGAAGCGGTACCGTCGGCGCCTGCCGCACAAAAGCTGGTTCCCTGGAAGATGATTGGCGGCGGCGTGGCGGCGGTAGCCGCCGCTGCGGCCCTGGTCGTGTTGCTTCATAATAGACCTCCCACACCGTCCCCGGCCCCTAAACCAACCGCCACGATTCCCATCGAGATCCGCACCGATCCCCCCGGCGCCTCCCTGCGCGTCGGAGAGCGTTCCTGCGTTACGCCCAATTGCCAGTTGGATGTCGCGCCGGGGAGTTATCGGGTGGAGGCGCAACTCCAGGGCTACGAGCCAAAGCAACAGACGGTGATCTTCGATTCGTCGAATCGCACAGTGGATTTGACTCTGCGGCCCCTGGCTCCGCCGCCTCCTCCCGCGCAAGGGACCGGAACTCTCATAGTGCAAGCGGCTCTCCCGGACGTGCTCGTCTATGTCGACGGGTCTCTGCGCACCCGCACGGACCAGACCGGATCCGTAACGTTGTCGCTGGAGGGGCAGACCCATGAGGTGCGAGTGGAACGGAACGGGTATGACAAGCCGGCCGCGAAGCAGGTCAAGATTACCGCCGGCTCCCGACAAACCATGGTATTCCGCCTGATTCCTCAGAACGCGCGGCTCGAGCTGGGCGGCGCGCCCGCGGGTTTGGAAGTGCGCATGGACGGCAAGCCCCTAGGCCGAGCGGATGGATCTCCCGACTACCTGTTCCCGGCGCCTGTACAGTCGGGAGATCGCATCCTGTCGGTGGGGCAAGGCTTATTGCAGGCCGGGCAAGGAACGGCCGGCCGGACGCTTACACAACGCTTCGAGCCCGGCCAGACGGTGCGATTGTCCTGGAAACCGGAACCACCGGCGCCAACAATCCCCAGCCCGGCGCCAACTATCGCCAAGAAAGTAACGCCCACGCCGGAGGAGATCGAAGAGCGAGACTGGGAAAAGGTTCGCGATGCTTCCGATCCGGCGCCGTTGCGGGATTTTCGCAAGAACTATCCGAATGGCAGGCACGCGAAAGAGGCGGAATCGCAATTGGACCGCCTGGCTTGGTCCAACACCAAAAAAGACAGCGTGGAATCGCTGCGCGCATATCTCCGCGATTTCTCCAGTGGCACGTATGCTCCGGAAGCCAACTCCCATATCGCCGATCTGGTCTGGAAGGGCGTCGATCCAGGCAAAATCGATCAGGTACGCAAGTTTCTGGAGGAGAATCCGAACAACCCTCACACCCGAGAGGCGCAGCTCATTATCGATAAGGCCAATGCCCGGCAGGATGCCACCCTGGATGTCCTGCGACGCTATATCCTCGATACCTTGAACAACTTCAATCTCGCGCTCGCGAAGAAACAGGAGTCGCAGCTAAAGGCCATTTGGCCTAAGCCGATCCAAGAATTCCTCAAGTCTCTGAGGTTGCCTGGACAAAAGATATCGCTCCAACTACCGCCGGAAGACATTAAAATTCAGGGCGATAACGCAACAGTCCGATGTCAAGTGAGCGACACGCTGCCCAAACCACGAAACCGGGCCGCTACAATCGAACTTCACTACATTGCTGGCCGGTGGATCATCGAAGAATTCAAAGTCGGCCAGTGAATGGCTGAACTAAAAGCTGTAACCGATCCCGAAGAGGGGGACAAGCCGAGCGGTAAGTCCGTTGTTATCGAACCGGACCAAGGCGTTGACGTTGACAATTAGGTTTCCGGCAACTCTCAGCTTGTAACCGAACGATCCGTTGTATTGCCCGAAAGAAACGTCCCTTCCCGTCGCCACGAGGCCCTCCGCATTCCCCTGAGTCGGAACGGCGGTTTTATCGGGAGTCGGACCGGTGGGCAGAAGTTGATTCGAGAGGCTGGCAGTAATCGTGCTCGGAATGCCGTGGATCCACCCGACTTGGTTGCCCAGGATATCGGCGACAAACGTACTGCGGTGTCCTACTGCGAGTTCCACGCCGCCAGCCCACGAGAATACGTCGGGCATGGTCCCCTTGCTCGTGGTGAACGGCCTTCCGTCGTACGCACCTGAAATGGCCGGAATTAACGCTCCGCCCAGTACGCTGTTCCCGGTAAATTGCCATCCCACATCGAAATGCGGCGACAGTACGATACCGCTTCGGAGCGGTTTGCTGTAGAAAGAAACGGCGACGAAGGGTTTGAGGCTGGCAGCGCCCACGCCCAGGTAGTTCTGAGCGTTGCCAGTCGGGGCCCGCAAATCGGCCCCGGCTGCCACAACCGCGTGCGGCGTTCTGATGATGGTACCCTTTGCCCGAATTAGGAGGTCTCCAAAGCCCGTCTTGCCCAAACTGGCTTGCCCGAACTGGGACTGCAATGGGTCTGGATTTGCCGCTGTGAATGTGTTCACGCACCAGCAGTTGGACCCATTGGTGCCGGCTCCGTTCCCCGTGTAGATCACGCCGTTATAGGTCCGCGCCGCCACGGCGGAGTGAACGACCGGCAGGCCCACTGAAACATCGAACCGATCCGTCACGCCGTAGGTGAGAAACGCGATGTCCTGGGAAAGCCTCACGTCCATTCCTAGCCCGATGGTCGCGGGGGTCGATATCTGATTCCCGACCGCGGATTTGGCACCACCCTCGTCCAGAATGCTCAGCGCGTTGAGAGAGGTGCCGTTGTACTGTGTAAAGTGAAAATCCTGGTTCGAGAAACCTATGTAAAAGTGACCCTTTCCGATCGTTTCGGCGCGTTCCGTAAAAATGGGGCCGAGCGTGCTGCTTTCGGCCCACTCCGCACCAGTGGTGGGATCGGTCCGTTGGATCACTCCAGAGGCCGGCGACGACAACGGAATGATAGACAGGGCCGTCGCAATGTTCGCATTGAGAGCCCTTGTCATTTGGGCGAAGTCGTTGGTCACGGTATAATCGCTTTGGACCGTGTGCGAAGCATCGGCCGTCGTTTGCGTAAAAATAGCGGCCGCCGCCCCCGTTGTTGGGTTCGTAGCCGAATACACCAGAACCTGCGACACATTGGGCGCTGTCTGCGCCTGCGCGCCTGCCGAGGCAATCAAAAACACCGCTGCAAAGAAAAACTCGCTGTTCCTAGCCATAATCCCCTCCGTCCCCAAAATTGTCGTGGATACCCTTAAACAACTCAGGTCAGGATATCACAAGAGACTAGCGTACTGCCATGGGAAAATGGGACACGGAAAAAGGTACACGGGAAACGGGTCATTGAGGGAGATAGCAGGCTGGTTCGGTACTGCAGGGCATGGCTGGTGGTTTCGTTAGCGGTAATCGGCGACCCCGAGGGTGAGCGCTGAATGCTTAGGTACCCGCGGCTGCCCTGGTCTTCACAGCCTCTCGCCGCCGATTAGGCCGGCCATTTGTTAGTCGCGATGCACCAGTGGCCGGCGCCGCGCTGGACGCGGTCACTTGGCAGCGCCTGTGCTTGGACCGCCGACGCCCGCAGGGCAGGAGGGCGGCTGGCGCGTCGCGCGCGGGACGCCGGCGGCCAATCCGGGCGCCAGCCCCTGTTCACCGTCCGATCTTCTGACGAAACGACGCGAAACCCAGACGCTCAAGATCCGCTTTGGCTTGTCCGAGGTTATCCAAATCCGGGTACGGTCCCACCAAGACGCGGGTCTTGCCTTGTGGACCGGGAGCCAGAAGGGTCGGGAATCCCTTCTTCTTGAGCGTGTTGGCGACGGCTTCGGCCACTACTTGTTTGCCCGAGTACGTTTGCAAATAACTCCCTCCGGTTGCGGGCTGGGGTGGCAGGGCCGCACCTGGCGTGGCAGCCTCCGTCTTCGTTTCGGCCGGTAGGCCTCGTTGCGTAGCCGGCTGCGGCCTGGTGACCGTGGTGTCACCGCCATGCTTGGGCGGTTCAGCAGCGGCCGGTGAGCTCTGCTCCGCGGGAGCCGTCCCGGAAGTCGACTTGGGTCGTGTGTTCGTCGGCGCCGCAATACCGTTTTGATCGCGATTGGAGGCGAGTTGGGCGGGCGGTGCGGCGTTGCGGCCCGCTTTGTAGCCCGTCACGAAAAAGCCGGCGAACAGCATCGACAACATGACAAACCAGCTGAGCAGTTGCACGGTGCCCAGCACCAGTTCGAATTCGCCTGTTTCGTGGTTCTTCATGATTAGGCGGTTTGGACGGTTCGCCCAGCTTGCTCCGCGCCCGACTTAAAAGTAGTATATCGAGCAGCAGGGGTACACAATTGAAACCTCCCAGTGGTTAATATCGGAAACCGCTCAAGGTGTACACGCCGGAGAAGGTGCTCGCCGAGCAACTGGCCGGCTGAGTGTTTCCGCCGCCCGCATAGGTGTAGCTGGCGTTGCTGCCACTCACCAGAAAGTCAGTCCCGCCATCATAGAGCGACAGATTCAATGTGGCGCTGCCTCCTGTGGTAATGTCTATCACGCCGGCGCAATTGGCTTGCACGCTGTATGTCCCCGACCATGTCGACGCCGTCGCCACGGCCTGATTGGTGTTCGCTAACAGGCTTATGGCGACCTTGCTCAGCCCGTCAAAGGTAGCCGAGCCGTTGGTCTGGAACTGCCGAATTGCACGCCCCACCACCGATGGTGGTTTGCGCCAGCAAAGGCGTTGCCAGCAGGCATGCAATGGAAAGCAGCGAAGCAGTGCGTTGCGTCATGCCTCTAGTCCCTGGAAATGAATTATCCGGAATCTCCATCTTTGAGTCGCGGTGCTTTTCGGTAGTAACACCATCCATCTTGAGTGGTTGCGGTCCGGTGAGAACATCGAAGACATTTTCACTCGGCGCAAGAAGGGCGATGCCGCACATCGGCACCCCGCCGGCAGAAGAGCAGAGCCCGGCCATCGTAAAGGGGGGCGCGCCCGGTTCCGATGCCGCCGCCGCTTGCCTCGGCGCACCATCGGATCGGCGCGCCAGCAGACGCGGGGCACGATGCGGTCGAGGAACTGCGCCGAGGCCGGGCGCGGCCGGGCGAGGTGTCGCGATGAGTTTTTTCTGCGTTAGGGAATATCGGTAGACAAAACGACGCAGTTCACAACCATATCCGCCGGCACTTCCGCCCCGAACAGGTGGATGTGTGGGAGACCTGATTAGGCCTTTTTGACGAACTTCGATTGCGCGACATCCACTTGGTAATGCTCGTGAAACTCACGCAGCGGCTTGCTTTCGAGATCTTTATCGATCTCGATTTCCAGGACCTTTTGTCCCGCGCGCGGAATCATGCCGTACGAAGTAAACTTGCTCCCAGACACCCGCTGATTCACGATCTTGGAAACCGCAATGATCTTGCCGTGTTCGTCGTGCAGAATAAGCGCTTTCATTGTCCCGCCCTCACAGATCACCTTCCAGAAAAGTATATTCAACGGTGTTGTTACTGAAATTAAACACTACTATGGCGTAGACAAGTTGGGTCCCGTCGTCGCTTAGTTTGGACCAAATTGTACTGACGCCCAGCGCGGTTTGGATCGGAAAGCTGATCCCTTGAAGGCCAAAGTCCCCGGTGCCGTTGTAGCTGTAAGACATATCCGTGAAATCGGGGCTCGTCGGAACTACCGAAAGGACCGGCAGAAACCCAATTGCGTTCGGTTTAACAAAAAACCAGCCCTGGACTTCTCCTGGCCCCAGACTATTGCTGCCCCATTGCACAGCCATCGTTCACCTCTTTGACCTGCATTCCCTTTTGGCATTTGCGGATCACAGCAAGTATACACCACAACGAATCGATTTTCCGCACAATGGTTCTACAACCTCAGCAACTCGCAGAGCGCTTACGAGGCGAAGCCGCCCGATAAACGCCGATTCGGCTGCCATCCGACCTGTGTCCGTCGCGGCGGCCGCGGGCGTGCGGATGGGGATGCGCGAGGCGCGGAGGGCGCTGCATCCCGTGCCCGTGATCCGGGAACGTCGGCGACCAGCCACTTCACCGGGATGCCGGTGCCCATCGGGCGCAGCAGCAGGATGGTAACAGCCCGCAGAACCGGGCCGGTGAACATGACTTGGGCCGACCGCAAACAGGCGGTGCGCGATATGATGTTTCCTATGCTCGTTCGCGCCGTACTCGGGACATTTGCGCTTGTCGGTCTCTCTTGCGCGATTCTGGGAGCCCAGACCTGCCAGCTTCCGCCGGTTCCCGGCCAAGGAATGCCGGATGCCTCCTTCAATGCGCTGGTTACTCAGAACGGACCCGGCTGGACCGGCGGTGATGGAACCTACTCGGCCCTGCTTCCCGATGGTACCGATCTGTGGATGTGGTCGGACTCTTTCATAGGCACGGTCAATCCGCAGACGCGCTTGCGCTCGGGATGGCTATTCACCGCGCACAATTCGCTGACTCGCTCGACGCCTGGTGGCGAAGTGATCACGACCTTGGGATATCCGCCCCAGACCACCTCGTACTTTGCACCGCCGAATCCAGATGACTGGTTTTGGCAGGGAGACGCAGGCGTATTCGAGACCGCGCCGGGCGTCTACGAAGTGCAAATCATGCTGTTGGAGTGGACCGGCTCGTTTAGCTTTCAGGGAAACTCGGTGGCGACGCTTTCGTGGCCCGCGCTGACGACGGAATCGGTGGTTGCGGTGGCTCTTCCGGACCTCACCATCGAGTGGGGCGCGCAGCTTTTGCAGGTTGGGAAGTACTTGTACCTGTACGGCATCCAGGATCCCGGAACATGGCAGAAGCTGCCCTACGTGGCGCGCATGTCTTCTTACAGCGACCTGACCAACCCGGCGGCCTGGCAGTACTGGAATGCGACTTCCAAAAGCTGGGTGACCGGGCAATCGAACGCCACGCCGATGGCGGGAGTTCCGGCTATCACCAACGAGTACAGCGCGACTCGGCACACTACTGCCGCCGGTGTGTTCTACATGATGGCGGGCATGGAGACCTGGTCGCCGGGTTACCCGAACTGGAAGAATGTGGTGACCTACTATTCTTGTACTCCGGTGGGGCCATGGACCCACCGAACCATCGTTTACGTCACGCCCGAGTCCGACTCACCCGGCTGCAGTAGGGGTACGCTTTATACGTATAACCCGAAGGACCATCCGGAGTTCGCGGACACCTCGGGAGTGCTTATCTCCTATAACGTAAATGCAAACGTGGAGCAGGACCTGGTCTGCGCCAATGACTATATGCCTCGTTTCATTCGGGTTCCGATTACCGGATTGATCAACTAAGATTGTGACCAGGTATTCTGGCCGCTTGGCGTTCAGCCAAGGGGGGACAAAAGGGTGACGCGTTTTCGGGGCTTTTGAGCAAAAACTTTCCTCCCCAAATGTGGTGCTTGTGCACGCGCGCCGTCATGACATGCCGCCAATGACGAGCCCGCAACCCCGCAGCCACCGCGACCATCAGCGTGATCCAACTATTGATGTTCGCTTAATACAGTGACAATTCCGGCGACAAATGAGCACTTTCCATCGGGCTGATGTGGGGCGGCCAATCTTGGGCGCAGCCGCCTTTTCAGGCGGCAAGGGCCGGCTGAAAGCCGGCTGCGGGCAGAATGCCCGGCCCACAAGATCCAAGCTGGTTGTCACTTTATTATGCGAGACTCAATAAACGCGGCGTTAATATTGGAACCTGTGGGGCACCAGGCGACGTCTCACGGAGGTTAGGACACCACAACTATGGCTCAAACATCCGGGCTGACTCGCCGCGGACTCCTGATGCTCGTTTCGGGAGCGGGCGCGCAGTCCTGGTTTCGACTATACGCCGGAGAATCGGAATTCTGGAATAAGAAAGATCCATCACAGTGGTCGAGCGAAGAAATTGAAAAGATGAAGACGAAGTCGCCTTGGGCAAGATCGGTCACCGTCGCGCTGCGCCAATCGGGCAGCGGCGGCAACGGCGGCGCGGCCGGATACCCCGGCGGCGGGATGGGTGGCGGCGGAATGGGCCGCGGCAGACGCGGCGGCGGCATGGGTGGTCCAGCGCCGATCCAGTACCACGGCGTGGTGCGCTGGGTCAGCGCCAAGCCGATTCAGGAAGTACTGAAATCTCCTATTCCGGAGGGTTTGGCAAACGCTTACGTCATTAGCGTGAGCGGCATCCCGATTGTCACTGGGGATCGGCAGCACACCAGTGACGGCGATTCCGACTCCACGGGCGCGACGGGGCCCAGCCAGGACGTGCTTGACCGTATCAAGAACCTCACTTACCTGGAGCCAAAAGGCAAGTCACCAGCGCAGCCCGGCACGGTGCAGCAGGGGTCGGCCGGTTTCGAGACCAACGTGTTGTTGTTCGGGTTCTCGCACGCAGTGCTGCAATTGACGCCTCAGGACAAGGAAGTCAGCTTCACGACGCAACT
>Ga0182013_10005976_pt1 | contig 13969 bp, 14 predicted proteins | sample 612S2MmetaG_FD_120487 | JGI IMG/M metagenome (GOLD analysis project Ga0182013, IMG submission 120487) | Permafrost microbial communities from Stordalen Mire, Sweden - 612S2M metaG | ecosystem: Environmental > Terrestrial > Soil > Wetlands > Permafrost | place: Sweden: Stordalen | collected... | reverse complement strand
GGGGACGGGCGCGCCGTGCTGGTGTCAGAAGCGGCGCGGCGGTTCCTCGATCTTCCGCGTGAAAATATTCTCGGCATTCACGCACACGATATCTTCGATCCCGCGACTGCGCTGGGCCAGGTACTGGGCGAGGCTTTCGATGCCGGCGCTCCTCTGAACAAGGAAGAGATTCGCACGGAAACCGGGCGCCGTATCCAGGCCTCGCTGGAGTTTATTCACGACGAGGACACGCAACAGGGGCTGGGCGCACTGGTCGTGCTGCACGATCTGGAATCGGCCGAAGCCATCGAGTCGGAGCTCGAACTCTCCCGGCGCATGGCCGCCATCGGCAGGCTGACTTCCGGCGTGGGACACGAAGTCAAGAATCCCATCAACGCCATCGTGGTTCATCTGGAGTTGCTCAAGACCAAGCTGGGCGACGCCAGTGGCCCCGCGGTACGGCACCTCGAGGTCATCGATTCGGAGATACATCGGCTGGATCGCGTGGTCCAAATGCTTGTGGATTTCTCGCGCCCCGTTGAACTCGATCTCCGCGAACAGGACCTGCGCAAGGTTGTCGGCGATGTGCTGTCGCTGGCCACGGCCGAGCTTTCTACCCGCAACGTCACGCTGGTCAGCAACATGCCTCCCAACCCCTTGGTGGCCAACATCGACGCCGATCTGCTCAAACAGGCGGTGCTGAATGTGATTTTGAACGGCGCCCAGTCCATGCCCAATGGCGGCAAACTCGAAGTGTTTCTGGAGGAAGACCGGCGAACGGCGGTTCTCCGCATCTCCGATGAGGGCTCCGGCATTCCCGACGAAATTCGGGAGAAGATCTTCGACCTGTACTTCACCACCAAGAGCGACGGCAGCGGCATCGGGCTGGCCATGACCTATCGAATCCTCCAGTTGCATCACGGCAGCATCGAAGTACAATCGAAGACAGGCCGTGGCACGGAGTTCCGGTTGCGGGTTCCTCTCATCGCCACGGACTGGGGACGCCGGCATCTTCAGCCGGCCAGCACTGAAACCGAGAAGGGGTTAGCGGGATGAAGTTACCTGCCACGATCGTCGCGTGGGTGCTGCCGTTGCTTCTCTCCGGCTGTTTTCTGCACAAGACACCAAAGAATCCGCCCCTGACACTGGCGCCCAGTCTCGGCGACCAGAACGCGACGCCGCCATCGCAGTCGCCGCCTCCTGAAATCACTATCCCCACAGAGCCGACCGCCAACATCGAGGACCTGCCCGAGCAGACGCCCAAGCCGCCGGTGCGGCATAGAAAGCCGCCGGCCGAAAACGACACTGACACGCAGCAAGCCGCCGCGCCGGCAGAAGTGAGCGCCATCGGCCAGCTCTCGTCCGGCGATCCAGCCGATCTACGACAGAAGACGCAAGCCTCTATCGCCGAAACCGAGCGCGGATTGAAAGGAATTAACCGGAGACTGAACGACCAGGAACAGAAGACCGCGGAACATATCCGCGAGTTCATCAAGCAGGCCAAAGCCGCGCTGGCTTCGGGCGACGTTGACGGCGCGAGTACTCTGGCTGCCAAGGCCAAAGTGCTGTTGACCGAACTGCAACAGTAGAGCGGCCCGGCCCAAGTCCAAATCACTCGCCACTGTCTCTCTACTGCTCTCCCCAACTGAGCTTGCTGCGCAGCGCCTCAAAGAAGCCGCCTTCGCTCAGCCGCACCAGCTTCACGGTGAAGCTGGACTTGTGGCAGCGGAGTTCGTCGCCGCGGAGCAGCTCCACAGCCTGCTGGCCATCGACAGTGAGCAGCGCGAGGTTGGGAATGCCTTCCACCCGCACCGTTAGCCGCGCGTCTCCGCGCACTACGATCGGCCGCAGCGTCAACAAGTGGGGGCAGATGGGCGTCACCACCATCGCATCCACATCCGGAGTCAGGATGGGGCCATTGGCCGCCAGCGTGTAGGCGGTCGAGCCGGTGGGCGTGGAGACAATCACGCCGTCGGCGCGAAAGCGGGCAACGCTCTTGCCGTCCAGTTCCACGGCAAACTCGCCCATGCGGGCAATGTCGCCCTTGGACACTACGATCTCGTTGAGCGCCTCGTAGCTCGAGTGCTGCGAGCCGCCGCGCCACAGTTCGGCGTGAAGCATGGCCCGCTCGTCGAGATCGTGGCAGCCCTTGCACCAACTGTCTAGCGTCGAGTAGAGATCGGCCAGCCGGACCTCGGTGAGAAAGCCGAGGTAGCCCAGATTGACGCTTAGAATCGGCGTGTTTGTGGACGCGAATACGCGCGCCGCGGCCAGCAGCGTGCCGTCCCCGCCGAGAACGATCACCAGTTCCGGCTTCCAGGCCGGCATCTGGGCGCGATCGGCGGCTGGCGCAGCGCCTGTGTACGCACCGCCCTCGCGGTCCAGCACGGGATCGAAGTCATGCTGGCGCAGCCAATCGATCAAATCCGGCAAAAGCCGGCTGAGTTCTTCCTTGTTCGGTTTGCAGACGATCGCGACGCGAACCATGGGGTCAAGTGTAATGGATTGGGGGCCGGCGAGGGATGGGAACTGGACTCAAGCGTTCCCGCATCGCGCATAGAGCAGAAACTCCTTGTTTCCCTCCGCGCCCGTGATCGGCGACGGAATCGTCTCCACCACTTCCCACCCCAGAGACCGGACGCACTCGGCAACTCTGTCCACCGCCAACTTGTGCGCCTCGGGATCGCGGACGATGCCGCCCTTGCCGATGTTTTCGCGGCCGGCCTCGAACTGCGGCTTGACGAGGATCACGGCCTCGGTGAGTGAGGGCGCAGCGGCCAGCACCGGACCCAGCAGCAGCGTGGCGGAGATGAAGGAGACATCCATCACCAGCAAGGTGAGGGTGGGGCTTGCATCTGAGGCGGCGAGAGCTCCTGGTTCGAGCAGGCGCGCGTTGGTGCGTTCCATCAGATGCACGCGCGGATCGTTGCGCAGCTTCATGGCGATCTGGCCGAAGCCGGTATCGACGCAGGTTACTTGGGCCGCGCCGTGCTGCAGCAGGCAGTCTGTGAAGCCGCCAGTCGATGTTCCTATGTCAAGGCAGGCTCTGGCGCCAACCGCAATCTCCCAATGCGCCAAGGCCGCCTCGAGCTTCAAGCCGCCGCGGCTCACAAAGGGCGGATCGTCGCCGAGCAGCCGGACCGGCGCATCGGCGGCCACGGTCGTGCCCGGCTTATCGATCTTCTGCTCGTTGACCAGCACCCGCCCGGCAAGGATGTAGGCCCGCGCCCGTTCTCGGCTGGGGGCCAGGCCGCGCTCCACCAGCAGAAGATCAACGCGGGTTTTGGTTGCTGCCGTCACGAATCTCCTTGTTCGAAACGATGAAAGGGTCATTTCCTCAGCAGGAAATGACCCTTTGGATGGAAAATCTGGCGTCGGGCAACTGGCGCCTTTCTAGGGGATCGCCCTGCAGGCCTGCAACGGTGTCTGCGTGCCTGTCGGCGCCGGCGTCGGGTTGCCCGCCGTGGGCGGAACATTGCAGGGCTCGCCGTATCCGGGTGTCCGGCTGGACACATTGGCGTTTCCGCTCACTCCGTTTTGCGTGCTCACGCGCACGTCCACCACATTGCCCTCGACCAGGATGGTGGTATCCACCAGATCCGACTCCGACGGCGTCCCCTTGAGGATGGTCAAATAGGGGCTGTCGGGCGAGGCGGCATAGACCTTGTCGTAGAGGCCATTCTGCGTGGAGACCACGGTGCGCGGATGGCCGACCACCGTCAGCGTCTTTTCCACTGTGTGGCTGACCAGGTTGGCGATGGTCACCGTGCCATCGGCCTGGTTGGCCGTATACGCGCGGCTGCCGTCGTAGAGAACAGTGACGCTGGCAGGATAGTTGCCCACAGGAATCGTGTATGTGGTTCCGAACGTCGGCCCGTCATTGCCATATTCGTCAAGGCCGACGTCGATGACGCTGATCGTTCCACCGTCATAATTGGCGACAACCAGTTCGTTGGTCGTGGGATTGTATTCGGCGTAAACCGGGCCGGCGATTGCGCCCATGCCCGTGGTGCCATTGGGCGGCGTGATGCCGGTTGCGGTGACAGCCGCAGTTGAAAGCGGCAGAGTAGGATGGCAGGTCACAGTCTGCCCGTTCTGGTTCAGGTACGGGGCGCACTGGTCCAGCGTGTTGTTCTGCATGTTGATGACCGTGACCGTATCGTCTCCCCGGTTCAACACGAAAAGGCGCCTCTGGTCGGAACTCTTCAAGACGTAGACGGGGCACTTGCCGAGGGCAATGGTCGCGTCGGCTGTAAAGGTAGCAAGTTCGATGGGGGTTGCCAGACCGGTCCCATTTCCGGCGGCGGTTGGCGTGATGTTGCAAGCCAATCCGGTCGGGTCGGCAAAGTTTTGGCTGATGACGTATTCGCGCTGGCCGGTTGAATTCGAGGCTCCGGCGATAGCCACCGGCGTGGGCGCAACCGGAATGGCAAGCTTGAAGGTCTGTGGCGCTCCGATGAAGTAGTCGACGACATTCCCGGTAAGGTCGGCTGCCCAAAATCCCGACTGCGGCGCTGTCAGATTAACGAGATTCGCGGTGGAAGCCACGGTGGAGAAATGCACATCCTTGGCCTGCAGGCTGGTAGTAATGCCGAAGTTGGCCAGAGTGCCATCGCTGTCGACTGTGTAGCCATTGAAGGCAAATTCATCCATGACAAAAGAACGCGGCCCTGGACCGATGGGCACAATGTCCATGACGGTATCACCGGCATAATCGATGAGCGTGAGGATGCCTTGCGCGGTGGGCGAAGGGGACGAAACCACCGCAGCGTAAGACGTGGCCTGCGCTGCCGGACCGCTGGGGTTGATCGGCGTAACTACCGGCCGGTACGCGTTGCCGCAGCCGGCGACCAGAGCCGCAGCCACCAGGGCCGTGCCCGCCTGAACCAAACGCACGCGCGCCCGGTCTGAACTCATGGAAAAAAGCCTCATTCAGATCTTTCCTGCTTACTTCGTGATTGTAAATCAGAGAGCCGGGGAAACAGCATCCCCCCCTCCCCTTGGACGCCGCGCCTGCGGCACAAGTTAGCTCTCCTTAGAAGGGGGCAGATGACTCCGCTGACTGCGCGAGTTCCCTGGTCCGCGCTCAATGCCCAGAAACCCCGTTCGGTAGCGCACGAGCACAAGATGACGCTGCGCAGTTGAGTCTGAACCGATCCGCCAAGGTGCTCCAACCGTGTCCGTGTTCTACGATGAGACGTGAATCAATCGATGCTCGAAGGGAAATCGAAACTGGCCTGGCAATCGAAGCTCGTGTTGCTGATGGTGCTGCCCTTCGCCGGCGCCGAAGTGGTGCTGGAGGCGCACTGGTGGGCAGTTCAGGCGACTCCAGTCGCCACCTGGACGGTCGGCCTGAGCGTTCTGCTCGGCCTGGTGACCTGGAAGCTGCGCGCGGCCAATCCGCGGGGAGCCATCGCGGGCGCGGCCATCACCGCCTGCCTCATGTTCTCCACCGTCATCATTCCCTATGAGCCCTGGCACACGGCCCTGATCCCGGTGCTGGCGGTTGCGGTGCTGGCCTTTGTTTCCACTTTGTTGGGCCGGGGGAAAAAGGAACATCTCGGCACGGCCGAGAGCCGGCACGGACGGTCTGCCTCCCAGGTTGCAGCCAATCTTGGCGTGGCCGCCATCGTTTCCAGTGCGTCTGTTCAGTCGATGTTCATCGACTCCCGGTGGTTCACGCAGGATAGCCTGTCACCGATGCTGCTCTTCTCTCTGGGACTGGCGGCGCTGGCTGAGGCCGCCGCGGATACGGCCTCCTCAGAGGTTGGTCAGGTCTTTGGCGGCCTTCCGCGGATGATTACGACCCTGCGCAAGGTGAAGCCGGGCACGGATGGCGCCATCAGCCTGGCCGGCACGCTGGCCGGGGTGGTTGCAGCGGCCCTTGTGGCAGCAGCCGGAACATTTGCGCTTAGAGGCGGACGAACCATGTTCGCGATCAGTTGGGCCGGCGGTGTCTTTGGCCTGCTCTTCGACAGTCTGCTGGGAGCCACTCTCGAAGAGCGCGGCTGGCTCAATAACGACCTGGTGAACTTCCTGTCGACCTGCAGCGCTGCTGGGTTTGCCCTGGGGCTGTTGGCGACAATGCCTGTATTCCTGAAAGGCTGAAATCTGGTCAGTGCAAGTGCATCCGCCAAGCCGTGTAGCTGAGAATCTCATGGACGATGCGCTCGAAGTCCCCTGACCCGCCCTCGATGGGAACTACCGGCCGCGGTGAGGTGAGCACCTCGAGACCTTCGGCAGCGCAGATGGCGTGAATCCTGAACAGATGCGTTCCGTCGCTGACGATCACCAGCCGGTTGAGCCCGTTGGCGCGGGCAATCACCGCAATGCGGCTGGCCGATTCAGAGGTGCTGCGGCTTTCGGTCTCGGCAATGATGTCCCCGTCGTTGACGCCCATGCCCACCAGGTATTGGCGGCCCACAGTGCCCTCGTTGTACTGGTCGCCGCCGTTTCCTCCCAGGGTGATGATCAACGGGGCGATACCGCGATGAAAAAGAGAGAGAGCGTGGTTGAGCCGGGCACGGTAGACGGGCGAAGGGCGTCCGTCGTACTCCGCCGCGCCAAATACGGCAATTGCGTCCGCGGGCGCAGCCTGATCCTGGTTGGCGTAAGTCTCAATCTGCAGGTAGACCCAGCGGCACCAGCCGGCCGCCCCCACAACAAGGGCCAGCAACAACACGAGCACCAAACGAAGTGCAAGATTTCGACGTTTTGGCTTGGCCTTGCGCCCCATCCGAACCTTCCGTCTAAGAGATGTGGATAAGTGCGTCTTAATTGAATTCCCCAGCCATCCAACATCCCCACAAATTAATCTAAAGGCCCGTCTAAACTCCTCAGTCGAGATTCTCTCCCCGATCCGTGATCGCTAACCTCAATCTATCGCTGTAACACCATCACAATTTCGTGTGTTGGGATCGCACCCTCGCGGAGAATCTCCCAGCGGCCCGGCCCAAGCGAAAGATCGACGATCGTTGTGGGCAGCGCATGGCCGGTGGGCCCGCCGTCGATGATAAGCGGAATGCGCTCGCCGATCTGGTCGCGAACCGCGGCTGCGTGCGTACACTCTTGCGCCCCCTGCAAATTGGCCGAGGTTGCAGTGATCGGCAACCCAAACCGCTCTACAACCGCACGAGGAATCGCCGCATCAGGCACGCGCAGGGCCACGTTGCCGGTGTTGGCAGTGGAGCGAAGCGGCAGCTTGGTGCCCGCGCGCACGATGATCGTCAACGGGCCCGGCCAGAAGCGATCAGCCAGCTTGTCCAACTGCGGATCGGTGTCGCGCGCCAGCTCGTAGGCCATCGAAAGGCTGGAGATGAGCAGCGAAAGCGGCTTGTGCTTCTGCCGCGTCTTGATCTTGTAGATCTGCTCCACGGCGTGCAGGTTGACCGGATCCACAGCCAGGCCGTAGAAGGTATCGGTCGGCAAAGCAACTACATCGCCCTTGCGCAGACAGGCGACAATGTAGTCGATCCGGTCCGGTTGAGGTTCGTCGGGATGGACGCGCAAAATTTCCGCGGACACGTCAGGCCTGCCTTAGTCGCTGAATTGGAGACGCTATAAAAACGGAAGCTATCACAGTCCGCCACGGCGGACAAGTTAGCTGCAACACAGACGCTTCGCTCACTAGCAAAACGGCTTAGAATCGGCACAGCACCAAATTGGGTTCAAAACCGATGCCTATTCGCATTGTACAGAGTAAGCAGAATGGCCGCCTGAAGGAGTTGCGCCGCGCGCTCGGCAATCCCGCGCGTGAGCTTGGCCGCGAAGGCCGCGGCCTGGCCGGGATCGAGGGGCCGAACCTGCTGAAAGAGGCCGTGCGCGCTGGCCTGCGCATCGATTGCGTCTTTGTGGCGCAGGGGACCGACGACCTGCGCGAAGTCCAGGCCCTGCTGCCCGAGACCGAGATTCTGGCACTGCCCAAAGAGCTGCTGGACGCCGCGCTAACCACGGAAAACCCGCAGTCAATCGCCGCCCTGGTCGAGCCGCCGGATTGGACCTGGGCCCACCTGGTGGACCGCCATCGGGAGGTCGTTCCCCTGGTCGTGGTCCTGGCCGGAATTCAGGATCCCGGCAATCTGGGCACCATCCTTCGCTCGGCCGAGGCCTTTGGGGCCGACGGAGTCCTGGCCCTGCCGGGAACGGTGACCGCCTGGAACCCCAAAGCGGTGCGCGCGTCCGCCGGAAGCGTCTTTCGCCTTCCTCTCCTGGCCGTCAGCGCCGCGGAGTGCTTTGAGCATCTGCGCGAGGCGGGGGTAAAAATCTGGACGACCACCGTTCATGGCGCCAAACCTGCCGACCTGGTCGACTTGGCCGCACCGGTCGCCCTGATCTTTGGCAATGAGGGCAACGGCGTGCCCGCGGAGTTGGCGGCCTTGGCCGATGGAGCGGTCACGATTCCCTGCCCCGGTGGCGTGGAGAGCCTGAACGCGGCGGTAGCCGCGAGCGTGCTGCTTTACGAGGCGTCGAGGCAGCGCGGCAGCCGCAACGGACGCCACCTGGACCTTCGCGGAGGCCCGCGATGAGCCTCTTCGACGGTGAACCGGAGGGCCCCACCGGCACGCCGCGCTCCGCGCCCCTGGCCGAGCGCATGCGCCCCCGCACCCTGGAAGAGTTGAGCGGCCAGCAACACCTCGTCGGCCCCGGCAAACCGCTGCGCGTGCAGATTGAGCGCGACCGGCTCGACGGGTCGGGCACCGGCTCCATGATCTTCTGGGGTCCGCCCGGCGTGGGCAAAACCACGTTGGCCAAGATCATTGCCGAAACCACCAAGGCAAACTTCATCGAGTTTTCCGCCGTCATGAGCGGCATCAAGGAGATCAAGCAGGTGATGGCGGCGGCCGCGCAGGCCTCGGAGATGCACTCGCGGACGATTCTGTTCGTGGATGAAATTCACCGCTTCAACAAGGCGCAGCAGGATGCGTTTTTGCCGTATGTGGAACGCGGAACCATCCGGCTCATTGGCGCGACAACCGAAAATCCTTCGTTCGAAATCATCTCGGCGCTTTTGTCGCGCTGCCGCGTCTACGTGCTTGAGCCTCTCACAGAAGAACAGGTCGCCGGGCTTTTGCGCCGAGCTTTGGAAGACAGCGAACGCGGGCTGGGCGCCCTCGAGTTGACGGCAGACGACGATGCGCTGGAGTTGATCGCAAGCTACTCGAGCGGCGACTGCCGCAGCGCCTACAACACCCTGGAAGTAGCCGCGGAACTGGCGCAGGTCGAAGGCGCGCAGAAACACATCGACCGCGCGCTGGCAACCGAAGCCGTGCAACGGCGCGTTCTCATGTACGACAAGTCCGGCGAAGAGCACTACAACCTGATCTCGGCGCTCCACAAGAGCGTGCGCAACAGCGACCCGGACGCCGCTCTCTACTGGCTGGCGCGCATGTTCGCCGCCGGCGAAGACCCGCTCTACCTGGCGCGCCGCGTGGTCCGCATGGCGGTCGAAGACATCGGCCTCGCCGCGCCGGAAGCCTTGAATCTTTGCCTGTCCGCCAAGGAGGCGATCGATTTTCTCGGCTCGCCCGAAGGCGACCTGGCGCTGGCCGAGGCGGTCGTGTATCTCTGCCTCGCGCCCAAGTCGAACTCCGTGTACACAGCCTACGGCGCGGTCCAGGACGAGGTGGAACACACGCGCCAGGAGCCTGTACCGCTGCATTTGCGCAACGCCCCAACGCGGCTGATGAAAGAGCTCGACTACGGCAAGGGCTACCGCTACGCACACGACGAAGAAGGCCGCGTAGCCGACATGGATTGCCTGCCCGATTCGCTCAAAGGCCGCAGCTACTACAAGCCTACCCAGGAAGGCCGAGAGAAGTTGCTAGCCCAGCGCATGGAAGAGATTCGGCGAATCAGGGCTGGAAAACGCGGCGGGGCGTGACTTCCAGGATGAATTTGTACGCTCTATGGTAAGATTCTAGGTCTCAATTCGCGTCGAGGGAGCCATGATGAAACTTTGCAATTGCATCAGGCCTGTTCGGGGGGTGCAGGTCGTTTTTTGGTTCATTGCCGCAGTCGGAACCGCAAACGGTCAGCACAGCCAGCATAAGGCCGCAAGCTCAATAATGGGATCACTATCGCGCCGGGTCTTTGCGATTACGAAGGCCGGCGATCTGAAGCCCGCAAGAATGGCTGATGTGTACATACTGTACGCATCAGGCGTGGCAAGGGACGGCAAATCCGTCGATGTTGGAGAGACGGCTGAACTTGTTTTTATGGAAGAACAGAATCATGCCCAAGCACTTTACGTTGGAGAGATTGGGAAGAACCCCCAATGGTCAGAAGGGGAAACGTGCATGCATGATTTGGCTACTTTTCGCCCCTCAATGATCAAGGCCTTGGAGTGGGTAGAGGACCACAAAAAGCAGAATCAACTTGTCAAAACACAGACCGATGAGGACGGCAACTTTTCCGCCTCTCTGCCTGTGGGGAAGTACCACGTCTATGTTCGAGGCCGGGCTGGTTTCAACGAGGCTCTATGGGACACGGAACTAGAATATGTTGCGATTCAACCAGGCGCTCATGTCGTGTTGAAGCTCCCGTCGCCTTCAACATTTTGCCTCGACGTTCCTGAAAAAGACGGTGTCGAATGACGGTGAAAATGAAAGCGTTCAAAAGGATCAAAGCCTACGGAGTCTACGACGGACCTCAATGGGCGGTCAATTACGGCGAACTTACTCCCGGCTCAGGAACTGGCGAAGAAGTACCACGGCTGTTTCAAGCTTTGGGAGAAAAGCTGCCGTTTGAGGCTCTAGCTAAGGTTCGGACGTTCTTGAAGAAGGAGGGCATTCGTCGAACGGGAGTTTATATCGCGCACGATTCGATGACCTATGCTCGTTATATTGGGCACGGGAATATCTTCCAGAGACTTGCAGCCCACAAAAACTCTCTAGAGCTGAAGTATTTCTCGTTTTACGTGGTGGAAGACAAGAAATACGAACGGGAAATCGAAACTTTGCTAATTCGCGCCGCCGGACCGCTGCTCCAGTTCAATACCAACAAGAAAAGGCTCACAATCAGCGTGGGCAACATCACCGACTATGAGGCTGGGACGCTATTCTTCGAGCGTCGGTACAAAAAAGGGGCAAAACGCAAGCATGCATAAATTGCGGGTGCCCAGGGTCCCGCTTCTCGGACCTGGGATTGCATGGCCTCAACTAACCAGATCTTCTGATCCCTGACCCCTAGCCTCTATCCCACGGATTGACCACCGGCGCCGCGATGTCGTCAAAGTGCTTCACGTTGCGCGTCGCAAGAGTCGCATGCGACGCGAGCACAATCCCGGCGATCATGGTGTCGCGGAACTCCCCGGGCCGTCCCATTTTACGGCGATCCGCAGCCAGTTCAGCTGCCCGCTCAGCCGCAGCGCCATCGAAGTGGGCAATTCGCTGCTCGATCACATCGGTCAGTATTCGTTCGAATGTTTCAATGCGTTGGGCCTGTCGCCTTCCAGCGGGCATCGAACTCAACCCGAAGCGAACCTCAAAAACACTAATCGAAGTGGTCCAGACCGAAAGATGCGGCTGGCCGTCCAACCACTCGGCCACAGCAAGCGGCGGACGGTCCAGCATCAAAGCTGACAAAACGTTTGTATCGAGAATGATCATTCGTCGAAGCTGATCGGCTCAACAGGATAGCCACGCCACTCGGGAATCTCTTCCCCTTCCTTGAGGCCGATTCCCTGCCCCTGAAAGAGCGCCACAATCTCCGATCCCAACCTTCGTCTCGGAGCCTCTTCTTCTTTGAGCGCGTTGCGCAGAATCTCCCTGGCCTCTTCTTCCATGCTTCGGCCATGCCGCTTTGCGCGATGCTGTAAACGGCCCTTGACCTGGTCCTCAAGGTTGCGAACTAATATTTGCGCCATCATCGCCTCCGTTGCTATCATGATAGCATAGATTCCGAAATCACGTGCGTATCGAGAACGATCATGGCTCGAATTTCGGTGCTTCGACGCGAAATCCGCGGAGTTCCTTGATTTCCTCGCCCTTCTTCAAGCCAATTCCGCGGAACATATTTGCGATCTCGGTTCCCAGACCGTACTGAGGCTCCTGCTTCTCGCGCGGCGCGTCGCGCAGAATTTCACGCGCCTCTTCTTCCATGCTGCGGCCGTTCTTGCGCGCGCGGCTACGAAGACGAACCTTGAGCCGTTCCTCGATTTTGCGAACCAGTATCTGCGCCACCTTCGCCTCCGCTGCTATCATGATAGCACAGGCTCAACCAAAGCGCTTCTCTGTTCTCTGTTCTCTGTTCCCTGTTCCCTGTTCCCTGTTCCCAATCCCCTATTCCCTATTCCCTATTCCCCGCCGCCGGCACCTTTGCGAGCGCATCGATCACAATGCCGGGCGTAAGAACTTCAGGCAGCATCTGCGGGTCGGCCTTCCCGGGGGTGTAGAGCGCATAGGCCGGCACGCCGCTGCGGTCGAGCGCGGTAAGCGCCTGGGTGATAGCTTCGTCGTGGCGAGTCCAGTCGGCCTTCAGCAAAACGACGTTCCTGGCTTGGAAGGCCTGAACGACCTCTGGCCGGCTGAGCGCAACACGCTCGTTGACCTGGCAGCTAAGGCACCAGCTCGCGGTGAAGTCGACGAAGACTGGCTGGCCGGCCCCAAGCGAACGGGTGACCGCCCCCTGCGACCAAGGCTGCCAGAGTTCGGTCGCTTCCTGGGCACCTAAAGTCTCAGGGGCAACTGCCAGTTTGCCTGGCGCGAAAACGCTGACCAGCACCGCGGCCAGCAGAATCGCCGCCGCAACCAGCGCGGCCCACCGCTGCGCCGGCCACCGGCCAAGGAACCAGCCCGCAATCGCCAGCAGCAGGAAGCTTGCCAGAAGCGCCGCCAACACGCTTGCGCCATAAGCCTGCACCAACACCCACGCCAGCCAGATCACCGTGATGAAAATCGGCACAGAGATGGCCTGCCGCAGCACCTCCATCCACGCGCCGGGTTTGGGCAGCACGCGCGTCCACGCCGGCTGCAGGGTGAGCGCCACATAGGGCGCAGCCAGCCCCAGCGCCAGCGCCGTGAAGACCGCAAAGGTGACGGCAGCCGACTGTGCCAGCGCATAGCCGATCGCGGCCCCCATAAACGGCGCTGTGCAGGGCGTGGCCACCACCACCGCCAGCACGCCTGTGAAGAAGCTGCCCGTATACCCCTGCTTGGCTGCAAGCGCGCCGCCAGCGCTGGTCAGCGTGAGCCCGATTTCAAACTGACCGGCAAGCGAGAGCCCCATGAAGAAAAGCAACCCCGCCATCAGTGCGAGAAAGACAGGCGATTGGAACTGGAATCCCCAGCCAAGCGTGGCCCCGGCAGCACGCAGGCCCAGCAGCGAGCCGACCAACACCCAGAACGAAACGACGATGCCGGCGGCATAGACGAATCCATGCATGCGGAGCTTGGGCCGCTCTTCATTTCCCGAGTTGACCAGCGCAAGCCCTTTGAGAAAGAGCACGGGGAATACACACGGCATGAGATTGAGCAGCAGGCCGCCGACAAACGCAAGGGCCGCGATGCGCAAAAGCTCAAGCCAGGCCAGGGTGGGCGCAGGAGCGGCGACTGTTCCGGGCAACGCTGTGAGGTCATAAGCGCGACCACCGGAGAGCTCCAAGACTCCATTCAACTCCGCGGGGCTGGCGGTCAGACTCGGATCTTTCTGAAGGTCGAGTACAAAACCCTTCGCCGTGGGCGAAACCTTTTGCGGAGCGGGATTCGAGAGAATGTCCTGATCGGCGGGAAAGAACACAGCCGCCGATTCGCGATGGCCGGTCTCAACGCCCAGCCGAAACCCCTGCTGCGTCGCCTGGAAGACAGCCTTGACCCCGGCAGGCAGCTGCGTGGGCAACGTGCCGGCCAGCCGCTTGAAGAGCTCTGCATCAACCCCGGAACCTGAGACAACCGGCGGCTTTCCGGAGACGAGCTGAAGCGTGGTCGAGAGCTCCGCTTTGCCGGGCAGGCAGACTTCGCGGCACACCAGCCAATCGACTTTCGCGCCGATCACG
>Ga0182013_10005975_pt1 | contig 13971 bp, 11 predicted proteins | sample 612S2MmetaG_FD_120487 | JGI IMG/M metagenome (GOLD analysis project Ga0182013, IMG submission 120487) | Permafrost microbial communities from Stordalen Mire, Sweden - 612S2M metaG | ecosystem: Environmental > Terrestrial > Soil > Wetlands > Permafrost | place: Sweden: Stordalen | collected... | reverse complement strand
GAGAATGATGGCTATAACAACGACCACCAGGATTGCCAGGACCGCGCATAAGCTGATCCGCTTTACTGGCGGCATAAGCCAATTTCCTTATTTCGCCGGTGCCTGCGTTTGGGGGGCTGCCGCTTCGCCCAACAGTGGATCGTTAACCGTAGCGGGCTCCTGCCCGTTGTGCTGGTGGATCGTCATGCTTTGATCCGAAAAGTAGGTGTGACTCCCGGATGTACCGAAAGTCGTCGGGTTTACCACCAGGGCATAACCGGTAGGGGTCGGGTTGAGGACGAACTTGAATCCGCCCTTCTCACCGCTGGCCAGATCCTTGTCGATCAACTCCGCGCCGTTTGGTCCCGCCGCTCCGCTCGCCGGCGGACCGAGTTGGGTTAATGTTGTCGCATATTGGCCATACTGCGAGTAATATTGCGTTTCCGCAGTGTGGACTGTGGTGATGGCTTTCACCGCAGCCATTTCCTGGGCGTAGCGCCGGGCATTGGTGAGCTTCGGCAGCGCTACCGCCAAAATGATCAAAATGATCGCGATAACGATCAGCAGCTCGATCAGCGAGAAGCCTTTACTGCCGCGGGTCCGCTTACGAATGGATTCGGAAAACATGTTCTCTCTGAGTTTATGACGCTCGATGAGGGTCAAGCGTTTATCCCGACCGTCGGGCTTCGTCGATTCGCTTGAGTTTCTCCAGAAATCGGGCTAACAAATCCAGCCGCAAGGCGTTAGGGCCATCCGAAAGCGCCTTTTCGGGATTGTCATGGACTTCCACGAAGATCCCGGATATTCCAACGGCCACAGCCGCCGACGCAAGAGGCTCGATAAACTGCGGCTGGCCGCCGGATGCCGATCCAGCGCCGCCGGGCAGCTGCACGCTGTGAGTGGCATCGAAAACCACCGGCCAGCCGCTGGCAGCCATGATGCGGAGTCCGCGCATATCGACCACCATGTTGTTATAACCGAATGACGAGCCCCGTTCGGTCAGCACCACCTGCTTGTTTCCGGTAGATGCCACCTTGTCCGCAGCGTGGTGGATATCGTGGGGGGCAACGAATTGACCCTTCTTGATGTTAATGATCTTGCCCGTGCGCCCGGCTTCGAGCAGAAGATCAGTTTGGCGGCACAGAAACGCCGGAATCTGAATTATGTCCGCAACTTCAGCGACCGGACCCACCTGGGAAGGTTCATGCACATCGGTCACGATCGAAAAACCGCGCGCGCGCAGACCGGCCAGTATCCGAAGCCCTTCCGTTAAACCCGGTCCGCGAAAGCCTCCGCCGCTCGTGCGATTCGCCTTGTCGAAGGAGGCCTTGAACACGTATGGGAATCCCGCCGCGGCCGCGACAGGGGCAATCGCATCCGCCATACGGTTCACATGCTCTTCGCTTTCAATGACGCACGGCCCGGCCATCAGGACCAGCGGACCGGCCTGGGCGTCGGCCGGCTTAAAGTCGCTGAACTGGATCATGCCGGATAGTCAGGCTCGGGCAGCAGCGGAGCCATCTGCGTCGCGATCCGATGCGCGCGGAACCGGCAGGACGCTGCGACAAATGCGCTGAACAGAGGATGCGGCTCCAGCGGTTTCGATTTGAATTCCGGATGAAACTGGCAGCCCAGATAAAACGGATGATCTTCGATTTCGCAGATCTCCACATAAGTGCCGTCGGGCGTCTCACCCGTAATCCTCAGTCCTTTAGAGGTGAGGGCCTCTTCAAACTCCCGGTTGAACTCAAACCGGTGCCTGTGCCGTTCGCTGATTGCCTCGATACCATAGGCTTTGAAAGCAAAACTGCCGGGCTTGAGCACGCACGGCCACGCACCAAGGCGCATGGTTCCGCCAAGTTCATCGATGCCTTTCAGTTCGCGCAGCTTATAGATTACGCGCTGCGAAGTCGCCGGATCGAATTCCGTGGAGTTCGCTTCCGTGAGTCCGCAAACATTCCGCGCGTACTCGATCACCATGGTCTGCATACCCAGACAGATCCCGAAATAGGGCACCTTCTTGACGCGCGCAAACTCGATCGCATTGATCATGCCTTCGATGCCGCGTCTGCCGAACCCCCCGGGCACGAGAATGCCGTCGTATTCCTCGAGTTCGCGTTCCAGTCGCCCCTTCTCGAAGCTCTCCGCTTCGATCCAGTGAATATTGACTTTCACGTTATGCTCGGTGCCGCCATGCAGGAGCGCTTCCTTCAGGCTTTTGTACGAATCTTCGTACTCGACGTATTTGCCCACGAGAGCAATGTCCACTTCGTCTTTGGGATGCTGCATGCGGTCCAGCATTTCCCGCCATGCGCCGAGGTTGCGCGGACCGGTGGCGTCGAGATTCAGATGACGCAGGATAATTTCGTCCACGCGCTCTTCGGCATACACCAGAGGCACTTCATAGACTGAGCTGACATCCTTCGCCGTGATGACGGAATCCGGATCGACGTCGCAGAAGAGCGCGATTTTGTCCTTCATTTCGGCAGGCAGATTGCGTTCGGCACGGCACAGCAGAATATCCGGCTGAATGCCGATGGCGCGCAGTTCTTTGACGCTATGCTGCGTTGGCTTGGTCTTCAGTTCCTGCGCCGCATTGATCCACGGCACAAGGGTCACGTGCACGAAAATGCAGTTCTCGCGGCCCACTTCATGACGAACCTGGCGAATCGCTTCCAAAAACGGCAGCGACTCAATATCGCCGACAGTGCCCCCGATTTCGCAGATCACCACATCCACGCGGCTGGAAAGTTTTTTCACTGCCGCTTTGATTTCATTGGTCACGTGCGGAATTACCTGCACGGTCTTGCCGAGGTAATCTCCACGCCGCTCTCTCTGAATGATCTGCTCGTAGATGCGCCCGCTGGTCAGATTGTTATCGCGGGTGAGTTTTACATGGGTGAAGCGTTCGTAATGGCCGAGATCGAGATCGGTCTCCGCGCCATCATCGGTAACGAAGACTTCGCCGTGCTGGAGCGGACTCATGGTGCCCGGATCGACATTCAGATACGGATCGAATTTCAGCAGCGAAACGGTTAACCCGCGGCTTTCCAGCAGACAACCGATCGACGACGCCGCGATGCCTTTCCCGAGGGAGGAAACGACGCCGCCGGTAACGAAAATAAATTTAGCCACGGGCGACGGCGGCCTCGCCCGCGCTGATCAGCGCTCGCACTTTCTCCAAATCCTCCGGTGTATCCACCCCAAACGACTCGTAATCCGTCTCCACTACGCGAATCCGAAAACCATTTTCGAGCGCCCTCAACTGCTCCAGCCGCTCCAGTTGCTCAAGCGGTCCGACTGGAAGCCCGGAATACCTGAGCAAAAAATCCCGCCGGTAAACATAAAGCCCTATGTGTTTGAAAGAGGTGATTTCGTTTCGCGGCTGCTCAGCATCGCGCACAAAAGGAATGTTGGAGCGCGAAAAATAGATCGCGTTCTCAAACCTGTCGGTTACGACCTTGACCACATTCGGATCCTGAAGTTCCCGCGGGTCCTCAATGCGTTTTTTCAGCGTCCCCATGGGAATCGCCGGTTCCTCGAGAAGCGGCAGAACGGCGGCGTCGATCGCGTTCGGGTCGATCAGGGGCTCGTCACCCTGAATATTGACTACCAGCTCAACATCTTCGTATGCCGACGCAACTTCAGCAACGCGGTCCGTTCCAGACACGTGGTCACTGCGAGTCATACGAACTTGAGCACCGAAGCCGCGAGCCACTCGGGAAATTCTATCGTCATCGGTCGCGATGATCACCGGACCGAGGTAGCGTGCCATGGAGACACGTTCCCAAACGAGCTCAAGCATGGTGCGTGAGCCGACAGTGGCAAGTGCTTTGCCCGGAAATCGCGAAGAGGCGTACCGGGCTGGAATTACGCCCAGAATTTTGCGATGCACACGCGATCTTACCATGGAGCTGTCAGTGCTTCGCTATGCTAGACTCCAGGCAGAAAGGCTTAGGACCTGATGCGATCGAGGTACGTCCTAATCGCGATGTTGTTTGCCGTCGCCGGGACCTTTGCGGGAGCGGTTTCCGCCGAGGACGACGTCAACATAACCCCGCGCGTCAAGCCAAAGGAAACTACTGCCCCGCCTCCGCGCGCCAACATCCGCGTGGACACGAATCTGGTCCTGATTCCAGTTACTGTAACCGATCCACTGAACCGTTTTGTGACTGGCCTCGATCAGGACTCGTTCAAGGTTTTCGAAGATAAGGTCGAGCAGAAGATCGTGTCATTCGGCAGCGAGGATGCCCCCCTTTCCATCGGAATTGTTTTCGACACCAGCGGGAGTATGGGTCCCAAGCTGGAAAAATCCCGCCAGGCCGTTTCGGAGTTTTTCAAGACCGCCAATCCGGAAGATGAGGCTTTCCTGGTCGAGTTCAGCGACCGCCCGGAACTGGTTACGCCTTTCACCCACAACCTGGAGGAGATCCAGAACCGGCTGACTTTCACCCAATCCAAGGGGCGGACGGCTTTGCTGGACGGGATCTATCTGGCCCTCCACACCATGAAGAAAGCACACAATCCGCGTAAAGCTCTGATCGTAATCTCCGACGGCGGCGACAACAGCAGTCGTTATACGGAGAGCGAAATCAAGAACCTGGTAAAGGAGGCGGACGTCCAGATCTATGCGATCGGAATTTATGAAGCGATGTCCGCCAGAGGGCGCAGTCCGGAGGAATTATCCGGTCCCGGCCTGCTGACGGATGTCTCGGAACCGACCGGCGGCCGGCACTTTTTTGTAGAGAATCTAAACGAGTTACCGGATGTGGCCGCGAAGATTGGCATCGAGCTGCGGAACCAGTATGTGCTGGGGTATAACCCCGGCAACCAGGCGCGTGATGGCAAGTATCGAAAGGTCAATGTCAAACTGGTACAGCCAAGGGGATTGCCGCCCCTGCACGCATTCTGGAGAACCGGCTATTATGCACCGACGCAATAATCTTATTTTTGCCGGCACGGCTTTGTTGCTGGCGACGGGCCTTTTGCCAGCCCAACAGGCAGCTCAGCAACCGTCACCGGGTAACGATTCCGGGGATGCCGTTTTCTCGACGGAAACAAGGCTCGTCCCCCTGAACGTCACAGTTGCTGACAAGAGCGGCCATTTGATTACCAACCTTCCGCAGGGTGCGTTTTCGATTTATGAAAATGGCGCGCTGCAGCAGATCAAGCTGTTCAAACGGGAAGATGTCCCTGTTTCGATGGGACTCATTATCGACAACAGCGGCAGCATGCGGGAAAGGCGTCAGGCTGTTGAATCGGCGGCGCTTGCCCTGGTAAAGGACTCCAACAAACAGGATGAGGTTTTCATCGTCAATTTCAACGATGAGGCTTACCTCGATGCCGATTTCACCAGCGACGAAAAGATCATGGAGCAGGGTCTGACGAAGATTGACTCCCGGGGCGGCACTGCCATGCGGGATGCCATCCGCATGTCGATCGATCACCTCAAGGAAAAAGCCAAGCGCGACAAGAAAGTTCTTTTAGTTGTGACGGATGGCAACGATAACGCCAGCAACATAGCGCTTGAGCCGCTTATCAAACTGGCCCAGCAGGACGACGTGCTGATTTACGCGATTGGCATTCTGAGCGATGAGGATAAAAAGGAAGCCAAAAAAGCCGAGCGCGCCCTGAATTTGATCGTGGAGAGCACCGGCGGCCAGGTGTTTTATCCGAAGGATGTGTCGGAAGTGGATAAGCTCGCCCATCAAGTGGCGCGGGATATCCGAAATCAATACACGATTGCCTATACATCGACGAATTCGGCGCTCGACGGTAGTTATCGCCAGATCAAGGTAACGGTCAAGGGACCGGGCAATCCGGTGGCGCGCACCCGCAGCGGCTACTATGCGACGGCTCCCAAAGGCCCGAAGAATCCGTCCTAAATGTTGAGAATGTTTGGTGAATTAGCTGTTGCCTGGAAGTTAATGAAGGGCTATCGCCGGCAGCCGTGGAAAAGCCCTTACCTCAAATGGCGAATCGAAACCTGGTCAGGAATCGACGCCGGAAGTCTCACGCCTCGCGAATTTTTCGATTTCTGCTGGCAGCATCAGGCCGACTTTAGACGCTATCTCCGGTGGGCCGCAGCGAATTCTAGGTAACGAAAATCCCCACCGCACAACCGGCCATAAGAACGGCGCAAAGCCACCCCAGAGCCTTCAGGACGAACGGATTCTTCCGGTCGCCCATTACCCTCGAATCACTCGTTAGCAGGAGCACCAGCACGATCAGAGGGGGTGCCAGGATGCCATTGAGTACCGCGGACCAGAAAAGCATGCGAACCGCGTTCAAGCCCGCGAAATCGAAAAACATCCCCAGCCCCACGGCAGCCGCCAGCACGGCATAGAACTTGGGGGCTACCCGCAGCGGCCGGTCCAATGAAGCGCCCCACCGCGCCGATTCCGCCACCGCATAGGCGCAGGAGCCCGCCAGCACTGGCACCGCCAGCATCCCGGTCCCTACAATTCCCAGCGTGAACAGCAGATACGCGCCGTCCCCTGCCAGCGGACGCAGCGCTTCCGCCGCTTGTTTGGCGGTTTCTATGTTTGTCAGACCATGCGCATGGAGGGTCGTCGCGGTTGTCAGGATGATGAAGAACATCACCAGATTGGAGAAAAACATTCCAGCCATGGTGTCGCGCCGCGATTTACTGAGTTCTTCATCCGTGGCACCTTTCCGCTGCTCGAAGTCCCGTCCCATGGAGCGTTCCTCTTCCACTTCCTGCGAGGCCTGCCAGAAGAACAGATAGGGCGAAATGGTTGTGCCAAGGATTCCGGTCAGTACCGCGAAATAATCACGCGACCAGTGGACCTCCGGGACCAGGGTGGCGCGAAGCACATGCGACCAGTCCGGATGGGTCAGAAATGCAGTGATCACATAAGCGAACAGAACCAGGGTGAGCCATTTGAAAATTCTCGCGACCAGGCGGTAGGAAGCAAAGACCACCAGGACTACCAGGGACAGCGCGAAGACCGGCGACCAGACCACAGCCGGAACATGCGTCACCATCTCCATAGCTTCTGCCATTCCTCCGATGTCCGCGCCAATGTTGAAGATATTCGCAACGAGAAGGATGATGCAGGCCGACCACATCACCCACTTGGGGAACCGATACCGGATATTCGCGGCCAGCCCGCGACCGGTGACCATTCCCAGCCGGGCGCACATCAATTGCACCGCGGTCATCAGAGGAAAGCTGAAAAGCGCCGTCCAGAGGGGCGCAATGCCCAGACTGGCGCCTGCCACCGAATAGGTTGAAATACCGGATGGATCGTCGTCCGCCGCTCCCGTAATGAGCCCCGGGCCAAGGTCCTTGAAAAACTCGGCTACCGGGCTACGGTCGGGCATGGTTTGTCAGACTCACGCGACGGATGCTATTTTTCGCTGCTGACAGTTGAGGTGGTACTGGCTGCGGGCTTCGATTCCGAAGGCGCGGGCTTACTTTCAGAATTTGAGGAAGAAGAACTCTCGGAGGAAGACGAAGTCGAAGTTTCCGTCTTTGAATCAGATTTGTCTTTCTTGTCGCCCTTGTCCGCCTTGGAATCCTCCGTCTTGGTGCTGGATCCGCTGCCTTTGGCGTAATCGGTTGCATACCAACCGGTTCCCTTCAAGTGAAACGCGGGGGCGGAAAACAGCCGCTCGACCTCACCTCCGCAGTCGGGATGGGTTTTCAGCGGTTCGTCGGCAAACTTCTGGAGAACTTCGAAAGTCTTGCCACAAACGTGGCACTTATATTCGTACAACGGCATTCTGCACCTGTATTCTAGCAACCGGCCCAAAAAAAACAGCGCATTCGGGTGGCCGTTCAGCCGCCCCGATGCGCTGGTCATCCAATCTGAAACGAACTATTTCTTTTTGGCCGGGGGACGCGGCTTGCGTGCGGGAGCCGCGGCGAAGGCAGAGGCGGGAAGGCCATCCACGTCCTCTTTACCCATACCAGAGAAGGTCAGCATGTAGGGATCCTTAACGAACGAATCGATCACGCCCTTGAATTTGACCTCGGTTCCAACCTCTATTGTTCCCTTTAACGGGGCTTCAAAGCGAAGGGTGGCATCGCCCACGGGGCTGTCAACATTGACCAGGAGTTCGTCTTTCTTGTCGCTTTGGGAAACCACCTTGCCTGTGAACCTCTTGAACTTGGCATCGTCAGCCTGGGGCGGGATCTCCGAGCCTTTTACCTGTTCGAAGTACGCGTTGCCGTCGGGCGCGCTCAGCGCTGTTTTGATGGTCCGCCAGAGAGCCAGATCGGGGTGAGCGGAGGCAAAAGCAGCTTCGTCGCCTTCCTGCTTCTTCTGGATGTCAGTAATGCTTTCGATGGTGAACCCGGCTGGCGGCGTGGGCGAGGCGGCTGAGGCCTTCATGACTTCGTCAAGCCCCTGATCGCTGCCGTGGTATCCGTTATAGGCCTTCTTCAGATAATCCTCGGCGGCTTTCTTGCCTGCAGGCGTGAGAGCGAGCGGACCGCTGTCGTTAATTGCGCGGGCGATGTAATAAAGGGCCTCGGGATACCGCCCTATATTTTTCAACCGAAGGATCAGAGTGCCCAACTGGTAAGAAGCAGTCGCATTGTTCGGCGAAAGTTCAATTACCTTCTTGAATTCGGTTTCAGCAGCAGCGTCGCCAGCAGGGGTCTTCCGGGCCATATCGATGTTAGCCAGAAATTGATGGGCCTGCAGAGTCGTCTGCTCCTTGGCCTGCTTCCACTGGTCGGCGGTTGCCTGCGCCGGTTTATTTTCGTCCGCGAAGTACTTGTCGAGATTATCGATCAGATGCTGGGCGGCTTTCTGCCCGGCGTCCAGATCGGCTGCCGACGCTCCTGGCTGGGCGCCTTTCCCGGCGATCGCGCCTTCGGCCTGCATCATCATCAGGCCGCGCTGGCCCTTGAAATCCGATTCCGGATACTTTTGCTCCCATTGATTCAGGAGATCCAGTTTCTTCTGGGGATCAGCTTCCTTTTGTATGGCTTGGGTGAGGTCATACTCCCCCTGATCTTTTACCGCGGGTGCCTTCGGTGCCTGTGCCCAAGCGCCCGCGACCATAATTCCCGCCAGAAATACGCCAGCTAGTTTTTTCGACAAACGATCAAACACTTTCCGTTGCCTCCCCGCATTTTTGACTACCATTACCGCTCACTTCCAGTTCAGAAAAATCAATGTGGACAAAGCGGAGTATACCGAACCCGCGACTCTCCGGCAATCAGACCTCTCCATGATGGATGACACCAGGCACCTTGTTTAAGTTCCCGGCATCCGTTCCATGGCGAAACCTAAGGTACCATTCCGGTCGTACATCCAACCCGGCTAAAGCATCTGAGACGCCGGAGTCTCAATAGCGTAATCGAAACCCGTACCGGTTCGCAACCTACGGGGTCGACCGGTGTGACTTTCCAACATAACAAACTGGTGCAAATAAATTGCTACAATGCCGCAAGTCCCTTTGCGCTCCATCGATCTCGCCGTCATCTTCGTTTATCTGGCTGGAGTGACATGGTTCGGTTCGCGCTTCAGGGAAGCGCAAGGATCGCTTAAAGATTATTTCCTCGGTGGCCGCACGGCTCCCTGGTGGGCCATAGCACTCTCCATCGTTTCGGCCGAAACCAGCACACTTACAATTATTGGAACCCCGCCCCTCGCCTACGCCGGAAGCTTTGTATTTCTCCAGGTGGTATTCGGCTATCTGCTCGCCCGCATCTTTATTTCCACGATTTTCCTGCCCCGGTATTTCGAAGGGCAGTTGTTCACAGCATATGAATTGATGCAGCGCCGGTTTGGCCCCCGGGTCAGGAAAATCACGTCGGCCATTTTCCTTGTGACCCGTTCGCTGGCGGAGGGCGTTCGGGTATTCGCCATCTCCATCGTTGTATCGATAGTTCTGCACACCAGCGGACAGTGGTCGATCATCGTGATTCTTTGCCTCACGCTGTTCTATACGTATGAAGGCGGCATGACTGCGGTTATCTGGACGGATGTGGTTCAGATGGGAATGTACGTTTTCGGCGCTGCCGTCAGCTTTTTCATACTGGCGCACAAAATTCCTGGCGGTTTTCCGCATGTCGTCGATCTCGCCTCGGCGGCGGGAAAATTTAAGGTTTTCGATTTTCGCTGGTCGTGGACCTACCCGTACACATTCTGGGCGGGAATCATTGGAGGCTGCTTTCTGACCACGGCAAGCCACGGCACGGACCAGCTTGTGGTCCAGCGACTTTTGAGCGCGCGCTCGGAGCGGGAGAGCCGTCTTGCTCTGCTTTCGAGCTGGGTAGTAATTTTTGTACAGTTCACACTTTTCCTGACAATCGGAACTATGCTCTGGGTCTTTTATCGGGGACAGGTTTTCGGAAAAGACGAACTCGACCGGCTTTATCCGTCATTCATCTGGGAATCGCTTCCTGTCGGAGTGGCCGGACTGGCAATGGCGGCGATTGTCGCTGCGGCGATGGCAAACCTTTCGGCAGCGCTAAATTCCCTCGCTTCAGCCAGCGTGGTCGATTTCTACCGGCCGCTCACCCGCTCGCGCCGCACGCCTGCTCATTATCTGCTGGTATCGCGAATCTCCACGATCTTTTGGGCGGCGATTCTGGCTGCGGTCGGGATGGTGGCAAGTCACTGGGGCTCGGTACTGGAGTCCGGGCTCTCCATCGCATCCGTGACGCTCGGAATCCTGCTCGGCGTGTTCCTGCTGGGAATCCTCACCAAACGTCCGGGAGAAAATGCGGCTACCGTGGGAGTAATAACCGGAGCCTGCGTGATGCTTTTCGTTAAATTTGGCACCGCTATTCCTTTTACCTGGTGGGTATTGATCGGAAGCGCTGCTACATTCGGGTCTGGCTCAGTCGCCTCCCTCTTCATAAAAGAAAGGCAAACGCCGCATGACGGAGCTTAAACGCGACTTGGGAATTTGGGCGGCCCTGGCGATCGTCATCGGAACCGTCATCGGAAGCGGGATTTTCCGCGTGCCGCAGTCGATGATTTTGAATGTCGGAACGGTGCGACTGGTCTTCCTCGTTTGGGTGGTCGGCGGTGTGCTGTCACTTGCAGGAGCGCTCACTTATGCAGAGCTCGCCGCAGCGATGCCAGGCGCGGGCGGCGAATACGTCTACCTCACCGAAGCGTACGGTCCGATGTGGGGTTTCCTCTATAGCTGGACGCAAATGTGGGTCGCCAAGAGCGGCTCCATCGCTACTCTTGCCACCGCCTTTTTTGAATACACGGCGCATTTCATTCCCGAATTCGAACGGGTTTGGTTCACCGCCGGGCCTTTTTCCGTGAAGTACGGCCAGGTTTTTGCGATGATACTGATCCTCGCATTGGGCGGGGTGAATTATCTCGGGGTGAGAATCGGTGGCGGCGTGCAGGTTGCGGTGACCGGTGTGAAAGTCGCTCTGATCGCCCTCATTATTCTCGCAGGGCTGTTTTACGCGCATCCGACGGTAGCAATTGCGAATGCGCCGCCTCTGGTTCCGCCCGCATTCGCAGGTTTCATCGCCGCCCTCGTCGGCGCCTTGTGGGCGTACGACGGTTGGAATAATGTCGGAATGGTCGCGTCGGAAATCAAAAACCCGCAACGCAACCTCCCCCTGGCCCTGATCGGCGGCACATTGGCAATCATTGCGATCTATATGCTCGCCAACTGGGCCTATTTTCGGGTACTTTCTCCTGCGGAGGTTGGAGCCCATAAGCTGGTAGCGGCAGAAATGATGCAGAAAATGCAGGGATCGGCCGGAGCCAGCGCCGTTTCCATTGCAGCGATGATTTCGATTTTCGCCGCCCTCAACGGTTCAATCCTCACCGGCGCACGGGTTCCCTACGCGGCCGCCCGGGACGGCTTATTCTTCCGCTCCGCGGCTCGGGTGCATCCGGCATTTCACACTCCCGGCGTTTCCATCCTGATGCTGACTGCATGGTCTTCGGTACTCGTCCTTTCCGGGAGATACGAGCAGTTGTACGACTTCGTTATTTTCGGCAGCTGGATTCTCTACGCGATGGCCACCGCCTCGGTTTTCGTCCTCCGAAAGAAACGGCCGGACTTACCCCGGCCGTATAAAACTCTGGGGTATCCTGTCGTCCCTTTGTTATTTCTGGGCGGGGCGGTGGTACTGGAAATAACCACTCTTTGGGCCAAGCCCATTGAATCGATTTCCGGAATTGTGTTGATATTATTGGGATTGCCGTTCTATTTTTATTGGAGAAGCCGTTCCGTGGGCCGTCAACCTAATCCAGTCCCCGTCTCGAAGTAAAAGTTTTGGTACTGGATTTCCGATCGGAATGTTCTGGTTCTGGAACGAACTCCTTGCATTGTTCTGACAAATAAGGTAAAAATTTATCTGGAGACACGAACGATTGTGCTTTTCTGTTCCGGTTTTGGAACAGAAGCCTTTTGGGAGGGCCGCCTGGGAATAATCCATCAGGAGCAAATAAATTGGACGTCACAAAGATTCTCGAGGAATTACGTCAGGAGCGGGAGCAGTTGGAGGAGGCCATTTTAAGTCTGGAACGTCTGGCGCGCGGACGCGGACGGCGTCGTGGCAGACCACCTTCATGGATGGTTGAGGCCAAGAAGCGGGGTCGTCCTGTAGGCAGCAAGAATAAGACGCAGGGCATCAAAGCCACGACACCAAGGGCGGCGTCTGCGTCAGCCGCTGCTTAGTTTCTAAGTTTTTATGGCAGAGAGGGACGGGGGACGTTGCTCTCTCTGCCTTCGTATCTCAGTCATTTCCTATTTATATATCAGATATTTCTGGCGAATCGCCTGAAATTCCGCTGTCCCGGCATTGGCTGCGGCCACCGCATCCCCTCCCGCCATCAACGCGCGCATGACGCCGTTATTGCCAATTAACGGACGGTTCTTATCCCAAGTCATTTGTTTAGGATAGAGCGACCCTAACGCCTCCGCCACTTCCAATCCAAGCATCGCCGAAGGGAAGATATCGCGATTCGTCACCACGAAGCTTAATCCCTCCACCGTTTTCCCGCTCAAATTGGAAGACGCAGGCGTAAATCGAACGGGATAAAAACGTACTCCTGGAATATTACGCCCGTTCAGGCGTGTCGCCAGCTCCGGGCCCCGGATCCAGTCCGCGCCGATTTGCTCGAACGGCGCGTCCGTTCCCCGGCCAACCGAGTAGTTTGTAGAACCTTCCAGCAGCGCCAGGCCCGGATAGAGAAGGGATTCAGTAAGGTTTCGGATGTTGGGGGACGGATTCACCCATGGCAGTCCCGTCTCGTCAAACCACTCTTTGCGGTTCCATCCTGTCATTTCCACCACATGAAGATCCGTATTAATGTGCTTTTCTCCATTAATCAGCATGGCCAATTCGCCCATTGTCATCCCGTGCCGCACGGGCAATGGGAACGATCCCGTAAATGACAGTTTATCGGCATCCAGGATCGGCCCTTCGACGTGAAGTCCAGTGATCGGATTTGGCCGGTCGAGAACGTAAAACGGGAGTTTGGCGCGCGCCGCCTCTTCCATGGCGTAAGCCATAGTCGTTTCATAGGTATAGAAGCGAACCCCCACATCCTGAATATCGAATACCAGCGCGTCCAGCCCACGCAGCATTTCCGGCGTCGGCCGCAATGTTTTGCCATAAAGGCTCCACACCCGAATCCCGGTTGCGGCGTCGGTAGTATTGTCGACGTTGGGATGATCTTCCGCTCCGGCGATCCCGTGTTCCGGGGAAAATAGGGCCACTAAATTCACCCCAGCCTCGCGCATTACATCGATATTCCGCCGGCCGGTGCGATCGATTCCTGTCTGGTTGGTAATTAATCCGATCCTTTTGCCGGCAAGGCGTTTGAAGTGTTCCGATTCCAGAACATCCAGACCGGTCCTGGTGTTTTCACTTGCGATCTTCTCGCTACTCGCATCGTAACTGACCGCGGCCGCCACAATCGAAGCCACTTTTCCCCGCATAGACACAATGGACTTCCCGGCGTGGGGATGGACCGAATTGGCGAGCAGGACTACATAGGTTTGCGAGGCAGGGTCGATCCAAAT
>Ga0182013_10005970_pt1 | contig 13976 bp, 9 predicted proteins | sample 612S2MmetaG_FD_120487 | JGI IMG/M metagenome (GOLD analysis project Ga0182013, IMG submission 120487) | Permafrost microbial communities from Stordalen Mire, Sweden - 612S2M metaG | ecosystem: Environmental > Terrestrial > Soil > Wetlands > Permafrost | place: Sweden: Stordalen | collected... | reverse complement strand
GGTGGACAGCGCCTCGACCTGATCGGCGCCGAGCGCGGCCACGGCGGCGGTGCCGAGGCCCACCACGTTGGCGGTGGTCAGCGCCGACATCTCGTCGGTGGTCAGCACCTTGGCCTGCGCGGCCGTAATCGCCGCGATCTGCGCGGTGGTGAAACCCTGAATAATATCTGTGGCGAGTCCAGCGATACTGGTGCCCATGCCCACGATTTGAGAGGGCGTATAATTTGAAGTTGTCATGAGGGTTTACCTGCCGCCGGATTTGATACGTGACGACAGGTTTTTGTCGCGGCATTCCGCACGGAACGCAGGCGTTGATTGAAACGATGCCATCTGACGAACTCCACGATTTCGTGAGTTACAGACGGCAAGATTTTTTTGCCTGACGGCAGATTGCACGAAATGGATTAACGGGAGGTAAACAGAATGCGTCCACCCAGCAAAATAATCAGGCGTGACATCAGGTGACTTTATTGCTTCAACGCGGTTTTCGCGGTTTCATCGTCCCGCGACCGACACGCGATGGCCCGCCGCGCACTCACGCCTCGACGTTCCGACACAATGACAAACCCGCCACCCGGGTCAGTTATCGCGCATGGCGCGGATCACCCGGCACCATGTGGCCTCGAATTCCTTCGTGAAACCGGCGATATCGCCGATTGTCCGGCTCCAGGTTTCGGCTCGGAACAACGCCTTGTAACGGGCATACACCGCTGGTTCGTTGGCGAGATGAACGGCGGTGTCGCTATATATCGTCAGACTGATGGCGATGGCCTCAGGCGCGCCGGCCGCGTGCAACAGGCTGGCCGCCATGCGGGAAGCGAAAGCCTGGCCGCACAGAGTCAGTATCGGTAACCGCATGCGAATCGCATCGCTGGCGATGGTCCCGGCGTTATAGGGAAAGGTATCGAGAAACAGGTCGGCCAGAGCAAGGCGGCTCAAATACAGGTCGGGGTCGGCGCGTTGGGAAAAGATCAGCCTGTCCCCCGCTATTCCCTCACGCCGCGCCGCCGCGAGCAGGTTGGCTCGGGACCAGGCGTTATCCTCGATAAGCCACAGAACCGACCGGGGGGCTCGCCTGAGGATCGACATCCAGGCGGCGAACATTTCCTCCGTGATCTTGTAATGTTTCGAGAAACAGCAGAACACGAAACGATCGTCCGGCAATCCGGCGGCGTCGCGGGAAATCTCGCATCCCATCGAGCGAAGGCTGTCGTTCGCCGGATAGATCGGACCCACGGTCAATGGCGCCGGTTGATAGGAGGTCCGGTACTCCGGCGGAATGACCACGTCGTCGCACAACAGATAGTCAAGTTCGGGTAATGGAACGGGGCCGATATAACCAAGCCAGGTCGCCTGCACGGGCGCCGGGCGCGAACGCAAAACCGCGAGACGGCTGCCCTCGGTGATCCCGTTGAGGTCGATCAACACGTCGATCTCATCGTCGCGAATACATCGCGCGGACTGCTCGTCCGTCAGCGAACGAATGGTCCGGCAATGGTCGAAAGCGGCGAGCACCCGCCGGCGCAAACGGCTGCCATCGTCGCGGCTGGAGCAGTAGCCGAAGACCTCGAAACGATCTCGATCGTGACGTTCGAACAGCTCCGTCACGAGGTAGCACATGGCGTGGCTACAGAAATCCGAGGACAGATAGCCAATTCTGATTCGCTCGTGGGGGTATGGCTTCGGTGGCGCGAGGCGGCGCGGCGCCGGCTCGGTCTTGCGGGAAATCCAGGCGGCGGCGGACGCTCGTTGCGTATCGATATCGTCGGTGAGCGCCAGGATGCTGAGCGGGCAGGATTTTCCGATCAGGTCCTCCGCCGAGAGACCGGGAATGTCCGTTGAGGCGATCGGCCACCGGCACATTCTTTGCCGGATATGAAGCCAATGATGCAGCACATCGGGCTGCTCCGGATCGGTCAGCAGCACACGATACAGCATTCGTTCCGCGGCTTCGAGCCGGCCAAGCCTTTCCAGCAGGCGGCCTTGCTGGGTTTCCAGCGCAATGCGCTCGGCGTCCGGTTGGGTCGCGCGTTGCCAGGCCGTGAGCGCCTGCTCCGGCTGACCAGTCAGCTCCAGCATCAAACCGAGGTTGAGGGCGGCGCCATACAGATCGGGGCGCAGCGCCAGCGCATTCCCATAGGCGACGATGGCGTTCGCATTGTCGCCGGCGTTGGTCAGCGAGACGCCGAGATTGAACCAGGCGGCATAAAGCACGTCCGAGATGCCGGCGTTCGCCTCGATCCAGCAGCGATACAACCCGATCTCAGCGGCGTCGCCAGGTTTGAGATGGGAGCGTCCGATGGCGGCGAGCACGGCGTCGAACGAAGTCTGTTTCAGTCGCGCGTTGTCATGCGGCGCATCCCCCGCTGCCGGGCTGGTCAGCCACGTATCAAGCCATTCCGTCAACGGTTGGCCGCCAGGTTCCGATTGAAGACCGATCATTCGCGGCATGCAGCCATGATCGCCGAGCGGAAATCTGGGCTAACCGGTCAGCCGGCGCCGGGACAGCATCGCATCGAACGCGGTCTTTATCCTGGCGACGTATGGATTCTTGTAAGCAAACGCCTGGTTCTTTTCATCGTGAACCAGCATTGACGCGTTCGACTCGAAGACCACGATCCGTCCGTCGCGGTCCAGACCGCAATCGATGCCGCCGTAATCAAGGCCGGTCGCGCCGGCCATCGCTCGCAGCGAGTCCTGGCGCGCGGCGTCGAACACGCCGCCGATGTTATCGAGAAAGCGCTCTTCTTCCTGGCGCATCCAGAGATGATCGGCCATGTCGGTCCGGAAATGATGCACCTTCCAGTCGTTATGAATGGCCAGATGGTATGGCAGAATCTCTCCATCGATGAAGATGACGCGATATTTGCGGAAGAATCCGTCGTCCGAACGGTAATCGATGAATCCGATCACGTAATAGTTTAGTTCCGGGCTCTTCGCGACGAAATCGGCGATCTCCGGCCAGGACTCGAACTTATCGAAGTCGTCGCCGCCGTGTGGGCCGGCGACGCGTACCAGCAACGGCAAGCGGAAATCCGCGAATTCGTTACGGGACGCGGATTCGAGTAGCACCGCGCCGGCGACACGCAGCGTCCTGGGGATCACGCAATGTGGAATATCGGCGAATCGCCGTGCGATACTCTCCCGATTCGTGTGCATGATCGTGCGCGGATGATTGATCGTCGGACGATCCAGACGATCGACCAGATCGAGCGCGCGCACCAGAACGTCCTCGCCGTCATCGACGTTGCAGATCATGTTGAAAACGACATCGGCTTTGCTCCGAAGCAACGCGACGTCATCCGGCGTGTCCGGGATCACGCAATGGAAATGCCGGTCATACGCGGCTTTGCCCGCGAGGTAATTGACCGGGGTCGAGCCGCCCATCGGGGTATCGAGAAATACAGCGGAAAACTCGGCTTTTGGCTGATTGGCGGGCCAGGTGATCAACGGTTGCAGAGCCTTGGCCTGACGGAACATGACCAGTGCGTTGGCGGTCTGCCGTTGCCGCATCAATATATTTCCCAGTTCGACGAACGTATTGGTGTCGTAGGCGCCGAGCGCGATAGCGCGTTCCAGGCATTGCCGCGCTTCCTCGTCCTCCCCGGTCAGGCGGCTGAGAAAGCGGCCAAGCGCGTTGTATGCGACCCCGGCGTTCGGATGCAGCCGCACCGCCAACCGATAATTCGCTTTCGCCTCGTCCAGTCGCGTCTGAGCCGAGAGCAAACCGGCGAGGTTGATGAGCGCATCCAGATAATCCGGTTTTAGCGCGAGCGAGCGGCGGTAGCTTTCCTCGGCCTCATCCGGCCGCGCGGTTTCGCTGAGCGCGTTGCCGAGATTGTTATGCGCGATGGCCGACCCGGGATTGAGATCGATCGCGCGGCGACAGCTCGCGACGGCTTCCTCGAACCGGCCGAGTCCGCAGAGGATCCGGCCGAAATTGGAGTGCGTTTCGGGTGAACGCGGATTCAGTTCCATGGCGCGCCGGAAGCTCGCGAGCGCTTCGTCCACGCGCCCGACATCATGCAGGGCGTTGCCGAGATCGTTGTAGGCGTCGGCGTTGCCCGGTGCGATTTTGATCACCCGCGACAGTTTCTCGATGGCTTCCGGCAGCTTGTTCAACTGCAGAAACGCCTTCCCGGCCGCCTGCCAGCCAAGCACGTTGGCGGGATAGCGTTTGGTCACGGTATCGGCCGCCAACACCAACCGGTCCCAGTGCCCGGAGTTATAAATCGCGATCAGTTCGTCGCGGACCGCGGTGGGCAATTCCCTCGCGCCGTTGTTCATGCCACAGGCTCCTTTTGTGCCGGCGAGCGGATGGTGCGCCGCTTGCCCGCGGGACCAGGCGAGGACGCGGTGACTTCCTCCAACGCCGCGAAGGCCCGCGCCAGGCCGCCATCGCCGGACGCGGGCAACAAGTCCCTGGCGCCAATCGCCAGTCGAAGACCGCCGAACGGGCCAAGCGCCACCGGTTGGCCGACCAGGACACCCGTCCGCGCGAGACGCTCGTAAAGCGGACGCAGCTCCACCGCCGGCAGCATGCGCTCAGGCCGCGCCGGGTCGCGCACGCCGAGCGTGAAAATCGTCGGCAGAGCAGCCCATCCCCCCCGGCGGGGACGCAATCCACCGACCGGCACGAGCATGGGATTTGCCGCGACCGCGCGTTCGACAAGACCGGCCCGCTCCCAAAGAACGGCGGGCACGGTGGCCACGATCGGCTCGAATGCATCGATCGTCGCGAGGGCGGCGATCCAGCGCAGCGTGGTGCCGAGATTGATATCTTCGCGGGATGCCGAGGTGCGCGGGCGGCGTCCGGTCGCGGGCAACCTCGCCCATGGGAACAGCACGGCGCCGGAGAATGCCGGGCCGCCAAAAAATTTCGAGCCTGTGACGACCACTGGCCAGCCGCGCCTCAGGTAAGCCGCGACGGCCGCGGGATCGATCCGCCCCTGGCAGGCATCGACAACCACGTCGGCGCCCTCCGGCGGGCAAACCGGCGCGATCAGTCCGGTTTTCGAGCCGTGCGTCAGCCAGGTGACGACCCGCCCGGACGCGGTCGTCGAAGCGGCGGCGAAGGCATGGTTCACCTCGTCGTCGTTTCGCGGCGATCCGTCGGCGGCGCGCAATGGAATTTCAACCGCGGTCGCCACGGCATCGGTCACCGGCTTGCCGCTGTCGGGCCCATCGAACACGCGGCATATCGCCGCCATGGGCACCCCCGTGCCGGTTTCCGAGGCCGCTGGAAGGATCGCCGTGATTGGCTCGCGGGGCCGTTCGGCGGCGATCATCATCGCGGCCGTTAGCATGGCGTCCGTTCCGGATGAGCACAGGATGATCCGCGCGAGCGATCCCGCGCCGAAATAACCGGCAAGCCGCGCTTTGACGTTCTCCGTCATCGTCGCCAGTCGGCGGGCGCGCTGCCGGGGCGACGGGGCACCGACGATGCCGAGGAACGCTTCGGCGGCGCGATCGAAGCCGCCGACCAAAATGGGCGAGGCCGTGCACGACGAGACACAGACCAGGTCGGGCGCCGGTACGCCAGGACAAAGATATTTGTTGAGGCCGGTTCGTGGATCAGCCGCGAGCCGGCTGTCGCCGCCTGACAACAAGGCTGGCATGAACGCGGCCAGATCGTCGCGAATGGGCGCCGGTCGCGGAGCGCGCCGCCAGGGTCCGAATCTCGTTTCGGTTAGCGGAGACACGCTCAACATGCTTCAGGCCTTTCTGTCTCGCGCGCGGCGTGGCGGCGGCCGTCGCGAGACCGTTTGAGATCGGTCCCCGAGAGGCCAGGATTTGAAACGCCCTGGCACACGCTGGCGCCACGGATTCGTTTTCTTCCCGTCATCGGATGCGGTCGTGTGCGAAGGTCATCCTTTTCGGCCTGCCACCTCTGGTCTCACCGGACCGCGTTCCGGGCATTCGCCGGCAGCCAAAGCCGAGCCCCTCGCGGTTAGCGGGAGGATGATGCGGGCATAAGGTTGACATACCCTTAAGATCGCGTGGTGGGGGCGCTGGATCTCGACGCTGAAAATCGGCCGCTCCCGCTCGGCGGCGCGGCGGCCGCGCGCCCGGGATTCCACGATCTTGACCGGGCTATCCGCATCAACGTGCTCGTTACGCGTCCTGGCCCGGTCGAGCCGGGCCAGGACGCGTGAGCCAATGTATTGTTCGGTTGATGTTATAGCCTACGCGCGATAGCCCGACTCGCCTGCCAGGAAATGGATCGCGCCCATCCGCCAGTCATTGAGGCGCCGTTATGAGACAGTGCTGCTTCGACGAAATGGCGCGACGTTCGATTGACCGGATCAGACCGCGGTTCTGTTGGCGCCAGAAACCGCATGGTGCCAGGAGCGGAGTCCCGGAATCCGCGTAGAGCATTGAAACCGTGTTAGTTTGGGTTATCGAAATTTTGAATACCAACCCGGATACCAGCACCTGGTCTCGATGGCGTCGGGTGTCAGCCCTACACCAGATTGACTGGGTGCTGGCATTTGTCGTGATCGCGGCCTTCTCCGAGGCCGTCGGAGGGGCCGGCGACAAGATCGCGGCCATCGCCGCTTGCGCGCGCAACAGCGTTCGCGTGACGCGGAGCGAGATCGAGGAACGTATTGAGCATAATCCGTTGACTTCGGTACTGATCGCTCTCGCCGTCGGAGCGTCGATCGGCTTGATCAGTCGCTCGCGTCATTGATCATGCGGCATTCGCGAAATAAGCGCATGCGAGAATAACGCGAAAGTACAGAGCCAACGCGCATGGCCGCGGTAGCGGTTGGCCTCTCCACCGCCGCCTTGGGTTGGCGTTTTCGTTGCCCCCGTCAGCCTCCGCGCGGCGGTGGGAGAAACCGCCGCCACGCCGATCACCCGCGTGGCCGAGGGTCCGCTCACGGTCGCAACCGGAGCGATCGCGACGCGCGCTCGCGGGCGGGATCACCCGACGCTTGTCGGTGTGTGACATCGAGTGTCTAGTTAAATATTGGGGCGACAGGGGAAAAGCTTTACAATGGCGCGTGCTTCACGACCGCACACCGCGAAGCGCGGCGCGGGCCGCCCGCCGGCGCCGCGAAAACGCGCGCTCGCCAGCGCGGACGCCAACTTCCCGGTGGTCGCGGTCGGCGCGTCCGCCGGTGGGTTGGAGGCGTTTCGCGCGTTGCTCGCGGCCCTTCCCGCCACGACCGGCATGGCTATCATCCTGGTCCAGCATCTCGATCCCACCCATGCGAGCATGTTGGTCGACCTGCTCTCCTCGCACACCGGCATGACGGTCCTCCAGGCGAGCCAGGGCCTGCCTCTCGCACCAGACCACGTTTTCGTCATTCCACCCGGACGCTTCCTCGCGGTGAGCGACGGCGCGCTGCGACTGTCCCGCCCCGGCGACGGCCATGGGAATCCCCCGGGGGATTCCCTGGGGGATCCCCGGGGCGTGCGCATGCCGTTCGATTTCCTGCTGCGTTCTCTCGCTGTTTCGTTTGGGGAGCGTGCGGTCTGCGTCGTCCTCTCTGGCACCGGCAACGATGGCAGCGCCGGAGCCAAAGAAGTCAAGGAGGCGGGCGGCCTGGTGATAGCCCAGAAACCGGAGGAGGCCGAGTTCGACGGGATGCCGTGCGGTGCCATCGCGACCGGCGCCGTCGACCTCGTTCTCCCGGTGGCGCAAATGCCGGAAGCCCTCGCCCGCTATGGAGGTCATCGCTACGTCAGAAACGTCGAGAGCGACTCCACTCCTCCCCTGGGCGACGCGCTGCGGCAGATCATCGATTTGCTGCGCGAAAGAACGTCGCACGACTTCGCGCTCTACAAGACGGGGACGCTCGAGCGCCGGATCGAGCGGCGCATGGCGCTGGCTGGAATCGATGACGCCGATCGCTATGTCGCGCTGCTGACCCGGGACGGCGCCGAACTCCAGCGTCTCGCCGACGATCTGTTCATCAATGTCACGCGATTTTTTCGCGACGCCAAGGCCTTTGACCTGTTGGCGCAACAGATCGTTCCCGAAATTGTACAAGCGCATCCGCCGGACCGGCCGATCCGGATCTGGGCGGCCGGCTGCAGCACGGGCGAGGAAGCCTATTCCATTGCCATGCTCTTCATTGAGGCCATCGCGGCGGCGCGACGAAACCTGAAATTGCAGATCTTCGCCACGGATATCGACGCGGACGCCATCGCATTCGCCCGCGAAGGCCTGTACCTCGCGGCGATCGAAGCCGATGTAACGCCTGAGCGGCTGTCACGATTCTTCACCCGGGAAGATCAAGGCTACCGGGTGTCGCGTGAACTACGCGCGGCGATCGTTTTCTCGGTTCACGATGTGACGGCCGATGCGCCTTTCTCGCGCCTGGACCTGATCAGTTGCCGCAATCTGTTCATTTACCTGCGGCCGGACATTCAGCAGCGGGTCCTTTCGCTGTTCCACTTCGCCCTGCACGGGGGTGGGACGCTGTTTCTCGGCCCCGCGGAAACCGTGGGCAGCGCCGGCGACCACTTTGAGGCGATCTCCCAACCGCAGCGCATCTACCGGCATATCGGCCATGGAAGGCCTGGCCAGGCCGGTATCCCTCTGGGCCGCGGCGAGGCCGCGCGGTCGCTGTGGCTCCGGTCCGCGCGGCCGCCCGCTCGGCCGCGAGTCAACATCGGCGATCTGGCGCAACGATCGCTGCTAGATGCCTACGCGCCGGCGTCGGTACTGGCGAACCGCAAGCACCAGGGCCTGTATTACTTCGGCCCAACCGACCTTTTCCTGAGAATGCCGGCTGGCGCGGCGAATCATGATCTGCTGGCGTCGGCACGGGAAGGGTTGCGCCCAGCGATCAGGGCAGCGTTCGACCGAGCAAGCCCAGGGGGAGCAAGCCCAGGGGGAACGGGTTCAGGGGGAGCTGGCCCGGTGGGGCAGCAAACCGCGGTCGCGACCGCCGGCCGCGTGGTGCGCGATGGCCACACCGTCGCGGTGACCGTCACGGCGCGGATCGTGAAGCACGACGATGAGGAGCTGGTCCTGCTCAGCTTCAGCGACCAGCCCGAGCACGCGCCAAAGCTCGAACCGGTGACCGAGCCGCCGGCCGACGCCTCGCGGCTCGCGCGCACCGAGCAAGAGCTCGATGCGACGCGCAAGGAACTCGAGGAGGCCATCCGCGACCGCGAGACCGCCGAGGAGGAAGTCCGGGCGATCAATGAAGAAGCCATGTCGGTCAGCGAGGAATTCCAGACCACCAACGAAGAACTGGGAACCTCGAGGGAAGAGTTGCAATCGCTGAACGAGGAGCTGACCGCGCTCAACAGTCAGCTACAGGAGACCCTCGGCCAGCATCAGGCCCTCGCGAACGACCTCGAGAACATTCTGAACAGCGCCGACGTCGCGACCTTGTTTCTCGACGCCAATCTGCGGATTCGTTTCTTCACCCCGGCGGCGAAGGCGCTGTTCAGCGTGATCATCTCCGATGTCGGCCGCCCACTCGCCGATCTGGCGCGGCATTTCGCCGACGGACATCTGCTGGACGATGCCAGGCTGGTACTGGCCAACCTCGTGCCGCTCACACGCGAGATCGAAGCGGAGAACGGCGCCTGGTACACCTGCCGCATTCTGCCCTACCGGACCAAGGACAACCGGATCGAAGGGGTGGTCATCACCTTCGCCGACATCACCACCCGTAAGCAGGCGGAAGACGCGGTGCACGCCGCCAGATTGCAGGCGGAAGGCGCGAACCTCGGAAAGTCGCGCTTTCTCGCCGCCGCCAGCCATGATCTGCGGCAGCCGCTGCAGACGCTTCGCCTCCTGCAAGGGCTGTTGGCGCGGCGGCTCAAGGGCGACGAGCTGCAGCTGGTCATGCGCGGCGAGGAAGCGGTGACCGCGATGTCGGGCATGCTGAATTCGCTGCTCGACATCAACCAGCTCGAGGCCGGGGTGATCCATCCGGAGTTTGTCGATTTCGCGATTAACGACCTGCTGGAACGCATGCGGTCCGAGTTCGCCTACCACATGCGCGCGCATGGCCTGGAATGGCGCGTGCTGCCCTCCCACATGGCAGTTCGCAGCGATCCTCGCCTGCTGGAGCAGATGCTTCGCAATCTGCTGTCGAACGCGGTGAAATACACCACGAAAGGCGGGGTCCTGCTCGGGTGCCGGCGCCGCGGCGACCGGTTGCGGATCGAGATCTGGGATACCGGTCTGGGCATCCCGGAGGGACAGCTGCGGGCGATCTTCCAGGAATTCCATCAGCTCGATAACCCGGCCCGTGAAATGAGCCAGGGGCTGGGACTTGGTCTCGCCATCGTACAGCGCCTGGGTGACCTGCTGGGTCATACGGTCGAAGTTCGCTCACGGCCAGGCAGCGGTTCGGTGTTTTCGATCGAGGCCGCGCTCGCGCCACACGGGAAATACCTGACACCGATCGGTTTCGTCCGGGGCCCCACGGAAGTCGCGGTACCCGACTGCCTGGTGCTGATCGTCGAGGACGATCCGGCGTTGCGCGGTTCGCTCGAAGCCCTCATGCGCGCGGACGGCTATCGCACGGTGGCGGTGGCCGATGCCGATGCGGCGATCGCCTTTGCCGCGGGCGTGGGCACGAGGCCCGATCTCGCCATCGTCGATATCAATTTGCCGAGAGGGCTGAACGGGCTTCAGATCGTTGCGTGGCTGCGGCAATCGGTCGGGCACGATCTGCCCGTGTTGATCCTCACCGGTGACATCTCGACCGAGACCCTCATCGAAGTCACCCGCCTGGGTTACGTCCACCGCGCCAAGCCGGTCAGCAGCGAGGAGCTGACCGCGCTGGTTCGCGGGCTGCTCGCCGGGAACCATCCGGCGGAACCGGGCGGAGTGGAGCGGCCCCCGACCGTTTTCATCGTGGATGACGACCCCGCCGTGCGTGGGGCACTAAGCGGATTCATCGAGGAAGCCGGCCGGCCCGTCGAGGTCTACGACAGCGCGCGCGCGTTTCTGGACGCCTGGTTGCCCGGGCGGAACGGCTGCCTCGTCGTCGATTGCCGCATGCCCGACATGGATGGGATCGAGCTGCTCGATCGAATCAGGAACGAGGGCCATGCATTGCCGGCGATCATGATCACCGGCTATGGCGACGTGCCGCTGGCGATCCGGGCCATGCAGGCCGGCGCCGCGTGCTTCATTGAGAAACCGGTCCGGGGCGAAGAGCTGCTCGCCGCCATCGATCAGGCGCTGGAGCATGCCCAAGGCTCAATGGAGCGCGCCACCTCCAGCGAAGAAACGACCGCGCAGATCGCCGCGCTCACGCCGCGCGAACGTCAGGTGCTGGATATGGTGGTCGGGGGCATGCCGAATAAGCAAATGGCCCACGAGCTTGGCATCAGTCAGCGCACGGTTGAAAATCATCGCGCCGCGGTGATGAAGAAACTTGGCGCGACATCGTTGTCTCACCTCGTCCGCGTCACGCTGGAGGCATTACCGCCGGCGGGCTCCGGAACACCGCATTGAGCCGCGCGCGATCCTGAACGAATCGGTTGCGATCCGGGCGAGGTCGGGTGCAAATCGGTCCCGGACTCATTTTCGAACCGCCGCATGCGTCCCCTTCACGTCGTCCAGGTACTTTCCGAATCCCGCCTGAGTATTTTCCGTGGGTAGCATCTCTCGTGCCTGGCCCGGAACATCTCTGTCCCGGCGCACCGCGGATGGGCCGTTTGGAGACCATGCCATCGCCCAGCCGTCCGCCGGTAAAAGACGGGGGTGAGTTGTATGTTGAAGGATAGCGGACCGCGAACGCGGCCGGCCAACGACGGAGGTAGTGACGCCAGCCATGGTCCCGGACCGCCGATTGTCCTGCCGGACACGATGATCCGGACAATGGAGGGACACATCATCGCCTGGTCGCTGGGTATGGAACGGCGCTATGGCATCACCCGCGCGGACGCGCTCGGGAAGATATCTCATGAATTGCTCAAGACGGAGTTTCCGCGAGCATTACAGAAAATCGAAGCCACCCTGGTTTCTGAGATGACATGGAGCGGCGTGCTCATTCATCATCATGCCGATGGTAGAGCGGTCCTGGTCGCGACCCAATGGTACGTGAAGCACGACGGCAACGATAAGGCGCGGGTCACGGAAGTGCATGGCGACCTGCCGAGAGACTGCGAAGAGCTATGCGGCCGGCTTGGCGAAGTTATCGAGCTGCTGGCGCACGAGTTGAGCGAGCCGCTGACAGCGATCCGAGATTATGTCGATGGGGCGCAACGGATTCTCCGAACGGGATGGCCGACCCTGGGACGCGTACGCGAAGCGTTGGCAGCCACGTCAATACAAATCGATCGCGGCGCGGAAGATGTGCGCTTCATGCGAAAGCTGGCCGTCGCCATTCGTGACACCGAGTGATCGATGACGGCTGGAAGTTCCCGGAGGTCAACGCATGAAGCATCGGGAGGGCAAGGACTGAGTAGTTTCCGAACCTGTCACATCCGAACCTTCAATGACCATGATGCCGATCACGAAGCGTCTCGGGGACCGCCGCATGTGTCTCGCTATTCCAATGCGAATTGTTAGCGTCGAAGGATACACCGCGTGCTGTGAGGCCAAAGGCATCCGTCGCGAGGTCAGCCTGACTCTGCTCCTCGGACAGGAACCGACGGTTGGCGACCACGTCCTCGTTCATGTTGGCTATGCGCTGCAGACGATCAGCGCCGCGGATGCCCGTGCCACCTGGGACCTGTTCGATGAAATCGCCGCCGTGCTCGATCACGCCGATGCATGAACTCGCCATCTGCGAATCCGTGCTGCGGCAGGTGTTGGCTGTCGCCGCCTCCCAAAACGTTCGGAGCGTTGCCCGGATCACGCTGCGCATTGGCCCCCTCGCCGGGGTGGAACCGGACCTGGTGCGGCTTGCCTTCCCGATCGTCGCGGCCGGCACCGCCTGCGCCGACGCCACGCTGGACATCGAGGTCGCGCCGGTCGAGGTGCGCTGTCAGGTCTGCGACGCGACCTCCAGTGTCCGCCCCAATCGCCTGTTGTGCGCGACCTGCGGTACGTGGCGGGTCAGACTTATCAGCGGCGACGAAATGCTGTTGACGAGCATCGAGGTGATGGACGCCCCGCGAACCAGCCAAATGGAGTGGATCCCAAATGGAGTGCATTGATGTGTGACGTTTGCGGCTGCGCCAGCGGCGCGGATCACTTTCATATCGCGGATGTCTCCGCGGCGGGCCGCGCGTCAACCCCGGTTGCATTCGTGAAAACGGCGCGCCAGGTCGAGGTGATGCAATCCCTGTTGCACGGCAACGACCACCAGGCGGCTCATAACCGGGCGCATTTCGGCGCCGCGGGCGTTCTGGTGGTTAACCTGATGTCGTCTCCGGGAGCCGGCAAAACGAGTCTGTTGGAGGCGACGATCAGCCGCCTGAACGGCCGTTTGTCGGTCGCCGTGATCGAGGGCGATCTGGAGACCGAAAACGACGCCATCCGCGTTCGGGCCGCGGGCGCACAGGCGGTGCAGATCACAACCGGGAATGCGTGCCATCTGGACGCGAACATGGTGCATGCGGCTCTGCACCGGCTCGACCTTCGGCCGGTCGATGTGCTGTTCATCGAAAACGTTGGGAACCTTGTATGCCCAGCGGGCTTCGATCTGGGTCAGCATCGAAATGTCGTGCTGCTGTCGGTGACCGAGGGCGACGACAAGCCTGAGAAATACCCGGTGATGTTCCGTGCCGCCGATCTCGTGACGATGACCAAGCTCGATCTGCTGGAAGCGGTGGGTGATTTCGATCCGGGTAAGGCGGCGCGGCATCTCCAGGAGATCGGCGGCACCGCGCCCGTGCTGCTTGTATCGGCACGCGGGGGAGCGGGATTGGACGCCTGGATCGATTGGCTCGACGCGGAGGTGAACGCCTGCCGCGCGAATACCCTGGCGCATCCCGGCCCGCACGCGCATGCCGCCGCCGCCCATGCCTGAAGCCGCGCGATGGCTGGAGCGGATCGACGCGCTGGAACTGCCTGGTCCGGTCCGGGTCCTTAACGTTTGCGG
>Ga0182013_10005964_pt1 | contig 13983 bp, 15 predicted proteins | sample 612S2MmetaG_FD_120487 | JGI IMG/M metagenome (GOLD analysis project Ga0182013, IMG submission 120487) | Permafrost microbial communities from Stordalen Mire, Sweden - 612S2M metaG | ecosystem: Environmental > Terrestrial > Soil > Wetlands > Permafrost | place: Sweden: Stordalen | collected... | reverse complement strand
TGCAATGGACAGGCCCGCGCCGGCTGCCGTTCCGATGAGCTGGGCAATTGTGTAGACGCCAATACGATGCTCCGCGCGCGCCCATTCTCCATAATGCATCAGCAGCGTGCGCGTCGTCAGATACGCGGCTGTCGCCGCGAATATGGGGGCTTCACAGGAGACGCCGAGCGTTAACAGGATCGGCAGCGAAAGCACTACTTGCACGACGGCGGCGCATAGCACCATGCGATTGTCCATCAAGCGGAAGCGTTCTTCGTCGTTTTCGGCGAAGCGTGTCCGGAACCGGAGCACGTAAAGCGACCAGGCGGTGACGCCGATAAAGGCCGTGATTTCCTGCGCGGCGATAACGAATGTCACGACGCCGAAGGCTACTGGATCTAGTAAATAGGTCCATGCGACCGTGATCGCGAATTGAACGGCCGGAGGAACAAACTGCGCGGGGAGATATAGAAGGGTATTTCGAAGAAGCTTGCCCGTATGATCTGTCATTTGCGCGGCTCGTGTGTCACGGCGGAATGAGGTTCTTGATCAGACGGAAAATCCTTTCCATCCGACCGCGACGGTCCCTTCTCTCCTGTTGGTATCAAACAGATTTATACAAATTACTGCCAATGTCTCCGAAATCAGCCTTCGCGCGGGCTGGAAATTGATCTCACGCAAGAAATTAGGACAGGTAGGCTGTTTCAAGTTGGGACGTCTACGCCGAATTCATGGACGGCGTCGCATTTTGCCAACTGTGGCAGCGTGCGCGATCGAACGGAGAGCGTCGCCTGACTACAACATCAAAATTGATTCAAAGACGGTTAACTCGGGCGAGCACGCGGATTTGGCTGCATTTCGGACAGGGTCTTAATTCTTGTTAACCCGATTTCGTCAAACGTTGCGGCCGAAGATTCAAGTTTAGCGCATTCACTCCAGGGCTAGTGGCGCATCGCTTGCTGCCAATCGCCAAAGTCTCACTGAGCGACATTCGGGCCGCATGGCTCCCTGCCGTCGGGACTGCAAGACATGTCGCGCGACTTAACGCGAACTAGCTGCGCATGCGCCGCGTGGGAGGTGAAAACATGTATTCGGTTCAATCGGAAACGTACCACGATATGTCGTCGGCGATTCAGGATATCGAAGTGAATGTCTGTAACATCGATGCCGCTCTGGACGTCATGATCTCGCGCGCGAAGAGTTCGCGAGGCTACACCCTTTTCACCATCAATCTCGATCATCTGGTCAAGCTAAGAACGGACCGACGCTTCTATGCGGCTTACCAGCGCGCGGATTTCGTGACTGCGGACGGGTGGCCCATTGTCTGGGCGCTACGCCATCAAAATCGCGCCGTGGAGCGCACAACGGGCGCCGATTTGGTGGATCCCCTCTGCGCCCGCGCAGCCAGGGAAGCACTGCCGATGTTTTTCATCGGACCAAGTCACAAGTCGCAACGCATCGCGCTCGACATACTTCAGCGGCGTCATCCAGGTCTTGTGATCGCTGGCGCGAACTCGCCGACAGTCTATGCGAATTATATCGAGGAAGCGGCAAAGGTCTTCGCCGAAGACATTCTGAAATCGGGCGCGCGAATATGCGTCATATCGCTTGGCGCCCCGAAGCAGGAGCTGCTCGCCGACGCACTGCGCCGCCATTGCCCTGAAGTGGGGTTTCTGTGCGTGGGCGCGGCGCTGGACTTCATCTCCGGCGAAATGGCGCGAGCGCCCAGCTATATCCAGCACATGCGGCTGGAATGGATGTGGCGTCTGGCGAGCGATCCAAAGCGTCTTGGCGCGCGTTATCTGGAATGCATGCTGCTGTTCGCGAAGCTGGTCTGGATAGCCACCGCGAAGAAAAGGCCTCACTTAGGCGTGCGGGGCCCATTGCCGACGTAACGAGCCACGGCCTTCAAGAGTCGGCCGCGCTCCCACCAAGCCCGAAACGGAAACGAAAAAACCCGCCGGTTCACGGCGGGTTTTTTTTCTCGTTCGGATCGTTGCGACCTCAGGCGGCGGGCAACGCAGCCTTGGCCTGCGCGACAATGGCGGCGAAAGCCTCGGGCTGGTGGATGGCGAGTTCCGAAAGCACCTTGCGGTCGAGCGTGACGCCCGCCTTGTTCAGCCCATCGATGAAACGGCTGTAGGTCAGGCCGAACTCGCGAACGGCGCCGTTGAGACGCTGAATCCACAGCGACCGGATGGTGCGTTTCTTGACCTTGCGGTCGCGCGTCGCATATTGCATCGAGCGATCGACCGCCGCCTTGGCGGCGCGAATGGTGTTCTTGCGGCGCCCGTAAAAGCCCTTGGCGGCCTTGAGGGTCTTCTTGTGCTTGGCGTGGGACGTAACGCCCCGTTTGACGCGAGCCATGACGAAACTCCTTCAGAAATCTTGAGCGATTGGTCGCTTGGCGTGGGGGATCAGCCGTTGGGCAGGAAGTATTTCTTGATATTGTCGCCATCTGTCTTGAACAGAATGGACGTCCCACGCAGATTTCTGATCTGCTTGTTGGTGCGTTTGATCATGCCGTGGCGCTTGCCCTTCTGGGCGTAGACCACCTTGCCGGTGCCGGTGATCTTGAAGCGCTTTTTCGCGCCGGATTTGGTCTTCAACTTGGGCATTTTGCTCTCCTGGGCCTTGGGCCCGTTAGTTTTTTGCACGCCGTCTCCTGACGGAGACATTTGGCGAGCGTTCGCATGAGCGAAAAAAACCGCCCCGGCAGCCCATCACTGGCCGGGCGGTCTAGAGGCGGGCTTATAGGCCGGGACAGGACGAAAAAGCAAGAGACCGGCGTGATTTTCAGTGGCCGCCGCCCAATTCTTCGCCCATCCACCGGGAGGGGCGGCGTTCGGCACGGTCATCATGGAAGAAAAAATTTGTCATTTCCCATTATATCCCTCCTCCATTGGCGCCGCCCGGCGCGCCTATCTCCTCCACCTGCCCCGGGCGGGCAAAGCAGCGCCCGGCGACCGGTGTCTGATTGCCCGCCCTCCAACAGAGTCCGCGCCCAATGAACCGTTGGCTTTTTGTCTTCGCCGCGCTGCTCTTCATTGCGTCCAACCTTGTTTTCGCGATCAGCCTGCAATGGGCGCCCGCGGTTCTCGTCACCTTCGGCGTCGCCGGGTCCGCCTTCCTCGTTTGTCAGCGCGCTTCGCCGGCCAGGGCTCTCTTCCTCGACGCGCCGATCGACGGCCGGCTGCTGGCGTTATGCCTTGCGCTGGCGACCATACTGCTGCTGCTGGGCGGCGAGACGCATCTCATTTACCCAAACTCGGATTGGATGATCCGCGACGCCGTGCTTGGCGATCTGACGCTGCGCGGCGCGCCGGTTCACTACCTCTACCGTGGCGTCGAGTATTTTCTGCGCGCGCCGCTCGGCATGTATCTGCTGCCGGCGACCGCGGGAAAAATTCTCGGCGTGCATGGCGCGCATTTGGCCCTGCTTGCCCAGAATGCGCTGTTGTGCGGGATCATTTTCTATATCGTCGGTTCGCTGGCGGGCGGCTGGCGGCTGGTCCTGTTAATGACCGTCTTCAGCGGGCTGGACATATTGCCCGCGCTTTACGACCACTTTCTTCGGTCTCCCGGCGCCGTGCGGCCGGATCTCGAATTGTGGAAATATTCGAGCCACGTCACCCAGTTGTTCTGGGCTCCAAATCACGCTCTGCCGGGTTTCTTCTTCGCGACGCTTTGCCTGCTCGCGCTACGCGAGGAAGTCGATCTCGCAATTTTAGGCGTCCTGTTCGCCGCCCTTCTGATCTGGTCGCCGCTGGCGGTGCTGCCCGGACTTATCTACATGCCCTTGTTCGCCCGGCGCGACCGCGCGCGACTGCTGACGTCGAAGCGCCTCTGGTTCGGCGTCCTGACGGCAGCGGCCTTTCTCCCCGTCGCCTATTATCTCACGGTCGACGCAACCTCGCTGTCGCACGGGATAGCGACGCTAAGCCTTGGCCTTTACGCGGTTTTCATTATCGTCGAAATCCCGCACGTGTTTTTCCTGGTCTGGCTGCGGGACCGCGTCGCCCCTTCGGTGCGGGGGCTGTTGATCGCCTCGATCGCTATATTGCTGATACTGCCTTTTTTTAATTTTGGCCCCTTCAACGATCTGGAAATGCGGGCGTCGATCCCGCCGCTCTTCATCCTGGCTTTTGTTTTCGCCGACGTCGCGCTGAAGCTGCGTCCGGACGAAAAATGGCCGAAAAAGGCGGTCTTCTGGATCATATCGCTTGGAGCCTTCACGCCCGGGCTGGAGATCAGAGACGTGGTGTCGGAACAAAGCTTCGCCATCAGCTCCTGTGATCTGCTCACCGCATCGCTACAATTAGATGCGAGAGGGACGCCAGCGAATTACGTCGCCAGAGTCGACGCGGCGCCCGCCAGCCTCATGCGAGCCGCGCCGGATCCGGCCTTTAGCATAATTGCGAAGCCCTGCTGGCCCGATCATCCCTTGCGCGAGAAACTGCCGCCGCTCCCGCCCGCCGAGTAAGCTTCAGAGGAAATCCGCGCGGATGGGCACGTGGTCCGAGGGCTTTTCCGCGGCGCGCAACTCCTTGTCGACTTCGACGCTTTTCAACCGGTCGGCGGCCTGCGGCGAGAGCAGCAGATGGTCGATGCGCAGACCGTTGTTCTTTTGCCAGGCGCCCGCCTGATAATCCCAGAAGGTGTATTGTCCGGGGGCGTCCGTGACCGCGCGCAGCGCCTCCGTATAGCCGGCGTCCAGCAGCTCACGGAATTTGGCGCGGGTTTGCGGCAGGAACAGCGCGTCTCCGGCCCAGCCCTTTGGATCGTAAACATCCTCCGGCGCCGGAATGACATTATAGTCGCCCGCCAGCACCACGCGCTCCTCCTGCGCAAGCAGCGCCTTCGCATGGGCGATCAATGCGTCCATGAAACGCAGCTTGTAGGGGTATTTGTCGCTGTCGGGAGGATTGCCGTTGGGCAGATAGATCGAGGCGACGCGAAAAACCGCGCCAGCGCCGTCGGTGACCACGCCCTCGATATAGCGCGACTGCGCATCCTCGAAGCCCGGCAAGCCGCGCGTCACGTCCTCGAGCGGGGTTTTTGAGAGCAACGCGACGCCGTTGAAGGTCTTCTGGCCAAAGGTCTCAACATTGTATCCCGCGTCCATGACTTCCTGGCGCGGGAAAACGGCGTCTTCGCACTTTAGCTCCTGGAGACAGATCACGTCTGGCGCGGCGTCACGCAAATAGTCCAGCAGATGCGGCAATCTCTGGCGCACCGAATTGACGTTCCAGCTGGCGATACGCATAAGTCGGCTGCTCCGCTGCACGGCGCGTATGGGGATGAGTCAGGGTTTTAGGCGTCCCGCGCCGCTCGTGCAAATCCCGGTTCAATTGACGAGAACGCGCCACATGCCCGCGACACGCGCCTCAACGATCATATTCGACCTCGGCAACGTGCTTCTCGACTGGAATCCGCGCTACCTCTATTCCAAAATCTTTTCCGACAAGGACGAGATGGAGTGGTTTCTGGAGCATGTTTGCACGCATGACTGGCAACTCGAACTGGATCGCGGAACGCCCTTCGCGAAAGCCGTCGCCGAACGGACAGACCTCTTTCCAGATTACGCCAAGCAGATCGCCGCTTTTGACGCGCGCTGGCAGGAAACGCTGAGGGGCGAGATCGAGGGTAGCGTGCGGCTGCTGGAGGCTCTGCACGATCAGGGCGCACCGCTCTATGCGCTCACCAATTTCTCGGCGGAGAAATACCGCGACACGCGCCCTCGCTATCACTTCTTTGAGCGCTTTCGCGGCGTTCTCGTCTCTGGCGAGGAGGGTGTAGTGAAGCCGGACCCGGCGATTTATCAGCTGATGCTGGAGCGGTTCGATCTTGAGGCGGGCGACTGCCTGTTCATTGACGACAGGCAGGACAATGTGACCGCCGCGCGGAACATCGGCATGAAGGCCGTGTGCTTCCAAAGCCCCACGCAACTGGAAGCGGCGCTGCTCGACTGGGGCTATTTTTAAGGACGCGGCGTCGCGCCCGCGATTTCCGCGACGATCCGTTCCGCCGCCGATCTTGGATCGGGCGAGCGGGTGATCGGACGCCCCACCACCAGATGATCCGCCCCCGCGCGCACGGCCTGGGCCGGCGTCATGATGCGCTTCTGGTCGCCCGCGTCAGCGCCGGCGGGACGCACGCCCGGCGTCACGAGCAGCATGTCGGGGCCGACCAGCGCGCGGATCGGCACGAGTTCCAGCGGAGACAGGATCAGGCCGTCAATGCCCGCGCTACGCGCCTGCACCGCCCTCTGCGTCACCAACTCGGTCACGCCGAGCGCGTAGCCCGCCTCCTGCAGATCGGCGTCGTCGTAGGAGGTCATGACGGTGACGGCGAGCAGTCGAAGAGGGCTTGCGCCGGCGCCGGCCTTCGCCGCCTGCATGGTCTGAGGGAAGGCGTGAATGGTCAGGAAATCGACGCCGAGTCTGGCGATTTGGCGCGTGGCGCGTTCGACCGTCGCGCCGATGTCATGCAGCTTCAAATCCAGAAAAACGCGCTTGCCACCGCGCTTCAGCTCGGCCGCAAGATCGAGCCCGCCCGCATAGGCGAGCTCCATGCCGATCTTGTAAAAGGAAACCGCGTCGCCCAGGGTCGCGATCAACGCCCGCGCCGCCTCGACGCTCTCGACGTCGAGCGCGACGATCAGCCGGTCGCGATCGCTCGCTTGCGTGGTCACTTGGCCGGCCCGTTGGCGTGACCCGCGCGTCTGTAGCGCCAGACCCGCGCCGGAGGCAGATTCAGCAGAACCGGCGCCGAACCCTTGCCGACATAGGCGCCGCCGACGCCATGCGCGTGGATGGGCATCGGCGAAATCGTCAGGCCATAGGTGAACTGAATGAACAGGCCGTCCGGCCCCATCAGGTCGAAGGCCTGATGCAGCAACTCTATGCGGTCGTGCTCGGGACGGATCAGCAGCGGCAGGCTGGAGACCACCGTAGCCACCTGGCCGTTGACGTGGCCATCAAGGGTCTTTTTCAGGCCATAGGCGTCGCCCTGGACGATCTTGATTCCCGGATACCGCTCGGCGAGCAAATGGCAGAACTTCGTCTCATATTCGACCAGCAGCAGCCGCTCCAGCGGAACCCCGCGCGCCAGCAACGCCTTTGTGACCGGGCCGGTTCCCGGTCCGAGCTCGATGATCGGCCCCTCCCGTGAAAGGTCGACAAAGCTGGCCATGGTCCTGGCCAGGGCCGGTCCCGAAGGCGAGACCGCGCCGACAATGTGAGGATTCTCGATCATCTGGCGCAAGAAACGCGCACTGTCGGCAAAAGTGGATTTTTTGGACTTGTGGCGGTGCGGCACAGATGGATCGCCTTTTTGTTCGCAACTATCTGACTAAGCTTGTATTTACTCCCCTTAGGCCGGGGATATCTCTCTTGCGCCGTTCGAAGCCGGACGGCCGGCGCCTTCCTAGCCTGCCTTTGCGACTTTGGTAATACCCCCCGGCCGGCCGGCCATCGACGCGCTACTTTCCGAACAGGTCTTTCATCTTGGCGAAAAAGCCCGTGGCCTCTGGATGGGTGTGGTGCGAGGACTCCTCCTCGAACTCATTGAGCAATTCGCGCTGGCGCCTGGTGAGGTTCTGCGGGGTCTCCACGCTGATCTGCACGTGGAGATCGCCCTGCTCGCGCCCGCGCAGCACAGGCATTCCCTTGCCCTTGACCTTTAGCTGGCGGCCGGACTGCGTGCCCTCCGGCACTTTCAGCTTGCACTCCGACCCGTCGATGGCGTGAACGGCAATATCCCCGCCAATGGCCGCACGCACCATGGAAATCGGCACGCGGCAATAAAGGTCGGCGCCGTCGCGCTGGAAGAAGGCATGCGGCTTGACCGACAGGAAGATGTAAAGATCGCCAGGCGGGCCGCCACGCAGCCCGGCCTCGCCCTCCCCCGCGAGGCGGATGCGCGTCCCGTCCTCCACGCCAGCCGGAACATTGACCGAAAGAGTCCGTTCCAGCGTCTTGCGGCCAGAGCCAGAGCAGGCCGGACAGGGATTGTCGATGATCTCGCCACGTCCCTGACAGGTCGGGCAGGTCCGTTCGATGGCGAAGAAACCCTGTTGCGCGCGCACCCTGCCATGGCCGGCGCAAGTCGAGCAGGTCTTGGGCTTCGAGCCCTTCTTGGCGCCCGCGCCGCCGCACGCCTCGCATGTGGCTGACGTCGGAAGCTTGAGCGTCGCTGCCTTGCCCGTGTAGGCCTCCTCCAGAGTGATTTCCATATTGTAGCGCAGGTCCGAGCCCCGCTCACGGCCATTGCCGCCGGACCGCCCGCCGCGCCGGCCCATCACATCGCCGAACAAATCCTCGAAAATATCGGCCATCGAAGCCCCGAAGCCCTCGGAGCTGAACCCGCCGGCGCCCCCGCCCTGCTCAAAGGCGGAATGGCCAAAGCGGTCGTAGGCGGAGCGTTTTTGCGGATCGGAAAGGGCCTGATAGGCCTCGTTCAGCTCCTTGAACTGCGCCTCGGCCGCCTGATCGCCGGGATTGCGGTCGGGATGGCATTCCATGGCCGCCTTGCGGAAGGCGATCTTCATCTCGACTTCGGTCGCGGTCCTGGAGACGCCGAGAATTTCGTAATAGTCGCGCTTGGCCATGTCAGACGCCGTGAGTCCATCTCAAGAGATCGTGGCGGCGGCCTCGATTCGCCGCGGCCACCCGCATCGAAGGGAGGCGATACACCAGTTCGGGCACTGATGTAAGCACCGTCCCAAGCCACGTCGAGATGACTCTTCGGGCCGGTACTCGATCAATCTGGTGAACCGTCCGGCTCCCCCGCCGCCGCATAGATGGATCGCAGTCGAGCGAGCAGTTCTAGCGCATCGGATCGCGCCGTCCGCCAAATAACGCGAAAATCGAGCTCGAAGTATCCGTGAGCGATGCGATTGCGCATTCCCACCATGGAGCGCCATGGAAAATCGCCGTGTTGGCTGAGAAAATCCGGGTGGTCGCGGGTCAGCCTCATAACCGCTTCCCCGATGATCAACAAATTCATCGCGACCGCCTGCTGCGTTCGCGTATCCGCTAAGAACTCCTCTTCTTGCATGCCGTCGACATAAGAAGCCGCCAAGCGCGCCGCTTCCAACATCTGATCCAGGACCAGAAAAACGTCGCGCTCACTCATATTGGCGCGGCCTCGGCGACGACCTTTGCTCGAATGCGCCGGGGCAGTTCAAGAGGCGTCACCAAATCGACGCGCACACCCAAAATATCCTGCAAGTCCATCTGTAGCCCGCCGAGATCGAATAGCGTCGCCTCTGGCAGCGCGTCGACGAGAATGTCGATGTCGCTTCCCTCACGGTCTTCGCCATGCAGGACGGAGCCAAAGACGCGCGGATTGGCGGCGCGGCAACGACTCACCGCCGCCCGCACGGCCTCGCGATTTTGTTCAAGAGCCAAGGAAGGTCGCACGTGCACCACTCGATGAGGCCTCGGTCCGATTGAGGCGGATGTAAGCGCTCTAAGCCGCCCTGTCGAGGGCGAACGGACCCGGCGACCTTAATACGAGGGTCGCTGGCAGAAACAGATAGAATAACGCCGCAATGTCGCGCCTCTTAATACATCGCGGGAATCCAGACGAGAACGTCCCGCCCTCCGACGGCGGGGAAATCGCAGACTTCAACATCGGTGAAACATTTCCGGAGTTCCTCGCGCGAAATTTCGAATATTTCTCGCGTGTGGCCGTTGGTTCCGGCGATGAAGAACCGGCAGAACAATAAGTTGCTGGAGGAAGAAGGCATCGAGAGCTCCAAATCAATCAAATGAATCAAGAAAGGAACCCCTCCTCAGCAAAAATACGCCGAGGAGGAGTGCTGCGTTCACTTACTTCTTGTGATCGTCGCCGCCGACTTCCTTGAAGTCCGCGTCGATCACGTCGTCCTTGCCGGGCTCATGCCCGCCGGCCCCGGGGGCGGCGCCTTCGGACTGCTGAGCCTTGTACATCGCCTCGCCCAGCTTCATGGAGGCCTGCGCCAGCTCGTTGGTCTTGGCCTTGATATGCTCGGCGTTGTCGCCTTCAAGCGCGGTCTTCAGCGAAGCGATGGCTTCCTCGATGACGCTCTTGTCGGCGGCGGAGACCTTGTCACCAAACTCCGCCAGCGACTTCTGGGCATTGTGGACACTGGCCTCGCCGTGGTTTTTCGCGTCGACCAGTTCGCGGCGCGCCTTGTCCTCGGCGGCGTGCGCCTCGGCGTCCTTGACCATCTTGTCGATGTCCGAGTCCGAGAGACCGCCCGAAGCCTGGATGCGGATCTGCTGCTCCTTGTTGGTGGCCTTGTCCTTCGCCGTCACATTGACGATGCCGTTGGCGTCGATGTCGAAGGTCACCTCGATCTGCGGCATGCCGCGCGGCGCCGGAGGAATGCCGGCGAGGTCGAAGCGTCCGAGGCTCTTATTGTCCTGCGCCATCTCGCGTTCGCCCTGGAAGACGTTGATGGTTACGGCCGTCTGATTGTCCTCGGCGGTCGAGAAGATCTGGCTCTTCTTGGTCGGGATTGTCGTGTTGCGGTCGATCAGGCGGGTAAACACGCCGCCCAGCGTTTCAATGCCGAGCGAAAGCGGGGTCACGTCGAGCAGCAGCACGTCCTTCACGTCGCCCTGCAGCACGCCGGCCTGCACCGCCGCGCCGATGGCCACCACCTCGTCGGGGTTGACGCCCTTGTGCGGCTCCTTGCCGAAGAATTGCTTGACGACTTCCTGCACCTTCGGCATGCGCGTCATGCCGCCGACGAGAACTACTTCGCCAACCTCGCCCGGCGACATGCCGGCGTCCTTGAGCGCCTTGCGGCATGGCTCGATGGTGCGCTGGATCAGGTCGTCGACCAAGGCCTCGAATTTCGCGCGCGTCAGCTTCAGGGTCAGATGCTTCGGACCCGCAGCGTCGGCCGTGATGTAGGGAAGATTGATCTCCGTCTGCGTCGCGGAGGACAGTTCGATCTTGGCCTTTTCAGCGGCTTCCTTGAGGCGTTGCAGAGCGAGCTTGTCCTTGGTGAGGTCGATGCCCTGCTCTTTCTTGAATTCCGCCGCAAGATATTCGACGACGCGATTGTCAAAGTCCTCGCCGCCAAGGAAGGTATCGCCATTGGTGGATTTCACCTCGAACACGCCGTCGCCGATTTCGAGGATCGAGACGTCGAAAGTGCCTCCGCCAAGGTCATAGACCGCAATGGTGCCGCTCTGCTTCTTGTCGAGCCCATAGGCGAGCGCCGCAGCCGTCGGCTCGTTGATGATGCGCAGCACTTCGAGGCCGGCGATCTTGCCCGCGTCCTTGGTGGCCTGACGCTGTGCGTCGTTGAAATAGGCCGGAACGGTGATGACCGCCTGAGTGACGGTCGCGCCCAGATGAGCTTCTGCCGTCTCTTTCATCTTTTGCAGGATGAAGGCGGAGATCTGCGAGGGCGAATATTGCTTGCCCGCCGCCTCGACCCAAGCGTCGCCATTGCCAGCCTTGGTGATCTTGTAGGGAACGAGACCGATGTCCTTCTTGGTCATCGGATCTTCGAAGGTGCGGCCGATAAGGCGCTTGATGGCGAAAAACGTCTTCTCCGGATTGGTCACGGCCTGGCGCTTGGCCGGCTGTCCCACCAACCGCTCGCCGTCGTCAGTAAATGCCACGATCGAAGGGGTTGTGCGGGCGCCTTCGGCATTTTCTATAACCTTGGGGCTCGACCCATCCATAACGGCCACGCAGGAATTGGTCGTGCCGAGGTCGATGCCGATAATCTTTGCCATTTTGCTGGTCCTTCCTTGTGCAATTGCGTCGGACCCCGTAGCGGTCCCTTGGGAATCGGATTATCGACGGCTTCGCCGAAGCCCGTCGGAACGCCCGCTCCCCCTCGTGACATGAGATTGTGTGTGGTTCGCCCCACTGCAAGGGCGCGCCCCGCATGACTGGCGCATATAAATTGAAGCGCGGAGCCCGGCAAGCGGTTGGTCGGCCGCAAAATGAGGCGCAGGCCAGGAATTTGAGGAGTCTTGGGGCAAGAATGAACACTATGGCTCTGTATTACTTTCTCTCCCTTTGCTCCAGACTCGGAGAATTCGCCTTCGTAATGCCTGCGACCGTGATTCTAAGCGCCGCGCTCTGGCGCGCCGGCGCCGGCAAATTCGCGGCCGCTCTTGTCGCCAGCATGGCCCTATGCATCGCGCTGACCACCGCTTCCAAGATTGCGTTCATGGCCTGCGGCCACGTCGGAGCCCCTCAGATCAACAGTCCAAGCGGACACGCCAGTCTTGCAACCATCTTCTACCTCTCTCTGGCGCGAATAAGCTGGGTAAACACCAGATCCCCGTTACGCATCTTCCTCGTGATGACTTTCTTGGCCCTGATCGCGCTAATTTGCGCCAGCCGGGTCGCGCTTCACGCCCATAGTCCCGCGGAAACCTTGATCGGCTTCCTGATCGGCGCGGCGAGTTTCATGGTATTCTGGCGCGGCCTTGACGGCAATTCCGAAGCCCGGACGGGGGGCTCCATTCTCGCTTTGTCGCTGTTTCTCGGAGTCTACCTCACCGCTGGCGTCAGATTGGAGATCGAACCGTCATTGGAGAAGTTGGCCCGATGGGTTGGCGTTCAACTGGGGTGTCGACAGTGAGGCTTTCCAGATTATGACTAGTGACGAATATTGATTTTCGTCACTAGTCATGGCAAAAGGGCGAGTGTTGATCCCTAGCGACGGCCCCATGCGACTGACCCTTAAACTGATCCTGACCGCGCTGCTGGCGTCGGCGGCTTTGACGCTTTCCGCCTGCGACGGCAAATCCAATGGGGCTGAGGATCGCGCCTCCGCCCGTCCCGTGCTCGTCTCCCAGGTTCACTTCGCCCCACAATCGCAAACCCGGGAATTTGTCGCTTCGATCCGGCCGCGCGTTGAATCCGACCTCGGCTTTCGAGTCACCGGCAAAGTCGTGAAGCGCTTCGTCGAAGTTGGGCAGCGCGTGAAGGCCGGCGCAGTGCTGGCGACGCTGGACGACACCGACCTCAAGCTGCAAAAGGAACAGGCCGACGCCGAATACGCCGCGTCCAACGTGGCCCTGATGCAGACCTCCGCCGAGGAAACGCGCGCCGTAAAGCTCAGGAAGGACGGCTGGACCGCCCAGGCGGCGCTCGACCGCGCCCGCGCGGGGGCGCAGGAAGCGCGCGGACGCAGCCAGCGGGCCGGCCGGGCCGTGGAGCTCGCCAAGAACAGCCTCGACTACGCAGTGCTGCGCGCCGACGCGGACGGCGTGGTCACCCAGACCTCCGTCGAGCCCGGCCAGGTGGTCGCGGTGGGCGCGGGCGCCATCCGCATCGCCCGCGCGGGAGAAATGGAAGCCTTGGTGGCCTTGCCCGAGACTTATGTTGGCGCTGCGGGCGCCGGCGAAGCGCGTCTGTTTCTTTGGTCAAATCCGGGAAAGACCTATCGCGCGAAGCTGCGCGAACTGAGTCCCTCGGCCGATCCGGCGACGCGCAATTTCGCCGCGCGCTTTTCCATTCTTGACGCGGACCCCGCGATCTCGCTGGGCATGAGCGCGACGCTTCAGATCGCCAGTCAGGACGCTACCCCCGTGATCAGCGTGCCGCTTTCGGCTCTCTATAATCAGGGGCAAGGGCCAGCGCTGTGGAAAGTCAACGCTGACGGCAAGCTCTCCATCATCCCTGTCAATGTTCTGCGTTACGAAGCCAATACGGCGATCGTCTCCGGCGCGCTCAAGGAAGGCGAAAACATCGTCATCCTCGGCGTCCAGAAACTTGATCCGAACCAAAAAGTGCGCGTCATCGCGCAGAACTGATTCAAGGACTCGACGCCATGCAGGGGTTGAACCTCTCCAAATGGGCTGTCAGCCGCCCCACGCTTGTGCTGTTCCTGATGTTGGTCATCGGGCTCGGCGGATTGATGTCCTATCTCAAACTGGGCCGCGCCGAGGACCCCTCATTCACCATCAAGGTCGCGAATGTGATCGCTCGATGGCCGGGCTCGACCGCCAAGGAGATGCGCGATCAGGTCGGCGACCT
>Ga0182013_10005957_pt1 | contig 13993 bp, 12 predicted proteins | sample 612S2MmetaG_FD_120487 | JGI IMG/M metagenome (GOLD analysis project Ga0182013, IMG submission 120487) | Permafrost microbial communities from Stordalen Mire, Sweden - 612S2M metaG | ecosystem: Environmental > Terrestrial > Soil > Wetlands > Permafrost | place: Sweden: Stordalen | collected... | reverse complement strand
TGGAGCAACATCGTTTTGCCGGTGCCGAAACCGCCGGGCACGGCGGCGGTGTCGCCTTTGGCGATCGGAAAGAACAGATCGAGCGCGCGCTGTCCCGTCAGCAGCGGCGCCGACGCCTCAAGCCGGGCGCTCAGCGGTCGCGGCACGCGAATCGGCCACCACTCGGTAAGCGCGATATCCCGATCGCGAATCCGCGCGACGATCGCATCGGGGGCGCATTGTCCGGCGGGGGCGATCCAGTCGACCCGCCCCGATGCACCCGGCGGGACGAGCACGCGATGCTCGATGGGCTGGTCGCAATCGACCACGCCCAGCACCATCCCCGCAGTGATGTCGTCACCTTGCTTCCGCAGCGGCCGAAATGCGAAGGTGCCCGGCCCGGCTTGCGCGCTGAGCGCGCCGGGCACGAGCCATTCCGCCGCTCCGCTCAGCGGCCGCAACAACCCGTCGAACGTTCCGCCCAAGAGCCCGGGGCCGAGCCGAGCGGAAAGCGGTCTTCCCAACCCGACCGCCGGATCGCCGACGCGGACGCCGCCGAGGTACTCGTACGCCTGGGCCGTCACGCCTTCGTGCTCGACCGAAACCACTTCGGCCGGGATGCGGAGAGCGCCGATCTCGACGACATCCGCCATCGCAACACGCCGCATGTCGGCGATCTCGACGAGCGGACCATTCACCCGAACCACCCGACCCGTTCCCGCCGGCTCGTTCATCGCCACAACGCTTCGATGCGATCGCCAAGTGCCGCAAGTTCGCGCTCGACGAATGGATCGACCGTCATTTCGACTTGCCGCTTTCCGTCGGTCGCCCGCACGCCGATGCGCGGCGCGTCGAGCCGGCCGATCGTAGCGTCCGGCCCGAGACGCGCACGCACGAGCGCCTCGAATTGAGCCAGCAGGGCGGATCCCGCGGGGCTGTCGGCGCGGCGCGCGAGCTCATCGAATATGCCTTGGCGGAGCAGCTCGTACGCCCGGCGATGTGCGGCCAAGATCGTCTCGCGGCTCTCTCGCCGGGCCGCGATGAGCGCAGCAGCCGACGCGTGCTCGGCCGCCGCTTCCCCGTCCGCCTTTGCCCGAGCGACGACCGCCGCAGCTTCGGCGCGCGCCTGCGCGAGTTGCGCCGCCGCATCGGCTTCCGCGGCACTCACGGAGTTCGCGGCATCGGCTTGTGCGGCGCGCAGCAGCGCGTCGATGACGGGCGCCAACGCCGTCACCATCGAGGGCTGCTTCGAGGTCGGCATCATGGCGGCATCGAGATGGTGAGCAGACCAGGGCGCCGCGCGCGAGCGGGCGCGCCGAGCCCCGCTGACGCCGAGGCAGTGAGCACGACAACCGCGGCGTCGGCGGGAAGCGTCTCCCAGGCACGTCGGACAGCCTCTGGGTCAGCCGCCGAAATCACCGTCGCCCCGGCGAGGGCGAAGCCGTCGACGGCAGCCGCCTCGCCCAGAACGACGATTCGGCCCATGCTTACGCTTTCCCGATCAGGATGATCGCGATGACCAAACCGTAGATGGCGATGCCCTCGGCCAGCCCGACGATCACCATCGCCCGACCGAAAAGTTCGGGCCGCTCGCTCATTGCGGCGATCGCCGCTGCGCCCGTGTATGCGACGGCAATCGCGGCGCCGATCGACGAGCCGGCAACGGCGATCGCCGCCCCGAGCAACGCCATCCCCGACGCGGATGAGACCGCTGTTACGGCCGCGGCCCGAGCGCTCGTCGCCAGCGCGACGAACGTCAAAAATCCGCAACCGGCCGCCGTCGACCGGAGGACGAGACGGGCCAGCCGGGCGTTCATGATGTTTCCTTTCGAGCAGTGGACGCGATGTGCCAGGGAACGAACGCGCGTCCCGGCGCGATGAAAATCCGCGAGAACATTTCATAGTACTCGAGGCGCAGTGCTTGGATCGCCGCGACGAGCGCTTCGAGCGCGAATGCAAGAACGTTGCCGACAACGAAAATGACCACAGCGAGTGCCCACCAACGCGGGCCCCGCTCCCACTGCGTGACCGTCGCGGTCCAAACCATCAGGCCGAGCGCCGCATGGGTCAAGCCGAAAGCAGCTAGGCGGGCAAAAGAAATCGTATTCGTACCGAGCTGAACGACGCCGTCAAACAGCTCGATCCCCGCTTCCAGCGCACCGGCAAACCGGCCGCCGGTCGCGGCATACAGCCCGATAAACGAAAGGACCAGCCCGCTTGCGGCGAGGACCGCGCCGGCGATGCTAAGGGCGACTGTCCGCAGGAACGATCCGAGCCCCACGAGGGCCAGTCCGATATACAGCGCGATTCCCGCGAGACCCGACAGCGCAACGAGTGCGCGGGCAAAGCCGCCCTCCCGCCAGCGATTGACGGTCCCAAGGCCGTACGAAACCGCGAGCAGCCCCGCGCCGACCGCGATTGCGGCCGCCATCAGCGTGAGCGGGGCACGAAGCGGCGCGAGCCACAAGATCGGAACGAGGCCCGTCGGACCGAACGCCTCGCCATAGGCCAAGCCGAACGCGGCGCTCGCGAGGCCGGCGCCGACGACGAACGGCGCAGCCGCACGGTAGCGCACGAACCGGCGAGGGCGGCCCGCGAGCAGCAGCGCACCCGCAACCGCCAAGAGCGCGCCGTGCCCGACGTCGCCGAACATCATGCCGAACATGATCACATAGGCGACTCCGGCGAACAGGGATGGGTTGACGTCCGCGTAGGGGAGCGTCGCATAGGTATCGACCAGCGGCTGAAACGCGCGGGCAGCGCCGACTTTCGCGAGCAGCGTCGGCGGCTGACTCCCCGGCGGGATCGGCAGGCACACCACCGTGCCGCCGAACGGGGCCAATCGTGACGCCAAAGGCGCGACGGCGTTCGCGGGACTCCAGGCGGCCATCGCCACGACCCGTCCGCGGCGCACGGCACAAGCGGCCACCGTCTCGAGCTCGGCTTCTCCCGCGATTTCGCCGACCCGTCCGTCCCGCTCGAGCAGAGCGAGATCGGGCCGCGTCGAGCCGAGGACGGGAACCGGAACACCGCTGATCTGCCCCGGCTGGGCGCTCACGCGAGCGAGCGCGTCGGCGGCGTTCCCGCCGCTACGGCTGGAAACGCGCTCTGGCTCGACTGTTCCCGCAGCTGCGACGGCGGCCAAAACCTCCCACATCGCTGCAAGCGGAGCGACGATCGCGATCCGCTCCATCCGCATGGGTTCGAGCAGGTCACGCCACGACATCGGAAACCTCGAGCGGCGCTCGGCCGCCGCGCGCCGCGACTTCCAGTGCGGCCCGGGTCCGCCACGCGTCCGCGGCAAGAAGAGCGGCAACGGCAACCACCGCACCCGGCGCCGGCCGCCATCCGGCTTGCATTCGGAGCGCCTGCGCTTCGATCAGCGTCCACGTACGTGCCTCCGCCCGCCACAGGTCGTTTCGGTCACGCAATTCGAAAAGCACTTGGGCAGCGGACGTGGGCAAGCTCGCTGCCAACGTTTCGACGGACCGTACCTGCTCCCACTTGCCACCGAGGACGAGTCGAAGGTTGTGACGGATGGCTTCGGAGCGAAATGCCTGACCATCGGCCAGCAGTCGCGCGGCGAGGAGCGCGGCGAACATTTTTGCCCAGCTTTGGGCTTCGGGAACGCCGAACGTAACGCGTCGGGCCCACGCCGCCTGCATTGCGGCTGCGATCGACGGCAGGTCGCTTCCACCGGGATCTCCCCACGCCGAAGTCACGAGCGCGCGCCGCACGTCATCCGCGTTCGTTGCGCGCGAGATCGTTCCCCAACTCGTCGCCAATGCGCCAAGGGCGTAGGGCGGCGCGACGGCACGACCTTCGAGCCGGGCGAGAATCCCCACCACGTTGGCGATCTCGAACCCGGCCGCGAGCAGGCGAACGCGATCGAGACCGCGGCTCGGCGCCCATCCGGCCAACACTCGTAAGTGCCACAGGAGTGTATCTGCGAGCGCGCGCTCTGCAGAGGCGAGATCCATCCCGATTCGGACATCGCGACCGTACGGCGTACGTGAAAGCATGCGCAGCGCTTCGTCGAGCGACTTTGCGTGTGCGAGCTTCTGGGCTCCCGCACGACCGAGCCGCCGGGTCGCAAGCCCGCGGGCCCGAACCGCTACGGCAGTCCAGTCGCCGATCACGGCACCGCCCCGGAACGGCCGTGTTCCAAGACCTTCTCCGCGAGTTCTGCGACCAGCGTCGGGATGCGCTGCGCTACCGACTCATCGACTCGCGCGGACTCGGCCGCAGCTTGACGGCGCAGCGCCGCGCACGCCTCATCCGCGTGCGTAAGCCGGTTGGCCGTCGCGGCGGCTTGTTCGCCGGCGGCACGTGCGCGCGCCTCGGCCACGATCGCTGCCACCTCGCCGGCTGCTTTCCTGCGCCGTTCATCGGCTTGGCGGCGGCCCTCGGCCTCGATTGCATCGGCGGCGCGCTCGACATCTTCGAGCAGCGCAAAGACCGGCAGCAACTCCGCGTCCCGTGTCGCTTCGCGGTCGGCCGGGGCACCGGCTGCCGCCGGCGCCCCGGGAACTCCGGCCTCGCGAAAACGCCGAAGAAACTCATCGAGCACGGCAGCACCGCCGGCGGCTATCGATTCGTCTCACTCGCTGTGCGCGTTTCCCGCGTTCGGTTTTCGACTGAAAGCTACCGACGAACACCTTTGGGAATCGCAGTGATGCGGCTTCAAAAGGTTCGGCCCAAACTCGGTTGCGGATCGGGATCGCCATGGCGATCAAACGTCGGCTACCACTGAAATTCTGCATTTGAATTGCCGGTCGAGGCGGCGAAAAGCGGAGTGGACCCGAGCATCCCTCCGTGCGATAGCCCCGGTATGAACGAGCCAGCACACGTTCTTCATATCCACACCCAAGACGCTCAAGATCATTTCCAGAGACGGTGATTTTCTGAGGCCTCCTGCTGCTCGAGCTCTTCCGCGCTTGGCGTGGCCCAAGCCCATGCGCTTCGCCCTTCCCGTGGCACCTGGCGCAGCACACGCCAAGTGGTAAGGAAGAGCAGACCGCGGGCTCATCAAAGAGTGGTTCGGTGAGACCGCGGATGACGGGCCGCGCGCCCGGCATGAGATCGAACGCGATCGCTTCATTGGCACCGCGTTTGAGCCACACGGCGGGAAGATAGCATGCGCGTTGCGGCCCGATGTTCCAGAAGCGACCCAGGTGATGACCGTTGACCCACAACGTTCCTTTGCCGAGTGAGCTCACGTCGAGAAACGAATCGGCCGGCTGATCAAGTTCAAAGCGGCCGCGGCGGAAAGCGGGCGCGCGGAACAGCTGCGCGCCAGCCAATATCTCAACAATATCGTCGAGCAGGATCACCACGTGGGTGAAACGGCGTCTGCGGCAGATGCCGGGATTGAAGAACTTCGGACATGCGATCACGATTGCCGGCATCGAGTTGCCGGATCGTATTCGTATGCGGAGCTCTGGAACGCGATGCTCGCCGCCTGAGTGCTATGAAATTTCCACGTCTTATCTCAACAGCATTCGGCGGACTCCTCGTCCTCGGCACTCTCGGGGGAGCACCGACCGCGGCCAAGGCTGACACAGCGTCGACCGCGCGATCGCTGCCGGAGCCGCGGCGATCGTTCTACGTGCGAAACAATCACTCACCGGTGCAGACGATCCCGCCGTCAGACCAGACGGGAACTCCCCTCCACTTCCATTCTTCCGTTATCTTCGGGTCAGCTTCTTTGATGGGCTTGCGGACGTGGGTCAGCGTCTCGCCGCGCCAATCGCCGAGCTCTGCGATTCTCTCGCTGATGAGCTCAGAAGGCGATTTGCTCTGAATGACGTCGGGTTTCTTCATTATTTCTGTCGCCTGATAACGATTTACGACACGGAACGCAGCGGGCGAACCAGCGTGCCGGGCAGTAACTTTACCGCCGCGTGCAGCGGGTCGTATGCCGCAACGTCGATGACGATGTCGGCGTCGATGCTGCGCCGCGCGGCGCGCAACGCGTCGATCGCTTCGGGCAGCGCGAATTGTTCGCCGACGTAGCCGGCGACGAAGCGTCCGCCGCGAATTTCGCCGCGTGCTTCCAGGCGGCGCAATGCCGCCAGCACTTCGCGCCATGGCGGCGCGACCGTTTCGCGGGCGACGACGTCGCGGAAGACGACGCCCCAACGCAAAAGAAGTCGGCGTGCGAAACGGTCGGCATCGATGCGTTCCGCTTCCGACTGCAGCAGCGTCCAGCGGCCGCCCGACGAGCGCGGACGTGCGCGCAGCCCTTTCTCGCCCAGGCGCCGCCGGCGATCGGTGAGCGAGCGCAGCGCATCAAAGCCGTCGGCGCTCACCAGACCTGCCGCGACCAGCTGCCAGAGCCCCTCTTCGACTTCGGCCGGCAGCCGTTTCGTCGCGCGCACGATATCGTTGAAGAACGGCGCGCCCTGCAGGGCGATCGTGTCACGGATTTCGCGGGCGGCATGCGTGAGCGATGCGGGATCGAACGGCCGGCGCACGATCAGCGATGCGGCGTCCTCGCGCGTGAAGAGCGCGATCGGCGCCAGCTTCGTTGGTCGGATCCGGCGGACGGGCGCATCGCCGTTTACGCCCAGTGCGGGGTGCGGTGATAGCCGGCCCCACATGACGTCGCCCGAATAACACAATTGATCGAGGAAATCGGCCCGGTAGCCGGCCACGCGGGCCGGCAGCACGGTGGCTTCCCACGCAGCGGCGGGAATCTCGTAGCCTTCGAGCTGGCGGATCACCTGTAAGGTCCCATTGACGCCGTGCAGACGCGATGCCGGCGCGACGTGCTGCCAGCGATACAAGAACCGCACATAGTCCGCGGTGCTGACCGGTTCGATCTCGCGCCGCAAGGCGCCCAGCGTGAGTCGATGGATTCGAGCGAGCACGCGCCGGTTGCACCACTCCTCCGCGTCGCCGCGGAAACGGCCGCGCAAAACCTGGCCTTCGGTTTCGAGCCGAATCAGCGCGGTGGTCACCAGGAACGAATCGACGGCAAAGCGCGCGGCCAAATGGTTCACCGTCATTGGCCCGCACGACTCCAGCCAGCCGCGCAGAATCTCGGTAAACGCGGCTTCGCGCGAATCCGGGAGCGGCTGCGCTGACGCAAGTGCTCCCACTCGCGGTTGCGGGACGGCGTCGGGATAGGCCAGGCGAGCCAGCTCGAGCCGTTCGGCGCAGGTCCAGAACCGCGCCGACTCCCCGCGGACGAGCAGCGTCGCGCGCCGCTGCGCGACGAGTTCGTCGAACCAGGTCTGCCAGTCGGCCACCGGCGGCAGCACCACGAGCGTCGCGAGCGCGTCGTGGAGTTCGTCGGCGTCGCGCACCAGCGGCCAGGCGGTTTCGGCGACCTCGGCGATGACGGCCGGATCGAGGACGCCGTGTTCGCCGGCGTCGCCGCGGGACGTGCGACGCAGGCTGACGGCGCGCGCGCGACGCTCCTCGAGCGGGGCGTCGTCCAGAAACGCGTACGGGTTGGCGTTGAGGATCTCGTGACAAAACGGCGACGGCTCGGCGGTGTCGACGGCCAGCGTGCGAATCGCACCGGATTCGATCCGGCGCAGGATGGCGCGCAAGCCGTCGAGGTCCATCGCTTCGTACAGGCAGTTGTCGATCGTTTCGCGGACGAGCACGTGGTCGGGGATACGCAGCGGGCCGGTGAGGTTTTCGCCGCACGCCGCGGCGTCCGGGAAACAGGCCGCGAGCAGATCGTCGGCGCGCATGCGTTGCAGCTGCGGCGCGACCTTGCGTCCGGCGCGCATGCGCAGGATCGCCAGCGCGCGGGTCGCGTTCCAGCGCCAGCGTGCGCCGAACATCGGCGCCGTCAACACGGCTTGCGTGAGCGTTTGTTCGACGCTGGCCGACTTGACGAACTCGAAGACGATGTCGAGCGGGAAGGCGTGCTGATCGGTGAGCGAAAGCACGATGCCGTTGTCGGTCGCGGCGGCCTGCAATTCCAGATCGAACGAACGGCAGAACTTTTTGCGCAAGGCCAGGCCCCATGCGCGATTGATGCGCGCGCCGAACGGCGCGTGAACGATCAGTTGCATGCCGCCGCCCTCGTCGAAGAATCGTTCGGCGACGAGCGTCGTATCGGTGGGCACGGCACCCAACACCGCCTTGCCGGCGCGGACGTACGCGATGGCCTGCGCGGCGCCGGCTTCGTCGAGTCCGCATTCCGCGCGCAGCAACGCGCAAGCCGCCGAATCGTCACGCTCGTCGATCGCCGCGCGCAGCGCGGCAACCTCGCGCGATAGCTCGACCGTTCGTCCCGGGCCTTCGCCGTTCCAAAATGGAATCGTCGGCGGCGCGCCATGCGCATTGGCGACGCGGACGATGCCGGTTTGCACGCGCCGGATCTGCCACGACGTCGTGCCGAGCAGAAAAACGTCGCCGGCCAAACTTTCGACGGCGAAATCCTCATCGACGGTCCCGATGACCTGGCCGTCGGGTTCGGCGACCACGTTGTAGTTCGCGGTCTCCGGAATCGCGCCGCCGGACGTGATCGCGGCCATGCGCGCGCCGCGCCGCGCCCGCAGCCGGCCGTTGACGCGGTCGTGGTGCAGGAACGCGCCGCTGCGGCCGCGCGACGTCGCGATGCCGTCGGCGAGCATCGTGACGACTGCGTCGAAATCGGCGCGGGAAATGTTTCGATAGGGATACGCGGAGCGAACGGTCGCGAACAACGCCTCGACCGCCCACTCGCCCGTCGCGCATGCCGCGACGATTTGCTGAGCCAAGATATCCAGCGGCGCCTGGGGGATCGTCAGGGCGTCCATCGCACCGCCGCGCATGGCGCGCACCACCGCCGCGCACTCCAGCAGTTCGTCGCGCGTGGTGGCGAACAGCCGCCCCTCGGGCTGCGCGCCGATCCAATGGCCCGAGCGGCCGACGCGCTGCAGCGCGACGGCGATCGAACGCGGCGTGCCGAGCTGGACGACCAGATCGACGGCGCCGATATCGATTCCCAGTTCGAGCGACGCCGTTGCCACGACCGCGCGCAGCGAACCGCTCTTGAGCCGATGCTCGGTATCGAAGCGGATCTCGCGGGCCAAGCTGCCGTGGTGCGGCAACACCGCGCCTTCGCCCAAGCGCGTCCCGAGCGCGAATGCGACCCGCTCGCTCATCCGCCGCGTGCCGACGAAAATCAACGTCGTCTTGTGGGCTTTCACCAGTTCCGCGACGCGATCGTAGATGTCGCCCCACATCTCGCTGCTGGCGACCGCACCGAGTTCGTCGGCGGGCACCTCGACCGCGAGCGTCATCGCGCGGCGGTGACCGACGTCGACGATCGCCGCGCCCGGCGTGCCCGGACTCAAGAACCGCGCCACTTGATCGAGCGGACGAATCGTCGCCGACAAGCCGACGCGCTGTGGTGTCGCGCCGCCCCGAGAAACGACGAGATCGTCGAGCCGCGCCAGCGTCAGCGCCAAATGCGAGCCGCGCTTGTCGGCGGCCAACGCGTGGATTTCATCGACGATCACAGTTTCGACGTGCGCGAGCAACGCGCGCGACTTTTCCGCCGTCAACAGGATGAAGAGTGATTCGGGCGTCGTGACGAGGACGTGCGGCGGCCGGCGCAGCATCCGCGCCCGTTCCGCCGGCGTGGTGTCGCCCGTGCGGGTTGCGGTGCGGATCGGCGCCAGCGCGATGCCGCAGGCCTGCGCGCGGGCGAGCAGTTCGCCCAGCGGCGTTTCAAGGTTCTTGCGGACGTCGTTCGTCAGCGCTTTAAGCGGCGAAACATACACGACGAGCGTGGTGTCGGGCAACGGACCTTGCTGGGCACGCTCGATCAAGCCGTCGAGCGCGATGGTGAAGGCCGCGAGCGTTTTGCCCGACCCCGTCGGCGCGGAGACCAAGACGTCGCGGCCGCTCCGCACGAGCGGCCACGCGTGAACTTGGGGCTCGGTCGGTTCGCCGTACCGCGCCGCGAACCAGTCGCCGACGAGCGGGGTAAGAAACTCGGTCACCGTTTCTCGCACAACCCGTTTCGAGGCGCGGTGGTTCTCGCCGCGGGCTACTTGCGCTGATGGAGAATGAAGGTGTTGCCCTCGGGGTCGCTGCCGAACGCCATGAAGCAAACGGGAGTTTCCTCGACCGCGCCGTCATCCTCGAACGGGACGCCGCGCAACTTGAACTCGGCGACCGCCGCTTTGATGTCGCTGACGGCGAACATGATGCCGCCGCCGGGCCGGAACGAGCCGTCGGTCATTTTCCAGACGCCGAACGCCGCGCCGTCGGGCAACTCGAATTCCGCGCCTTGCGGCCCGTAGTCGCTGCTGACGGACAACCCCAGAAGGTCGCGGTAGAAAGCCTTGGCCCGTTCGGCGTCTTGAGCGAGATAAGTGACGATGTCGATCCCTTTGATCGCGGTCGAGTTGACGGCTGGCATACGGAACTCTCTTTCACTGGTCGCTGCAGATGCGAGCGGTGGAACTGGAGTCGGAGACGCGTTGGCTAAGCAAGTATACGAACAGGTGTTCGATATGTCAAGTCCCTACTTCGCCGCTTGACCCCTTCGGCGATGGCCGATTTCTCAGCTTCGTGCGCTATATCGTTAACTCAGGATGAGAAAGTGCGCAAGCTCGACGATCGCGCGGCGTTCGAGGCTGGGGCCGGTCCAATGTTCGCGAACGCCCAGGCTCATGCTGCTGCGCCGTTTGCTCGGAACTACGTTGGGTTTCGCGCTCCTGGTCACGAGCGTGCCCGGTCCGGCCGCGGCCGGCATGTCGACCGGGCAGGAAGTTCAGCTCGGCAAGCAAGCCGATAAGGAGGTAACCGACTCGACGAACGTCGTGAGCGATCCGTTGCTCAACGCGTGGGTGAACGGCGTCACCGCGAAGCTCTGGGCGCAAGTCGCCCGCAAAGACGTTCCGTACAACATCAAGATTCTCGACGTCGCCGACGTGAACGCGTTCTCGACCATGGGCGGCTACGTGTACGTGAACGAGGGCACGCTGGACTTCGTGCAGTCCGACGACGAACTGGCCGGAGTCCTCGGCCATGAAACCGGCCACATCGAACGCCGGCACGCGGTCACCTCGCAGGGCAAAGCAACACTGGTCAACGTGCTGCTCCTGGCCGGCTCGCTCTTCTCGCCGTATCTCGCGCCGCTGGGGCAATTCCTGGGTGCCGGGGCGTTGGCGAAGATTTCGCGCACCGACGAGACCGAAGCCGATAAGTACGGCTTGATGCTCATGGCACGCGCCGGTTACGACCCCGAAGCGATGGTCTCGTTCATGCAGCATCTGGGCGCGGTCGAAACGGAAGATCACGAGTTCATCGACAAGTATCTCGCCGATCACCCCGGCGTGCCGGTCCGCGTCGCGCACCTGGTGGGCTATCCCGAACTCGATCCCACCAAGCGCAGCGCCGAGCAGCGGGGAGCCGCGGCGCTGCACAATCTCGATGAAGGGCGCTACGCCGTCGCTGCGCGCGAATTCGGTGCGCTCGTCAAGGCGCATCCCGAGGATACGGCGGCGATGTATCATCTGGGCGAAGCCCAGCTCGCGCTCGGGCTGACCGCGAAGGGCGAACAGAACCTCGCGCAAGCGGCCGCCGGCGGAACGCCCCAGACGCGCACGCTCGCACTCGGCTTGATTCGTGGTTTGCGCGACAGCGAGCGGCGTTTCGTCGTCATGCGCCCGAATCTGCAGCCCTTGCGCGATGCCGTCGTGCAAGCGCAAGCCGGGAATAATGCGGCCGCGAGCGCCGCCGCCGCCCGGCGCAACGCCGCGCGCGACGAGCTCAAGTCCCTTTCGGCTCGCGTGCAAGACATCCAGAACGAGATGCCGGATGTATCGCGCCTGCAGCCGCGTCGCGGCGGACAGCTCGACGCGATTCTCAAGAATTTGTCGACGATCGGCCGATCGCTCGACACCGCGATCGACAAAGCGCAGGCCACGATCGGCGGCGTCGGCTCGCTCGAGCGGAACAAAGAGGGCGGCCTGTTCAAAGAGAACGCCGATACGCTCGTCGATTTGGCCGAGCCGCTCAAACTGGATTCGCCGCCGCCGCAAACGCTCGCGACGTTGGCCTTTTATCCCCGAATCGTCGGCGACATCGGCGATGCCGACGGCGACATCACGCGCGCGCTCGACGGTTCGATCGCGTCGCTGACGATGCTCAACGGCGCGCTGGGCGATCTCGATACGTTCGTGCGCGCGCTGGCCCGCGTCCAATTCGGCAGTGGCGATGTCCCGCTCGACGACTACAAGAAGATCGAGCCGGCGATGTCGCGTGCCGCCGACTCGCTCAAACGGTCGGCCGACGCCGCCGCGCAGGCGAATCAACTGTTCATGATGGCGCGCGCGCGCCAGTTGGAGGCGCAGATCGACATGCTCGGTTTGGCGTCGTCCCCCGACCGGTACAAGACGCTCCAGAAAGCCATCGACGTGCGCTTTGCCGGTGGCGCGCCGTCGTACGACGAACTGCTGCACGAGAATCTCTCACCCGGCCAGGTCACAGCCGCCGCGATCGTCGCCGCGGACAGCAACGTCGCGCCGGCCGTCATCGAGCAGGATGCCGCGGCGTCCCACCGCTCGATCGTCGACGTCGCCAACGCCCGCGGGATGAATGCCGAAGCGCTGGAGATCATGCTCGGGTTGATTTATCTCGACTATACCGACGACCCCGATAAGGAAACGCGCGGACGGACGTAGTGGATTGCGCTTCGCGCAATCCTTCGCGATTGGCCTTCGCCCAAGCCGCACGTCACGTTTCGGCGGCGCGAAACCGCGCTACGTGGATTCCGCCCGCGCGCGTGCGCGGAACTCGGTCTGCGGTGCGACGCCCGCCGCGAGTGTTTGATAGACGACGCAGTAGCGTTCGGTGAGCTTCTTGAGCGTCGCTATTTGTTCGGCGCTCGCATCGGTGTCGAGGTCGAAGCTCAGCCGGATTGCTTTGAAGCCGACCGGGACCTCGCGGTCGACGCCCAGCGTACCGCGAAAATCGAGGTCGCCTTGCGCGCTGACGGTACCGCCGCGCACGACGATGCCCGTCGAGGTCGCAACCGCGCGCAGCGTCACGCCGGCGCAGGCGACGAGCGCCTGCAGCAGCATGTCGCCCGAGCACGCCAGCAAACCGTCGCCGCCGGTTGCCGGATGCAGACCGGCCGTCACCAGTGCGCGCCCGGTTTCCACACTGCAGCTCAAGCCGCTGGGATCGTCGAGCCTTCCTGTCGCGTTCAAGGTGATCAACGCGGCGGCGGGTTCACTGCGATAACGGTCTTTGAGCGGCGCCTGGGCGGCCCGCAGTGTGTCGGCATTCATGACTGCCGCCGTTTCGCGGTCCCGCGTGCGACCTCCTGACCGAGCAAACCACGGTCCGTTCGGTTATGAGGCCGATGTCGTTACCGGCAACGCGGTCAGTCCGCGGATCACGAAGCCGTCGCCATATGCCGGCGGTGCGCATTCGTCCGCGAGGCGCAAGTCCCGATAGCGGCGTGCAAGCGCGCGTAATGCGAGCTGCATTTCGAGCCGCGCCAACGGCGCGCCCAAACACCAATGGGTTCCCAAACCGAACGTGAGATGGGGGTTGGGATCGCGCCGCAGATCGAGTTCGTCGGGGCGCGCGAATTTGGCCGGGTCGCGATTCGCGCCGGCGTACAACAGCGCGACCTGGCTTCCCGGTTCGAGCGTGAACCCGCCGACCTGGACGTATTCGAGGACCCACCGCTCGAACAGCGGCGCCGGCGTGTCGTACCGCAGCAGTTCGTCGACGGCCGTCGCGAACAACGGCGCCGGCGGCCCCGGAGCCCGCGCCGCATCGACGAGTTCGTCCCAGGCGTCGCGCCGGCGCAGGAGCGTCTTCACCGCGGCGCTCAGACCGTTCACCGTCGCTTCGTGACCGGCGTTGAGCAGCAGCATGCAGGTTCCGATCAACTCGTCCTCACTGATCCGGTCGCCCTCTTCCTCGACTTGCGCGAGGGCGCTGATGAGATCGTCTTGCGGATCGCGGCGGCGCGCTGCGATGAGCGTGCGCAAGAACGCGTCGAAGGCGACGACGGCGTCGTTCGCCGCGCGCTGCGCTT
>Ga0182013_10005952_pt1 | contig 14002 bp, 15 predicted proteins | sample 612S2MmetaG_FD_120487 | JGI IMG/M metagenome (GOLD analysis project Ga0182013, IMG submission 120487) | Permafrost microbial communities from Stordalen Mire, Sweden - 612S2M metaG | ecosystem: Environmental > Terrestrial > Soil > Wetlands > Permafrost | place: Sweden: Stordalen | collected... | reverse complement strand
CGGACCCGCAAGATCCGCTCCTGTCTCCCAGATCGCGCAGCGCGCGGTCGAGGCAGGCCTTGGTGAGTTCCTCTGACGTGATCTTGGCCGGCCGTGGTGCGCACACCTTCGCGATTTAGGCGCGTTGGTCCGCGCCGTCGGTGCGATTCTCAAACGCCAGCAGCCAGGTATTCAGCGCTACCAGGGACTGCATCACCGATTCCGGCTGTTCGCCGTCCGGCGGAGCGGCGATCTGCCGCTTCGGGTTGTTGCCATCCAATTCGCTACGCATATTCGCCTTATCGTTCATTTGGTGAAAAAGTACCTGAACCTTACCGGACTGTTGTTGCAGCCGGATATGGTGCACAATGGCCTCGTGCTGCAATTTGCTACGGGCCCGGTCCCGACATCGCTTTCGAAACCCCAATACGAGCTTCCTCCGCTCATCCTTCATCCCATCGCCGCTGGCGGTGAAGCACTGCCGGAAGGCTCCACCCCCGATGCGGAGAGCCAGCGCGTGGAAGTGCGCCGCCTGGAGATGAAGATGCTTTGCTGTCTCGGCAAAGATCTGAACCGCTGGCTGGAACAATGCCTGGAATTCGCCGCCGCCGATCCGGACCTCAGCGAATTTCGCGAGGGCGATCTGATGGATCTGCTGGTGGAATGTCCTCCCGATGCGGTCGGCCGCAAAATGCAGACCTGGGGTGTCAGCGACTTCCGAAGCATCTTCGCGCGCGCCCTGGGACTGACCGCCGTATTTCCCAATCCCCCGTCCCGCGATCAGCTCCGCGAGGGTTTCGTGCGGGACTTCTCCCGCTACGCCGACGCGCTGTATCGTGCCCGCCGCCAGTCCGTTCCGACAGGCTCCGCGAAGTTCGCTTTCCACTTCGAAGTCTACGCGTCGGGCGAGTACGCCCGGATTCTGGAACGCTCCTGGGGGCTGTAACAATCCCTTCGGGATTGCATCCGCGGACGCGAATGCATCGAAACCGCCGCTCGGTTCCGAATCCTTCTGTACCGTCGCGGCTTAGACGACGGCAACCGGCCTCGCTTTATGCCACAAAGGTCCAAGCTCCAGACAATCCCTTCGGGATTGCGGCCGCAGCGTTCCTCACACTCTTCGGCCCCGATTGCCAACTCTGCAACTCGCGATTCTGGATTCCGACAGCCCCGCGAGGGGCTGTCAAGACTTCATCGGACCCGCAGGGGCCGCTCCTGACTCCCAAATCGCGCAGCGATTTCAAGGGCGCAGCCCTTGCCTAGTCTCTCGCCGCGCAGAGAATCTGCGATACCTTGCGCAGCAGCGTGACATCCGCCAGCGGCAAGTTCAGCGTCGCCGCGACGGTGTGGTCGTCGCCGCCCCGCCGCAGCATTCGCAGGGCTTGCGCCCGCGGATGAAGATTGATCGTCAGGCGCTGGCCGGACGGTATTGGGACTGGGACCCCTTCCCGCTCGCGCGCTTCCGCGGTCAGTTCCTCGATCGCCGTCTGCATCCGCGTGATCGTGTCGTGAGCCTCCGCCAGTTCGGCCACGCGACGGCCGTCGCGGTAGCACATTTCCTTTCTGGTGAGCATCAGCAGGCCGAGCAGGCCGAGTTCCGCGGCGATCATCGCGCCGGAAATGAGTGGGTTCAGAATAGAAAAGGGAATCGTCATGGAAGCTCCTTATTGCACGATGCCGAGCGAAATCACTTTCAACTCGGGTGGGATTTCGTTGTGGGAAAGCACGAAGAGATTGGGCTGCGTGTTCTCCAGAATCTGCCGCACGAAGTAGCGCGCGGTCGACCCGGTAATCAGTACTACCGGCGCTTCGGGCTTGGGAATGGACTTGTCCACACGGCTGGTCAGCCCGCGCATCGTCTCCGGTGAAGCGTTCCAGTGGCTGTTCGTCTCGCCATGCTCCACGCCGGCTTCGATGGTGCGCTCGACGGCCGCGTCGAGGAAATACGCGGGCAGTTCGCCGGCCTTGTTGAGATACGGCTTCACCACCGCGCGGCGGATTGCCTGGCGGACAAACTCCGTCAGCAGCACAGGATTGCGCGTGCTGCCGCCAGCTTCGCCCAGCGCTTCCAGAATGGACGCCGCATCCCGAATCGACACCCGCTCCCGCAGAAGATTTTGAAATACCCGCTGTACTGTCGGTAAGGATAGTAACTTCGGTACCAGGTCTTCCACCACTTTGGGATGGTCGACGGCCACCCGGTCAAGCGCCTTTTTGGCGTCCTGGCGGGAGAACAGTTCGTGGGCGTAGCGCCGGACGAACTCGGAGATATGCGTGGCCATCAAGGTCACCGGATCCACCACGGTGTACCCGGACTGGCGGGCAGCTTCGCTCTGCGTGGCGCGAATCCAAACCGCCGGGATGCCGAAGGCCGGCTCTCGTGTGGCCGTTCCTTCGATTGCCTTGCTCGGCTTGCCGACCGCGATGGCGAGTTCCTGGCCGGGCGGCATTTCGAAGCGCGAAATCTCCACGCCCTTGACGCACACGGCGTACTCGTGCGACTTCAATGTCAGGTTGTCCTTGAAGCGGACGGCCGGCAGTACATAACCCAGATCGGTGGCCAACTGACGCCGCACCGCCGCCACGCGGCGCAACAGGGGAGAATCCGCTCCGCCTTCCACCAGTTTCACCAGCCCCAGACCTACGTCGATGGAAAGCGCGTCCACCTTGAGCAACTCTTCCACGTTTTCCTTGGGAGGCGCGGCGGGTTGGCCGGATGCCGTGGCGCCGGCCGGCGCGGCCTGGCTCTTGCGCATGTTCCAGGCGATGGTTCCCATGCCCGCGCCGAGTACCAGGAACGGAATCTTGGGCAGACCGGGAAACGCCGCCAGCGTCACCAGAATGAAGGCCGTCAACGCCAGGGGCTGCCACTTGCCGAAGACCTGCGCCTTGAAATCGGCGCCCAGGCGGGTGTCGGAATTGGCGCGCGTGATAATTAAAGCGCCAGACACCGAGATCATCAGAGCCGGGACTACGGTCACCAGGCCGTCGCCGATCGTCAGGATGGTGTACGTCTGGATGGCGCGCTTCATATCCATGCCGTGCTGCAGCACGCCGATCAGAAATCCGGCGACGATATTGATGCTGGTAATCAGGATGCTGGCCATGGCGTCGCGCTGGGTGAAGCGGGAAGCGCCGTCCATGGCGCCGTAAAACTCCGCTTCGGCCGCCAGCGCCTTGCGGCGGGCGCGCGCCTGCGATTCGTCGATCAAGCCCGTATTGAGGTCCGAATCGATGGACATTTGTTTGCCGGGCATGGCGTCCAACGTGAAGCGCGCGGTGACTTCCGAAATGCGGACCGCGCCATGGTTGATGACCACGTATTGAATGGCAATCAGGATGAGGAAGATGACCGCGCCGATGATGTAATTGCCGCCGACTACGAAGTTTCCGAACGACTCGATCACGTCGCCCGCGGCCGATGTCCCGGAATTGCCGTTGAGCAGGATGAGGCGCGACGACGATACGTTGAGCGCCAGGCGGAACAGTGTGAGCAGCAGGAGGGTGGTGGGGAAGACATTGAAATCCGACGGCTTGTTGAGGTACATGGAGACCATCATCACGATCACCGAGAGCATGATGTCCACCACCAGCAGGAAGTCCAGGAGGAAGCCCGGCATGGGAGTGATGAGCGCCACGATGATGGCCAGAACGGCAAGCGGTACCGCCATATCGGCTGCCGCCGCGGCCGAAAACTTCGGGAATCCTTTGGGCTGGGGTAAGGCGATTGCGTTAGGTTCGGGCATCGGATCGGCTTCCTATTTGCGATTCATGTTGCGGTTCATGATCTTGAAAATGTACGCCAGGATTTCGGCCACGGCACGGTAGAGATGCGCCGGAATTTCCTGGCCCACGTCGACGGATTTGTAGAGCGCGCGCGCCAGTGGCGGATTTTCGATCAAGGGGACCTGGTTTTCCACGGCCAGTTTGCGAATGCGCTGCGCCAGATAGTTTTTGCCCTTGGCCACCACCACGGGAGCGGCCATGGAATCCGGCTCGTATTTGATGGCGACGGCGAAGTGGGTGGGGTTGACGATGACCGCGCTGGCCGTGGGAACCGCTTTCATCATGCGCTTGCGGGCCTGGTCGCGGCGCAGGGCACGGATCTTGGCCTTGATCTGCGGGTTTCCTTCGGACTCCTTGTGCTCGTCCTTCACTTCCTGCTTGGACATCTTCAACTGGCCGCTGGTGCGGCGTTGTTCGCGGAAGAGTTCCACCAGCCCGAATACCAGCAGCAGACTGGCGCCCTTCCAGAGCAGACCCTTCACGCTGTCGGCGACCACCGCGACGCCAGAGCGGACGCTGATCAGCGGCAGAGTGGAGAAGCGGTCGAGCTGATCGGAAGCTACCGCGTAGATGGCGCCGCAGAATAGCGGGAGCATGATGGCCGCCTGCACCAGCGAGGTGAGGTTCTGGCGCGGCAGTTGTTTGATCTTCGTGAAGGGGTTCAGCCGCTTAGGATCGGGAATGAGTTTCTTCGCCGAAATCCCCAGCTTGGTGACGGCCATTTGCAAAGCGAATCCCAGGCCTACCAAAATGGCGCCCATTTCGATGGGCGGCACCAGGCCGCGGGTCAGCAGTTTGCCGCCCAGCGAGAGCACCTGCGCGGCGTCGAGATCTTTGGTAAAGGCCGCCTGCAAAAGCCCCCGCATGGTGCCGGCCACGCCATCCAACCATGCGGCTCCCTGGGATTGCAGGATGAATACAAAAGCGCAGAACTGCACGCCGCGGAGAAACTGCCGGGTCGACGGGTATTGGCCCTCTTCGCGAGCTTTCTTCAGCCGTTTCTGTGTGGGCTGTTCTGACTTTTGCGGATCGGCCATGGCGGAGCCTTAGTGCGCGGTGAGCGCCGGTATCGCGGAAAAGAGCCGGCCGGCGTAGTCCGTGTAGACCTTCGGAAAAACGGCGGTGATGGCGGCGAGGAATGCCAGGGTGACGAGGATCTTGGCCGGGAATGCCAGCGAGTGAAGCTGCAACTGCGCGTTCACCAGGCCCACCAGAGCCATGGCGAGATCTACCATCACCAGCAAGGCGATCAACGGCAGCGCCAGACGAAAGCCGGTGGAAAATATGGTGGAGCTCAGGCGGACGATCACCTCGCCGGCGCCGGCCGACAAGGTGTACATTCCTGGCGGCTGGGTCTCGAGACTCTTGGCAAAAATGTGGAGCACGTTGCGATGCAGGCCGGTGGCGAAGAACAGCAGACCGGAGATGGACTGCGCCAGGACCACGAAGATGGCGGAATCGGCCTGCGAGTTCGGGTCAACTGTAGAGGCGAAGGAGTGTCCGGAGTGCAGGCCCACCATCTGGCCGAAGAGGCCGAAGGCTTCCGACAGAAATCCGACTACCAGCCCGATGCTCAGCCCCACCGCCGCTTCGACGATCAACCATTCGAGCAGCAGCCCGACGCTGGGCACCGCCCGGGGAACTGGCCAGAGCGGGAACAGCGCCATGGTGATACTCAGCGCCAGAACCACGCGCACCGGTTGGGGAGCGCTTGACATTCCGGGAACAGGGACGAAGATGAAGGCGCCGGAAACGCGCGCCAGCACCATGAGAAACGCGATCACCGTGCTGATAGGGAGGCTCGCAGTGTTCATTTTGTGCTCCCGGACAACTGCTGTGGGGCAGACTTCAGTCTGCGGTGGGCTTTAGCCCGCCCTTCCGCCGAGGCGGACTGAAGTCCGCCGCAGGCTAAAGCCTGCCCCACAACGCGCGCAAAGGTTGCGATGGCGTTATTGCGCATAGCGGCTGAGATTTCCCAGGATGGAAGTGGCGTACACCATGGCCTTCTGCAGCAGCCACGGCATCGCCAGGGCGGTCGCCGCCAGAACGGCGGCCAGTCGCGGCACGGTATTAAAGGTGGAATCCTGAATGGACGTCAGGATTTGTACTAGGCTTATCACCACGCTCGCAGCGAATGCGACCAACAGTACGGGCGCGGAGAGCCAGAACGCCATCATCAGCGCATCGCGAATGATCTGTACCACCATGCTGACGTTCATTACTTGAAGAATCCTTTCATCAGCGACCCGATCACCAGGTTCCAGCCGTCGACCAGCACGAAGAGCAGAATTTTGAACGGCGCGGAGAGCATCACCGGAGGCAACTGCATCATGCCGACGGACACGGTGACGGACGCGATCGTCAGGTCGATGACCAGGAAGGGAAGGTAGAGCACCGCGCCGATCTGAAATCCGGCTTTCAGCTCGGAGAGGATGTAAGCGGGGATGAGCACCTTCATGTCGAGGTCTGCCGGAGTGCGCGGCGGCGTGCCATGCGTCAGATCGACGAAGAGGCTGATGTCCTTCTCGCGGGCGAAGCGAATGAGGAACGCGCGGAGGGGTTGCGATCCCGCCTCGATCGCCTGGGTAGTATTGAGTTTGCCCTGTTCCATGGGCTCCCAACCCTGGTGGTACATGTCAGCCGCTACCGGCTGCATCACCAGGATGGTGAGGAACATCGCGAGCCCGACCAGCACCTGGTTGGACGGCACGGTTTGGGTGCCGAGCGCTTGCCGCAGGAAGTGCAGCACGACGGTGATGCGCAGGAACGGCGTGATCGACATGACGGCCGCCGGCAGTAGCGTCAGCAGCGTCATCATGATGACGATCTGCATGGGCGCGCTTACGGATTGGCCGTTGGGGGAGATGCTGGCGCCGAGCAGGGGGCCGGCCGCCTGGGGAGCGGCCAGGGCGGCCGGAACCAGGAGGAACAACATGGCGGTAGTCAGCCTCATTGCTGGTCCTTCGGGAGATGGCCCTTGATGCTGTCCCACGGCGAGCTCTCCAATACCTGGCAGCCGTTGGGGGACACCGTCAAGAGAATGGCCCGATCCGCCATGCGGACGAGGTGGAGCGAATGTGCGGGCGCTAGAGAAACGCGGTCCACAATCCGCAGAATACGGGCCTTGCGCCGATGGGCCAGCGCGGGAATCTGCGCCAGTCCGCGGCGCCGCAGCCACCACAGCGTGGCGGCCAATAGCCCGAGAACTACGATCACTCCTAGAATTTGCCGGAATCCTTCCATGCTCACTCTTTTTACTCGTATTGTTGGAAATCCGTTAAGCGGATCCCCGTGGTGGTTTCATTAACGACGATTTCGCCGAAGCCCACGAGCGCTCCACCGATGCGCACATCGAGGTTCTCGCCGGCTGACCGGTTCATGCGGACCACGCTGCCGCGGTCCAATTCCAGAATCTGGCGGACCGTCAGGATGCGGCGGTCGAGTTCTACTTCCACATCCAAAGGGATGTCCAGATAGAGCTTTACTTCCTCTACGGCGGTAAGGGTTGCGGGAGGGCTCATGTGGGATCACGTTTTAGCCTTGGACCATAGCGATGGTTGACTGACTCAACTGATCGATGGTGGTCACGATTTTGCTGTTGGCCTGATAGGCTTGCTGCAAGGCGATCAACTGCGTGAATTCCGTGGCGATATCCACGGTGGAGGATTCGAGCGACCCGGCGCTTATCTGACCCAGCCCAGCGGAGTCGGCTGCGCCGAGCGCCGGCGCGGCGGAGGCCGCCGACACCTCGAGGTTGTTGTCTCCCACCGATATCAGGCTCTGGGGGTTCGCGATGGACGCCAGCGCCAGTTGTCCGACGGTGACTTGCGCGCCGTTGGAATAGGTGGCCACCACTAATCCGCCATTGGCCAGGGCCACCTGCGTGACCTGACCGGCGGCGGTGCCATCCTGCTGCGGGTTGCTGGTGCCTGAGGCCTCGGCGTATTGAGTGACTAACTGATTGCCCTTGGCGTCGAAGAGATTCCAGTTGACGTTCAGGCTATTGGCGCCGTCGGCCAAACCGGAGATGGCGACCGGCACCGGTCCGGCCGATGCCGCCGGCGAGGTCAGATTGCCGGAGCCGTCGAACTGCAGCGTGCCGGTGGCGAGCGGCGCGGTGGGTGCCGTGGTGAAGTCGGCGTTGGGTAGATTGACGGCGTAGTTCCAAGCCCCCCCACCTTGCTGGGTGAATGTGACGGTGGCGGTGTGAGGCTCGCCCAGCGAATCGTAGATCTGGATGGGTGCCGCAAATGTGGTTCCTACGGGCGATTGCGCATTCAGGTTGATGGTGGCACTCATGGTTGTGGTGGGGGTGCCGGCAATCACCGAACCCAGGGGAACAGTGATGTCGCTCACCGGCCCATTGGGATTCACCACACCGGCCGAGGCGGTCCAACCCTGCACCATTTGCCCGGTAGCGGTCTCCAGTTGGCCGGTTGCGCTCAGCTGGAATGCGCCGTCGCGAGTGTAGAGTTGCTGGTTGGTGCTCGGGTCGCTGACGACGAAGAAGCCGTTGCCTTGAATAGCCGCATCCAGGGGAGCGCCGGTGCTGGTGGTGGCGCCCTGGGTATAGATCGAACTGGTTTGCACCTGGCCCACACCCATCCCGACCTGCGTGCCGGCGCCGACGCCGATCATTTGCGACATAAGGTCTGAAAACTGGACCGTGCCGGCTTTGAAACCGGTGGTGTTCAGGTTGGCAAGATTGTTGCCGGTGACGCCGATCGCGGATTGGTCCGCCGTCAATGCGGAAAGTGCGGTAGATAATGTCGGAAACATAAAAGGGGTTCTCCTGGGTTAGCTGCCGGTCTTGGTGGTGCCGTCGCTGCCGGTCGTCGAGGACGCCGCCGCTACTGCGGCAGCGTGATACGACTCGATGTCGCTCTTGATGCCCATCACCGATTCCAACTGGCTGAACTGCGCCAATTGCGAGACGAACTGGGTGCTGTCCGTCGGGTTAGTAGGGTCCTGGTATTTGAGTTGCGCCACCAGCAACTGGAGGAAGGTGGTTTCGGTGGGCATCCCGTTGCTGGACGTGCTGCTGGTGCTCGATGTATTCGATGTGTTCGAGGTGTTGGACGATCCCACCCCTCCTACGCTCGTTGCCATGGTTGGTTGCTCCTGATCGCTGCGTTCGATGACAGCGAGTTTTCCAATTCTTCTACCCACGCGGGACGTTGCCGGCGTCCGTCGCGCGCTGGTTGCTGTTGTCCGCCGGACTGGTTCTGCTGCTGATTGTGTTTGCCGCCGGCCGCGGAGTCGCGCTCCTCGGACGATTGGCGCTGATTCGAGAAACCGGACGTATTCGCCCCCGTGGGAGCGAACGATTCCGAGCTGTAGCCGCTCTGCGCGAGCTTGCCATTCAGGCTGCCCAGATCGGCCCGCATGGAATGGGTGAGCGCTTCATCGGCGGTGCGGACGCTGACACGCACTTCACCGCCGCGCTCCATCAAGTGAACATCCACGCGTTGGTTATCGCTATCGGAGAGGCTCAACGAAATGTGTTGCGCGGGAGCGGCGGCAGGTTTGTCGGCCAGCTCATTTGCCGGCGCAGTGTGGGCGGCCGGTGCTGCTTCTTTGACCGGGTCTTGCGAGAGTGCGGGCGCCGGAGTGCTTGCGGTAGCGGCGATCGCTGTCGATGTCGAGGCTGCCGCCGCGGACAGTGTGGCGGCGGGTGTCGCGGGGTCGGTCTTTGATGCGGCGGCTGCCGCAGCGTCGCGCTCCTGCTTGGGATTCCGGCTGGAGTCCTGCGCATCGGACTGGCCGGCGTTCTGCTGCGCGGAATTTGTGGCGGCGGTTGCAGCGGGTGCGCCGGAAATGGCCGCTACGCTGGATGGCTGCGTTGCCGGCGTGGCGGTAGAGCCGGCCGCGGACTCCGGCACGTCCGTCATGCGCAGGGCGAAGGCCAGATTGGCGGACGGCGCTTCGGCCTTTGCCTGTGCGTCCGCGGGTTGTGCATCCGCGGGTTGTGCGTCCGCGGGCTGCGCGTCCGCGGGACTACCGCCGATAGCTTCGGCGGGCTTTCCGCCGCTGCGCTCTACTGCCGTGCCGGCCTCGGCGGTGCGCGGCTCGATTCCCAGGCCGAATTGCAGAAGCCGAAACAATAGAGGAGCAGTGTTGGCGGTTGTTACCGGAACGGCGGCAGTGGCTGTCGTCGACTTGGTGCCGGAGTTGGCGCCGGACTTGCTGGCGGTATCTTTTTCTTTGGCGCTCTTTCGTGACCCTGTCGATGACGGAGCTTTCGCCGCCCGCGTTTCCTCGGCACTGGCCATTTCCAGGCTGTCCTGGAAGCTGATCGCCTTCCCGGGAACGGCGGCTGAGCCGGCGGGAGTTCCACCCGTGGTGTTACTCGGCGCGCTGGCGGCCGGAGAACTTACCTGTTGGAAATTCGATGGTCCAACGTTAAATTGTCCAACGTTTAGTTGTCCAACATCGGCAGTAGAAATGGCGATCAAGCCTTGCGTGATGCATTTGAGAGGCCAAGAGAAAACCGCGGAGCGGGCCAATCGCGAGTGGCCGCGGAAGAGGCGTCAGATGCGATGGATAGCCCGCAGTGGGGCCGCGATACGCTCCCGCCCGACGCCACTTCCGCGCTGTCGGAACTTCGGCGAATACTCAGCGACCGTCGAGAATTAGTCGACGGCGGAGATTCGCTGTCACACATATCGGCAGTTCCGATTGAGTTTTCGGGCTTCTTTCAATTGGTGTCCGACGTGCACCTGGATTGCGCGAAAGCCCATGGACTCACTGACAATCACGGCCGCCAGCGGATTGCGCGCCCGCATAGAATCGCTCGACATGCTGGCCAACAATATCGCCAACAGCGAGACCAGCGGATACAAGACCGACCGCGAATTCTATAACATCTTTACTTCTGAAGATGCCACCGGCGCGGAAGGCCAGGATCCATCGGCGCTGCCGGTGATCGAAAAGAACTACACCGATTTCTCCGCGGGAGTGGTGCGGCCGACCTCCAACCCGCTCGATTTCGCTATTCAGGGCAAGGGCTTCTTCACAGTGAATTCGCCATCGGGCGTGGCTTACACGCGCAATGGCAGCTTCCAGATTTCGGCGGCTGGAACGCTTGTCACGGCCGACGGAAACGCCGTGCTGGACAAGGACGGAAAGACTATCACACTCGACCCCTCGGTGCCGGTGAGCGTCGGCCCCGACGGCACGATCTCACAAGCGGGAAGTACGGCGGCACAGATGGCGCTGGTGGATTTCGCCAGTCCAGGGGACCTGAGCAAGCAAGGCAACACCATGTTTCGCCCGGGCGATCCGAAGATTCTGCCGGTGGCGGCGCCGGCCGGCAGCGAGATTCAGCAGGGCAAGCTGGAAGGCTCGAACGTGAGCAGTTCGGAAGCGGCGGTGCGGCTGGTGAGCGTGATGCGGCAATTCGAAATGATGCAGAAGGCTGTGAATATCGCCAAAGAGATGAATGATAAAGCGATTCAGGAAGTGGCTAAGGTGGGGGCGTAGCAAGATTCACCGCAGAGACGCTGAGTCGCAGAGGAAGACAAAGTCAAAACCGGAGAGCGCCGAGGAGAGCGCCGAGGAGAGCGCTGAGGGAGCGCCAAGGCGGGCGGAGAAGATTCACCGCAGAGACGCTGAGTCGCAGAGGAAGACAAAGTCAAAACCGGAGAGCGCTGAGTGCCTGCGCTACCTCGGCAGCAGTTCAATGGACGGGCGGGCTGAAGGCCCGCCGCAGGCTGAAGCCTGCCCCACAAAGACGGATAAGTTAATAACCCAGGGGAGTAAATACCATATGATTCGGGCCTTATATAGCGCTGCCAGCGGCATGAATGCGCAGCAGATGAATGTCGACAATATCGCCAATAACCTGGCCAATGCCAATACTACGGGCTATAAGATGCGGCGCACGCAGTTTCAGGATCTGGTGTACCAGAGCATGGCGCAGCCGGGGACGTCCTCGGGGCAGCAGACCATCTTGCCGACCGGGTTGCAGGTCGGTCTGGGTACCAGGCCGGTGGCCAACGAAACCATCTTCACGCAGGGCAGCTTTTCGGAGACCGATAATCCACTGGATATCGTAATTCAGGGCCAGGGGTTTTTCCAGATCCGCATGCCTTCGGGCGAGACCTCTTATACGCGCGACGGGTCGTTTCAGCTGGATGCCAACGGCACGCTGGTGACGTCCTCGGGCTATCAAGTGGAGCCGCAGATCACGATTCCCGCCAATGCTCAGGCCATCACCATCGCCGCCGACGGAACCGTCAGCTACACGTTGCCGGGGCAGACCGCGACGCAACTCGCCGGCCAGCTCCAACTGGCGACCTTCCAGAATCCGGCGGGGTTGAATAGCGTGGGCGGCAATCTCTATCTGCCGACCGACGCCTCGGGACAACCGAACCTCGGCACTCCGGGGAGCACCACGGGACAGGGAACGCTGATGCAGGGTTATCAGGAACAGTCGAACGTTTCGGTGGTGGAAGAGTTCATCAACCTGATTGCGGCGCAACGCGGGTATGAGGCGAATTCGAAGGTGGTGAAAGCCGCCGACGAGATGTACCAGCAGGTCAACAACATCGTCCAATGATCCACCTTCTGATGTTCGCCGCGGCGGCGGTTCACTGCCATCCCGTGGAAGGCGACCGGATTCGCGGCGCCGATCTGGCTGCCGGGGCGGCGGTGTTTTCGGCCCTGCCCGCGGACTTGACCATCGGGTTCGCGCCGCAGCCGGGCTCCCGCCGTCTCTTTGAAAAATTCGAGCTGGCGCGCATCGCCAAGGTAAATGGACTGGAAGATATCGGCGAGATGGAGCCCATGTGCTTCGAGCGCGCGGTGGCCCCACTCGACGCGGCGGCGGTGCAGGCGGCCATGCGGCGAGCACTGGACGCACCGGACGCTCAGATCGAGATCGTGGAACTCAGCAAGTTTCCCGCGCCCGCTGGGGAGATGGTGTTTTCGCGCGCGGCCTTGACCGAACCGCCGTCGAACACTCCGGCGACTTGGAGCGGGGCAGTGATTTACGATGGCGGGCGCTTTCCGATTTGGGCGCGCGTGCGGATTGCGGTTCACCGGAAGCGCGTGATTGCTACCACTCTGCTGCGGCCGGGCCACGAGATAGCCGCGAGCGACGTGCAACTGCAGGATTCCGACGAGTTTCCGCACAGCACGGCTCCTCTGGCCAGCCTGGAGCAAGCGATCGGCAAGATTCCGCGCCGCTTGATTTCGGCCGGCGCTCCGCTGATGGCTTTGGCTCTGGACGAGCCCAACGAGGTGGAAGCGGGACAGAGTGTGGTGGTGGAGGTGCGCAGCGGCGCGGCTACCGTGACGGTGGAAGCCAAGGCCGAGTCCGCGGGACGGCGGGGAGAGATGCTCTCGTTTCGCAATCCGGCCAGCGGGAAAGTGTTTCGCGCGCGGGTGGAGGATAAGGGACGCGCGCTCATCGATTGCCAACCGTTGGAGATGGGGCAGTGATGGGAGATCGCAGCGCGGCGAAGACGCAAGCTTTCAGCTTTCAGCTTTCAGCTATCAGCTATCAGCTTTCAGCTTTCAGCTGTCAGCTTTTCGAGTATTGCCCGCCGGCTATTGATTTGGCGCGCACCCGGAGACGGCCAGCGCAGAATCTTCGCGGCCCGCAAAGAAACCAAGAATTGGTAGTGCAGAGCGATTGGAAATAGCGCAGTCACGGGAAACAGGACAGCGATTGAAAACAGCTAGAACGATTGGAAACAGCGCCGTGATTGGAAACAGCACCGTGATTGGAAACAGCACCGTGATTGGAAACAGCACGGTGACCAGGGGAGATCGCACAATGAAACGGCTGACTGCGGCGCTGTTGTTGCCGCTGGCGATTTTGGCTGCCGACGATATCAAGAAGACCAAGAAGCCGCCTACGCCGGCGGGTCTCGATAAGTACACGGTGGAGGCCGCGAAGCAGGCGTTATCGGCCACGCCCACAGCGGGCGCGATCTGGACGCCGATCGCGCTTTTTGCCGACGGGGCGCGCGATCTCAAGGCCAGCCAGGTGAACGACCTGGTGACCATCGTGGTGTCGGAATCGGCCTCGGCGGTGACGACGGGAGCGACCAAGACTTCGCGCAAGTCCAGCGCGTCGGCGTCGATCACCAGCCTGGCCGGCCCGAAGGCAGCTGCGGGGGCACTGGCCAATCTGTTGAATACCGCAGGCGATCAGGAGTTGAACGGATCGGGCACGACCAGCCGGCAGACCGCCATTACGACCACGATGAGCGCGCGCGTGATCGGCTTG